>Ga0081539_10000136_pt1 | contig 172211 bp, 174 predicted proteins | sample TabmetS4T2R2_FD_71023 | JGI IMG/M metagenome (GOLD analysis project Ga0081539, IMG submission 71023) | Tabebuia heterophylla rhizosphere microbial communities from the University of Puerto Rico - S4T2R2 | ecosystem: Host-associated > Plants > Roots > Rhizosphere ... | reverse complement strand
GTGGCGCGGTCGATGTCGCCGCCCTCGGCGGCCTTGCCCGCCCGTTCCAGGGCAGCGGCGATCAGGCCGCGCTGGCGGCCGGCGATCGCGTCGGTGATCTGGTGCCTGTGGCGTCCGGACATCGCGATCACGACTCCCGCTCGCTGCTGTACTTCTCGGCGATGTCGGGGTGCTCCTCGTCGAACTTCTTGTCGTGCTCCTCGGTGGCCTTGTCGAGCGCGACCTGCCACTCCGGACTGCCCGGCTTGGGCTTGGGCTCGGCCATCACCGCACCGCCCACGTGAGCAGGCCTGCCGCGACGGCCGGCGCGAGCGTCGAGAACAAGCAGCCGCGGCGGCCCGTGGTGGGCCTGCCCTGCTCGTGCTGCTCGCGCATGCGTCGCGCGGTGCGGTTCAGGACCTGCATTGGGGCCTGCGTGGTGTCCGGTGGGTCGTCGCTGAACCACTCGTCCACCACCTTCTGGATGCTGGGGATCCGCTGGGTGCGGTCCGGGTCGTCGTCTTTCGGCGGCGTGGTGTCGCCGCTACCGTTGGCCTCAGCCATGGAGATCACTCCTCCGTGGTCAGCGGCCGCCGCCCCCATCCGCCAAGATCCGGGCGGCGGTCCGCGCTTTCGTGGGGGTTATGCGGCGCCGGAGTCGGCGTGGTCCGCGTAGATCTGCCTCAGGCGCTCGTCGCTCACGGTCACGCCGGTCTCTTTCGCGAGCCGTTCGGCGATCCACCGCCAGGAGCGGTCGTCCTTGCGGTGTTCGAGCACCCAGGCGCTGACGTCCTCGCCGAGCTTGACCTCGGCCAGTTCGAGCTTCGGACCGATCTTCAGCCCGGTGTCCTGCTGCATGCCGCCAAGCTAGTTGCGATTAAGGCAATCAGCTAGTGATGAGACCTATTTGTAACATCAACACGGTTTGGGGGTTGCCAAGTTACTTGGCGCTATTGCAAGATGAGCACATGGACGCAATCGGGGGACTTCAGGAAGTCATCAGTCGCAACGTGCGAGTGTTGATGGCCATCCACGACATCACGTCACAGAAGGATCTTGTCGCCAAGCTGGGCGAGGGCTGGGACGCCCCGAAGTTGAACAAGACCCTGAACGGTATCCGCCGGTGGGCCGTCGACGACCTGGCGGCGCTCGCCCAGGTCTTCCACGTTGCGCCGGGCGCGCTCCTCGGCAGCACCGCCGACCTAGTCGGCGTCGTCGCTCACCCAGCCGCTTCGGGCGGCCACGTTAGCGGGCCCGTTAGCATACGCAATCCCTCGATCGAGTTAACCCACACGTAGGTCCAGCACAGCAAACCGCCTGGTAGAGCGATCCGGATTCGCCGGTACTCGCCGCCCTCGTACCCGTCCAACTCGGACAGAGCGCGGGCCGGTTCGGCCAGGTGGACTACCCACCCGGAGACGCCCGGTCCATCGCCCAGTCGTAACGCGGGGTAGCCGAGGCCGGTGTCGTAGAGGGTGCCCGGGATGCGTGCCTCGTGGGTTTTCGTGGCGTGGGGCTCCAGCCGCCACCAGTCCGAGGCGTTCGGCTGGAGCGTGCCGTAGACGAAGACACGAGCGGGGAACTCGTGTGGGGCCGGCGCCCCGACGATCTCACGGACGGTGAGCCCGTCGGTCTGGGCCGCGACGCCGGTCAGCGCGGCGGCGCCGGACTGGGGGACGTCCAGGCAGCGGACCGGCCGGCCGTCGACGAGCAGCGGCATGCGGCGCGGGGCGTCGGCCGTGTAGGCGAGCGGGCCGTCGACCCGGGTGCCGTCGGCGAGGCGGACGTCGCCGGTGTCCACGCGGCAGAGGCGGTAGCGCTCGCCGCGTCCCTCACACCGGTCGAGGACCGTCACCTGTTCGGGCGTCGCCAACCACACGGCGTGGTCCTCGACGTTGCCGGGCAGGGCGGCCAGGGTGGCGGGCCGCTGGTCGTCGACGACGCGCAGGCCGCTGGCCCAGACCGCGGCGAGGCCGGTGCAGCGGGCCGTCAGGAGCACCGCCGGCCCCCGCAGCCCGAGGGCGGTCCGCAACCAGGTGATCTTGGACGGGCAGGCGTTGGAGCCGTAGCAGAGGACCGGGACGCGGCCGGCCAGCGGCGGCGCGTCCCGTCGTGCGAGCCATTCGTCGAGGTCCTGGCCCTCGACGCGCCAACCCGAGAGGGTCCCGGGATCGGCGGTCAGGAACCAGCCGGTGGCGTCGTCGTGCACGAAGGAAACCGGGGGGCGGCGCCCCGGGTAGGGCGCCGCCGGGTAGTCCTCGTCAGCGAACATGCCTCGACTGTGTCAGAGCCGCGGCAGCTTCTTCCACGGCGGCGCGATGATGTAGGCCACGCCACCCGGGCCGCCGGAGATGCCGCCGGAGGCGTTGACGCGCTTGGTGCGCAGCCAGATCGTCGCGAACTGGTCGCGCTTGTAGACGTTGCGGACGTCCTCGTTGCTGCTGGAGGCCGGGTCGTTCGCGATGACGTCACCGTTCTCGGTGAACCCGACGACGACCATGATGTGCCCGGCCGTGCCGTAGCCCGCGCCGTCCAGCTCGCTCGCCAGGAACGACTGCGACGTGATCACCGGGATGCCCGCCTTGATGTACTTCTCGATGTCGGTGAGGGAGGACAGGCGGGTGATGTGGCCGTTGAGGCCGAAGGAGGCGGCGTAGGCGGTGTTGAACGGCCAGTTGCCGGTGCCGTCGTAGTCGTGGTCGTAGGTGTAGCGGGCGGCATGCGGGATCACCCGGTCGGGGATGTTCGGGTCGACCCAGGCGAGGTCGCGCTCGCTCGGCTTCTTACCCCAGTACTCGACGACCATTTCCGTGGAGGTCGGGCTGCACCAGGCCTCGCCACCGCCGCCGTACTCCGGGTACTGGCCGGTGTGGATGTTCTGCGAGTAGCGGGGGACCGGGAGCTCGATGCCCCACGCGCCGGCGGACGGCCCAGCCGGGGCGGTGAAGCGGGCGGGGATGTTGGACGTCATCGCGCCGAGCATTCTTACGGATGGTGACCGATGTATGCCCCGTTCGCGGTACAGCGTGACACGGAGTTGGTAGCTCGAGATGGGTTGCTCGGCGACGAACGTGTCGACGTCGATGTAGCCGACGGCGTCTTCTTGGTTGGCGACGGTCGTGCGGACGATGTCGGTGTCCTTCAGTGCCCAGCGGGCCATCGTGTACCACTGGGATTTCGTGCCGGTGGTGGTCGTGCCCTGCATCTCGACCTGGAGCCAGGTGTCGTCGGGGGTCTGGGCGTTCCAGGAGGCGACCAGCTGGGTGGCGTCGAAGCCCTGGCGGTAGGCGGGGGAGGTCCAGCGGCCGTACTCGTAGGTGCGGGTGGTGCCCAGGTCGGGTTCGGTGTGCTCGACGGTGCCCGCGGGGCGGGTGATGACCAGACCGTGGGGGGTGGCTCGTACGCCTTCTGCCTGGCCTTTTCTGAAGTCTCGCCATTCGTGGAAGTCGACCGGGGCGTCGGTGGTTTGTTGAGCCACGACCGGGGCGGCCGACAGGGACATGAGCAGGGCGGCTCCTAGGCCAGCGGTGACCAGGCGTAAGGGGTGTGCACGCATGGCAGGGATTTTCCTGGTCGTTCAAGGTCATGTAAACGGTTCGCTGGGTGGGGTTTGGGTTGTTTCTGGGGTGTGCGTGGCCGTTCCCGGTTGGCGCGAGGTGTTGGCCGTTTGGTGTTGGCGGGGCGCGATGTTGGCGGGGTCCGGTGTTGCGGTGGCGCCTGCAGTTGTTCGGTGGCGGCGGCGATTGTGCGGGCGGTGCACTCACGGGTGCCTCCACCGCCCTGGGCAGGCCGCCTTCGGGGCAGGCTGGCGCCTGCCTGCCCTGCCGCCACCACCGAACCTCACGCGCAGGAAACGCCCGCGTCCCTTTGGGGAGGGTGCCCGGCCGAGCACTTCCGTGTGGCTCACGCCCGCCAGCGGCGAACCTCACGCGTGCTCTTAGCGGCTTTCCCGGCGCGTCAGCGGAGTTCCTCCGCCTCCAACTCCTTCAGGAAGTCGGCCCAGAACTGTTCCACGCAGCGTTCGTAGCGGATGCCCATTTCCATCGTCTTGACCTGCCAGCGGTCGGCGTAGTCGACGATTTCCGCCCTCTGCTCCTCATACGAGTCCGCCCTCGCCCGGTGAGACTCGCGGCGGTCGCGGGCCAGCTGGAGTAAGTCCTTGCGCGTGCCGAAGTTCAGGAAGAACAGTTTCAGCAGGCCCAGGTCCCGGACCTCGGTCTGGTCCTCGGTCGGTGCCGACAGCCAGTCGCGTAACGCTTCGCGGCCCGCGGGCAGGATTGAGTACGTCCTGCGTCGGCGGCCGCCCTCCTCGACCTCCTCGCTCACGAGACCGTCGGCCACCAGGCGGGCCGGCTCGTCGTAGAGCTGGGAGTGGGCGAAGGCCCAGAAGTTGCCGATGGTGTTCGCTATCCACTGTTTGAGGTCGTAGCTGGTCGCGGGGGAGTAACTGAGCATGCCCAGCACGACATACGACGTCGCGGTCAGCTTCCGCGTCCGGGGTTCGGGCACGTGCCGAACGATACCGATCTCCGACGGTCGGTGCCGACCATTTGGGCTAGACCATTGAGCGGGTCACAGCACCGCTTGGCTCTGTGTCACCTTCGCGACCAGCCGTTTCTCGTCGTCCAGAACATCGGATTCGACTACGATGATCCGACGACCGACATGCAGCGGACGGGCTATCGCCGTCGCGTGACCAGAACGGACGGCGCGCAGGAAGTTGGTCTTCGACTCGATTGTCGTCGTGCCCCCGGAACCCGGCGGCAGGTTCAGGAACGCGCACAGGGCCCCCACGTTGTCCGCCAGCGCCATGATCACCCCGCCGTTCAGCGCGCCGCCCGCCGTGCACAGCGACTCCTGCCACGCCACCCGGCCCGTCACCGTCGACGGCGTCGCCGCCACGATCTCGATGCCCAGGTGCGCCGCGAACGGCACGGTCTGGTGCAGCGACTCCGTGGCGGCGGGGTCCGCCACGGAGCCGGAAACCGAGTCCGTCACGACAGGTGCTTGATGTCGAGCGAGCCGTCCGCGGCCGCGGCGCGGATCCGCTTCTTGTCGAACTTGCCGACGCTCGTCTTCGGCACCTCGTCGATGAACGTCCAGTTCTCGGGCAGCTGCCACTTCGCGACCTTGTCGGCGAGGAACTCCCGCAGCTCCGCGAAGGTCACGGAGGAACCGGCCCGCAGCACCACCGCCACCAGCGGGCGCTCCGACCACTTCTCGTCCGGCACGCCCACCACCGCGGCCTCCGCGACGGCCGGGTGCGCCATCACCGCGTTCTCCAGGTCCACCGACGAGATCCACTCGCCACCGGACTTGATGATGTCCTTCGATCGGTCGGTGAGCCGCAGGAAGCCGTCCGGCGTGATCGCGCCGACGTCGCCCGTGCGCAGCCAGCCGTCCGGCGAGAACTTCTCGGAACCCTCCTCACCAGCGGAAACCCGATAGTACGACGCCGTGACCCACGGCCCGGCGACCTCCAGCTCGCCGACGGCCTCGTTGTCCCACGGCAGCTCGTTGCCCTCGTCGTCCATCAGCCGCGGCCGCACCGACGCGGGGAACCGGCCCTGCAGGACGCGGTACTCCCAGGCCTCGTCGTCCGGCAGGCCGGCCGGCGGCCGTGACACACAACCCAGTGGTGACGTCTCGGTCATCCCCCAGGCGTGGATGATCGTCACGCCGAGTTGGTCGAAGGCCCTCATCAGCGACGGCGGGACCGCGGACCCACCCACGATGGCCATCCGCAGCGGCGCCAGGTCCTGCGGCTTCTGCTCCAGCTGCGCCAGCAGGCCCTGCCAGATCGTCGGCACCGCACCCGCCATCGTCGGCTTCTCCGCCGCGATGATCGCGGCCAGCGGCTCCGGCTGCAGGAACCGGTCCGGCATGACCAGCGACGCGCCCACCATCATCGCCGCGTACGGCAGGCCCCACGACATCGCGTGGAACTGCGGCACGATCACGAGCGCCCGGTCGCCCTGGGACAGCGCCATCGAGTCGGTCATGCACACCTGCATCGAGTGCAGCCAGATCGACCGGTGCGAGTAGACGACGCCCTTGGGGTCACCGGTGGTGCCGGACGTGTAGCACATCGCGGCCGCCGCGTTCTCGTCCACGACCGGCCAGTCGAACTCCTCCGGCTGGTCCGCGAGCAGCTCGGCGTACGAGTGCACGGTCATCCCCTCGGGGGCCTGCAGCGCCGAGGCGTCGCCGTTGACGACCACCACGTGCTTGACCGTGTCGAACGTCGGCAGCACCTTCGCCAGCAGCGGCACCAGCGTGCCGTCGACGAGGATCACGTGGTCCTCGGCGTGGTTCGCGACGTAGGTCAGCTGCTCGGGGAACAGCCGGATGTTGAGGGTGTGGAGCACCGCGCCCATCGCGGGCACCGCCAGGTAGGCGACCAGGTGCTCGGTGTTGTTCCACATGAAGGTGCCGACCCGTTGGTCGGAGGTCACGCCGAGGCCACGCAGCGCGTGCGCGAGGCGAGCCGCCTCCTTCGCGATCCCGGCATAGGTGGTTCGGCGGGACTCGGTCCCGGTCCAGGTGACGACCTCGGCGTTCGCGTGGACCCGGCTGCCGTGCCGCAGCAGGTTGGCGATGGACAGTTGACCGTCCTGCATGGTGCCCAACATCGCTGTTCAAGCTCCCTGTGGCTGGTGCCGCTACTGGCCAGAACAGTAGTGGCGAAATGTGCTCAGGAACACGGGTGACGCTCCGTATTGGACCCCCGGAAGGTGGGTTACCTGCGGTTTCGCCGAGAAGTCTGAGCGTGTCGCGCGTATGTTCCAGGTCGTAGATGTGTTTACTGGCAGCGGCGCCGCGGGGGAGCGGTCCAGGCTTTCACCTGGTCGTCGGCCTGCGCGGACCCGCCAGAAGACGGAGAAGGAAGGAACACCACGGTGGCTCTGCCCACGTTGACTCCAGAGCAGCGCGCTGAGGCGCTGGCCAAGGCTGCGGAGGCCCGCAAGGCCCGCTCCGAGCTGTTGGCGTCGATCAAGTCCGGCGAGCGGACCATCGCGTCGGTGCTCGGCAAGGCGAAGGACGACAAGACCATCGGCAAGACCAAGGTCGCGGCCCTGCTCAAGGCCGTGCCGGGTCTCGGTGCCGTGAAGGTTGCCGCTCTGCTGGAGCAGACCGGCATCGACCCGGACCGGCGGGCGGCCGGTCTCGGCGACCGCCAGCGCGCGGCGCTCATCGACGCGCTGAATTAAAGGACACGTCTCACCAGGGCCCGTGGGTGCCACCTCGCGGGCCCTGAACGTGTTCAAAATCCTACCCCCGAGGGAGTTTCACGGCCCGCGTCGTGGGCAATGATGGAGACGTGATCGAGGACTACCGCCCCGGCTCGTTCCTCCTGACCTCGCCAGAGCGGGTGCTGCTGGCGACCGGCGAACGCCAGGTCGTCACCGAGCCCGACCCGGACGAGCTGGCCAAGCGGGTCACGAAACTCCTGGTCGACTCCGACATTCCCGTCGCCGTCGGCGCACTCCCCTTCGACACCAGTCCCGACGGCACGGCCGCGCCGCACATCGTGCTCCCGGAGTCCGCCCGCTGGTCCGGACCCCTGTCCGCCTACCCGCGCCGGCCGGTCGGCACCGCCGTCCACGTCGAGCCCGTGCCCTCCCGCGCCGGGTACGCCCAGGCCGTGACCTGCGCCGTCGACGAGCTGACGGCCGGTGACCTGCGCAAGGTCGTCCTGGCCCGCTCGCTGCGGCTGACCATGGCCGGGCCCGTGGACGTCCGCACGCTGCTCGCCAACCTCGTCTCCGACAACGCCGCGGGCTTCACCTACGCCGTCGACCTGCCGGCCACCGCCGGCCGCCGGACGCTCGTCGGCGCCACCCCCGAGATGCTGCTGTCCCGAACGGGCACGACCGTCGTCGCGAACCCGCTGGCTGGATCGATCCCGCGCGACCCCGACCCGGAGCGCGACCACGCCAACGGGCAGGCGCTGCTGGCCTCGGTCAAGGACCACGACGAGCACCGGGTGGTGGTGGAGGCCGTGGCCGACGCGCTGCGGCCGTTCTGCCGGACGCTCGACGTGCCGGCCGAGCCGGAGCTGGTCAGCACCACCGCCGTCTGGCACCTGTCCACCCGGGTCACCGGCGAGCTGCGGGATCCGGGCATCTCGTCGCTGCGGCTGGCGAGCGCACTGCACCCGACCCCGGCGGTCTGCGGCACGCCCGCCAAGGCGGCCCGGGCCACCATCAACGCGCTCGAGCCGTTCGACCGCGGCTACTACGCCGGCGCCATCGGCTGGTGCGACGCCGACGGCGACGGCCAGTGGGTCGTGGGCATCCGCTGCGCCGAGCTGTCCGAGCCGGTCACGGGCCCGCCGACGGTGACGCTGTACTCGGGCGCGGGCATCATGCCGGCCTCGGTGCCCGAGCTCGAGGTGACCGAGACGTCCGCGAAGTTCCAGACCTTGCTGCGGGCGATGGGTCTCCATCTCGACGTCACCTGAGGGGGAACGCTCCGAGGTGGGGTTGACATCACATAAGGTGATGCACCAGTCGACTCAACTGGGGCGGTATGCGTCGAGCTGTTCACCGGAGAACCCTGCTGCGCGCCGCGGCGCTGACGCCGCTCGCGGGGCTCGTCACCGGGTGCGGTGAGCTGGGGCAGGCCGTCGGGCTCGGGGACTTCGTGCGGGTCGCCGTCACGTGGAGCGCCGCCGAGCTGGCCGCCTTCGCCCGCGTGCTCGACCGGCGCGGCACGGCCGGCTACGAGCTGATCCCCCTCGGCGACTCCATCCGCGCGGCGCTCAGCTCCCGCACCAGTGGCCGCGCGGACATCGTGGCCGTGCCGCAGGTCGGGCACGTCACCGCCAACCTCGGCCATCTCGCGCCGCTGCCGGCCGGTGTGTGGCGCGCGGAGTACGACCGGATCGTGCCCGCGGGCGCCCGGCGCTACGCGCTGCCGTTCAAGCTCGCGAACACCTCGGTCGTCTGGTACCGCAAGGACCTGGGCATCACCCCGCCGGACACCTGGGACGCCTGGCTGGCACTGAACGAGGACCTCATCGACGACGGCATCGCGCCGCTCGCGCTCGGCGGCGCGGACGGCTGGGCGCTCGCCCAGTTCTTCGACAACGTCCTGCTCCGCACCTTCCCGGCGACGTTCGACGCGCTCACCGGGCGGCACGAGGCGAACCTGTGGACCAGCCGCGAGGTCCGCACGGCGTTCGAGATGGTCGCCACCATGTGGGGGCAGGCCGGCGCGCTGGCCGGCGGCGCGGGCAAGGCGCTCGTGCAGCAGTTCCCGGACGCGGTCCTCGAGCTGTGCCGGTACGGGCGGGCCGCGATGGTGCCGGCACCGGACTTCGCCGAGTCGGTGATCCGCCGGTTCGCCCCGGATCCGCGTGCCTACGACACGTTCACCTTCCCGGCCGGCGGCACCGAGGACAGCCCGCCGCTCGCCGTCTCCTCGGACCTGCTGGTGCTGGCCGGCCCCGCGAGCGGGCCGGCGCAGGACCTCCTGCGCTACCTCGCCACGCCGGCCGCGCCCGTGCCGTGGATCCGCGACACCGGCGGGTTCATCGCCGCCAACCCCGACACCGACCTCCGCTACTACAGCCCGACCCTGCGCCGGCTCGCGAAGGAGTTGCGGGACAACGACATCCGCTTCGGGCTGGGGGACCAGCTCGGCGGGCTCGGTGGCAGCGAAGGGCTCCAGCCCGTCCTGCAGAACCTGCTGCGCGGGATCGCGGCCGGCGTCGCGCCGCGCGAGGCCGCCCGCACGGCCGGTCAGGCCATGGTGGACGCCGAGCACCGGACCGGATCATGAACATCGACGTCAGACCCGAGGTGACCCTGGAGGTCGTCGGCCGCGAGCTGAACGACGGGGGCTTCGTCGCGCGCCAACAGGGGCGCCACTACCTGCTCGGTGTGCCGGCGGCGCTGCTGATCGCCCTGCTCGTCGTGCCGATGGTGTGGACCTTCGGGTGGGCACTGGACGCGGACGTGCCCGTGGTCGGCAACTTCCAGGCCCTCTTCACCGATCCCGCCGCGCTGCGGTCCGCCTGGCACAGCCTGCTGTGGGTCGGCATCGCGCTCGTGCTGATCGCGGTCGGCTACGGCATCGCCGTGCTGAGCCTGCACATCGGGGAGAAGCGGTGGCAGCTCCTGCTGTACGCGCTGATCGTGCCGTTCGGCGTGTCGGCGGCGGTGTCCGGCGCGGTGTTCCGCCTGATCTTCGACCCGAACCCCGAGCGCGGCATGGCGACCGCGTTGTTCGGCGGGAACGTGACCTGGCTCGGCCCGGACCTGATCTGGTGGGTGCTCGCGTCCGCGTTCGCCTGGTCCTGGCTCGGTTTCATCGTCGTGCTGTTCCGCGCCGGGCTCGCCTCGGCGGGCGGCGCGACGTTCCGGCTCGGGCGGTGGACGCTCGCGCAGCCGGGCCCGGTGACGGCGATCGTCGTGCTGACCGTGCTGGTGGCCGCGATCCGGGTGTTCGACCTGGTGTTGATCGCCGCGCCGGGGTCCATGCAGGAGGACGTGAACGTCATGGGCCTGCAGTGGTGGCTGATGACCGTGCGGTCGGCCGACACCGGCGGCCCGGCCGCGCTCGCGGTGCTGCTGTTCGCGGTGGTCGCGGCGCTGAGCGCGACCGGCATGCGGACCACGCGCCCGCCCGCGGGGCGCCCGCCGGCCGTCGCGCGCACGGGCAGCTCGCGCTGGTGGAGCTGGCCGCTGGTCGGCTTCATCGGCCTCATGTGGGTCATGCCGGTGCTCGTGCTGGTGCTGACCGCCTTCCACAGCCCCGACTCCGCCGGCGCGGTCGGCTGGTGGCACTTCGACCCGTTCAGCCTCTCCTCGTTCGCGTCGGTCGGCACGACCTGGCTGTGGCCCGCCGTGGCCGGCAGCTTCCTCATCGCCGGCCTCGCCACCGGACTGGTGCTGGTCGCCGCGGTCCCACTCGCGTACCTGGTGACCTGGGCGGCGCCGCCCAGGCTGGCCGGCGTGCTGACCGGCCTGCTCGCGATCCTCGCGGTGGCGCCGGTGCAGATGTACGCCGGTCCGCTCGGCGCCGCGTTCGGTGAGCTCGGGCTGACCGGGGCGCGGGCGCCGCTCGCGCTCGTGCACGCGGCGGCCGGGCTGCCGTTCGCGACCCTGGTGCTGCGCAGTGCCTTCCGCGCCGCGCCGGTCCGCGACGGCCGGCCCGCGCTCGACAAGATGTGGTGGCGCGGACCGTACCGGACCACGCTGGTCGCGGCGGGCGTGCTCGAGTTCATCCTGGTGTGGAACGACTTCATCGTCGGGTTCCTGATCAACGGCTCGGCGAGCAGCCCGCTGACGCTGCTGCTCTGGGGCGAGGCACGGCAGTTCGGGTCGTCGGCCGGGACGGTCGCCGCCGCGGCCGTGGTCTCGGCGGTCGTCCCGATCGCGCTGCTGCTCGTGACCTGGCAGCGGGTCGTGGCCGGGCTCACCGGGAAGGTCGCGCCGTGAACAAGCCCGAGCGGGAGTGGTTCCGGCGGCTGCCGGTGCTGATGCTCGCGGTGGTGACCTGGTTCGTGGTCACGGTCTCCGGCGAGCTGATCGGCAACCAGGCCAACGACACCACCCTCGGCCAGACCGTCGGCCACTACCTCCTGCTGACCGCGGTCATCGTGGCGCCGCTGTTCCTCGTGGTGTGGCTGGGCCTGGAGCTGGCCGACCGGCGGCGCAAGCGTGGTCCGCTCGCCGAGGAGTACGAACCGGTGCCCCGCGTCCTGCCGGTGTGGCACCGGCCGCCGGAGCTGTGCGGCCGGCGTGCCGAGGTCGCGGCGGCCGTGCGGCTGGTGCGGGACAACGGGATCGTCGTCGTGGCGGGCGAGCGGGACGTCGGCACGTCCGCGGTCGGGCTGGCCGTCACGCAGGAGCTGGTCGACCACGACGGCGTCAGCTCCGCCGACACCTTCAGGTTCGACCTCCGCAGCCGGTCGGCGAGCGCGCCGGACGACGCGGTCGCGGTGGCGGGCCGGGTGGCGCCGCTGTTCGGGGTCGACGAGCCGGCCGGCGAGGACGTGCTGCCGAAGGTCGCGCGTGAGCTGGTCGGTGTGCTCCGCGCGCTGAACCGGACCCTGTTGCTGGACAACGTCAGCAGGCCGGAGCAGGTGGCGTGGCTGGTGGCCGAGTGGCCGGCCGGCGGACCGCGGCTGGTGGTCGTGGGCGAGCCCGTGCTCGCCGACCTGTTCCCGGACAGCACGGTCACCGTCGCCGAGATGCCCACTGCGGACATGCGCGAGCTGTGGCGACGGACGCGCAAGCCGTCCCGCCGGCGGCGGCTGTTCGGCAAGAACCCCGAGCCGGACAGTGAACTGAACGAGCTGCTGGCGGCGTGCCTCGGCCGGCCGCGCTGGGTGAAGGAGCTCGCGGAGGAGGTCAACCGCAACGGCGACCCGTTCTTCTGGGAGCTACACCACCAGGTGCGCCAGGTTGGCCCGGCGACCGGACCACTCGAGCGGGTGTGGCGGACCGTGCTCGAGAACCGGCGGGCCGGGTTGTCGGCGGAGGCCGTGTGGCTGCTCTCGGCGCTGGCCGTGCTGCCGGTCACCGCGTTGATCAAGGGCGCGATCGCGGCCATGCTCCGCGGCGGCGACCTTGATGCGCTGGAGGAGCTGCTGGAACGCGGCCTCGTCGAGCCGGCCGGCAAGCGGTACCGCCTGCCACAGGAGTACCGGCGGGCGGTCGAGGGCACCACCAGCGAGCAGGAACGTCGTGCCGTCGCGGCCCGCGCGCTGCCCAGGCTGCTCGGGTACTACCGGGGGTTCGCGGTGTCCTGGGCGACCCGGCTGGAGCGCGAGCCGGAGAAGGCCAAGGAGTGGTTCGAGGAGTCGGAGCCGTCGTTCCGGCCGCTGTACGCCGCCGCGTACGACGGCGAGGTGCTCCCCATGATCATCGACGACCTGCGCGCGGTCGCGGACGCGCTGGCCAGGTGGTACCTGCGGATACGGCAGCCGCACTGGCTGCTGGCGGTGCACCAGGGCGTGCACGACCTGGCCATGCGTGCCGCCCGGCCGGACGTGGCCGCACACGCGGCGATCCGCCAGGCGACCGCGTACCGGATGAACGGCGCGCACGGGGTGGACGTGGACTTCGGTCGTGCGGTCGCGGAGCTGGACCGTGCCCGGGAGCTCATCGAGCACGTCACGGACCGGCGGCTGTCGAACGAGCTGGACGTGCTGGAACGCGAGGAGCGGGCACTGGTCGCCATCGACCGGGGCACCGGGCTGCCGGAGGTCTTCCTCGACCTGTCCAAGCTGGACGTGGGGTCCCCGGCGGCATTGATCAACATCGGCGAGCTGCACGTGGAGCGCGGCGAGCTGGAGAAGGCCCAGGAGTGTTTCACCCGGGCGAAGGAGCTGGCGGAGCTCGCCGGTGACGAGGGCGCGCAGGCACACAGCATCGAGCTGCAGGGGGTAGTGCTGGCGCACTCGAACCTGGTGGACGCGGTCCGGGTGTGGCAGGTCGCCCAGAACACCTTCGAGCGGATCGGCGAGAAGCAGGGGCAGGCGCGGTGCCTGCAACACCTGGGGACGGCGGCGCTCAAGGACAGGTGCGCGGCCGGTCAGCTGGTGCGGGGCACCCCGGAGCCGCTGGACGACCCGGAGGCCGCACGCGCGGCGCTGATCCGGTTACAGGAGTCGATCTCGCTGCGCCCGCGGCAGCGGACCCCCCTCGCGTTGCGATACCGGGCGGAGGCCATCCGCCGGCTGCGCGAGGGCCCGTCAGCCAAGTGAGGCGATCAGGTCCGTCGCGTCGTGTTCCTCCACCTTCGGGGTGGTGTCGGCGAAGACCGCCATGCAGGCCCGGTAGCCGGCGCCCCGGTCCAGGTCCACCATCCGCACCGCGTCGATGTCCACTTCGGACGACTCCGACCCGACCACGCGCGGCATCTCGTCGTAGGGGGTCAGCGTCAGCTTGCTCATCTGGACCCACATGCCCTTGCCGGTCGCCTTCAACACGGCTTCCTTGCGGGCCCAGTACGTGAAGAACGCGCCCCGCCGCTGCTCCTCCGGCACGGCCTTGAACGTCGCCAGCTCCGGCGGCGAGAAGCAGATCCCGGCCAGGCCGTCGACCTCCGCGTCACGCACCTCCTCGACGTCCACCCCGACCGGCGCCCCCTCGGTCAGCGCGAGCGCGACCCAGTCGCCGGAGTGGGAGATCGAGACCTCGAGCGTCGAGCCGACGACCTTCGGCTTGCCGTGCGGCTTGCCGCATTCGAAGCAGGAGCTGTCCAGCACGACGTCACTCGGTGCGGTGCCCAGCTCCGCGGACACCACGCCGCGGATCAGCGCACGTCCGGTCAGGAACCGCAGCTTGTCGGCCTCCCGGCGATACCCCGCGAAGCGACCGCGCTCCACCTCGTCGAGCAGGCCGAAGAGTCCGGGCGTCTCCGCGGCCGGGCGCGCCCACCACACGTCGCATCGCATGTCTGAATCATGCCCCAACACTGCTCCAGATGGGCCTTGTGTTCGGGTTACTACCCGGTAATTTGGCGCCCATCGTCCACACCTCGAAGAGGAGGTCCGGTGCGTCGCATCGTCGGCTTCGTCCTGCTGGGACTGGGGGTCTTCGCGGTGGCGCTCGGCTTGTTGCTCCGTTTCTGGGCATACCCGCAACTCGCCAAAGCCCCACTCGACACCAAGTCGCTCTCGGTCGCGGAAGGCGACGGCATCACCGCGTTAGTGATCGACACGGTCAACGGCGCGCCACAGCCGGAGATCCGCAACAACCTCAGCCTCAAGTCCACCACCTACGTCACCGGCGACCTGACCAAGCCGGAGGTCGAGACCGACGGTGACGTCGCGGTGTACGTCGAGGCGACCAAGACCGTGGACGAGGGCAGCGACATCACCATCAACGCCTCCGTGCGCGAGCTGTGCTTCGACCGCTTCAGCGGCGAGGCCGTCGCGCCGTGCGAGGGCCAGTACATCGAGGTGGAGGAAGGCAAGCGGCTCAAGCCGACCAAGCGTGACGTCGTGCAGCAGCCCGGCCTGTCGTTCAAGTTCCCGTTCGGCGTCGAGCAGCAGGACTACCGGTTCTTCGACCTGCAGCTCAAGGACGACGTGAAGGCCCGCTACGACGGTGAGGACACCGTGCAGGGCCTCGACGTGTACCGGTTCGTCATGGAGGTGAAGACCGCCAAGGTCGGCGAGCGCGAGGTGCCCGGGTCGCTCATCGGCCAGCCGGACGAGCCGTCCGTCGACGCCGACCTGTACTACACGGGCAAGCGCACGCTGTGGGTCGAGCCGGTCACCGGCGTCATCGTGCTCGGGCAGCAGGAGATGACGCAGGAGCTGGTGGCGCCCGGCGAGGAGCCCGGCGAGGGCACCGTGGTCTTCGACGGGACGTTGCGGCTCAACGACAAGACCGTCAACGACTTCGTCAACAAGGCGGAGGACGGCAAGAGCCAGCTGCAGCTGCTGACGTTCTGGCCGATCGTGATGTGGATCGTCGGTGGCCTGCTGATCGCCGCCGGCCTGCTCCTGCTGTTCATTCGGTTCGGTGGCGGGTCCAGCTCGGTCGGCGGGCCGCCGCCGCTTCAGCGCCAGCCGGTCGGCGCGGCCGGCTGACGCTTCCGCAGCACGAGCACCAGGTTCCAGGAGGCGAGCTCGCGCAGTACCGGCACGCGCACAATCCACACGGCCCACCACGGGTGATATCTCGGGAGGGCGCGGACCAGTACGGCCTCGTCGCACTTCCTGGCCCACCGGAGTGCTTTTCCGACCGTGAGCGCGAACAGGCTCTCACCGAACTTGTTTTTCGGCTCGTGTCCCTTTTTTGTGACATATCGGCGACGGGCGTAACGGCCGCCGAGAAAATGCCACGGGGCGGTCTCATGACCGCCCCACGGGGAGAACCACGGTGTGAACGAGACGAACACGGTGCCGCCCGGCCTGGTCACGCGGACCATCTCGTCGAGCATGCGCACCGGGTCGGCGACGTGCTCGAGCACGTTCGACGAGTAGCAGATGTCCACCGCGTCGGTGCGTATGGGCAGCTCAGTGCCGCTGGCGCGCACCATGTCCTTGGCCGGCTCACCCCGGGCGGACAGCTCGCCGACGTCCGGGTCGATGCCGAAGTAGACAGTGCCGGCGGCCCGGAACGCGTCCGCGAAGTAACCGGGGCCGCCACCTACGTCGAGAATTGTTCGACCGTTCAGTGGAACGTATTCGGATATTTGGCGGACCGAGTCGTTGGCCAGTGCCTGGTAGAAGAAGTCCGGGTCGGACTGCTCCTTCAGAAATGCGCGGAACAGGTGGACGGACCTTTGTAGAGAATTGGTCTTACCTACCATCGAGGGGTGTCTTTTCCGTCAATTTTCTGATCCACTGTACCGATCAGTAGCCTTTCGGTTCGCAGCGGAGCGTTCATGGGTCGTCCAACCGTACTGCTCGTGAACTGGCGTGACACCCGGCATCCGGAGGGTGGCGGTTCGGAACGCTATGTCGAGCGGATGGCCGAGGGTCTCGCCCGGCGCGGCTACGGGGTGACGGTCCAGTGCGCGGCACACCCCAACGCCCCGGCCGACGAGGTCGTCGACGGCGTGCGGTTCCGCAGGCGGGGCGGCCGGCTCACGGTGTACCTGTGGGCACTCGTCGCGATCGTGCGGATCCGCCCCGATCTGGTCGTGGACGTGCAGAACGGCGTGCCGTTCTTCTCTGCGCTCGTGGCGCGCTGCCCGGTGCTGGTCCTCGTGCACCACGTGCACCGCGAGCAGTGGTCCGCCGTGCTCGGGCCGGTGCTGGGCCGGGTCGGCTGGTTCGTCGAGTCCCGGCTGGCGCCCCGGCTGTACCGGCACTGCCGCTACCTCACGGTGTCCGAGGTGACCAGGGCCGAGTTGGCCGGCCTGGGCGTCGACGCGGCCCGGATCACGGTGATACGCAACGGTTTGGACCCCGCGCCGCACACCCGCGCCGAGCCGGACCCGGACCCGACGCTGGTGCTGGTCGGTCGCCTCGTGCCACACAAGCAGGTGGAACACGCGATCGACGCGGTGGCCCGGCTGGGGACGCGCTGGCCGAAGCTGCGGCTGGAGGTCGTGGGGCACGGCTGGTGGCTCGACAACCTGCGCCGCCACGCGGAGCTGCGGGACGTGCAGGACCGGGTCACGCTGCACGGCTGGGTCGACGAGCAGGACAAACACGAGATCATCGCCCGGTCGTGGGTGCACGTGTGCCCGTCGGTCAAGGAGGGCTGGGGCGTCGCCATCATGGAGGCCGCGGCCCACGGCGTGCCCTCGATCGCCTACCGCGACGCCGGCGGGGTGGCCGAGTCCATTGTAGATGGTCAGACCGGCTTGCTGGCGGCGGACTTCGACGACTTCGTCCGCAAGCTGGATCTTCTGCTCGGCTCGTCGGCCCGCCGCGCCGGCATGGCCGTGGCCGGCCGGTCGCGGGCGGGCATGTACGACTGGGAGCGCAGCGTGGACGCCTTCGAGGTGACGGTCAGGGAGTTGCTGGCCTGCCGCTGAGGTGGAGAACCGCGTCGACCCCGTCGAGGGTGGCCCGGTCGAGCGGAAAGTAGCCCTGCATGGGATTGGTGTCAGCCCGGGTTTCGGTACCACTGACCGAGTCGGCCCTCATGAGACCCCAGCTCGGGATCTCCCGCTGCAGGAACGCCTCGTAGGTCGTCGGCGCGGGCTCGCCGAGCGCAATGTCCGCACTGCGCCCCAGGCTGCCGGCGACGACGGTGTACCGCGCGCCCACCAGCGAGGCCACGATGGCGCCGGCGCTGTACCAGTCGAGGTCCATGGGGCCCAGGCGCATGTGGCTCATGTTCCGTTGGAGGTGGAGGTTCTGCGCGTGGACCAGCGTGGGGCCGCGGGTCGCCTCGATCAGGCGGATGTCGAGGAGGTTCTGGGCCATGAGCGCGTCCCGGGTGGCGCACATGCGGGTCCAGCGCGGGGTCTGGTCGAGGTGCTGTGCGGCCAGCTTGTGGTAACGCAACATGCCGAGCCCGGCGGTGAGGTGGATATGCGCCCGGAACCAGGCGTCCCGTGAGGTCTTCGCGATCAACTCCGGCGCACGGGCGTGCAGCGAGATGAGCATGTCGTCGGCAATCGACCGCAGCCGTTCGGCGTCGGCGGTGTCACCGGGCGAAGCGGCCGGATCCATGACCGCCTCCGTGCGACTCCACCGCTCGTCGTCCCCGGCGAGGCTCGCGATGTCGAGGTCCAGTTCGAGGAAGTCCCGCCCGTACTCGAGATAGGTACGTGGGCCAGGCGCGTTCATGGTCTCCAGAGGCCCGTCAAACCCGTGAAACGCCAGCCGTTCCTCGGCGGGCCGGTCCTGGTTGTAGTCCCGCATCCAGACGACCAGCTCCCGGTTGCCGTCCAGCCGCCCGAAGGTGTGCGAGAAGCCTTCTTCCATGACGTCGCCGAGGTCGCCCGCCCCGCCCTGAACGAAGTCGTTCACGACGAGCGCGGCCACCCGATCGGTCTCAAGAGCGATGGAGCGGAAGCCGTGCTCAACCAGCTGACCGAACAGCTCGTTCCGGACCCGCTGGAAGGCGGGCTCGAGGTGGGTAGGTTCCCCGACCGCCAGGAGGTCGCATGCCGGGCTGACGAAGTCACGAATGTCCTGAGTCATGTACATGAATCGTATCGTTGAAGGTTCGGTTGAAACTTCTCCCGCGATTCACCCATGTCAACAAGCTAAAGTCTCAAACCAATGCTCACCCTCTGGCCCGCCGCGACCCCCTCGTGGTCACCCTCCTGGGCGCCCCTGGCTCTACCTGGGCCTGGTCACCCCAGCTTGAGCAGTAGTTCGGCGAGCTCGGTCGGCATGGTGATCATGCAGTCGTGGCCCGTTGGTAGCTCCCATACTTCCGCGGGGGTGCCGTTGGGCTGGATCGCCGGGACGGGGCGGCGGGGGATGCCTTCCGGTTGGTTGGTGCAGTGGATGTGTGTGCGGGGGATCGTCTGCGCGGCCGGGTTGTCCAGGCGGACCGGTTGTTGGAGGCAGCGCACCGGCTGGTCGGACAGCGTCGTGCGTAGCCAGGCGACGTCCGTCGGTTCGGTGACCCCGAACAGGCCGAACGGCGGTGGCAGCTCGGGAAGGGGCGGGACGCGCCAGCCGCTGTCCGACTTCAGGGCGAGGTCGATCAGGTCCTGGGTGACCGGGAGGATGTCGGCCGCGGTTTCGCCGTGTTCGGGGACCATCGCGTCCAGGTAGACCAGGTGGGCGATGCGGTCCGGGAGGTCGTTGGCCGCCGAGGAGATGACCAGTCCGGCGTAGCTGTGGCCCACCAGCACCACGTCGGTCAGGTCTTCCTCGGTGATCAGGCGGGCTACGTCGTCCACGTGTGTTTCCAGGCCTACCTCGGGGCCCAGCAGGTGTGCCTTGTCGCCGTAGCCGGTCAGGGATGGTGTCAACACCCGATGGCCGGCGGACGTCAGGGCGGGGACCACGCGCTCCCAGCACTGACCGCTGTGCCAGGCGCCGTGTACCAGCAGATACGTTGACATGGTGCTTGCTCCAGCTGGCATCATGAAGAACCGGGACGTTGACCCGGATGACGATACGGGACACTGTCCCGTTTAGGTGGGAAGGGTGACGTGGGCGACAGCGGTCAAGGCGCGGGGCGCTTAGCCCGGCCCAAACGTGCGGACGCGCGGCGCAACGAGGAGAACCTGCTCGACGCGGCCGCCGCGGTCTTCGTCGCCTCGGGGGTGGAGGCGCCGATACGTGACATCGCGGCCCGGGCCGGCGTCGGGACGGCCACGATCTACCGGCACTTCCCGACGCGGGCGGATCTCATCGTCGCCGTCTACCGGCATCAGGTCGAGGCTCTTGCCGAGGCCGGTCCCGCCCTGCTGGCGAACAGCGCGTCGCCGCACGCCGCACTGGGCCGGTGGATCGACCTCTTCGTCGACTTCCTGGTCACCAAGCACGGGCTGGCGGCCGTGCTGCAGTCCGACGACTCCTGCTTCGACCCGCTGCACTCCTACTTCCTGGAGCGGCTCGAGCCCGTGTGCTCCCGACTGCTCGGCGCCGCGGTCGACGCCGGCGAGATTGGCCCGGGCCAGGATGCCTACGAGTTCATGCGTGGCGTCGGGGGCCTGTGTGCCGGCGCCGGCAACAACCCCCGCTATGACGCACGCCGGCTGGTCAAACTCCTCGTCGCGGGCCTGCGTCGACAGTGATGACTCGGCCGGGCGGCACGGATCCGGTGGCGGTCGCCGCGCGGTTCAACGACAGCATCAACCGCCGGGACGTCGAGGGGCTCGCGAGGCTGATGTCCGACGACCACAGGTTCGTCGACGCCGAGGCGAACTCCGTGGCCGGGAAGTCCGCCTGCCTCGACGCGTGGCGCGGCTTCTTCGACGCGTTCCCGGACTACCGGAACACCTTCACCTCACTCACCGCGAACGACGACGTGGTCACCATCGTGGGGTATTCGGAATGCGCGGAACCAAGCCTGGCCGGCCCCGCCCTCTGGACCGCCACGATCACCGGCGAGACGGTCACCGAGTGGCGCGTCTACACGGACACTCCGGAGAACCGCGCGAGGCTAGGCGTGGTCGTGGAGAGTTGAGTCGGTGAGGGCTGGAGGGGCCGGAGAGCCCGGGAGCAATTCAAGCCTGAACCAGGCAGGGTAGGCAGGGTCGGGTTAGGAGGGCTGCGCCGGAGCATGGTGGTGAAGTCGTGGGTGCGGTGGCGGTTGACCCACTTGCTGGCGCATTGCCGGGAGATCCCCATCTCAGCGGCGACTTGCGCGATCGGAGGTGTCTGACAACGCCGCACGAGACGGCGACGGCCTTCGACAGACAGCGGGGCATTACAGCGGGGCATTACGGTGGAGCATCAGACGGGTCTTTACGGTCGGTGGATGTGTTGGTCGCACATCCATCCTGCCGCCGGAAGACTCGCCTCAACCCCTACTCACCGTCACCAACGTCATGACCCGCAACACCTAGCGCGCTGTCGCGCGATTCGGGTCTCCGCGGCGGAATGTGCGAGCGGACGCGCCTGGCGTCGTTGGGCCGGGCGTGGTCAGGGCGTTGAGCCGTAGTTGACCGAGGAGGAGCCGTTGCCGCTCATGTTGTTGGGAGAGGCGGGGTTCTCCAGGTTGACCGTCTTGTCCGGGGCTGCGGCTTTGTTCACCGCGAAGGTGACCCCGGTGGCGGCCGCGACTCCGACCAGCACTGTGGCGATCACGCCGATCAGCTTGCCCACGGCTCACTCCCGTCTGCTTTGCAGGGCTGTCAATCTACCGGTCGGTAACGCCAGCCACAACAAGCTGAACAGGATCATCGCCCCCGCTGCCGCGAAGGCCACGATGATTGGTGTTTTCGCTGGTCCATCCGGCGCAGCGGCGATTGGTCCCGGCACGCGGTAGAGGTCCAACCACCGGCCGCGGTACACCGGCTCGAGCCCGTCCACGTCGGTCTGACCAGGCGTGCCGCGTTCGACGAGTACCCACCCGATGCCGAGGCGGCCGAGTGGCTCACCGTCGCGGATCCGTTGTGCGCGTGGGTCTTCGCCGCGCAACGGCCGGCCGTTGACGTACAGGGTGTCGTCGATGACCGTGGGGCGCGGTAGAAACCGCGGCGCGGGGTCGAGCTGCGTGCGGTCGCGGTTCCAGGCGAACTGCCGGAACGTCCCGAACGGCTGCGTGACGACGTCGCCGGGCCGCTGGTCGTGCGCGAGGACGTCCCGCACCGCGTACCAGTCGTCCGGGTACTGCGTGCTGTGTAATCGCCCCCAGCCGGCGAACGCGAAGTCCGGCATGGCGATCACCGGGATCGCGATCGCCGCGGCGACGACGGCCTTCCGGCCGAGTCGGTCCACGGCCACCGCCACCCCGAGCGCGAGCGGTAATGCCCACCACGCCACCCACTTCTGGGAGTCGCGGAGCAGGCCGCCACCCGGCACGTGGGCGACGATCCAGCCCAGTAGCGGGCCGCCGCCGGGCAGCGTCGGCAGGGCGGCGATAAACACCCCGACCGCGCCCAGGATCGTGATTCGTCGCGCCCAGGAAGTACGCAGCTGCCGCAGCCCCAGTAACGCGACCGCGACGGTGGCGAGCGTCAGCACCGGCACGAGCGGGTTGGCCCGGCTGTCCGGCACGACCTCGCCGTTCCAGATGCCACCCAGGCCGAGCAGGCTCATGACGGGCCCGCCCCAGCTCTCCTCCCGTGCGGCGAACGCGGCCACACCGTCCTCAGTGGACAGTGCCGTCCCGGAGTGCAGCAGCGCGGGCACCCACCACGGTGCGTTGAGCACGACCGCGATCGGCACCGTCACCCTGAGCCGCCTGGGTCCACCCGCGACGATCGCCATGACGCCGACGAGGATCCCGCCCGTCGGCGTGAGAATCCCGGGCACGCAGGCGAGTACCAGCTTGGCGGCCGACTTCCGCGCGAGCACGACCCACGGCAGCGCGGCGTACGCCAGGAGGTAAGGCCAGTGACCCATCAGCAGCCGCTCGGCGAGGTAGGCCGTCCACCCGTAGCTGACGGCCGCGACCACCCGCACCCCGACGGACTCGGTCGGCACCAGTCGCGCCGCGCCCAACGGGCCTAAGAACAGCGCCCCTAACAGGAAGGCCTGCTGCACGACCTCCCCGGGCACCACCGTGGTGAGAAGCCCGACGACGGCGTCCGCCGGCACGGACCGGGGCAGCGCGGACCCGAGGCCGAACGAGTCGGGCAGCAGGTACTGCCGGGGCGCGAACACCATGTCGTAGGTGAGCACGAAGCCGTGGCCGAGCAGCGGTGCGAGCACGAGTAAGGCCATACCGAGGCAAATCCCCGGTACGACCAGTCGCGGCCACCACCGCACGGCTGCTGTCATGAAGGAATCCCATCACGGCGGGGAGGGGGCGGGTATGCGGTGGACCGCAGTGTTGGGGTGTGGTTTACCGCAGTCCTTGTCTACAGTCCGTGCGGTGACCGCCGGCGTGCCCACCACGACCAGGATGTCCGCGCTCGTCGTGTCCGCGGGTGTGGCCGGCAACCAGCTCGCGTCCTACCTGCTCAACGTGCTCGCCGCGCGGCTGCTCGTGCCGGCCGCCTTCGGGGAGCTGGGCTCGCTGCTCGCGGTGCTGGTCATCGGGGCGGTACCGGCCATGGGCATGCAGGCGGTGGCCGCGCTGCGGGTCGCGCGGCGGGCCGGCGAGGGCGAGCTGGTCGCGCTCGGCCTCACGACCGCCGGGGTGGTCACCGCCGTCGGGCTCGCGGTCTCGCCGTTGCTGATGGCGCTCCTGCACCTCGCCACCCCGGTCCCCGCGATCCTCGTCGCGCTGTCGCTCACCGGGATCACCTTCAACGGCCTGTGCCTCGGCATCCTCCAGGGCCGGCACCGCTTCACCACGATGGCCGGGCTGCTGACCGCCGACGCGCTGGTCCGCATCGGCGGCACGCTCGCCGGGCTCGCGGTCACCGGCACGGCCACCGGCGCCCTCACCGGCACCGCGACCGGCGCGGCGGTCGTCGCCGTCACCGGGTGGCTGCTGTGCGGGCGGCCACGACCGCGCCGGCACGGGAAGGCGCAGGTCAGCGATGTCCTGCACGCCGTGAGCGCCATGCTCGCGCTCGTTCTGCTCGTCAACCTGGACCTCGTGCTCGCGCGGCACTACCTGCCCGCGCACGAGGCCGGCGAGTACGCCGTCGGCGCGATCGTCGCCAAGATCGCGTACTGGCTGCCGCAGGCCGTCGCCATCCTCGTGCTGCCGCGGTTCGCGAGTGAGCACGGGCGCCGCCGCATGGTGCCGATCGCGCTGGCGGTGTGCGGGGCGCTCGACCTCGTGGTCGTCGCCGGCGCCGCGGTCATGGGACCGACGGTGGTGGCCGTCATCGGCGGCGGGGAGTACGTGGGGATCCCCGTGTGGCCGTTCGCGCTGGTCGGGTCGATGCTGTCGCTGGTCCAGATCCTGATGTACTCCCGGATCGCGAGCAACGACCGGCGGTCAACGCTGCTCATCTGGGGTGCGGTGGTGGTCGAGGTCGTGCTCGTGGCCGGCCGGCTGCACGGCGAGCTGGCGGAGGTCGTCACGGCCGCCGCCATCGCCACGGGGACGCTCGTGTGCGCCGGCGCCGTGGTCGAGCTCCGGTCGCGGCGCGAACCAGTCGATGTATCCGGCGACGACGGCGGCCACGGCAAGGAGCAGTAACGCCTGCGCGGCGGTGCCGTGCGCCCATTCCTGGCCGTTCCGCAGCACCCGGCCGCTGACCGCGATGAGGCACGCGAGGCTCGCCCCGCCGACGGCCAGCCACCGCGGGGCGGGTGGCCACAACGTGCGCGCGAGCAGGCACGCGATCAGCAGGACGATCGGCAGCATCCCGCCGAGGACGGCGAGCAGCACGATGAGGGCGACCGGCACCCACCGCTCCCCACCGGCCCGCACGGAGATGGCCCGCCGACCCGCGCCGGCCGCCAGCACCCGAAAATGTCGGTCCCCTCCGGTAGCGTCGAAATCGGGGGACCCCCCGGCCGACGAAAGGTCCTTTCGCTCGGATTGGGTGGGTGAATCGGTTCCCGGTTGCCGGTCGGGCTGCGGGGAGGTGGATCGGCGTCGGCGGGCCGGGATCAGCAGCGAGGCCACCAGGGCCACCGCCGTCACGGCGCCGATCAGCAGGCTTTGGCGGTACTGCCCGTCCGGGGTGAACTCCAGGGTCACCGTGCCGCCGTTGCCCGCTGGCACCACCCACGCCTGCTGCCAACCATCGACCCGCACCTTCGACAGTGGGCGGCCGTTCATCGTGGCGACCCAGCCGCTGTTCGCGTTCTCCGGCACCGTCAGCACGGCCGCCGCCCCGCCGCCGATCCGGACGGACCGGTGCGTGGTGTCCCACCGGGTCACGGTCGCCGGGCGGCTCTGCGCGCTCGTCCCCGAACCCGTCAGCAGCCACAGGTCCTGCACCACGAACGAATCCGCCCGCGACGTCCGCACCTCGTGCTGCCCCGCCGGCAGGTCCAGCCCACCCCGCGAGTCGGCGCACGTCTGGAACCGCACTGGCCGGTGTGCCAGGAAGTCGGCCAGCGTGCCCGACACGGACGTCGAGTACGTGAAACCGTCCACCTCGATCGTCGGGCCCTGTCCACACGGCACGGTGAACTCGGTCGGCGCCGCGGGCAGGGACATCCCCAGCAACCCCAGCTCGCTCACCGCCCCCTGGCCGCCGATCAGCCGGATCTCGATCGAGTTCGTGGTCAGCTCGAACCGGGCCACGCCGCCCCGCACCGGCACGGTCTGGTTGCCCTGCGGGACGGTGATCTCCACGTCCGTCGGCAGTTGCGTCCCCGTCAGCCGCACGCCGCTCAGCTGTTGGGGTGTCTCCCACGACAGCCGTATGGTCGGGCGCAGGTCCCGGACGTCCGGCCGCCACGCGGTCTCCGTCGATCCGTCCACCGCGGACAACGGCCCGGCCGCCGGATCGCCGGACAGCTGCGACGTCGCCGACACCTCGACCCCGGGCAGCGTCACGGGATTCCGCCCACCCAGGACCGGCAGGACCGTCCCTTCGAGACGGTAGTTGGTCGCGGACGTCGTGGTGAACAACCGGTACGGCCCGTTCGGTTCCTCGCCGGCCCGCGTCAGCGCGGGGTCACACGTGTCGCCGACACACGCGTACCTCGGCTGCGACCCACGCGTGAACACGAAGTTCGCCCGCTGGTTCATCGCCGGCAGCGCGTCCGCCGGCGTCACCAGCGCGCGGTGCGGCGTCACCCCGGGGATGGCCAGGTCGGCGATGCCGACGTTGCCGTTGTCCCGGTCCGCCGCGACCGACAGCACCGTCACCCGCACGCGGCTCGTCACACCGGACGGCAGTGCGAACCGCTGCGGCTGGCCGCCGGACGCCACCTCGCGGTCGACCGAGCCGGCGTCGGTGGTGAGCCGGATCCGCGTGACCGGCCAGCCCACCCGGATGTCGTCCACGAGGGACAACTCGATGGACGGCACCGTGCGGGGCGTGTCCAGCTCCACCTCGAGCCACTGCCCGGCCGGCCCGCCGAAGCTCGACGAGCGCCACGACGTCAGCGGGTCCCCGTCCACCGCGGCGAACGGCAGGCCCGACGGGTCGCTGGCACTCACCGCGTCGGCGAACGCGACCGACGACGACGCCGTCACGCCGCGGATCCCGCGGTAGGCCGCCATGGTCAGGTGCGCACGACCCTGGAACGGCAGCACGTCCGTGGACGGCCGGTCCTGACGGGGCACCTCGTCGTCGGTCAGTGTCTGGCTCAGGTTGTCCCGCATCCGCCCGACGTTGCGTTCCTTGTGCCGCAACCCGTCGGTGACCAGCCACTCCCGCGAGTCCGCCAGCCCACCGTCACCCGCCAATACGGTCGGCGTCGACGGGGACAACACCCCCGACTCCAGCAGCGGCAGCAGCGACTCCGGCCCGCCGCTGACCGTCGGCACGTCCGCCGTGGACACCGCGGTGACGCGCGGGACCCGCGTGGCCACCTCGTAGATCGACAGCGGGCCGAACGTCGCCACCCGGCGCACCCCGGCCGAGGACGCGAGCCCGGTGCGGAGCACGCCGGCGGGCGGCGCACCGGTCGACGCCCGGTCGATGTCGCCACGTAGCAGCAGGTACCGGAAACCCGCACGCTCCAGGAATCCGGCCAGCGCCGGCGAGCCGCGGCCGTCGGCCAGCACGTCCTCCACCGCGTCCATCACCCGCGTGTTGCCCTCGGAGCCGAGCGGGATCTGGTTGCGCACCGCCCACGGCGCCCGCGCGAGCGCCTGCGCCGGCTCGTCGATCGTGCGGCCCCACGTGTACTCGCCGAAACCGGTGCCGGGGAACAGCAGCGTGCGGCCCTGGGGATCCTTGTCGGACAGCCAGGTCATCGCCGACTGCCAGTACCCCGGCACCTCGGACCAGCCGGGCCCCGGCCGCAACGTCAGCAGCCACGCCGGCGCGGCCATGAGCACGACCAGCACCACGCCGACCGCCAGCCGGGCCCGGGTGGCGACCACCGACGTCGCCGCGCGGGCCAGCCCCGGCAGCCGGCCGGTGACCGCGTGCGTGAACGCGAGCATCAGCGGCAACCGCAGGACCGGCTCGAACTTGTGCACGTTCCGGAACGGCGCGAGCGGCCCGTCCAGCAGGCCCCGCACCACCGCCGAGAGCGGGCTGTCCAGCGCCCCCACGTATCCGATGGTCAGCAGCGTCAGCCCGGCCAGCGTGCCGAGCACGAGGAACCGCCGCTCCGGCAGCCGGTCCCGCGCGAGCCCGAACAACCCGATCGCGGCGACCAGGCCGGTGGCGAGCATCAGCAGCGGGTTGTCGATCAGCAGGAACCCGGACGGCCACCACGGCGTGCCCTGCACGACGTAGGCCACCCACTGGTTCGTGCCCCGCAGGACCTCGAACAGCGACATCGGCGCGGTCGTGTTCGTCGCCGACTCGATGTAGTTCAGGAACGGCATGCTGTACTCGCCGAGCAGCAGCAGCGGCAGGATCCACCACAGGCACACCGCGGCGACCGACCCCATCCACCACACGACGAGCCGCACGTGCTCACGCGTCCACTGCCGCGTCGCGAGCCACAGCACCGGCAGCACCAGCGACATCACGACCATCGCGCCGTTGATGCCGCCCATGCCCAAGACGGCCAGTGCCGAGAGCCCGGCGGCCTTCCGCGCCGACCCGATCCGGTTGGCCCTGACCAGCGGCAACAGCACCCACGGCAGCAGCGCGGCGGGCAGCATCTCCGACGACAGCGGGCCGATCTCGGTGAGCATGCGGGGCGCGAGCGCGTACCCGAGCGCTCCGGCGAACCTGGCCGGCTCCGAACCGATGTTCAGCGCACGGGCGAGCAGCAGCATCCCGCCGAACGCCAGGCACAGCACGAGCGCGCACCAGACCCGCTGGGTGATCCACGGCGGCACGCCGAGCAGCTGCCCGGCGGCGAAGAACGGGCCCATCGGGAAGAGGTAGCCGTACGCCTGGTTCTGCAGCTCGCCGCCGGTCGCCTCGGGATTCCACAGGTGCAGCGCGCGGCCCAGGAACGCGATCGGGTCGACGACCAGGTCGAGCTTGGTGTCGAAGGTGGTCCGGCCGGGCCGCTGCAGGAACGACACCACCGTCAGCAGGGCCATGACCCACGCGGCCGGGTTGCGCGGCCAGGTCCGAACGGTGGCTAACATCCGAAGCATCCTAGGACTAATGTGCGCTCGTGCTAGGTGGTATGACGATCGGGTTCGAGTCGGCGTGGGCCTCCGTGGCCGCCGTCCCGGGCTGGCTGACCGAGGGACAGGCCCGCATGCTCTGGGACGCGGTGTGCCGCCTCGGGCCAGGGGCGACGGTCGTCGAGATCGGCAGCCACCAGGGCCGATCCACGATCATCCTCGGCCACGCGGCCCGCACGGTCGGCGCGCGGGTCGTGGCGGTCGACGCGTTCGTCGACGGGCGGCTGTTCGGCGGCGCGGAGACCAGGGCCCTCTTCGAGGCGAACATCCGGACCGCTGGTCTGACCGATGTCGTCGAGCTGGTCGTGGGTTACTCCACGAAGCTGCGGCGGTCCTGGACGCGGCCGATCGACCTGCTGTACATCGACGGCAAGCACGACTACTGGACCTATGTGGACGACCTCCGCTGGTCCGCCCACCTGCCACCGGGCGGTGAGATCCTCGTGCACGACTGCTTCTCGTCGATCGGCGTCACCGCGGGCACGCTGGTGAAGGTGCTGGCCGGGGCCAGCTACTCCTATGTGGACCGGAGCCGCTCGCTCGCCCGGTTCGCTCGTCGTGGACCGTCCCTGGCGGACCGGTGGCGGGTGGTGGCGCAGCTGCCGTGGTTCCTCGGCAACGTGTGCCTCAAGGTGTTGCTGCGGTTGCGGCTGCGGGCCGTGGCCGGCTGGTTCGGCCATCGCGGGCCGTACGACCCGTTCTAACGTGCCGGCACCCCGATCTCGACGTCGGTGACGCACAGCGGCTTCACGTTGGGCACGCGGGACACCTCGACGTGCGTGTAGGTCCCGGTGACCGCGACGTACAGCACGTGCAGCCCGTTCTTGAAGGTGACCGGCACCCGGGTGTCGCCGACGGCGATGGTCCCGGCGCCGGACTGGCCGGTGTAGTAGCCGAGCTTGAGGACGCGGTGACCGTAGGACATGGTGGACAACGGGATGCGCACGGGCTTGTCGCTGACGAGGTGACCGCAGTCGGGTTGCGGGCCCTTCTCGCCCTTGACGGTCTCGTCCAGTTCGGTGATCGGCTGCGGCACGCCGCGTTCGTCGAGCCGGTAGAGCGTCTCGGCTGGCTTGTCGAACGCCGGCGCGTCCTGCAGGAGCCCGACGACCCGGGACGTGAGGTTCTCCCCGAAGAACCAGTCAAGGATGACCGCCTGCGGCACGGCGGAGTCGTACAGCACGATGTCCGGCTGCTCTTCGAACGCGGCCCGGGCCGTGGCCACGTACTCGCGTGCCTCGCGGAACTGGAGTGCCGGCGCGACCCGCAGGAAGCTGGCGACCCCGGTGACGACCAGCAGCGCGGAGATGCCGACCACCGGCCACTTCCAGTCACGCCGCTCCCGGAACGCGAACGCCGCGCAGAGCACCGCGACGGGCACGGCGTCGGCGAGGTAGCGGGGATCGGAGCCGACCCCCGGCCCCAGCTGCGTCAGCCGCGTGACGGCGACGAGCCCGAGGTCGACGGCGAGGTACGCGCCGAGGAACAGCCAGGGCTTCACCGTCCGGCTGGCCCCGATGACCACGACCGCGATGACGACGGCGGCGACGCGGATCGCGAGCGGCGGCGTCACCCAGCCGGTCGCCTCGGCGGGTGCCGCGAAGAACCCGCCGAAGAGCCCCGGGAGGAACGTGTCGAAGACCCCGCGGGAGGCGAGTTCGGCGACGGCGCTGGCGGGCACGGGGTTGTCGGCCGTCTGGCTGGCGGTGGCGGAGACGTAGAGGACGGCGTAGCCGGCGAGGAGTGCGGCGTGGGCGGCCCAGACCCGCCAGTGCCGGACGAGGGTCTCGGCGATCGTGCCGTTCTGGAAGAGGGTGACGGCGAAGAGGATCCCCACGTACAGGGCGGCCTTCTCGAAGAAGAGCAGGCCGGCGACCGTCCACGCGAGGGAGTTGTAGGGGCCTCGGCCGGTCTCGAGGTACCGCAGGTGGGCGAGCACCGCGCCGGGCATGGCGACCAGCAGCGGCAGGAACTGCATGGCGTACGCCCACCAGAGCGTCGGGTAGAGGATCAGCGGCGAGGCGGCCAGCACGGCGAACCCGGGGAGGATGGCCCACCGGTGCCCGAAGAGCCTGGTGAGCAGCACCCAGAACAGCCGCAGCGCCACCCCGTGCATGACGATGAGCGGCAGGACGGCGACCGTGTAGTTGAGCGGCGCGACCGCCGTCTCCAGCCAGGCGAGGAGGAACAGGCCGGGGACGACGTGGCCGTTGTAGTCCTGGAAGAGGTAGTCGAGGTCGAGCGGACCGGCGTGCCCGGCCCGGTAGGTCATGACGAAGTCGTCCTGGCCGAAGTAGCCGTGCAGGGCCACCCAGGCATGCACCACGAAGGGGATGACGGCGACCAGCCCGGCCGCGAACCGGAGCCGCGGGGGAGCGGTGTCCTTCGTACGGGCATGCCGCCGGCGAGTGGGCAGGGCAACGGCCAACGGTACTCCCGTAGTACTCGAAAGGCCCCGACCTTTGAGTGCATATCGTCGGGTACGACCGCCGCCACGTCCAGTGCCGGGAACCAACGTGTCAGACGTGTGCGGTCGCGGCCCGGCCGCGACCGCACACGTCATGGGCTATGGCCTGTTGCCGGTGACCAGCGGCAGCGAGACCGAGGTGCCGGCCAGGTCGATGGTGACCGTGGCCCCGGTGCCGGGTTCGGCGTCTGGCTCGATGACGTTGAAGTCGTCGTTGGTCCCGGTCAGCACCAGGCCCAGCCGGTGCCCTGCCTTGAACTCGTAGTCCTGCGGCAGCATCGACCAGGTGATCTGGTACGCCTTGCCCGGCGTCAGCGGGGTCGAGCGGCTCAGCGACACGTGGTTCTGCGCGTCCAGGATGCCGCGGGTGACCACGTTGAAGTCGGCGACCGCCGTGTTGTCGGCGGCCCTGCGGTAGCAGCCGTCGTCCTCGGGCGTGCTCGCGCCGACGCAGTCCTCGCCGTCGATGAACTTGATGCCGTCGTCGAAGGTGGGGCCCTGTGCGCGGTAGTCGATGTAGGTGTCCTGGCCGTAGTCGACGAGCAGGACGCCCAGGTTGGCGGTCGGCTTGTCCAGCGTGAGCCTCAGGGTCACCGACGGCGTGCCGGACAGCCGCATCGGGGTGCTCAGCGGCGAGGTCAGGAACGCCAGCCGGTTGGGGTTCGCGGAGGCGGGGTCGGCGGCCACCGCGACCTCGGTCCGCGGGACGTCGACGTAGCTGCCGGTGCCGGTCGAGGACGTCCGGCCCAGCGAGCCGTCCTGCTGCGGCCGCAGGGTCACCGGCCGGGTCGGCGCCGGCCAGTCGGCCTGGGTGACCCAGCGGTCCGGGCCGAGCTGCACGTCGGCGCGGGGCTGGCGCAGGATGTCGTTCGGGACGCCCATCAGCTCGTGGTCGAACCACCGGTGCAGGGTGTCGATCCACACGTCGCGGCGGATCCAGAACGGGTCGAGGTGCCCGTACTGGGTCACCCACACCTTGCGTTGCACGCCCCGGGGCAGCTTGGCCCACCACTCGGCGAACTGGCTGCTCACCACGTTCCGGTCCTGCATGCCGTACACGCCGAAGACGCTGGCCCGCACGTTGCGTGCCTGGGCGACCGGCCCGGTCCGGTAGTTGCGTTCGTCCCAGTAGGCGTTGTAGTTGCCGGTGGTGTCGTCCGAGCCGATGTCCAGTCGCTGGCGCAGCGCCTCACACTTCGCCGGCGGGTCCAGGTCGACCCGCTCGGACTGCCACCTCGCCGAGCCCTTGAACCAGGTGACGGTGCCGTTGATGCGCGAGGTGTCGTACCCGCTGGTGTACCCCGCGATCGGCACGATCGTCGCCAACCCCGGCACGCCGGTGCCGGCGACGCCGATGGCGAGCCCGCCTTCGTAGGAGTGGCCGATCATCCCGGTGCGCCCGGTGGTCCAGGTGGCCTTGACCGGGTTGCCGTTGTCGTCGTAGGCGGTCGCCCGGCCGTTGAGCCAGTCGACGACCGCCTTGCCGCCCAACACGTCGGAGGCGCCGTAGGCGGCCGGGCAACCCTCGGACAACCTGGTGCCGATCATGTCGACGGACACGTAGGCGTACCCGCGTGGCACGAAGTAGTTGTCGTAGGCCAGCGGGAACTTCGTGACGTTCCCGTTCGCGTCGTAGGCCTTGTGGTCCAGTTCGTAGCCGACACCCGGTACGTCGTGGTACGGGGTTTCGTGCATGATCACCGGGACCTTGAGCCCGGATCTGGTCTCCTTCGGCCGGATGATGTCCACCCGGACCAGGTCCTTGTTGCCGTCGCCGTCGCTGTCGACCGACGACCGCACCCGGACGTGCTCGCGGATGGCGTCGGCGTAGGAGAAGACGGGCTGCGTGACCCCGCCGGAGACGTCGATCGCCGGCGTCGCGGACGCGGCGGGAGCGCCGGCGACCCCGAGCACGGTCGCGAGGGTGACCGCGGCGAGGATCCCTCGTCGTCGCGAGGTGGACATGGTGTACCCCCTTGTCGGGTAGGTGCGGACTCAGGCGGTCGCGCGGTGGATGACGATGTCGTCGAGCCGGGTGCGGGCGTGGAGCTTGACCTCCTCGCCGGACCCGTCCTGCGGGGGCAGGGAGTTGCGCACCGCGCCCTTGGTGCTGTCGGCGTCGACCCAGGCGGTGGTGCCCTCGCTGATGCCGACCTCGATGCCGCCGGAGGCGTTCGCCAGCTCCGCCTGGCCGCGCACGAGCCGGCCGATCCGGATAGGACAGTTGGCCGCCTTGGCGACGACGTTGCCCTCGGCGTGGTCGATGTCGAAGCTGCCGTTGGAGCCGCCCAGGTCGACGTCGGCCCGGGCGTGGCCGATCCAGACCTTTCCGGAGGAGCCCTGGTAGGTCAGGGCGCCTTTGACCTCGCCGATCCGCACCCCGGCCGTGCCGCCGCTGATGGTGGCGGTGCCGGCGACGTGTCCGATCGCGACCTCGCCGCCGGCGAGGTCGGCCTTCAGCGTGGTGACCTGGTCGAGCTGGACCTGCCCGGACGCGATGTTCAGCTCGCAGCCGCCGAGCGGGCCGTCGGCGTGCACGTCGGTCCACGCGGTGTTGAGGACCAGCGTGGAGCCGGCCGGCAGCGCGATGGTGATGGCGACCGAGCCGTCCTTGTCACCGGACCTGGTGGTCTTGATCGACAGTGCGCCGGCGGCGAAGTCGACCTCGGTGCGCTCGGCGACCTTCACGTCGGTCTTGTTGGCGCTGTCGAGGGGTTCGACGTGCACCACCGTGTCGGACCGCTGGCTGGCGGTGACCCGGACCCGGGCGCCGGCGGTGGTCAACGTGGTGGTGATCGGCTCTGGCGTGGCGAATGTGGCCATGGCAAAACTCTCCTAAAAGTGTTTACTGGGCGGTTTCGGTCCAGGTGACCGGCAGCGCGTGGACGCCGTAGAGGTTCATGTCGGACTTGAGCTTCACCTCGCCGGCGGGAACGGCGAGGGTGAGGTCGGGGAAGCGGCGCAGCAGGCCGGCGAACCCGGCCCGCATCTCGATGCGGGCCAGCTGCTGGCCGAGGCACTGGTGGACGCCGTGGCCGAAGGACAGGTGACCGCGGGCCGCACGGTGGATGTCGAGGGTGTCGGCGTTCTCGAACCGGTCGGGGTCGTGGTTGGCGGCCAGCAGCGAGACCACGACGGTCGACCCCGCGGGGATGGTCTCCCCGCCGAGCTCGATGTCCTCCGTGGCGTAGCGGTAGAAGATGTCGCCGACGGCCAGGTAGCGCATGAGCTCCTCGACGACACCGGGCATGAGGTCCAGGTCGGCGCGCAGCTCGGCCAGCTGCTCGGGGTGCTCCAGGAGCGCGAAGGTGCCCAGCGCCAGCATGTTCGCGGTGGTCTCGTGCCCGGCGAGCAGCAGCAGGAACGCGATGCCCGTCAGCTCCTCGATGGTCAGGTCGTCCTGGCGGGCCAGGTCGGACAGGATGTCCTCACCCGGCTCGGCGCGCTTGCTGGTGACCAGTCCGGCCAGGTAGGAGTTCAGCGCGCCGAAGGCGGCCATCTTGTCCTCCAGCACGATGTCCTTCTCCAGGAACCTGGCGGAGTTGACCTGGAAGGTCTCCCGGTCGGCGTAGGGGACGCCGAGCAGCTCGCAGATCACCAGCGAGGGCACCGGCAACGCGAACTCGGTCACCAGGTCCACCGGCGGGGTCAGGCTCGCCAGGTGGTCCAGCTGCCGCTCGGCGATCTCGACGATGTGCTCCTCGAGCTGCTTCATCCGCCTGACCGTGAAGGTGCCGGTCAGCTTCTTCCGCAACCGCGTGTGGTCCGGCGGGTCCATCGCGATGAACAGGCCCGGGATCTGCGGCGACGGCTCGGTGGGCGCGGGCATGCCGGGGGTCTCGTACGGCACGTGCACGACACCGAGGTCCTGCCGGGAGCTGAACCGGGTGTCGGCCATGACCTGGCGGACCGCGTCGTACCCGGTGACCAGCCAACCCTCGTGACCGTCCGGGAACACCAGCGGGCTGACCGGACGGCTCTCGCGCAGCCGGGTGATCTGGCGGGGCGGATCGAACGGGCCCGCGTCCCGCTCCATCGGCAGACCGTGCGGGACGGCGGCCGTCTGACTCATCGGATTTCCTTCCGTTGTCGTCCGTTGCGACCACGATCGCCGGCCGCCCTGACACGCCCCTGACACGGCTCGGACACCGACCATCCCGGTGGTCGGCGAGCGTGTTCTGTGGGTGTCCGTGGACGACGGCGCGTGGCGCGCCGGGTGAGTGAGCTCAACCCTCCACCGGGCAAAGGCGCTGATCAACGCGAATTTCGGACGCGATCCTTAACAGCGGCGTTATGGCGTGTGGTGGTGCTACCGGGCCCGGCCGAACCGCCGGGGCCCGAGCTCGGTGGCGACGTCGACGAAGCCGCGGACCCGGGGCAGCAGCCCGTCCTCGCGCCACACCAGGGCCCACTCGGTGAGCGGCACGTCGTGGACCGGCACGAGGACCACCCCGGGGTGCGAGTAGTACCGCGGCACGTGCTCGTTCACCGGCGAGAGGCACTCACGGGCGGCGACCATCGTGAGCACCTCGTGGAACGTGGTGACGACGGGACCACGCGGGATGGGCCGGCCGCTGGGCGTGCGTTCGGGCAACATGGCTTCGACCCAGTACCGGGGCGATCCCTGAGCCGGGTCGACGAAGACCCGGTCCGCGAAGTCCTCCACCGACACCGACGACCGCTCGGCCAGTTCGTGCCCCGTCCACACGGCGAGCACCCTGCCCTCGGTCAGCAGCACCGGCCCCTCGACCAGGTCCGGTTCCCGCACCGGACGCCACAGCAACGCCAGGTCGATCTCCCCGTTGCGCACCGCGGAGAACGGATCGCTGAAGACGATCTCGCGGAGCGCGACGTCGCAGTCCGGATACCGGCCGCGGAACGCGTCGATCACGTCGCGGATCTCGTGCGCGACCGAGCCCATGAACCCGAGCCGCACCGTCCCCGTCATGCCCCGGGCCGCCTCGGTGGCCTTCACCACGCCGGTGCGGATCGCGTCGTAGCCGGTACGCAGGTCGTCACGCAGCTGTGCGCCGAGCGGCGTCAACGTCACCGCACGACTGCTGCGGTCGAACAGGGCTGCGCCGATCCGCCGTTCCTGCGCCTTGATCGCCTGGCTCACCCGGGCCTGCGACACGTGCAGCCGTTCCGCCGTGCGGCCGAAGTGCAGCTCGTCGGCGAGCGTCAAGAAGATCTCGATGTCCCGAAGCTCCACCCACGCCCCTCCGCCGCCATAACCCCCACCTTCCGCCACGATAACAAGCGGGTTATCGCCTTGGGCGCGCGACGGCAGCTACCGGTCGTGGTCGGGGAGAAGCGTCGAGCCGGCGGTCAGCTGCCGGGTTTCGGCTGGCAGACGGGCGGCTGGCAGAGCACCCGCGACAGCGCCTGGTAGAAGATCTGGTCGATCTTGGTCGGGTCGCCGGTGGTGAAGGCCTGGCCGCCGGTCGCGCCCGAGATGGCCTGCAGCTCGCCCTCGTCGACGTCCGGGCCGATACCGATGCCGACGATCAGGATCGGGCGGCGGGGGTCCTGCAGCCTGCCCAGCTCGGTCAGCAGCGTGTCGCGGCTGATGCTGTTCGCGTCGTCGTTCTTGCCGTCGGTCATCAGGATCACGACGTTGATGCGGCCCGGCTCGTAGCTCTGCCGTGCCGACTGGTACGCCGCCAGCACGCTGTCGTACATCCCGGTGCCGCCGTTGGCCAGCGGCTGCACCGCTTTCAGCTTCTCCAGCCCACCGGTGCGTGCCTGCTCGCTGATCGGCAGCACGGGCAGCAGCTCCTGGTAGTCCCTGTCCCCGTCGAGCTTCGTCGAGAACAGCCACACGCCGAGCTTCGTGCTGGGCTTCATCAGCTGGATGCCGCGCTGGGCCGCCAGCAACGTCAGCTGGAGGCGGTTGGCGCCCGTGCCCGGCACCGGCTCGGCCATCGAGCCCGACACGTCCAGCAGCACCTGCACGCGTCCGCTCAGGTTCACGCCGGCCCACGAGTTCAGCAGGTCGTCGACGTCGGTCGCCTGCGGGATCTCCGCCGGCGTCACCCTCGCACCCGACGTCAGCTCGGACGTGCCGCGCTTGCGCAGCATCTCACCGTCCGGCGTGCGGAAACCGGCGTCCGCGAAGGCCTCCGCGGTCTCCTGCTGCATCAGGATGGTCAGGAACTTCTCCGCCGCCTCACGCTTCTTGCCCCGAGCCTCCGGCATCAGCACGAACGGGTAGTCCAGTGCCGGCACGGCCGGGGCCGCGTACACCGCGACGAGCGCCGCGCCCTGCCGGGCGTTGTTGCGCAGCACCCCGTTCTCCGACACCGGGAACCCGTCCAGCGGGTCGTCCTCGCCGGTGCCTGGCAGGCGAGTGAACAGGTCGCCCACCGTCGACATGGTGTTCGCCGACAGCCGGCGCAGCTCGGTCGTCACCGCGGCGCCGGGCTCGGGCTCGCCCTTCATCAGGTCCCGCACGCCGAACAGCACCGACACGCCCACCGGCTCGCGGGCCGGGTCCGGCATGCCGATCTTCAGCGACGAGTTGAGCACGTCCGCCCACGTCGGTTGCTTCGCCGGCCAGCCCAGCTGCGCGGCCGCGTCCTCGGTGAGCGCGAGCACGACCGGCGAGCTGGCGATCGACGTCCCGGTCACCGGCGAGTCCCACGCGCCCCGTGCCTGCGCCCGCTGCAACCAGATCGTCGAGTTCGGGATCCACACGTCCGGCGGCGCGGTGCCGTCGGACACCACGAGCGACTCGGCCGTCTCCTCGGACTCGCGGTCGGCCACCCGCACGTCGTAGCAGTTGTCTTTGGTGGACAGCTCTTCCGCGGTGCTGCTGATCAGCGGCGCGATGTCCGGCGACGCGGTCACGTTGAGCACCGTGGTGGTGTCGCATCCGGACGCACGCAGCCGGTCGGCCAGGAAGTCGTACGTGAACCAGCCGACCAGCGCGAGCACCAACAACGCCGACAACGCGATCAACGGCGATCGCGCACGCCGCCCACGTGACTTCACGGAGGAGTGCCGACCCATGGCTGTCAACCTCCAAAGCTGATGGGCGGGGCGACCAAACCATACCCACTACGGTCCGGAGTTCAAGCAGTTACGCGAAGTCAGGAGTAGAGAGAGTCCACCTCGTTCGCGAAGTCCTTCATGATGATGTTGCGCTTGAGCTTCAGCGACGGTGTTAGGTAACCATTTTCCGGATTGAACTCGGTGTCGAGAATTCTGAACTTGCGCACCGATTCCGCCTTGGACACCGCGAGATTTCCCTCGTCAACGGCCTTCTGAATCTCGGCCGTCAGATCCGGGTCCTCGGCGAGGTCGGTCACCGTCGCGCCCTCGTCCTTGCCGGCGGTGCTCTTCCAGTAGCCGAAGTACTCCGCGTCGATCGTGATCAGCGCGGCGATGTACTTCTGCCCGTCCCCGACGACGAGAGCTTGTCCGACCAGTGGGTGCGCGGCGATCCGGTCCTCGATGACCGACGGCGCCACGTTCTTCCCGCCGCTCGTCACCAGGATCTCCTTCTTCCGCCCGGTGATCCTGAGGAACCCGTCCTCGTCCAGCTCGCCGAGATCGCCGGTCGCGAACCAGCCGTCGGCGTCGATGGCATCCGCCGTGGCCGTCTCGTTCTGCCAGTACTTCGTGAAGATGGCCTCGCCCCGCAGCTGGATCTCGCCGTCCTCGCCGATCCGCACGGCGGTGCCCGGCAGCGGCCGCCCGACCGTGCCCGGCCGGACCAGGTCCGGCGTGTTGACCACCGAGGCCGCGGACGACTCGGTCAGCCCGTAGCCCTCGTACACGTTGATGCCGACGCCGCGGAAGAAGTGCGTGAGCCGCAGCCCGAGCGCCGCGCCGCCGGAGATCGCGTACCTGACCTGCCCGCCGAGCGCCGCCCGCAGCTTCGCGTACACGAGCCGGTCGAACACGGCGTGCTTGATCTTCAGGCCGAGGCCCGGGTTGCCGCCCGCCTCGCTGTAGGCGATCGCGGTGTCCGCGGCGAGGTCGAAGATCCGGCCCTTGCCGCTCGAGTGCGCCTTCTGCCGGGCTCCGTTGTAGACCTTCTCCAGCACGTACGGCACCGACAGCAGGAACGTCGGCTTGAACGCGGCCAGGTTGTCGGTGAGCGTCTTCACGTCCGCCCAGTGGCCCAGCGTCGCGCGGGCCATGAACGCGGCGATCTCGACCATGCGGCCGAACACGTGCGCGAGCGGCAGGAACAGCAGCGTCGACGCGTCGTCGCCCTTGAACAGCGCGGACAGGTACTCGACGGCGTTGCGGCAGGCCGCGTACAGGTTGCGGTGGGTCAGCACGACGCCCTTGGGGCGGCCGGTCGTGCCGGACGTGTAGATCAGCGTCGCGAGGTCGTCCGGCCGGACCGCCTCCCTGCGCTCGTCGAGCACCTCGTCGGCCACGTCCCCGCCGGCCTCGACCAGCGTCTCGACCGCCTTGTCGTCGATCCGCCACACGTGCTTGAGGCTGGGGAGCTTGTCGCGGACCTGCTCGACGCGCTGCGCCAGCGCCGCGTTCTCCGCGACCACGGCCACCGCGCCGGAGTCGGACAGGATCCACTCGACCTGCTCGGCCGAGGAGGTGACGTAGATCGGCACCGACGCGGCGCCCGCCACCCAGATCGCGAAGTCGAACAGTGTCCACTCGTAACAGTTCGCCGACAGGATCCCGACCCGGTCACCGGGACCGACGCCGGAGGCGACCAGTCCTTTCGCGACCTCGACGACCTCGCCGAGGAACTGCTCGGCCGTGACGTCGCGCCACGCGCCGGCGACCTTTCTGCGGAACACGACGTCGGTGGGCGCCTCCTTGGCGTTGAGGTACACGACGTCGGCCAGGCCGCCGCTGTCCGGCACGCTTGCCAGCGGGGGGACGGCGAGTTCGCGCATGGTCTGCTCCTCGAGATACGAAGGGCGTCGCCATGTCCGTCATCAGCGACGCTACCTCACAGTAACCTCGGCTATCTTGCCTGTGGACGCGGCTGAGGGCCACCCCCAGGGCGGCCCTCAGCTTGATCACACCGATCGGGACTAAACGGACAGCTTCCAGCTCTTCAGCGTGCCGGTGTCCCCGCTGAAGATGTCGCGAACCCGCAGCTTCCACGTGCCGCTCGCGGTCTTGTTCGCCGGCCTGACCTCGTACACCGCGTTGACGTCGGCCGCGGCGTCGTCGCCCTGGGCGCTCTTCAGCCGGTACGGAGTGCCGTCCGGCGCGATCAGGTCGATGACCAGGTCACCGCGGTACGAGTGGGTGATGTTGACCTCCACCTTGGTCGGGACCAACGCGTTGCCCTCGCAGACCACGTCCGAGGCGCTGGTGACCTCGGCCACGTCCGGGATGGCGAGCCCGGTCGTGTTGGTCACCTCGCACGCCGGGCGCAGCCCCGCCACCGCGGCGCGGATGGCCTTCGAGAAGAAGCTCACCTGCGCGTACACGCCCGGGTTGCGTGGTTGGGCGCAGCCGATGCCCCAGCTCGTCAGGCCGACGAGGACCCACTCGCCCGCGTTGTCCTTGCGGGCCAGCGGACCGCCCGAGTCGCCCTGGCAGGTGTCCACCCCGCCGTCGTCCCAGTTGCCCGCGCAGATCTCCTCGGGTGCCACGAGGTCGAGGTAGTCGCTGCCCGCGCTCCGGCACTGCTCGTCGTCGATGAACGGCACCTCGGCCTTCAGCAGGAACCGCTGCTGACCGCCGCCCTGGACCGCCGCGCCCCAGCCGGCCACGGTGAACGTGCCGTTGTCGTACTCGGGGGTGGTGGCGATCCTGATGGTCGGGACGTCGACCGGCTGCTCGAGCCGGATCAGCGCCCAGTCGTCGCCGGGCGGACCGCCACCCGGCGCCTTGTAGACGTAGTCGGACCGGACCACGATCCGGTTCGGGTCCTGCAGGTCCACCGCACCGAGGGTGGCGGTGATGCTGGTGTTCGGACCTGTCGTGAGGCCGCCGACGCAGTGCTTCGCGGTCAGCACCAGCCGCTCGGTGATCATCGAGCCGCCGCAGCCCATGGAGAGGCGGACTATCCACGGGAACTCGCCCTGCGCTGCCGGCGTGCCACCGACGACCTGCGGTTGCACATCCGTGTCCGGTGATGGCGGGGCGGCGACCGCCTGCCCCGCCGTTGCCCCCAGGACGGCCATGACGCTCACCGCCGTGAACGCCAGCCGTCGTCTCCAAGAGGTCATCCACATCCCTTTCTTCGATTTTTCGAATGAAGGGCGCCGATCTTCGAAGACGTGTCGCCGATCCTCGAAGAAGGGCGCCCGTTTTCCGAAGGCGACCCGCCGGCTCTCGCCGGCGGGTCGTCGTCTCTAGAAGGTGAGACTCCAGGAGTTGATGTAGCCCGTGTCCGCGCTGTAGTAGTCACGCACCCGCAGCTGCCACGTGCCGTTCGCGACCTCGCTGGACGCGTTGACCGTGTAGGTCGCGATCACGTTGTCCGCGGAGTCGCTCGTCGACGTGCTCTTCAGCCGGTACGCGGTGCCGTCCGGCGCGATGAGGTCGACCTGCAGGTCGCCGCGGTAGGTGTGCACGATGTTGACCGACACCTGCAGGTCCGACGGCGCGTTGCCGGGCACGCCGGTCACCGTGATCGGGCTGTTGACCGCCGCGCCCGCGTCCGGGATGTTGACGTCGGTCGTGTTCTCGAACGTCGGCCCGGCCGGCGGCGGCTCGGAGCCGTCACAGGTGACGCCGATGACCCGGGACGGGCAGTCGGAGTAGTCCAGCAGCAGCAGGACGGCGGCGCGGTTGCGCGTGGTCTCGCGGGTGATGACCTCGTCGGGCGGGTAGAAGCTGGAGAGGCCGCCGCTCGACGGGTACATCTCGAACGTGTACGAGTAGACGCCCTGCGTGGCCCACAGCCAGTCGTCGATGGAGCCGTCCGTGATGTACAGGTCGGAGGCCTGCTCCGGCGTGTAGTTGTTGGTGGCCGCCATCTGCTGGCCGAGCGTCGCGAACGTGTTGTACTGCTGCTGGGTCATGTCCGACCCGGTGTTCGCCGTGGTGTAGCCGAGCGGCCACAGGACCAGCTCGCTGAACGTGTGGAAGTCGATGTTGGTCTTGATCTGCTGGACCCCACCGACCCGCCGGCTGTTCACGAAGTTGATCACGTTCGTGACCTCGGGCGAGCTCGACGGCGACGGGCCGCGGTAGGTCTCGCTGGAGGTGCTGCCGGAGGAGCCGCCGCAGCAGCCCCACTTGTAGGGCCAGTTGCGGTTGAGGTCGGTGCCGACGTTCGAGCTGCCGGAGTTCGGCTGCCGGTTCTTGCGCCAGCCGGCGTAGGAGCCCGTGCTGATGTCGAACTCGCCGCCGTCGGGGTTGAGGTCCGGGATGATCCAGATCTCGCGGCTGTTGACGAGGTCGGTGACGTGGCTGTCGGTGCCGTACTTGGTGGTCAGCTCGTTGATCAGGTAGAGCGCCATCTCGATCGTGAGGTGCTCACGCGCGTGCTGGTGGGCGGTGAACAGGACCTCGGGCTCGTCCTCGTCCGTGCCGACGTTGTCCGAGATCTTGAGCGCGACCATCTGCCGGCCCTGGTAGGAGTTGCCGATCGACCGCTGGCTGAGGATGTTCGGGTAGGCGGCGACGGCCGAGTTGATCGCGGACGTCATCTCGGCGTAGTTGTGGTAGTTCGAGTCGGCGCTCGGGAAGTCGAGCGGCGTGGCGTCCTGGGTTCGCGGCATGCCGTCCTGCCGCTCGGTCTGGTAGCCCAGCTGCTCGATCTCGGCGATCTCCTCGGGCGTGGCCGTGATGTTGAGCAGGCCGTGCTCGAAGGAGTTGACCGCGGCGCCGGTAGCCGCGACGGCGTTCACGGCCTTGTCGGTCTTCGCACCGCTGACGACGTACTCGGCGGAGGCGCGCCCTTGCGGGTCGGACACCGCGTTACCGTTCATGGACAGGACAAGGGTGACCGCGGCCAGCGCCGCAACCACGATGGACGGGCGTGTGTGTCTCACGCTTTTCCTCCCGCAGGGGACGCCGGCGGATCACCGGCGCTGGAGGTTGGTGTTCAGTTGTCCGGACGGGCCCTCACGTTCCGTTTCCGCCCGATAGCTGATAGTTCCCCGCTGAAGGTCCACTTCACAAGAGGCCGACTGGCCGTTACTTCTTCCCAGTTCACAGACAGCGGCCCCTGATCGTCAACGCCCGAAACGCCCAGTTCACAGAACTGTCGGTGCCTTGCCGTAGCGTTGAAACCGGGGGCCGGAGGCCACGCCCGTCAGCGCAGTCGCAGGGCCTTCATCACGCGCAACGACGTCGCCATGAAACGGGAGTACGCCCCGTACGGCAGCCACCGCGGCGGGTTGAGCATCTCGAACCGTTTGACCGCAACGGCTTGGACCTCGGTGTAGCGCAACAGCCCCTCCGCGCCGTGACGGCGGCCCAGGCCCGACGCGCCCACGCCGCCCATCGGCGCGTCCGTGCTGCCGAACGCGGACGCGTAGCCGTCGTTGACGTTCGCCGTGCCCGAGCGGATCCGGGCCGCCACCTGCGCGGCCCGCGTCAGGTCCCGGCCGTACACGCTCGCGTTCAGGCCGAACTCCGTGTCGTTCGCCAGCGCGACCGCCTCGGCCTCGTCGCGGCACGGGTACAGCGACACCACCGGGCCGAACGTCTCCGCCTTGTGGCACACCATGTCCGGGGTGACATCCGTCAGTACGGTCGGCTCGTAGAAGTACGGCCCCAGGTCCGGCCGCGGCCGCCCGCCCGCCAGCACGGTCGCGCCCTTCGCCCGGGCGTCGTCCACATGCTCCGACACCGTCTTCAGCGCACGCTGCGACGTCAGCGAACCGATGTCCGCGCCGTAGTCGTACCCGGACCGCTGCCGCAGCCTGCCGATCTCCGCGACGAACGCCTCCGCGAACCGGTCGAAGAGCGCGTCCGGCACGTAGATCCGCTCCACCGAGAGGCAGAGCTGCCCCGCGTTCGCGAAGCACGCCCGCACGGCCGACTTCGCCGTGGTCGCGATGTCCACATCGTCCAGCACGACCATCGGGTTCTTGCCGCCCAGCTCCAGCGAGCACCCGACGAGCCGTTCACCCGCCCGGGCGGCGATCAACGCACCCGTCCGTGACGAGCCCGTAAACCCTATGTAGTCACACGTGTCGACGACCGCGCCGCCGATCGCGGGCCCGTCGCCGAGTACGACCTGGAGCAAGCCGTCCGGCAGCCCGGCCCGGTACAGCAGTTCGGCGCCGAACAACGGACTCAGCGCGGTCTGGCTGTCCGGCTTGAGCACCACGCCGTTGCCCGCGATGAGCGCCGGGATGAGGTCGCCGAAGGAGAGCGCGAACGGGTAGTTCCACGGCGAGATGATGCCGACGACACCTTTCGGCTGACGCAGCTCACGGACGGTGATAGCCCCGGGGAGCAGTCCGGCCCGCTTGCGTGGCCGCAGCAGCTTCGCGGCCGTCCGCAGGTAGTAGCTGGTGACCAGCGCCGGCTCGCTCAGCTCCTCGAACGCGTCCCGGCGCGCCTTGCCGGTCTCGGCCTGCAGCAGGTCAGCGAGGGTCTCGCGCTCCTTCAGCAGCAGCGAGTGAAACCGGTGGAAGACCGTGAGCCGGTCCCGCAGCGGCTGGGCCGCCCACTCCCGCTGCGCACGCAGGGCCAGCTCGTACGCGGTGTGGACGTCCCCGACGGACGACTCCGGCAACGCGGCGAGCTGGCCACCCGTGAAGACCTCGGTCGTCGTGTAGGTGTCTGAAGTGGACGAACAAACGCGAGCCTTCAGCGCCGTGGCAAGGGAATCCGTCAACGGACTCATGCGGTGCTCTCCCGGTCGGCCCCCGGCGCGCTGGCGGCGGCACGGGCCTCGTACTCCTTGCGTGCCTCCGGCGACGCGCCGAAGAGCACCTGGTCACTCTTGAAGGTACGCGCCACCCACTCGGCGGCGGGCCGGGGCAGCATCCGCGTGAACCGGAACGTGGCGTCGAGCGACCGCGGCACGAACACGTCGAACCTGGGCCGCCGCAACGTCTTCACGATCGCCTCGGCGACGTCGGACGCCTCGACCGGCTTGATGAACCGCGACTCGGTCAACCCCGCGGCCAGCTCCGTCCGCACGACGGCCGGCATGACGACGGAGATCTCGACCCCGGACCCCCGCAACTCGTGCCGCACGGCCTCGGACAGTCCGACGACCCCGTGCTTGGTGGCGCAGTAGGTGGCGCCCCCGGGGAACCCGGCCTTCCCGGCGGCCGACGCGACGTTGACGATGTGCCCCGTCCCGCGCGGCCGCATCCGCCTGATCGCCTCCCGCGTCCCGTGGATGACGGCGTGCAGGTTGATCGTGAGATGCCGCGCGGTGGTCCGGTCGTCCTCGTCCTCGAACAACCCGAGCTGCATGATCCCCGCGTTGTTGATCAGCACGTCGATAGGGCCGAGCTGCTTCTCGACATCATCGAGGAACCGCGTGAACCCACCCCGGTCGGTCACGTCCAACGGCAGCGCGACCGCCCCGATCTCCTCCGCGGTCCCCTTGGCAAGATCAAGGTCGAGATCCCCGATGGCAACGGAAGCCCCGAGTCCGGCCAGCGCACTGGCGGTAGCGGCCCCGATCCCACGCGCCCCGCCGGTAACAACGACAACCTTGCCATCCAACGACCGAGCCCGCCGCGCCATCACGACTCCCCGCACATACAATCCAGCTGGAATGTTTCCCCGAGCATCCCAGCCCCACCCCCCACACGCAACCCCCGCGTGTCCAACGCTCCCGACCCGCGTGTCCAACGTGGGGGACCCGCGAGTTCAACAAACTCGACAAGGTGATCGGACTCGAGCTGTCAAGTCGAGATCGGCTCAATCGGCGAGTTATCCACAGCTTGCCCCGTTGTCCACAATGAGCCGCCGGCCACGGGCTGTCCCGGCCGCCGTCGGGCACAGTTTCGTGGTGTGATCGAACTTCCGGCCGGACTGCATGGTGCCCATCGCCGCGTCACCCTTCAACACGAGTTGGGTGTCCGTGGCGTACGCGCACTACTCCGCACGGGCCGACTGGTCGCGGTGACGCGAGACGTGCTGGTCGAACGGGCTCGCCAGCTCGAACTGCGGACACGTGCGGGCGCCGCGCTGTTGATGGCCGGCGATCGGGCCGTGCTCACCAGCCATACGGCCGCGGCGTTGTTCGGCTGCACGGCGGCCAGTTCTGGTCGGATACACGTGCTGGTCGGCTACGACCGACCACTGCGATCCACGATCGACATCGCCGTTCATCACGGTTCCTACGACGAGGCCGACGTGGTGACCTTGGATGGGCTGCGGGTCTACACACTTGAATGCGCGCTTACCGAACTGCTATGTCGAGCATCCCGGGAAACCGCGCTCGCCTGTATGGATCAGGCTCTCGCGCTCACGCCCTCGGAATCACGGACTGAGTTCAGGGCTGAGGTAGCGCACCGGATCGAGGTGAGAAGAGATGGTCGCGGTCGCCGACGAGCCGAGGTCCTGCTCAACCTCGCCACAGGCCTGGCTGATTCACCTGCTGAGAGTTGGCTGTTGCTGGGGCTGTTCGATGCGGGACTCCCAATTCCCGCTCAACAGGTTCCGGTGACAGATGTGGACGGAAACGTGCTGTACCGGCTCGACTTCGCCTGGGAGGAGCTACGCGTCGCCCTGGAGTACGACGGCTTCGCCGCGCATGTGGGCCGTGGTCTTCGAGATGCCGCCCGGGAGGAGGAGCTACGCAAGCTGGGCTGGACCGTGATTCGCGCGACCGCAGCGGACCTGAAGGACCCGGCAGAACTGCATGCCGCGATCCGGCGAGCGTTCTGGCGTCGGGTCGCGGCTTAGCAGTTGCGTCGCGTTTTGTTGAACTCGGAGGGTTTGTTGGTTGGACATGCGGGTCGGGAGCGTTGGACACGCGGGGTTAGGCGCGGGTTAGGAGTTCGGTGGAGGTGCGTTCGCGGTCGCGGTCCTGGATGTCTGTGCTGCCGTACAGGTGGGGGTGGGTGACCTCGCGGGACTTGTTGCGCTCGAGGCCGTAGATGACGAGTCCGACGATGATGGCGGTGATGAGGAGTTCCATGGCACTAAGTTTGCGCTCGTTGCATTGCTGCCAACAGTGGCAGAACAGACCTTGTGCGACAAAATCCTGCCACGTACTCTGGCGGACATGCTCAAGACCGTTGCCGCGGTAGTGATCGACCAGGTCGCGCCCTTCGAGTTCGGGGTGCTCTGCGAGGTCTTCGGGATCGATCGGACCGAGGAGGGGGTGCCGCCGATCGAGTTCCGGGTCTGTGGGGAGCGACCCGGGGAATCGGTCCGGACCAGTGTCGGGGCCATGCTCATCCCCGAGTTGGGGCTCGACGCCGTCGAGGGGGCGGACCTCGTCGCGGTGCCGGCGGCCACCCTGCGGGACGAGTACCCGGCGGCCGTGCTCGAGACGCTCCGGAAGGCGGCCGACCGGGGCGCGACCCTGCTGTCGGTGTGCAGCGGCGCGTTCATCCTCGGCGCCGCCGGGCTGCTCGACGGCCGCCACTGCACCACCCACTGGCGGCACGGCGACGAGCTCCTCGAACGCTTCCCCACGATCCTGCTCGACCCCGACGTCCTGTACGTCGACGACGGCAACATCATCACCAGTGCCGGCACGGCCGCGGGCATCGACGCGTGCCTGCACCTCGTGCGCCGGGAGCTGGGGTCCGCGCCCGCCAACGCGATCGCCCGCCGCATGGTCGTGCCGCCGCAGCGGGACGGCGGCCAGCGCCAGTACGTCGAGCTGCCCATCCCCGAGTGCACCGCCGACAGCCTGGCGCCGCTCCTGACCTGGCTGCTCGACAACCTGAAGACCGAGCACACCGTCGCCGACCTCGCCCGCCGCGCGAACATGTCCGAGCGCACGTTCGCCCGCCGTTTCGTGGCCGAGACCGGGACCACGCCCAACAAGTGGCTGACCATGCAACGCGTGCTGCACGCGCGGACGCTCCTCGAGGACACCGGCCTGTCCGTCGACGAGGTGGCCGAGGAGAGCGGCTTCGGCTCGGCGGCACTGCTGCGCCACCACTTCAACAAGATCGTCGGCGTCGCGCCCAAGGACTACCGGCGGACGTTCGGTGCGCTCGCGAGCGGCTCGAGAACGGCCTAGTGACCGGCTCGAGGAACCTTGGGTGCGCCACCGCCGGCCGGTAGAACTGAGGGGCCGAACCCCGAGGAAAGGCCGGAGCGGTGGTAACCCGTCAGGAACGGGTCGACGCGTACGTCGCGACCTGGAACGAGTCCGATATGGACAAACGGCTCGCCCTCATCGAGCAGGCCTGGGCCGAGGACGGCCGGTACGTCGCCGAGAGCTCGGACGTCACCGGCCACGGCGCGATCAACGAGAACGTGGTACGCATCCAGAACAAGTACCCGAACCGGATCTTCCTGCGCACCAGCGAGATCTTCTCCCTCCGGGAACGCGCCCGCTTCACCTGGGCGATGCTGGACCCCGCCGGCTCGGCGACCATCTCCGGCGTCGACTACGCGTTGTTCGCCGAGGACGGCCGGCTGCGCCGCATCACCTGCGTGTACGACCGCAAGCCACGCGCGGGCGAGCTCGACTAGGCCGCGACCGCGAGAGAAGGCGCGGCCACCGCCGCCGGCACGATGTCCACTGTGTACTCCGACGGTCCCGCCGGCAGCACCTCGCCGTCGTGCTCGAACCACATCGGCCGCCCGTCGGTGCGTTCGATCCGCACCCGCCGGCCACGCGCGTACACGACGCCGGGCCGGGACAGGTGCGCGCCGGTGCGGGTCAGCGCCATCATCTCCGCGGCCGAGTGCTCGCCGCCGAGGACGCAGACGTCGAGCAGCCCGTCGTCGGGCAGTGAGTGGGGAAGCAGCTCGTAGTGACCACCGCGGTACCGGCTGCCGCCGACGTTGACCAGGAGCGTCGGTCCACTGTGGACCACCTGGCCGTCGACGGTGACGCGGCCGGGATACGGCTCGTAGCGGGGGATGAGGTCGACGAGCGCCGCGTGGTAGCCACGCGGTCCGGTGTGCGTGCGGGCCTCGTGGATGGCCTGCGCCGAGAACCCGGCCGACGCACCCGCGAACACGAGCCGGCCGGCCACCCGGGCGAGGTCGAGCCACCGCACGTTCGGCTCGCGCAACGCGGACTCGACGGCGCTCTGCCACGGCGACGTGCCGAAGAACGTGCGGTAGCAGGAGTTCGCAGTGCCGGCGGGGACGATCAGCAGGGGCGTGGGTGAGGTGCCGCCCCAGGCGGACGCGAGTCCCGCGGCCACCTCGCGGACGGTCCCGTCCCCACCGACGGCCACGACGACGGTCCGGGACGCCGACGCCGCGGACACGACCGTCGGCAACGCGAGGGCCCGGTCGGCGACGGTGGGCGCCACCGACTCCGCGGCCTTCCGCGCGATCCTCGTCGCCTCGCCCGGTGCGGTGGTCCAGCGGACCGAGATGTCACCCGTCCGGCGGCACAGCCGCACGACCTCCCACACCAGGGCCGGGGTCACCGTGCCGGCCGCCGGGTTGGCGATGATCAGGACGCGAGTGGCACCCATCCCCGCGCCTCCTCTTCCTGGTACAGCAGACGCAGGTCGGCCGTGCACACCGGCCACTCCTGGCCCTCCACCTCCAGGGCGGTCGCGATCACCACCTCGGTGAAGCCGTGCGCCCGTGGCTTCGCCGACTTCAGCTCCGCCGCCAGGCGGACACGGGCGTCCACCGGCACCGGCGACAGGAACCGCACGCGGTCGAAGCCCTTGTTCAGCACCAGGGCCGTGCCGTCCACCGTGTACACCTCGGTCAGCATCGGCACCACCAGCGACAGCAGGTACATGCCGTGGACGATCGGCCCGCCGAAGGGACCGGTGGCGGCCCGCGGCGGGTCGACGTGGATCCACTGGTGGTCGCCGGTCAGCGCGGCGAACACGTCCACGTCGTGTTGGCGCACCGCCTGGTACGACGACCTGCCCAGCCTCGTACCCGCGCACCTGACCAGCTCACCCGGAGTGGAGAACGTCCTCATGACCGTGCCGCCTCGCTCACCTCGCCGAGGTACCGCGCCACCTCCCGGTAGGAGGCCAGCACCGGCACCTCGCAGTACGGGATCCCGCGTTTCTCGCAGTATCCCCGAACGATAGGCCGTGCCAGCCGAAGGTTCGCTCGAGGCATGCTAGGAAAAAGATGGTGTTCTATCTGGTAGTTCAGGCCACCGAACACGAAGTCCACGAGCCGCCCGGGCCTGATGTTGCGGGAGGTCAGCACCTGGCGGTGCAGCCAGTCCAGGGACTCGGCCGACCGGTAGACCGGCATGCCCTTGTGGTTCGGGGCGAACACCAGACCGAGGTAGAAGCCGAACACCGTCTGGCTGACCAGCACGAACACCAGCCCCAGCCAGAACGGCAGCGTGGTGAACACCGCCGTCAGCACCAGCACCCCGTGCAGCACCACCAGGCCCAGCTCCAGCCACGGGCGGCGCAGCACCCGCCGGGCCTGGAAGCCCGCCGCGTGCACCCGCCACGCCTCCTGCGCCAGCAGCACGAAGAACATCACCCGCTGGAAGCGGATCACGAGGCGGCGGAACCGGGAGAACCCCTTCACCGGCAGCTCGGACGGATCGAAGATCACCTGGCGGCGCACCGTGTCCGGGTCGCGGTCCAGGTTGTTCGGGTCGCTGTGGTGCCGGTTGTGGTGGCCCACCCACCACCCGTACGACGCGCCGATCAGCAGGTTCAGGTGCACCAGGCCGAGGACGTACCGCCACCTCCCGCCCGCCACCTGGTGGTGGCCGACGTCGTGACCGAGGAAACCCGACTGCACGAAGGAAAAGCCGAGGAGGACCGCGACCGGCAGCTGCCACCACGAGTCGCCGAGCAGAAAGAACGCCGTCCAGCACGACGCGGACAGCAGCAGGTTCAGCGTGATCTTCCAGGCGTAGTAGAAGGGTCGCGGGTCCAGCAGGCCCGCCGCGCGGACCACAGTGGACAGTTCGTGGAACGTGGTCATGCCGCCGTCAACACCAACACCGCGTTCTGGCCGCCGAAGCCGAACGAGTTGCTCGTCGCCGCGGACACCGGCAGCCGGCGGGGCTTCGACCGCACCACGTCGACCTCGGCGGCCGGGTCCGCGCAGTTGGCCGTCGGCGGCACCGTGCCCGTCTCGATCGACAGCACCGTGCACGCCGCCTCGATGGCGCCGGCCGCGCCCAGCGAGTGGCCCGTCACGCCCTTGACCGACGTCACCGCGGGCCGGTCGCCGAACATCCGGCCGAGCACCTTCGCCTCCACCGCGTCGTTCAGCGGCGTCGACGTGCCGTGCGCGTTCACGTGGTCCACATCGGACGGTGCGAGGTCCGCGTCGGCCAGCGCGGAGCCGATCGCCGCCGCCACACCGGAACCCGACGGGTCCGGCGCCGTCGCGTGGTGGGCGTCGGCGGACGCGCCGTAGCCGCTGACGTGCGCGCGGATCCGCGCGCCGCGGGCCTGTGCGTGCTCGACCCGTTCCAGCACCAGCACCCCCGCGCCCTCGGCGGCCACGAAGCCGTCCCGGTCCGCGTCGAACGGGCGGGACGCGGTGGCCGGGTCGTCCACCCGGCCGGACAGTGCGCCCATGCGGGTGAACCCGGCCAGGATCGGCCTGGTCAGGCCTGCTTCCGCGCCGCCGGCGATGACGATGTCGCACCGGCCGGTCCGCAGCAGGTCACGGGCCGTGCCGATGGCGGTCGTGCCGGACGCGCAGGCCGTCGTCGTCACCAGGTTCGGGCCCTGAGCACCGCAGTCGATGGCGATGTAGCCGGCCACCATGTTGACGCCCATCATCGGGATGAGCATCGACGACATCTTGGCCGTGCCCTCGGACAGCATCGTGTTGTGCTGCTGCTCGAACGTGCCGATGCCGCCGAGTGCGTTGCCCATGACGACGCCGACCCGCGTCGGATCCCACTCGCCGGGGTCCAGCCCGGCGTCGGTGACGGCCTCGCGGGCGGCGACGAGCGCCAGGTGGACGTACCGGTCCAGCCGCCAGGCCGTGCGCCGGCCGAGCAGCGCGTCCGCGTCGAAACCCGGTACACGGCAGGTGAAGTCGACCGGCATGCCGTCCAGTTCCTCGTCGTGCGCGGCCATCGACTCGCCGGCGCAGATGCGGCGCCAGCTCTCGTCGACGCCGATCCCCGCCGGGGTCACCATGCCGAGGCCGGTGACCGCGGCGTGGAACCCGGCGGTCTCAACCATCACGATGTTCGCTCCGCAAGCTCCGCTCAGAAGAGGCCACGCCCTTCGCGCCGAGTAACGCCAGCGCGTCGGTCACCGTCGCGTGTGGAGAGACCTCGTCCTCGCCGATGGGGACGCCGAACTCCTTCTCCGCGACCAGGGCGAACTCGACGATCGCCAGCGAGTCGAGGTCCAGCTGGGCGAACGTCGCGTCCAGCCGCACCTCGTCCGCGTCGACCCCGAAGTACGACGTGAGTATCGCGCGCAAACGGTCCAGAGTGGACATCGCCAACCTCCTACATTGCCTCGATGTCTGGCCACCGCAGCACGGTGGCGCCCCAAGTCAGCCCGCCGCCGAACGCGCCGAGCAGCACCCGCTGACCGGCCCGCAGCTCACCGCTCGCACAGGCGGACGCCATGGCGAGCGGCACGGACGCGGCGGCGGTGTTGCCGACCTGGTCGATGTTCTTCACGAACTTGCCGATCGGCTGGCCGAGCATGTCGGCGATGCCGTTGATGATCCGCACGTTCGCCTGGTGCAGCACGAACCGGTCGACGTCCCGCAGCCGCAGCCCCGCCTTGCGCAGGACCGCCTGTGCGGACGCGGACATCTGGAAGATCGCCTTGCGGAACACGGCCTTGCCGGCCATCGTGAAGTACTCGCTGCCGGCGGAGGCCGGCTCGTGCGTGGACCGCTGCCGCGAGCCGCCGGCCGGCACCACGATCAGGTCCGCGTCCTGGCCGTCGCTGCCGAGGTCGAACGGACCGATCGCACCCAGCTCGTGCGGTGCGCCGGCCCGCAGCACGACCGCGCCGGCGCCGTCGCCGAAGATCGCCGCCGTGGTGCGGCTGTCGGGGTCGACGATCGTCGAGAACGTGTCGGCGCCGATCACCAGCACCCGCTCGGCGATGCCGGTCGCGATCAGCCCGGCGCCGGACGCGAGCCCGTACAGGAAGCCGGTGCACACGGCGTTGACGTCGAAGGCGGCCGCCCGCTCGCAGCCGATCCGGTGCGCCACCTCGGGTGCGGTGGCGGGGCACGGGTGGTCGGGCGTCGTGGTGGCGAGCACGACCGCGTCGACCTGGTCCAGGTTGGCGGACTTCAGGGCACGCTGCCCGGCCTCGACCGCCAGGTCCGATGTGGACACCCCGGGGTCGACGACCCGGCGTTCGCGGATGCCGGTGCGGCCGCGGATCCACTCCTCGGACGTGTCGAGCCGCGACGCGATGTCGGCGTTGGTCACCACGCGGGACGGTAGCCACGTGCCGAGCCCGCAGATCACCGCGGCGGAGCCGGGCGCCGGCAGGTCCGGTGTGGGAAACGGGAGCACCCGTGCTTCCTCGATCATGAGACAGCCTCCCCCAGGCCGATGTACGCCAACCGCGACGCACGCATCTCCCGCGACCACTGCTCGGCCTTCGCCTGGCGTTCTTCCGGTGTGGTGTCGACAAGTCGCCTGCCCGGCCACACCTCGTAGTCGCCGACGACGTCCGCGTGCCGCGCCAGCCCTTGCTGGAACAGGACTTCCCGCCGGTGCACCACCTCGGCAACCGGCAGCCGCGCCCACAGCCGCATGCCGTCGCGGATCAGCGCCGCGAGCCGGTCACGATCCTCGGGACACTCCTCGAGATGTTGCTTTGCTATGGCCGCGCCCACGGTCAGATGCCGGATCTCGTCGATCCCGGCGCCCCGGTCGATCTCCGCGGCGGCCGGGTCGAGCGGCCGCCACTTCCGCTCGGCCAGCTCGGCGGTCGGCGCCAGCGCGCCCTCGAGGATGATCGCGATCGTGACGACCCCACCGATGAAGTCGTGCCGCATGACCGGGACGCTGAACTCCTCCAGCGGGTCGAGGATCGTCCGCACGTCGTCCGCGACCAGCGCGGTGACCTCGGCGAAACCCAGCGCGTGCACGTGGTTGCGGAACACCATCGCGTGCCGGGCCTCGTCGAGCACCTGGGTCGCGTAGAACTCCATGGTGGCGACGGTCGGTGCCGACGCGACCAAACAGGACAGTGCGCGGGTGGCCTTCTCCTCGGCGATCGAGCGGAACGCGTACTCCCGCGCGAGCGCGTCCCGCAGCGGTCCGGGCTCACGCATGTGCGCCGGCAGGGTCAGGGCCGGGTCGTGGCCGTCGAGCCGGCCCCGCAGCGTGCCCTGCGCGACGGACCCCAACCAGGACCGGATGCCGCAGTCCTCGGCGGTCAACTCCACGTTCATCGCGCCGTCGAGCAGCCCCGGCGCGGCGTCCCAGTCGGCCAGGTCGGCTCTCACGACGCCACCAACTCCGAGGTGAACCGTGCGTACGCGGGGTGGGGCACCGGCTCGAACGACACCGAGAACGGCTTGAGCGTGTTGCCGAACAACGCGCGGTCGCCGAACAGGTGGATCGGGATGCCGAGCAGCGCCCACTCCCAGCCGAACACCAGCACCCACAGCCCGGCCACCACGAACTGGGTCGAGAACGTGTGCATCGTGTTGTACAGCACGTAGTAGGCCTTCGAGATCCGCTTGGTCTTCGAGCGGTGGAAGGCGATCGCGCCGGGGAGGTAGCCGATCGCGTCGATGTACACGAACAGGAGCACGGCCGGCAGCCAGCGGACCTCGCCGAGGTGGAGCACGAACAACGCGACGCAGCTGCCGAGCGCGATCAGGTTCTCCAGCCGCATCAGCAGGAACGTGTTCTTGGAGTCGAAACGGTTGACCGCGTCCACCTCAGGCCGCCCTTCCCAGATCCGTGAGCGCCTCGCCGCCCGCCAGTACGGTGATCTCGCCGAACAGTCCACTCAGGACCGCGCACACGACCCGCTTGATCACCCGCTCGGCGATCGGGTCCATGATCCCGGCCATGCTCTCGATGCCGAAGTCCCACGAGACCGCGAAGTCCACCCGCGCGCCGCCGATGACCGGGGTGAGCTGCCACGACCCGCCGAACGCCGTGAAGTCCCCGGCGGTCTGCTCGAACGTGATCCGCGACGCCGCCGCGTCGACCACCTCGGTCTCGTGCCAGCGCATCAGCCCGCGCCGGAAGTTCACCGTCCACTGTGTACCGCCGGCGTCAGGGACCACGGCCCGGACGTCGTCGGCCAGCGACGGGAACCGGCCGAAGTCGGCGATCGCCGCCAGCGCCGCCGGCACGTCGTCGGTGCGGATCCGCACGCTGATACTGGTATCCCGCATGGCCACTCCTCCCTGATCACCGCAGCACCGCGCGGGCGGCGCGGTCGAACGCGTCCAGCAGGAAACCGACCTCGCGCTCGTCGAGCACGGCAGGCGGCGTGAGCCGCAGCACCCGGTCCGAGTTCAGCGAGTGGTTCGCGATCACCCCGGCGGCCATCAGCTCCAGCAGCAGCTCGCCGGCGAGCCCGTCGACCGACAGCTCGATGCCGATCAGCAGCCCGACGCCACGCAGGACGGCCAGGTCGCCGAAGACGTCGTCGAGCAGCCGGCCCAGCTCGTCGCGCAGCCGCCGGCCGAGCCGGTCCGCGCGGGCGACCAGGTCGTCCTCCTCGATCGCCGCGATGGCACCCCGCACGGCCGCCATGCCCAGCGGCGCGCCGGAGAACGTCGAGGTGTGGATGAACGGGTCCCGGTCGAACGGCGCGAACGCCGCGTCGGTCGCGACCAGCGCGGACACCGGCACCACGCCACCGCCGAGCGCCTTGCCGGCCAGCAGCACGTCGGGCACGACATCCTCGCGGTCGGCGCCCCACCAGGCACCCAGCCGCCCGAGCCCGGTCTGGACCTCGTCCAGCACCAGGAACGCCCGGTGCCGCCGGCACAACGCGGCCACGTCACGCAGGTACCCGGCCGGCGGCACGATCACGCCGGCCTCGCCCTGCACGGGTTCCAGCAGCACGCACACGGTCCCGTCGTCGTGGCGGGACAGCTCGTCGGCCAGCGCGAGCGCGGAACCGTACGGCATGTGCGACACGTCCGGCAGCAGCGGCCGGAAAGGGTTCTGGAACAGCGGTTTTCCGGTCACCGACAGCGCACCCAGCGTCTTGCCGTGGTACCCACCGACCGTCCCGACCACGTGCCGCTTCCCGTGCGCACGCGCCAGCTTCAACGCGGCCTCGACGGCTTCCGTGCCGCTGCAGGCGAAATGCACCCGGTCCAGCCCGGCCGGCGTGACCGACGCGAGTGCCTCCGCGGCGAGTGCCGCCTGCGGCTCCAGCAACAGCCGCGTGGCCACGGGGTTGCGGTCGAGCTGCGCCCGAACCTCCGCCAGCACCCGGGGATGGCGGGCACCCGTGATGAACACGCCGTACCCACCGCAGTTCAGCAGCTCCCGCCCCGAGCTGGTCCGCACCCACGCCCCACTGGCGTGCACCTCGACGTCCCCGCCGAACATCTCGCCGAGCGACGCCCGCCCGGACGACAGGTGCTTGCGGTAACGCGCGAGCACGGGGTCCACTGTGGACGTGTCCATCAGGCGACCACCATGGGGTAGCCCCGGTAGTAGTCCAGCAGGGCGTCCACGGTGCTGGTCCGCGACGGCGGGTGGAACGCGATGCAGTGGGACGCGGCGGCCAGGTAGGCGACGTCGGACGACCCGATGTACGCCATCCCGCCCAACAGCTCGACGGCCTGGTTCACGGTGGCCGCGATCGCGTCCTGCACGGCGAACCGCGTGACCAGCGCCGCGGTCAACGCGTCGTTGTCGGTCTCGCCGGCCGTGATCCGCCGGGCCAGCCCCTCGGTCAGCGCCGCCGCCGACTCGATCCGCACGGCCAGCGCCGCCCGGTCCGACGCGCTGCCCCGGCCACGGTTCAGCACCTGCTCGACCAGCGCCGACGCGATCCCGGTGTACGCCGCGCAGACCGTCATCTGGAACCAGATCAGACCGACGGTCGTCAGCTCGGTCATGGCGTCGGCCAGCGACGGGTCGGGCGCGATGATCTGCTCGGGCGGGACGAGCACGTCGGTCAGCCGCACCTCGTTGCTCTCCGCGCCGGCCAGCGCGAACGTCGACCAGAACGGGTGGATCGAGACCCCCGGCGTGTCCGCCGGCAGCATCAGCAGGCCCATCGCGACCGAGCCGTCCGGCTGCGTGATGCCGACGCTGGCGGTCAGCAGGTCCATCGACCGCGACAGGCTGCACGGCTTCTTCGCGCCGTTGACCAGGTAACCGCCGGGCACCTCCTCGGCCTTCATGGTCGGCGACAGGATCCCCTGCCGCGTGCGGCCCTCCGCGAACCCGGACGCCACCAGCAGCCGCTCCTCGACGACCCGCCTGAGCAGGATCTCCTCCAGGTCCGAGCCGTCGCCGAGCAGCTCGGCGACCGCGAACAGCGTGCCGAGCGAGAAGTGGTGCATCATCGTCGCGACCGTCATCGACGGCGCCTGCGCGGCGAGGGTGCGGAGCACCCGGCACGCGTCCACAGGGGACGCGTCGAGGCCGCCGTAGCTCGCCGGCACCAGGAGGTTCGTCCCGCCGTGCGCGCGGAAGATCTCGATAGCCGGGTTGTCCTCGGCCTCCAGTTCGGCCAGCGGCAGCTCCGCGAGGCGCTGCCGCAGGTCCGGCAGGAGCTTGTCGCAGACCGCGCGGTCCGCGTCCAGGAACGGCATGTCAGTCTCCCTCCACCAACGTGCGGTAGGCGCCGAACACGGCCTCCCGCGGGCGCACGCCGTGGGCGCGTGACACGCCCTGCAGGTGCGAGCTACGCAACATGGGGTAGTTGGCCTCGCCGAACGCGCCGCCGGTCAGCCCGGTGCCACCGTGCGTCGGCAGGTACGGCAGGAAGCCGATGTGCGAGTCGTTGATCTTCAGCACCCCACCGTTGGCGACCCGCGCGGTGAACTCCTCGATCACGCCGGGGTCCTCGGCCCACAGCGAGTTCCGCAGCCCGTACGGGTTCGCGTTGACGTAGTCGAGGACGTCGCCGAGCCGGTCGGTCTCCGGCACGATCACCGGCAGCAGCGGGAAGAACGTCTCCGCGCGGACCGCCTCGATCTCCCGGGCGCGGGCGAACCCGTTGACGCGCAACACGGTCGGCTCCAGGAACGGGCCGGTGTCGGACGGCTCGCCGTCGACCTCCAGCCGGCGGGCCCCGTGGACCACCGTGGCGCCGTGGTCGAGCGCGTCCCGGACGTGGGCGAAGAACCGCTCGCTGCGCAGCACCGGCGAGAGCAGCACTTCGGGGTCGTCCGGGTAACCCGGCCGGATCCCCGCGGCGGCCGTGGCGAGCCGCTCGCACAGCTCGTCGGCGACCGCCGGGTGGACGACCACCTGGTTGGGCACCATGCAGATCTGGCCGGAGCCGTAGAAGCACTCGGTGAGCGCCTCGACCGCGCCGTCGAGGTCGGCGTCCGCCCAGACGACCACGCAGTCGTTGCCGGCCAGCTCCAGGATCGGCTTCTTGCCCCGCGCCACGCACTCCCGCTCCAGCTCCAGGCCACGGTCGACGTCACCGGTGAAGAAGATGTCGTCGACGTCCGGGCTGTCGAGCCAGGCCGCCAGGGTGGGCCCGGGGCGCGCGCAGAAGAAGTTGAGCACGCCGGCCGGTGCGTCCACTTCGGACAACGCCGGCACCACCAGCTCGCGCAACGCGTACATGACCCCGAGCGGTGCGCTGCGGGGCGCCCGCACGACCACCGCGTTGCCGGAGATCAGCGGCGTGACGCCGAACAACGCGGACGCGGCCGGCGCGTTCCGCGGCGGGTTCACGCACACCACGCCGTCCGCGACCCGGCGGACGGTCAGCGTGCGTGGCCCGACCACCCGCGACTGGTGCAGCTGCGTGGCGCAGTAGGACAGCGTCTCCACACTGAACAGCTCCAGCAGTCCGGCCACCTGCCAGCGGGCGAGCGCCATCGGGCTGCCCTCCGCGACGAGCACGTCCACCAGCTCGGAGTGCTTGTCCCGCAACCGTTCCCGGATCAGCTCGCCGAGCCGAAGCCGGGTGCGCAGCGGCGTCGCGGCCCACCGCGGTGCGGCGGCCGCGGCCGCCTTCGTCGCCGCGTCGACGGTCGAGGCGTCCGCGACCGACACCCGACCGACCACGTCCGCGGACGTGGCGTCCTCGAGACCCTGCTCGAGGCGGCGCTTGAGCGTGAGGCTCGCGAACACGTCGGCGAGGATCGACCGCGTGGTGACCGTGTACAGGTACCGGCCGGAGTCCACATCGGTCCCGCCGACGTACGAGGCATGCGTGAGCGTCACGTTCTCGAGTCTGACCACGAACCCTGATGTGGTGCTGACGGGCGCCTAAAGGAAAGGGCCGGCCGGCCGAACGTGAATCCCATACTGAGCCGGTGAAACACCTACTCGAAGCCAAGTCGGACAACCCGAGTGCGTTCCTCGCGTTGAACGCGGGCAACAGCCACTTCACCCGGCCCGACCTCGACGGCGTGATCACCTACCGCGAGGCGGGCCGCCGGCTGGTCCAGTTCGGTGGTCCGGTCGGCGATCCGGCCCTACTGTCGAGGTTCACGGAGTTCGCCCGGTCCAGGCGCCGCACGGTCGTGGCCATCCAGGTGCAGGCTCACGACGTGCCGGTGTACGAGGCGGTCGGCTACACGGTGAACCAGGTGGGCGCGTCGTACGCCGTCGACCTCGCGCGGTTCACGTTGCGGGGAAAGAAGTTCGTCCGGTTGCGCAACAAGGTCGCGCGGGCCACCCGCAGCGGCCTGATCGTCAAGGAGGTCGCCCAGCCGGACTGGCACGACCGGATGCGGGCGCTGGACGCCCGGTGGCTCGCGTCGAAGGGCAAGCACGCCAAGGAGTTGGAGTTCCTGGTCGGCGAGTACGGCGGCGAGCACCAGCGGCACCGCCGCCTGTTCATCGGCACGGTCGAGGGCGAGCTGGCCGGCTACGTGTCCTACTCACCCGCCTACGGCACCCGGCCGGGCTGGCTGCACGACCTGTCCCGCCGCCGGCCGGACGCTCCGCCCGGCGTGATGGAGGCGATCAACTCGGCGGCCATCGAGGCGTTCCGGTCCGAGGGCGCGGCGTGGCTCCACTTCGGCTTCACCCCGTTCACCGGTATCGACCAGGACTTCGGCACGAGGACGCAGAGCGGCTGGTTCGCCTGGCTCGTCCGCCAGCTCGCGGTCCGCGGCGCGGCCGTCTACCCGGCCGCGACACAGTTGGCGTACAAGGAGAAATGGGCCCCGCACGCGATCATCCCGGAGTACATCGCCTTCCAGGGCCGGGCGAGCCTGTACGGCTTCCTGCAGGTCTTCCGGGCCGCCAACGCGCTATAGAACGGCCAGCAGGCCGGCTCGCGGCCCGCTCGCGAGATCAGGGTGGTGTCACCGCCGCGTCAGCGACGTGCCCGAGCATCGACGGGTGCTACCTGAGGAGGCGGGGGTCGTGGCAGATACGGTGATCTTCAAGTTGTTCGGGTCCGTCGGGCTCGTGAAGGACGGCCGGCTGGTCGCGATCCAGGGAGGCCGGCAGCGGACGCTGCTCGCCACCCTGCTGATCAACTCCGGCAAGGTCGTGACCAAGGAGCAGTTCTTCGAGGAGCTGTGGGAGGGCCGGCCGCTCGCGAAGGCGAACAACGCGTTGCAGGCACTCGTGACGAGGCTACGCAAACTGCTCAAAGCGACCTTCGGTGAGGATTTCGCCCGGGAGCGGCTCGTCACGCTGCCGACGGGGTACCTCCTCCATGCCGAAACGGAGGAAACAGACGCGAAGCTCTTCGAATACCTCGTCGCCTCCGCGCACACCGCGCTCGCGACCGATCCGGTCCGCGCGCGGGACCTGCTGCACGAGGCGCTGGAGCTGTGGGACGGCCCCGTGCTGGAGGGGGTTTCCGGCGGTCCGCTGTGCCACAGTTCCGTGCTGCACTACGAGGAGAGCCGGCTCGCGGCCATCGAGGACAAGTTCCACGCGTGCATCGTCGCGGGCATCCAGGGCGGTGTGATCAGCGAGCTCAAGAAGATGGCGATGCTGTACCCGTGGCGGGAGCGGCTGGCGGAGATGCTGATGGTCGCCCTGTACCGCTCCGGTCGCCAGGCGGACGCGTTGCGGGAGTACAACGTCGTGCGCCGCAGGCTCGTGGACGAGCTGGGCATGGAGCCGTCGACCATGCTGCAGGACCGGATGCAGGCCATCCTGAAGCATGATCCTTCGCTGACGGCCCGCTGACAAAAATACCAATCGGTCGGATTCCTATTGACAAACCGGGCGGTCGGTTTTGTAGTCTTGAGGAGCAGGCGAGCAGATGTCGATCACCGGGTCGGCACGCCGTCCGAGTCGCCCCACAGGAGAAGGACGTGGACATTGACGTGTTAGGGCCGTTAGTCGCCCGTCAAGGAGGAAACTCCGTCGTGCCGACGGCGGCGAAGCCCCGCAAGGTGCTCGCGATGCTCACCGTGCACGCCGACCAGGTCGTGCCGATGGCCTCCCTGTTCGAGGAGCTGTGGGGCGAGGACATCCCACGCAGCGCCAACACCACGGTTCAGACCTACGTCCTGCACCTGCGCAACCTGATCGGCGCCGCGCTGGAGCAGGCGGACGGACCCACCGACGCCAAGCGCGTCCTCGTCACCTACCCGGGCGGCTACCTGCTCGACACCATGAGCGGCCGCGTCGACGTCCGGGAGTTCGACAAGATGGCGGCCCTGGGGCACCGCGCTCGTGAGCTGGGCGACTTCGAGGCGGCGTCCCGCCACTTCACCGACGCGCTCGCCATCTGGCGGGGCCGTGCGCTCGTGGATGTCCAGACCGGGCCGCTGCTGGAGGTCGAGTCGCACCGGCTGGAGGAGGCCCGGCTGAACGTGCTGGACCGCCGCATCGACGCGGACCTGCGGCTCGGGCGCCACCACGAGCTGCTCGGCGAGCTGGCGGGTCTCGTCGGCCGCTACCGCACGCACGAGGGGCTGCACGCGCACCTCATGCTGGCCCTGTACCGCTCCGGCCGGCGCGGCGAGGCCATCGACGTCTACCGCCGGATGCGGACCGGGCTCGTGAACGAACTGGGGCTGGAGCCCTCGCCCAGCCTGCGCCGGTTGCAGCACGCGATCCTGATGTCCGACCGGCGCCTCACCGAGGCCGGCACCGAGGCCGTGCTCGAGCGGGCGGGATGAGAACACCGCGAACGAACCGAACGACCGGGGTAGGGCGGCGCGAGCGGCGCCCTACCCCGGTTTAGTCGTATCCGGGGGTTTCGAGGGAACGTGCATGACGAAGCAGTCGAGGTCGGAGAACACGCGGTCGCACCTGCTGCGATCCGCGGCGGAGCTGTTGGACCGCAACGGGTTCTCCGGCACCACCCTGGCGGACGTGTCCCGTTCCGCCGGGGTGACCAAAGGGGCGTTCTACCACCACTTCAGGTCGAAGAACGAGCTGTGCGGGGCGGTCCAGGCCGAGGCGTGCGGGCTGCTGCGGACGGCGGTGCACCGCGTGCCGGCCGTGCGGCGACCGGCACTGCAGTCGGTGGTGGACCTGACGCACGAGCTGGCCGGGTGGCTGCGGGACGAGCCGCTGGTGCGCGCGACCTTCCGCACCGCACGCGAGTGTGGCCACCGGGGCAAGCCGTTCCTCGACTTCTACGCCGACTGGCAGGCGGTCCTGGCGGCGTTGCTGCGGGACGCCGGGCAGCGGGGTGAGCTGGCCGGCGGCGTCGCCCCCGAGCACGCGCTGACGCTGGTCCTGGCCGTGTCCGCGGGCCTGGAGATGTTGTGGTGGGCGGGAATCCGGCGCGGGAGCATGACCGCCGGGCTGACCGGGCTGTGGTCCATGGTGCTGCCCGGGATGGTCACGCCGGGCCTGCGGCGCCGGCTCCGGGCGGGCGGTACGCCGGAACTCGCGGTGCGGTAACGACACTTATGTCCGGTATATTCGGATCTAGATCGAAGCGCTTCTCTAGCACTGGGTAGCCGCGCGGTGACCTAGTGCGAGTACGCTGCGACTGAGCCGCGTGTGCCTTCGTGGATCATGGACTACGTGCCAGGACTTTGGGGTGACTAAACAGACGAGGTCGGAGAACACGCGGTCGCACCTCGTGCGATCTGCGGCGGATTTGTTCGACCGCAACGGTTTCGCCGGCGCGACCCTGGAGGACGTCAGCCGGGCCGCCGGGGTGACGAAAGGTGCGTTCTACTTCCACTTCTCATCGAAGGACGAACTGGGCGGCGCGATCCAGGCGGCGGCGTGCGCGCTGCTGCACGCGGCCGTGTACCGGGTCGGCTCACACCTCCCCGTCCTGCAGTCCCTCGTCGACCTCACGCACGAGCTGGCCGGCTGGCTGGAACGCGAACCCGTGGTGCGGGCCAGTTTCCGCACCGCGCGCGAGTGCGGGCACCGGGGCAAGCCCTTTCTCGACTTCCACGCCGACTGGTTGGCTACGGTTGAAACGTTATTGGTGAGTGCCCGCGGCACCGGCGAGCTGCGGGCGGAAGTCGACGTCGAGCACGCCGCCACGCTGGTGCTGAGTGTCTCAACGGGTGTGGAAATGTTGTGGTGGGCCGGAATCCGGAACGGGAGCATCCGGGAGAGTCTCGCGGGCATGTGGCGACTCGCTTTGCCCGGCTTGGTTTTTCCGCGTCGATTGTCCGAAATCGACCCCGGTGGGTCGGTTCGCGTCGTCGAATCCCGTTGACAGCACGTGAAAGCGCGATGTCGATCTCGCGAACCCATACCCAAGTGAGAGTTCGGCAGATAACATACCGACTGGTATGGTGAGCCAGCTCACGCCGGGGGTTCCCGATGACCGCTGCCGAACACGTCAGGTTGTTACGCGGCCTACGTGCCGTTCGCCGCTTTGCGCCGCATGCGCCGCCGCGGCACGTCGTCGACGACGTGCTGGAGGTCGCCCGCTGGACCGGTAGCGCCAGCAACCGCCAGCCGTGGGAGCTGATCTTGTTACGGGACAAGGGGGTCCTGCGCGCGATCGGCGGTCTCGACGGCGCAGCCGGGCTGCGCCACGTCGCGGACGCGGCGGTGGCGGTGGTGCTGGTGCCGAACGGCCGGCTGACCGACTTCGACGAGGGCAGGTGGACCGAGCGGGTCATGCTCGCCGCGGCCGCGCACGGCCTCGGCGCCGGCATCGCCCGCGTGCCGGACGAGCACGCGGCCACCGTGGCGGAAATCCTTGCCGTACCGGGGGATCGGGTCATCCGGACGATGGTCTCCCTCGGCTACCCGGCGGACGCGAGCGCGCACCTGGTCAGTGTCGAGCGCGAGACCGACCACCGGCAGCCGCTCGCCAGGATCTCGGTCGGGCGCAAACCGCTGACCGAACTGTTGCATGTGGATCGATACGGGCGGAAAGGTGGGAGTCCATGGTGGACGGACAGGTGAACACCCTCCAGGATGTGGTGTACGGCTTCATGCCGGCCCAGATCCTGCATGTCGGCGCACGGCTCAACATCGCGGACGAGTTGGCCGGCGGGCCGAGGACTCTCGGTGAGCTGGCGGCGGCCACGGGCACCCACGGGCCGTCGCTTCGCCGGCTGTTACAGGGCCTGGCCTGCCTGAACGTGCTCGGCGAGACGGCCGACGGCAGGTACGAGCTGACCGCGGCCGGCCAGCAGCTGCGTGCCGACGTGCCGAACTCGATCCGCGCGGCGGTGCTGCTGTTCTGCTCGGAAGCCATGTGGCGCAGCTGGAGCGCGCTCGAGTACAGCGTCCGCACCGGCGACATCGCGTGGGACCACGTGCACGGCAGCAGCTTCTTCGACTACATGGACGAGCACGCGGCCGAGTCCACCACGTTCAACTCCGCGATGGCCGACCGCACGCGGGCCGCGGTGCCGAAGATCATCGGCAACTACGACTTCTCCCGCTTCACGCGGCTGGTGGACGTCGGCGGTGGGAACGGCCAGCTGCTCGCCACCATCCTGACCAGCACGCCGGAGCTGCGTGGTGTCCTGTTCGACCAGCCGGCCGGGGTGTCGGACGCGCGGGACATGATGTGGGCGACCGGGGTGGCCGACCGCTGCGAGATCACCGCGGGCGACTTCTTCGCCGGCGTGCCAACGGGTGGCGACGCCTACCTGCTGAAGAGCGTGATCCACAACTGGGACGACGACAAGGCCACGGCGATCCTGCGCAACTGCCGCAAGGCCATGGGGGACAAGGGAACCCTGCTGCTGGTCGAGCGGATCATGCCGCCCCGCGTCGAGTCGCCGGCGTTCGGCCGGATCGTGTGGAGCGACGTCAACATGCTCGTCAACACCTTCGGCCGGGAGCGCACGGAAGCCGAGTACGGCGCGCTGTTCGCCGCGGCCGGTTTCGAGCTGACCGGGCGAAAACCGACGAGCGACGACCCGGTCGACTATCAGTTGTTGGAAGGTGTCCCCGCGTAGCTCACGCGGCGGAAGTGTCCCACTGGATCGTGCCACCGGGGCGGAAGCGGGACAGCCGGCGCGCCGGCACGAGGCCCGGCAGCGAGATCTTCCACATGTCGGTCAGCCGGTCCCGCAGGTCCTTGCGGTTGGTGAGGACGCCCGACATGGTCTGGATGCCGAGCACCGAGCCACCGATGTAGCTGGCCACCTCCGCCGGGTCCCACTCCTGGCGGAGGTCGCCGGTGTCCTGCGCGACCTTGAGGAACTCGTGGATCATGTCGATCCACCTGGTGTAGACCTGCGGGTAGGGCCGGTCGAAGTTCGACTCGGTGACCAGCCGGTTGCTCGCCCGCACGCGGATGTTGGTGCACAGGCTGTGGCAGAACGAGTGGCACACGTCGATGACGTTCTGGATCGGGTTGGTCGTGTTGTCCAGCCGCGGCAGCTCGATGTTCCACTGCTCCTCGACGAGCGCCTTCGCGAGCTCCTCCTTGGAGGAGAAGTGGAAGTACAGGGCGCCCTTGGTGACCCCGGCCCTCGTGAGGATGTCGGACAGGCTCGCGCCCGCGAAGCCGCGCGCCTCGAACGCCTCGGCCGCCGCGTCCAGGATCACGTTGCGCGTGCGTTCCGCGCGGTCCTGCCTTGGCAACCAAACCTCCAGAACACAGGTCGTCGTCGAGGTCAGCATGACAGTGAAACCGGTCCATGTCAGCAGTTCTTGACCTTCGCTCCAGGGTAGCTCAAGAGAAGCGCAATTACCTCTCGAAAAAAAACCGGGTGGTAGGTATTCTTTGTTCGTGACGCAAGTCACGTGGGGAGAGGCCCCTCGAGTAACACCGCAGCAGCTCTTGGGCGGAGGTTCTGTGCGATGACCGCGTTGATCAACGACACCCACATCCGGACAATCGGAGAGTTATCTGATGAAAGCTCCCATTTAGCCAACACTGGCGTCACGGCCGACATCGTCCACCGGACACACGACCGCGACGTCTTCGTGACGTCGGTGCGAGTGGTCGGACCAAGCCACTTCGAGGCCCGTGCCCAACTGCCGGCGCGGCACTCGTTCTACGGCCCGGCCGGCGACCGGCACGACCCGCTGCTCGTGCTGGAGACGGTCCGCGAGGCCATCTTCGTCGTCGGGCACGGCTCGTACGGCATCCCGCGCGACACCTCGTTCATCGCGCGGGGCAAGGAGTTCGAGTTCTACCCGGCCGGCCTGCACGCCGTGGGTGACGTCCCGGTGGACCTCGTCATCGACATCACGGTCACGGACATCAGGCGGCGCGGCGGCGCCATGACCGGCGCGCGCTTCACCGCCATCTGCTTCCGCGACGGCGAGCCCGTCGGGACCGCCGCGTACGACGCCAGCTTCGCGTCCGCGGCTGTGTACCGGCGGTTGCGGGGCGACTACAAGGAGGCGAAGCCGGCGCTGGCGGTCGACGGGCCCCCGGTGCGGCCCGCGGCTGTCGGCCGGACCGACGAGCTGGACGTGCTGCTGGCGGCGGCGCCCGGCGGCGGCTGGTACCTGCGGGTGGACCCGACCCACCCGGTGATCTTCGACCACGTCATCGACCACGTGCCGGGCAACGCCGCGGTGGAGGCGGGCCGCCAGGCCGCGTACCTCGCCACCGACCACCCCGAGGCGGTCCTCACGAGCGGCGCGATGTCCTTCCGCCGCTACATCGAGTTCGACGCCCCCTGCCTGGTGGTCGCCGCCCAGACGGGCGAGACGGCCGACGGCCGCCGCACGGTCGCCGTCGGGTTCACGCAGAACGGTGACGTCTCCGCGGAGGGCACCTTCGAGCTGCTCCTCCCTCGTCCGGCGGGTGCGTGAATCGGTCCCCCGACGGATGGTCCTTTTCGTTGCCTGCGCCGACAATGAAGTCGGCTTCTAGGTGAGGACGCACATGACCGAAGACCTTGGCTTCCCAGGCAATCGCGAGATCGTGGAGCGGCAGCTGGCCGCGGCCACGACGCAGGTCCTCTACCTGGCGGGCGAAACGGCCCGGGCCGGGCACCGGACGCTGGCCGAACGCGCCGCGGAGCTGGTGCGGGGCATGGAGATGCTCCCCGCGCAGGAGCGGTTCTGGATCGCTCCACCGGCTCCCGCCGCGGTGGCCGCCGCGTCGAAGGACGGCATCCCGGCGGACATCGCCGAGGCGTACATGCGGGCCAAGGCGGAAGTGAAGAACTTACTGGCGGAAGCCTTCCAGGACTAGCGTCCCGCACGGCTTGTCCACTGTAGACATAGCGGCCGCCCCCTCACCGATCGCGGGTGAGGGGGCTTCGCCGTACTGGCGTCAGCGGGCCAGGCCGTGCTGGTGCGCGTAGATCACCGCGTGGATCCGGTTGCGCAGCCCCAGTTTGCTGAGCAGGTTCTGCATGTGCGACTTGACCGTGTGCTCCGAGACCGTCAGGTCCGAGGCGATCTCCGCGTTCGACATGCCCTGGGCCACGAGCGCGAGCACGTCGCACTCCCGTTCCGACAGGCCGTCCCGCCGGGCGAGTGCACGCCCGGCCAGCGGTACGACCTGCCCGGGCTGGCCGGCCGGCCGCAACGCGAACCCCGCCGCGGCGACCCGCACGGCGGCGACGACCTCCTCCGGCGTCGACCAGGCCGGCAGCGCCCCGCACACGAACCCGTCGACGTCGAGGGCCGCGGCGCCGTCCCGCACGCCGATGCTCAGCACGCGCACGACCCGCCCCGTCCGCCGGATCGCGGTCAGGATCGGGCCGGCCTCGCCCGCGTCGACCCCGTGCAGCAGCACGACGTCCGGGTGCCGCGTCGCGAGCGTCGCGAACACCCCGGGCCCCGGCCGGTGGTCGCCGACGACGACCATGCCCGGCTCGTCGTCCAGTGCCGCGAGCACCCCGCGGCGGGCGAGCACGTCGTCGCCGACGACCTGCACCCGGATGCCGACGAGTTCCTCGTCGCTCGTGCGGTTGTGGTCATCGGGCCGGGGGAGCACCCGCACCGCGTGCCCGGCGACCGCACGCAACGCGGGTGGCTCCACACTGGTTGTCCACTGGTCCATCTCTCGCCTCGCCCCTGAGATTCCTCCGGCGACTTACACGCTAAGGCGGGACGGGCCGCTGACTCCCTTTCGTCGAGCCGTCTTCTACCCGGTCAGCTGTCCACCACGACCAGCGCGAACCCGTCGTAGCCCTTGCTGCCCACGGTCTGGACCATCGTGCCCGAGACGCGTGGCTCCACCGCGATCAGCGCACCCAGCTCGCGGGTGCCGACGACCGACGGGTCGGTGCTGCCCGCGTCCAGCACGTGCCCGCCGCGGACCACGTTGTCGACGATGATCACGCTGCCCGGTCGGGAGTGGTCGAGCGCCCACCGGAAGTAGCTCGGGTTGTTGACCTTGTCCGCGTCGATGAAGAACAGGTCGAACGTGCCCGTCAGCGTCGGCAGCGTGTCCAGCGCCTTGCCGACCTTCACCTCGACCCGGTCGCCGAGCCCGGCCGCGGCGATGTTCCGCGTCGCCACCTCGGCGTGGCGGGGGTCGGCCTCCAGCGTGACCAGCTCGCCGTCGGGGGGTAGCGCGCGGGCGAGCCAGATCGTGCTGTAGCCGGCGAGCGTGCCGATCTCGAGGATGCGCCGCGCACCGTGGATGCGGGCGATGAGGTTGAGCATCTTGCCCTGGGTGGGGGAGATGTTGATCTGGGGTAGCCCGGCCTTGTCACTGGCCTCGAGCGTCCTGTCGAGCGCCTCGTCCCGGCCGATGAGCAGGTCCGAGAGGTAGTCGTCGACGTCGTTCCACACGCGTTCGGTCATACCGCCATCATTCACCGACCGTCGCTGTTCAGCTCGCGTTCGAACCGGCCGAGCGTGTCCACGAAGAACCGCCGCTGCTCGTCGGTGAGGGGTTCCATGGTCGCCTGCCAGGCGCGTGCGGTCGAGGCGATCCACTGCTCCACGGCGTCCTTGCGGTCCGGCGCGATGCTGACGATCGTGCGGCGGCGGTCCCGCTCGTCCTCGCGGCGTTCGAGCAGGCCCTTCTTGCTGAGGTCGCTCACCATGAGGCTGACCGTGGCCGGTGCTACCTGGAGGCGGGCGGCCAGCTCGTTGACCGGCATCGGGCCGTCGAACTGCAGGTAGGAGAACAGCGAGAGGTGCCGGGGCGCGAGCGAGAAGCAGCTCAGCTCCTCGGGGATCCTCGCGCGTTTCGCCCGGCCGATCACGCGGGGGAGCAGCAGGAGGAGGGCGCGCACGGCCTCCGTGACGCTCATACCCGTTGACATACCTTTGTCTTCCTAATAGCTTTGCTTGCAAAGCAAAGTTGTCTCGACAGAGGAAGGTTACCGTGGGGGACCGCTGGGGACTCGTGGTCGCGGCCAGTCTCGCGATCTTCGTAGCCCAACTCGACGCGACGATCGTGAACGTGGCGCTACCGACCATCGCGGGGTCGTTCCACGCCGACGCGACGGTCGTGCAGTGGGTCGTGCTGGGGTATCTCACGCCGATCATCGGGCTGGCCCTGTGCGCCGGCCGCTGGGTCGACGTGAGCGACTCACGCCGCGTGCTGCGGGTGGCCTGCGTGGGTTTCGCCGTGGCGAGTGTCGCGTGTGGACTCGCGCCGGCGTTGTGGCTGCTGGTGGCGGCGCGGGTGGTGCAGGGCGTGTTCGCCGCGGTGCTGCTGTCGATCAGCCCCGTGCTGGCGACCGTGGCCGTGTCCCCGTCGAGGCGGGCACGGGCGTTCGGCGTCATGATGCTGTTCGGCACGGCCGGCGGGATGACCGGGCCGGTGGTGGGTGGGTGGCTGGTGGAGGCGTTCGGCTGGCCGTGGATCTTCTACCTGACGTGGGTGCCGCTGGCGCTGGTGGTGGTGCTCTCGGTCCGGTCGCTGCCGCTCGGCCCCGCCCTGTCGTGGCCGTCCGGCCGCTGGCTGGTCGAGGCGGCGACGTTCGGCCTGGGTGCCGTGTCCGTCCTGTTGGGACTGTCGCTGAGCCCGTGGTTCCTGGTGGGAGCCGCGCTGCTGGCGGTGTGGTGGCGCGGCGCCGACGCGGTGCCGGTCCGCGCGCTGCTGCGCGTACCGGGCGTGCTGGGGCCGCACGTCGCGCTGGCCTGCCTCTACAGTGGACTGTTCGTGGTGACGTTCGTCCTGCCGTTCTTCATCGGCGACGCGAGCACGACCGGGTTGGTGCTGCTGGCGTTCCCGGTGTCGGCGCTGGTGTTGAGCTACGGCGCGGGCATGGTCGCCGACCGGGTGGGGACGCGACCGGTCGCGATGTGCGGCGCCGCCGTCATCGCGACCGGCCTCGCGTTGCTGACCTTCACGTCCGGTTCCCCGTGGGACATCGCGTGGCGACTGGCGTTCGTGGGGGCGGGGTTCGGGTTGTTCAACGGGCAGCTGCAGGTGTTCCTGATGGGCAACGCCCCGCGCCCGCAACTGGGCCTCACGGCGGCGACGTCGAACCTGGTGCGCCAGGTGGGGATTGCCGTGGGTTCGGCGGGCGGGGCCGCGCTGTGGGTGTGGTCGGGCTCGTCAGCGCTACACACGGGGGTGTGGGTGGCGCTGGGGTTGATCGTGTTGTGTGGAGTGGCCGTCACTCTTTCGGGGACAGGACAAAGACCGGGATCTCGCGGGACGTCTTCTCCTGGTAGCCCGCGTAGGGCGGGAAGGCCTTGACGGCGATCTCCCACCACCTGGCCTTCTCGTCACCCGTTACCTCGCGGGCGACCATGTCCTGCTTGTTCGGGCCGTCCTGCAGCTCCACCTCGGGATGGGACTTCACGTTGTAGTACCAGACCGGGTGCTTCGGCGCCCCACCCAGTGACGCCACCACCGCGTACTGGTCGCCGTCCGCCACACGCATCAACGGCGTCTTGCGGATCTTGCCCGACTTGGCGCCCACCGTGGTCAGGATGACCACCGGAAGCCCTTGCATCGTGGCGCCGCTGGTGCCGCCGGAGCTCTCGTACTGTTCGACCTGCTTACGTGCCCAGTCGGCCGGGCTTGGCTCGTACTCACCGTGCAGTGGCATGCCTCCAGTAAACACGCAGCCGCTCCTCCGCGCCCGGTGTCGCCCCCAGCGACGCCAATCCCAGCAACGCCGAGCCGACCACCGGGGGATCGGTCACCACCGTGATCTCCGCCAGCGGCGCGGAGGCGGCCAACGACGCACTGATCACCGCATGCAGCAGCGGGTCGCGGCCGCGTAGTACGCCACCACCCAGCACCACCGTCGCCGGGTGGTCCACCAGGTCCAGCCGGCGGAGCGCGGCTATCGCCAGGAGTGCCACTTCTTCCCCTTGCCGGGTGACGACTGATCGGGCTACCTCGTCACCCGCGGCTGCCACCTCGAACAGGACCGGGGTCAGGGCCGGCAGCCGTGCGGCGACGGCGGGATCCAGGTGTGCGGCCGCCGCCACCTCCGCGGCGCTGCCGAGGCCGAAGAACTCGGCCACGGCCCTCGCCAGCGCGGTCGAGGGCCCGCGGCCGTCCTCCGCGCGTGCCGCGTGCCACAGCGCCGCCGGGCCCAGCTCGTCGCCGCCGCCCCAGTCGCCGCTGATGGCCCCCAGTGCCGGGAAGCGGACCATCCGCCCGTCCGCCGCGCGCCCGACGCAGTTGATGCCCGCGCCGCACACGACCGCCACGGCGTCCGGGTCCTCGGTGCCCGCACGCAGGAGCGCCAGCGTGTCGTTGTCCACCATGGACTTGTCGGCCCAGCCCGCCTCCGTCACCGCGTCGGTCAGCATGGTCAGTTCCACCGGCAGGTCCGCGCCCGCCAGGTACACCGCAGCCAGCGCCAGCCGGTCCGCCTCGACCAGGCCGGCCGCCGCGCGGGCCGACGTCACCAGCGAACCCAGGCGCCGCATCGCCTCCGGGAGGCCGTACGTCTGGTGGTTCGTGCCCGGCCCCCGCGCGTGCCCCAGCACGACACCGGTGTCGTCGCAGATCAGCACGTCCGTCTTGGAGCCGCCGCCGTCGACCGCGAGTAGCAGGCTCATCTGGCCCACGCAAGGAACTCGGTGTTCGCGGCCAGCAGGCGGTCGGTCAGGCCACGCGCCAGCTCCGCCTGTCCCACCAGGGGATGCGCCAGCAGCGCGCGGAACACCCGGTCCGCGCCGCCCCGCAACGCCGCGTCCACCGCCAGTTCCTCGTAGCCGGACACGTGCGCCACCAGGCCGGCGAGGTCCGGCGCGAGCGGCGCGGTCGGCACCGGGGTCACGCCACCCGGGCCCACCTCGCACGTCACCTCGATGACCGCGTCATCGGCCAGGCCGGGCAGCGTGCCGTTGTTGCGCACGTTCACGGCGTGCCGGCCAGCACGCCCGTACAGCGAGTCGAGCAGCCCGATCGCCGCCTCCGAGTAGAACGCGCCGCCCCGCTCGGACAGCAGCGAGGGCTTCTCGTCGAGCGCCGGATCCTGGTACATGGCAAGGAGTTCCCGCTCGATCTCCGCCACCCGCGCGCCCCGCGGCCGGGACACCCGTTCCTCCGCCACCACCGTGTCGTGGCAGTAGAAGTACCGCAGGTAGTACGACGGCAGCGTCCCCGTCAGCCGCAGGAGCTCGACCGGCAGCTCCAGGTGCTCGGCCAGGTAGTCGCCGTGCTCCGCGATCAGTGACGGCAGCCGGTCCGCGCCGTGCACCGTGGCCGACCGCTCCCACGTCAGGTGGTTCAGGCCGACGTGGTCCAGCGCGACGCTCTCGGGAGCCACCTCCAGCAGGTCCGCGAGCAGCCGCTGGAGTCCAATCGCGACATTGCACAGCCCGAGAGCCCGGTGCCCGTCGTCGAGCAGCGCGCGGGTCACGATGCCGACCGGGTTGGTGAACGCGATCACCCACGCGTCGGGCGCGGCCCGCAACCGGGCGCGGCGGGCGATGTCGAGCACGACCGGGACCGTTCGCAGTGCCTTCGCGAGCCCGCCCGCGCCGGTGGTCTCCTGCCCGAGGCACCCGCACTCCAGCGGGAACGTCTCGTCGCTGATCCGGGTGGTCTGCCCGCCGACCCGCAGCTGCAGCAGCACCACGTCGGCGGCGGTCAGGCCGGCGTCGAGATCGTCCGTCCACATCAGCTTCGTCGGACTGTCATACCTGTTGAGAATGCGCCGCCCGAACTCCCCGACGACGCTCAGCCGGGACAGCGTCGGGTCGATCAGCACCACCTCGTCGACGGCGAACGGCAGTCGCGCGAACCCGTCGATCAGCTCGGGTGTGTACGTCGAACCTCCCCCTACGACCGCGACCCTCACCCCTTCACCCCCGTCAGCGTCACGCCCTGCACGAATGCCTTCTGTGCCAGGAAGAACACGATGATCACCGGCGCCATCACGAGCAGGGTCGCGGCCATCACGAGGTTCCACTCCACGTGGTGCAGGTGCTTGAACTGCGACAGCGCGATCGACAGCGTCCAGTTCGACTGGTCCTCGCTCGTGTACAGCAGCGGCCCGTAGTAGTCGTTCCACGCGTAGAAGAACTGGAAGATCGCCGTCGCCGCGATGCCGGGACGGGCAATCGGCACCACCACCCGCAGCAGCACCTGCCACTCCGAGCAGCCGTCGATCCGGGCGGCGTCCACCACGGAGTCCGGGATCGTCAGCATGAACTGGCGCAGCAGGAAGATGCTGAACGCGTCGCCCGCCAGCATCGGCAGGATCAGCGGCCACAGCGTGCCGGTCAGCCCGGCGTTCGCCCACATCAGGTACAGCGGCACGGTGACCACCTGCGGCGGCAGCATCATCATGCAGATGATCACGACGAACACCGCGTTCTCGCCGCGCCAGCGCAGCTTCGCGAGTGCGTAGGCCGCCGGCACGCTCGACAGCAGCATGAACCCGGTGGCCAGCACGACGTAGACGACCGTGTTGACCAGGTAGTCGAACATCGGGTACTTCCGGAAGATGTCCAGGAAGTTCTCCGGGTGCCACGTCGTCGGCCACAGGTTCGAGGTCAGCGCCTGGTCGCTCGTCATGAACGACAGCAGGAACACGAACGCGAACGGCAGCAGGAAGATGACCGCCGCCGCGATCGCGACGCTGTTGCGTGCCACGGCGACCAGCCACGACTCCCGCACCATCGTCCCCTGCCGCAGGGGTCGCGTCAGCACCGCGGTCATGGCCGGCCTCCCGCGAACGCCCGGAACCTGCGCAGCAGCACCAAGGTCACCGCGAACGCCACCACGAACAGCACGACCGCCAGCGCGTTCGCGTAACCCATGTCGTAGTAACGGAAACCCTGGACGTACAGGTGCAGTGGATAGGTCAGCGTCGACTCCTCGGGGTAGCCGAACGTCGACGAGATCCCGCCGCCGGTCGTGGCGGATCCACTTGCGACACTCGCCGCGACCGCCGCCTGCGTGAAGTACTGCAACGTCTGGATCACCCCGGTCACCGCGGCGAACAGCAGCACCGGCGACAGCGACGGCAGCGTCACGAACCGGAAGCGCTGCCACGCGTTCGCGCCGTCCAGCGAAGCCGCCTCGTACAACGGCTTCGGCACGTCCAGCAGCGCGGCCAGGAAGATCACCATGAGGTCGCCGACCGCCCACGTGCCGAGCAGCACCAGCGACGGCTTGGCCCACGCCGGCGAGTCGAACCACAGTGGACCGTCGATGCCGAACCAGCTCAGCACCCCGTTCACCGGCCCGGTCGCCGGGTTGAACAGGAACACGAACGCGATCGTCGCGGCCACCGGCGGCGCGAGTGCCGGCAGGTAGAACACCGTGCGGAAGAACCCGCCGCCGCGCTTCAGCGACGTCAGGAGCATGGCCGTCAGCAAGGCCGCGATCATCCGTGCCGGCACCAGGATCAGCACGAACCACAACGTGTTCCACGCCGCCTTGTGCGCCACCGGGTCGTGCGCGAACAGGTACACGTAGTTCTTCAACCCCACCCACCGCGGCGTGGTGAGCAGGTCGAACCTGGTGAACGAGAAGTAGATCGCCGCCAGCAGCGGGTAGAGGAAGAACACGATGGTGCCGATGCCGGCGGGCGCCATGAAGCTCAGCACCGTCAGCCGGTGTCGCCACCGGCGCGACACCCTGCGCCGCGCCGGTGGCAAGTCCACAGTGGATGGACGATCGAGTACCGCGGTCATCGCCCGAGGTCCAGGGCCTCGTCAATGCGTCCGTCGAGGTCCTTGAGCCCCCCGGTCAGGTCCGTGCTCGCCCCGGACAGGTAGGAGTTGCAGAACTCCTGTGCCATCTCCACGTACTTCGGCCCGGACGCGTTCGGCGGCGTGGTCGAGGTGTTGGGGTTGGCGAAGATCTCCAGGAACGTCTTGAACCGCTCGTCGGTCCGCAGGCCGGGCGAGTTCAACGCGTCGGTGGTCGTCGGCACGTTCCTGATGGAGTTCGACAGGTCCACGATCACGTTCGTCTCGGTCGTGAGGTAGCGGACCAGCTCCCACGACGCCTCGGGGTTCTTGGCGTTCGCGGAGATGCCCATGATGTTGCCGGTGACGAAACCAGCGCCGTAGCGGTCGGTCTGGTTGTCGGCCACGGGCACGGGAGCGGTGCCGAAGTCGAGGTCCGGCGTCTGGTTCTCGACGAACGCCGTCCGGTACTCGCCGTCGATGGCCATCGCGAGCTTGCCCTGCTGGAACGCGTTGTCCGCGCTCCACTCGTCGCCGAGGCCGGCGGTGAACTCCTGCAGCTTGTCGTAGCCGTACCAGTCGACGAGGTCCTTGTGCCACTTCAGCATCGCCGGCCAGTTCGGGTCCGAGCCGATGGCGGACTTCTCGTCCTTCGTGAGCCACTTCGCGTCCCACATCGGCGCGGTGTGCTGCGGCGTGTGCTCGTAGAAGTTCAGCAGGGGCAGGAAACCCGCCACCTCGATCGTGCCGTCCGCCGACCGCTTGGTGAGCTTCTTCGCCATGTCGGCGAGCTGCGTCATGGTCGTCGGCGGCCCCGAAAAACCGGCCTGCTGCAACAGGGTCTTGTTGTAGTACAGGCCGTACACGTCGGCGAGGAACGGCATCGCGCAGCGGCGGTTGTGGTAGGAGGTGTACGAGCGCACGGTCTCGGGGAACTGGTCGAGGTCGACCTGGTCCCGCTCGAGGTACGGGGACAGGTCGCGCCAGGCGCCGGACGAGCAGAACTTGCCGACGATGTCGGTGGAGTAGGACAGGCCGACGTCCGGCCCCTTGCCGGACGAGATGGCCTGCAGCATCTTGGCGTCGTCCTGGCCGGCGGTCACGTTCACGTGGATCTTCGGGTGCGCCTTCTCGAACCCCGCGATGGCCTGGTCGATGGCGTCGCCCTCGCGGTCGGTGAAGAAGTGCCAGAACTCGACCGTGCCCTCGGCCTCCTGGCCGGCGGGTGCGATCTCGTCACTGGCGTTGGTGCCGGGTGTACAGGCGGCCGCGACGAACACGGCGGCGGATGTGAGCACGAGCAAGCGGCGGAGCATGGGGGATACCTCCTAGCGGCGGTCGAGCAGTGCGGTGCGGACCGCGGTGAGGGTGGTGTCGAGCGCGCCGAGCAGGACCGCGTCCTCGGTGAGGCCGGTGGCAGCGACCTCGGTCTCGAGCACGGACGTGTCCCGCAGCGCCGCGCTGACGGCGTCCGCGAGCGCGGCGCCGCCGGCCTGGCCGACCTCACCGGCGAGGACGACGAGCGCGGGGTCGAGCACGGCCACCACCGCGGCGATGCCGACGGCGATGCGGGTGGCCAGTGCGGGGTGCAGTACCTCGTGGGTCGCCGCGGTGGCGGCGCGTTCGGTCTCGATGCCGTGTTCCCGGGCCAGCGCGAGGATCGCCGGCCCGCCGACCAGTTCCTGGAAGTCGTGCACGCCGTCGCGTCGTGGCAGGCCGACCGGCATGTACCCGATTTCGCCAGCACCCCCGCGGGCACCACGCAGGATCGTGCCGCCCAGGTCGATGCCGAGGCCGAGACCCTCCTCGCCCAGCCACAGCAGGGCGAAGCTGTCCGCGTCCTTCGCGGTCCCCCTGGACCGCTCGGCCGCCGCCGCCAGGTTCACGTCGTTGTCGACGCTGACCGGCGTGCGCAGCCGGGTCTGGATGTCGCCGATGAGCCCCGGCCGCGACCAGCCCGGCACGTCGACGTACCGGATCGTGCCGTCGTGGTGCGCGCCCGGCACGCCCAGCTGTACGTGGTCAAGGCGCTTGCGGGGGATGCGTGCCTTCTGGCACGCCAGCTGCACGGCCTCGGCCACGGAGCGGACCGGGTCGTCGACCAGCTTGGTCGTCACCCGGGACCGGATCTCGCCGGTCAGGTCGCACACCGCGGTGACCAGGCTGGAGTCCTTCTCCTGCAACGAGACCGCCGCCGCGTAGGCGGCGTCCGGGTTGACGTCGTAGATGTCGGCGTTGGGCCCGGGACCGCCGCTGGTGCGCCCGACGACCCGGACCAGCCCGGCCTCCTGGAGGCGCCGCATGACGTCGGAGGTGGTCGGCTTGGCGAGCCCGGTCAGCTCACGCAGGTCCCCGCGGGTGAGCGGGCCGCGCTCGAGGAGCAGACTGAGCGCCGCGGCCTCGTTGATCTCGCGGAGTAGTCGGGAGGAGCCGGCCTGTTGCGTCAACGTGGTGCCTCACTGGTATTGGTTAGGCAGATTGCCTAACTATTAATGACCGTTGTGAGGTAGTCAATACACCGATCGGTTACGGCCGGGTCGCGGCGATATCCTCCACCACCGCGCAGGTGCTGTCCACCGGGTCCAGTGCGTTCACGTGCCCGGCCAGCTGCGTGAGCAGCGCCTTCAGGCTCCGCTGCTCCGCCTTCGACAGCCCGGACAGCACGTGCGCCTCCGCGTGCGCGAGCCGCCGGTCCAGCTCGTCGAGGCGCTTGCGGCCGGTCTCCGTCGCGACGACGTGCCGCGTGCGGCGGTCGGTCGGCGCCGGCCGGCGCTCGACGAGGTCCGCCCGTTCGAGGTCGTCGAGCAGGTAGGTCATCACCGTCCGGTCGATGCCCAGCTGCTGGCACAGCGCGGACTGGCTCTCCGGCTGGTCCCGCGTGGCCGCGGTGAGGACCTGGTAGCCGCGGTGCCCGCCGGGCAGGTCGCCGACCGCCGCGTTCGTCGCCTTGACGTACGCGCGGAAGACCACGCCGAGGGTCCAGCCGAGGTCGCCGTCGAGAGCCGTCACCCCGCCAATGATAGCCCTCACAGAACGTCTGCAATACAGAACATCTGCGTGGCATACTGTCGGCATGCCAGACTACGGCCACCCACTCGAGTTCGGCGTGTTCCTGCCGCCCGCCGCCGACCGGTTCGGCGAGACGCTCCGGATGGCGCAGGCCGCCGACGTCCTCGGCCTCGAGCTCGTCAGCCTGCAGGACCACCCGTACCAGGCGGCGTTCCTCGACACGTGGACCTCGCTGTCGGTCCTCGCCGCCGCCACCACGAACGTGCGTGTCTTCCCCAACGTCGCCAACCTGCCCCTGCGCCCGCCCGCGGTCCTCGCCCGCAGCGCCGCCAGCCTCGACATCATCTCCGGCGGAAGGGTCGAGCTCGGCCTCGGCGCCGGCGGCTTCGCGGACGCCATCGCGGCCATGGGCGGCCCGCGCCGGAGCCCGGGGGAGTCGGTCGAGGCACTCGCCGAGGCCATCCAGGTGATCAGGGCACTGTGGACGCCCGGTCGCGGTGTCCGGTTCGACGGCGAGCACTACTCGCTCAAGGGCGCCCACCCGGGGCCGTTCCCGGTGCACGACATCGGGATCTGGCTCGGCGCGTACAAGAAGCGCATGCTCCAGCTGACCGGCCGCGCCGCCGACGGCTGGCTCCCGTCCGCCCCGTACGCGCCGCCGGACCAGCTGGCCGGGATGAACCAGGTCATCGACGACGCGGCCGAGGAGGCCGGGCGGTCACCGGCCGACGTCCGCCGGCTCTACAACATCGGCGGTTCCTTCCAGGGCGACGGCTTCCTGCAGGGGCCGCCCAAGGTGTGGGTCGAGCAGCTGGCCGAGCTGGCGGTGACCGAGGGCATCAGCGGGTTCGTGCTGATGGTCGAGGCCGAGGACGACCTGCGCCGGTTCGCCGAGGAGGTCGCGCCGGGCGTGCGTGAGCTGGTCGAGCAGGAGCGGGCCCAGGAGCCGTGCCCAAAAGCCCAGGCCGCTGAGCCCGTCGTGGGGGACCGGCTCGGCGTGGTCCCGACCCCGGACGACGGCACCCGCCTGACGACCGAACGCCTGTGGGACGAGTCGGCCCCCCCGACCGCCCCCGCGCCCGACCCGGACGTCGTCTATACCGCGGCCGGCCGTGCGAACGGTCAGCACCTGATCGACGTCCACGACCACCTGCGGTCCGAGCTGGCCCGGGTCCGGTCGCTGGTGCGGCAGGTCGCGGAGGGTGCGGTGGACGTCGCCGAGGCGCGGTCGGAGATCAACACGATGACCATGCGCCAGAACAACTGGACCATGGGCGCGTACTGCGAGAGCTACTGCCGGCTCGTCACCATCCACCACACGCTCGAGGACACGTCGATGTACCCGCAGCTGCGCCGCGGCGACGCCCGCCTCGGCCCGGTGCTCGACCGGCTGACCGAGGAGCACCACGTGATCCACGACGTGCTGGAACGCGTCGACGCGGCACTGGTCGCGACGGTCGCCGAACCCAAGCGGATCGCGGACCTGCAGGCGGCGGTCGACCTGCTCACCGACACCCTGCTGTCGCACCTGTCCTACGAGGAGCGCGAGCTGGTCGAACCGTTGGCGCGCATGCCGTTGCGGTACTGAACCACCTCACTCGATTGGAGTCACGACACCCCTCCGGTCACCCGTTACGGTGATACCTCCACTGCAAGGGGGAATGGACGGTGGGTGCTTCGCGGATCGCGCCACGACAATGGCAGCTCTGGCGTAGCTCCCGGACGGTCGTCGCGCTGGTCCTGACGGTCGAGGCGCTCACCCTCGCCGTGGCGGCGGGCAGCGCCACGGTGGTTCCCGTCACCGGCGACCACTGGCTCTGGTTCGGTCTGCTGCTGCTCGGCTCGGCCGTGCACCTGGAGGCGGTGCGCGGCATCGACCGGCTCCGGGACGCCCGCGAGGGCGCCGTCCACCTGCTGTCCGTGTGGTTGTTCGCCGGGGTCATGCTCCTGCCACCACCGCTGCTGTGCGTGCTGATCGTGCTCGGGTACCTGCACTCGCTGGCCCGCGTGTACCGGTTCCGGGTGCTGGTCCACCGCAAGGTGTACTCGCTGGCGACCCTCGTGCTCGGCGCGCTGGCCGCGTACTGGGTGCTGCACGCGGTCCGGCCGGCGACCGGGCCGTTCGCGGCGACGCTCGACGGTCCGGTCGGGCTGGTCGCGGTGATCGGCGCCGGCCTGGCGTACTGGCTGATCAACTACGGGCTGGTCGTCACCGCGATCGTGCTGACCAACCGCGACCGCCCGCTGCGTGACTCGCTCGGCCCGGCCACCGACCAGCTGATGCTGGCCGGCGCGGTGGGCATGGGCAGCGGCCTCGCCGTGGTGATGATCGCCCGGCCGTGGTGGACGCCGCTGCTGATCGTCACCGTGCTCGCGCTACACACCGGGTTGCTGGTGCCGCAGTTCCGCGACGCCAGCCGCAGCGACGCCAAGACCGGCCTGTTCGACGCGGTGTTCTGGGCGAAGCTGGTGAGCGACGAACTGGACCGGGCCCGCCGGACGAACGGCACGCTCGGCGTGCTGCTGCTCGACCTCGACCACTTCAAACGGGTCAACGACGCCCACGGGCACCTCGCCGGGGACATGGTCCTGCGCGGGGTGGCGGACGCGATCCGGCGCGTGGTGCGCGGACGCGACCAGGTCGGCCGCTACGGCGGCGAGGAGTTCGCGATCATGCTGCCCGGGGTGGGCGTCGACGACCTGCGGCGGGCGGCGGAGCGGGTACGTGCCGCGGTCGCCGCGACGGCCGTGACCGTGGTCGACTTCGACGGCGAGACCAAGGTGGTCACCGGGCTGACCGCGTCGGTGGGCGCGGCGGTGTACCCCGTGCACGGCGCGGACCGGACGTCGCTCCTGCTGGCGGCCGACGCGGCGCTGTACGTGGCGAAGACCGCCGGCCGGGACCGCACCCGGATCGCGGGTGGTCGGATGCCGGAGCCGCTACGTTTCCTGAGCCACTACCCGGACCAGGTCCCGTAGCCAGCGCTGCGCGGGGTCGTCGTCGAGCCGCGGGTGCCACATCATCAGGTACGGCATGGGTTCGACCTCCGGTGGCGCCTTCACGATGCGCAGCTCGGGGTTGTCCAGTGTGGACAGCAGCCGGGTCGGCAGGGTGGCCACCAGCCGGGTTTCCGGCACGGCGAGGACGGCGGCCGTGTGGTAGGGCACCGAGAGGGCGGCCGTGCGGTGCTGGCCCAGCTCGGTCAGCCTCCGGTCCACGGCGGACTGCTCGCCCTGCAGGACGTCCACCATGACGTGCGCCGCGCCGAGGAACTCCGCCAGCGTCAGGACCTCCCGGTCCGCCAGGGGGTTGGTGGCGGACATCAGGCACACGAACCGCTCCTCGAACAGCAGCTCGCTACGCAGCTCCGGATCCGCCGAGACGGCGACGAACGCCAGGTCCACCAGTCCGTGCGAGACGTCCTCGAAGACGCCGTTGTGCCACTGTTTGAAGGTCATCGACGCGTTGGGTGCCGCGTGGAACAGTCTTCTCGTCAGTCCGGGACCGAGGACCGAGGTCGTGAAGTCCGTGCCCATCAACCGGAAGCTGTCGGTCGCGGTCGTCGGGTCGAAGCCCTCGGTGCCGAACAGGATCTCCAGGCGGGGGAGGATGCCGGCCAGCTCACGCTGGATCCGTTCCGCGCGCGGCGTGAGCTGGTAGCCGGTCCGGGTGCGCACCAGGAGCTCGTCGTCCAGCGTCCGGCGCAGCCGCTGCAGGGCCCGGCTGGTCGCCGGTTGCGACAGCCCGATCCGGTCGGCCGCGCGGGACACGTGCCGCTCCTCGAGCAGCGCGACCAGCACGACCAGCAGGTTCAGGTCGACACGCTGGAGCTGGGTGGTGCGCACGACGGGCACGATGTCATACCACCGGGTGCAGCAGGTCCGCCAGGCCGATGCGGGTCAGGAACTCCGCGCGGATGCGGTCGGCGACCGCGTTGACGACCACCGCGCCGTCGTCGGCCGGGTCGATGTGGACGCGGAACGGGCGGCTGCCCTTCGGCATGCCGACCACCCGCACGATGGCCCGCGCCACCTCACCCGCGTCCGCATCCGACGGCATCAGGTTGGCCAGTGCCGCGCCGACCTGGTCCATCAGGCCCGGGTACCGCGGCTCGTACTCGTCGGCCACCGTCGTGTCGGACGGGGTGCCGCTGTGTGCGAAGTGGTTGGTGCCGCTCGTGAACGCCCCCGGCACGATGATCGACGTCTCGATGCCGAAACGGGCCAGTTCCAGGGCGTAGCTCGCGGCGAGCGCGTCCATGGCCGCCTTCGCCGCGAAGTAAGGGGCCAGGTACGGCGGGGTGCCGCCCCGAGTGCTGGAGCTGCCCACCCACACCACGAGCCCGTCGCCGCGGGCACGCATCGCCGGCAGCAGCCGCCGGTTGACGCGTTGCGCGCCGAGGACGTTCGTGTCGTAGAGCGACGCGTACTGCTCCGGCGTGAACGCCTCGGCCGGGCCGGTGACCATGTGCCCGGCGTTGTGCACGATCACGTCCAGGTCCGGCAGGTCCAGCGCACCGACCGACTCGTCGTCGGTGACGTCCAACTCGACCGGGACGAGCCCGTACGCGCGGGCCTCCTCAGCCTCCGGCCGCGAGGACGCGTTGCGCATGCCCGCGTAGACGGTGTGCCCGGCGTCCTTCAGGGCGTGGGCGGTGAGCGCGCCGAACCCGCTCGACGCCCCGGTGATCAGGATGGCGGACATCAGGCGATACCTCCGTTCGCGTACAGGACCTGGCCGTTGACCCACCGCGCCGGCCCGGCGAGGAACGCCACGACCTCCGCGATGTCCTGCGGCTGGCCGAGCCGCTCCAGCGGCGGTGCCGCGGCCAGCCGGTCGATGGACTCCTGGGTGTTGGCGTCGAGGAACAGCGCGGTCGCCGTCGGGCCGGGTGCGACCGCGTTCACGGTGACGTCCCGGCCGCGCAGCTCGCGGGCGAGGACCAGGGTCATCGTCTCGACCGCGCCCTTGCTCGCGCCGTACGCGGTGTAGCCCGGCGCGCGGAGCCGCGTCACCGTGGAGGAGAAGTTGACGATGGCGCCGCCCCGGCGCAGCCGCCGCGCCGCCTGCTGCGACACGACGAACGCGCCGCGGACGTTCGTGCGGTGGATGCGGTCGAACTCGTCCAGCGACAGCTCGACGAGCGGGGTCGGCGGGTTCATCACACCCGCCGCGTTGACGACCACGTCGACGCCGCCGAACTCCTGCTCGGCTCGGTCGAACACGCCCGCGACCGCCTGCTCGTCGGCGATGTCGGCCTGGACGGCGATGGCGCGGCCGCCCTTGGCAGTGACCTCCTCGACCGCCGCGTCGGCGTCCGCCGAGCGTCCCGCGTAGACCACGACGAGCGCGAAGCCGTCCGCCGCCAGCCGCGAAACCGTTTCCCTACCGATGCCTCGCGACCCGCCGGTCACGATGGCCACTCGTTGCGTTTCGTTCATGCCACCAATGTGCCTGGCGTGCCACTATGTGTCCAATGCAACGTCGCGATGCTGTCTATGTGTCTGGTGCATTATGCGACGCATGAGACGATGGCTGTCATGCGCTACCTGTTGCTCATCGGCGGGGAGGACGACGGGCCGAGCGTGACGTCCAAGGAAGTGTGCGCCGAGGACGACGCGATGGCGTGGGCGGAGGAGATGACCCGGCGGCGTGTGCTGCTGAACGGACAGGTGCTGCGCCCTCCGGAGGACGCGACGACGGTGCGGGTGCGCAACGGCGAGGTACTGCTGTCGGACGGTCCGTTCGCCGAGACGAAGGAGCAGATCGGCGGGCTGTGCGTGATCGAGTGCGCGGACCTGGACGAGGCGTTGGAGATCGCGGCGGCCCACCCGGTCGCCAGGTACGGCATGGTCGAGGTGCGGCCGATCTGGGAGTGAAGGAAGCCGTCGAGGCGGCTTTTCACGAGGAGTGGGGGCAGGTCGTCGCCACGCTCATCGGCCTGACCGGTGACTGGGACCTGGCCGAGGAGTGCGCCTCGGACGCGTTCGCCACCGCACTGACCACCTGGGAACGGGACGGCGTGCCCCACCGCCCGGGCGCCTGGCTCACGACGACCGCGCGCAACCGGGCCCTGGACCGCCTGCGGCGCGAGCAGGTCGGCGCGGAGAAGCTCCGCCAGCTGGCGTACCTGACCCCGGAATCCGAGCCCCCGCAGGAGATCCCCGACGACCGGCTGCGGCTGATCTTCACCTGCTGCCACCCGGCGCTGGCGTTCGAGGCCCGCGTGGCGCTGACCCTGCGCACGCTGACCGGACTGTCCACTCCGGAGATAGCCAGGGCGTTCATGGTGCCGGAAACGACCATGGCGCAGCGGTTGGTGCGTGCCAAACGCAAGATCCGCAACGCCGGCATCCCGTACCGCGTGCCCCCGGCCGCCCAGTTGCCCGCGCGCCTGAACGCCGTGCTCGGCGTGGTGTACCTGCTGTTCAACGAGGGCTACGCGGCGACGGCCGGCGAGGACCTGGTGCGCCACAACCTGAGCACGGAGGCGATCCGGCTCGGCCGCGTGCTGGTGTCGCTGCTGCCGGGCGAACCGGAGGCCATGGGACTACTGGCGTTGATGCTCCTGCACGACGCCCGCCGGGCCGCCCGGGTGTCCCCGACCGGCGAGCTGGTCACGCTGGAGGACCAGGACCGCGCCCGCTGGGACGCCGCGGAGATCGCGGAGGGCGACGCGTTGCTGGAGTCCGCGCTCCGGCTCGGGGCGCCGGGCCCGTACCAGGTGCAGGCGGCCATCGCGGCCTGCCACGCGACGGCCGAGACGGCGGCGGAGACCGACTGGCCGCAGATCGCGTCGCTGTACGCGGAGCTGCGGAAGTACGTGCCGTCCCCGGTGGTGGCGCTGAACCACGCGGTCGCGGTGGCGATGGCGGACGGTCCGGCCGCCGGCCTCGCGCTGGTGGACGCGCTGGACCTGCCGGGTTACCACCTGCTGCCGGCCACCCGAGCGGACCTGCTGCGACGCCTGGGCCGGTTCGCGGAGGCCGCGGCGGAGTATCGAAAGGCCCTGTCGCTCGTGACGTCCGAGGTGGAGAAGCGGTACCTGGCGGCGCGGCTGGAAGAAGTTTCCGCGTAGGTGTCGATTCGAGTGGAGGCCGTTCGTCGATGGGCATGATCGCGACTTCGACTCATGGCTCCCCGTCGGACCCGGCAGTGCTGCTCATCGGCGGCAGCGGCTCGTCGATGGACTGGTGGGAGCCCGACTTCTGTGCGCAGCTGACCGGCCGGTACGTGATCCGCTACGACCATCGCGACACGGGTGAGTCGCCGAGCTACCCGCCGGGGCGGCCCGGCTACACCGGCTACGACCTGGTGACGGACGCGCTGGCGGTCCTGGACCAGGTGGGCGTGCCCGCCGCACACGTGGTGGGCATCTCGATGGGTGGCGCGCTGGCGCAGGTCCTGGCCCTGGACCACCCCGACCGCGTCCTGTCCCTGACGGCGATCTCGACCTCGGCGGGCGCAGGTGACCCGGACCTGCCAGGCATGGCGCGGTCCACGGTCGCCGCGTTCGAGGCCATCCCCGAACCCGACTGGACCGACGACGCCGCGGTCGTGTCGTACCTGGTCGACCTCCAACGGGTCATGGCCGCAAAGCCGTTCGACGAAGCCGAAACCCGCGAGATCGCCACCGTGGCCGTAGGCCGCACGAAGAACAACGAGTCAAGCCAGAAGAACCACCACGCGACCGAGGGCGGGTCGGGCCCATGGCGCCACCGCCTACCCGAGCTGACCGTCCCAACCCTCATCCTCCACGGCGACGAGGACCCACTCTTCCCACTGCCCCACGGAGAAGCACTGGCCCGCGAGATCCCGGGCGCCCGCCTGGTCGTCCTCCCCCACACCGGCCACGAGTTCCCACGCCGCAACTGGCCCCTGGTCACCCGCGAGATCCTGGCACTGACGGCGCTGTGAAAGCGTTGGCGTTAACCGCGAGCCGCGAGGAACCGGGCCCGTCCCGCAGCGAGGTCCACGATGGGCGGTGGATACCCGTTGCGTGCCTTGGCGGGCAGCGTCCACGGCCGGCGCACCTCCGCCACAGAGGACAGCTCCGGCACGTACCGCCGAACGTACTCGCCCTTCGGGTCGAAGCGTTCGGCCTGGCGCAGTGGGTTGAGGACCCGGTTCGGGCGGGTGTCGGTACCGGTACCGGCGACCCACTGCCAGTTCAGGCTGTTGTTGGCCACGTCGCCGTCCAGCAGGTGTTCGTAGAAGTGCGCCGCGCCCGCCCGCCAGTCCAGGTACAGCGTCTTCGTCAGGAACGACGCCACGACCATGCGTGCGCGGTTGTGCATCCACCCCTCGGCGAGCAGCTGCCGCATCCCCGCGTCGACGATCGGGATCCCGGTCTCGCCCGCGCGCCAGGCGTCCAGCGCGTGCTCGTCGGCCAGCCAGCGGTCGCCGCGTGGCCGGTAGTCCTCCCGCGCCGCGGCCGGGCGGGCGGCCAGCACCTGGTGGTGGAAGTCCCGCCACGCGAGTTGGCGGACGAACTCCGGCGACTGCTCCGCCCGCTGTGCCAGCTCCAGTGCGGAGACGCAGCCCAGGTGCAGGTACGGCGAGAGCCGGGACGTCCCGTCGACGGCCAGCATGTCGTGGTTGTCCACATAGGACTCGGCGGAGGAAAGCAGCCACGAGGCCATCCTTCGCCGTGCCACGGTCTCGCCGCCTGCCCCTGCACGCGTGGCGCGGTGCCTGTCCTCACGCGGGGGAGTGCGATGTGTCGAGGCGCGCTCGCCCGCGCCCGCCAGTCAGCAGCGGCCCACTGCCGGTGGTACGCGCCGAACACCGCGAAGTGGTCCCGGCCCGACGGCGTGAGCGCGCCCGGCGCCACCACCGTGTGCACGTCGTCGTGCACGACGAACTCGCACGTCAGCGCGTCGCGCAGCCCCTTCTCGCGGGCGCGGGCGTAGCGGGACACGTCCCTGGCGATGTGCACCCGCGTCGCGGACACCTCCGTCGCCACCCGGCACACCTCCGCCACGGGGTCGCCGTCCCGCACGACGAGCCGGCCGCCCCGTTCACGCAGCGACTTGTCCACATCGGACAGTGACTCGTCGAGGAACCGCGTGCGGCGCGGGGAGAACGCGGTGACATTGCCATCCCGCACGAACAGCGGCACCACGTGCTCCGCGCCCCGGACGGCGGCGGCCAGCATTGGGTTGTCGTGCACCCGCAGGTCACGGGTGAACACGGCGACGGTCGTGGTCACTTGCGCGTGGCCAGCGCCGACAGCGCGCACAGCAGGCCCCAGCCGCCCGCCACCGCGAGGATCTTCGTCCGTTCCGGCCGGCCGGCGAGCGCGCGGTTCAGCACCACGGCGTCGCTCGCGTCCGACGCCACCCGCACCCCGATCGCGAGCCGCATGGCCTTGCGGGACGGCGCGACCGCCATCGCGACCCCGGAGGCGAGGTCCCGCGCGGCGAGCGTGCGGACGACCGCGTCCAGGTCGTGGTCGTCGTGCCGCAGCCCGGACGGCTTGAGCAGCAGCGCCGGCTTCGCGAAGACGGCGGCGCCGTACGCGGCGGTCGCCACGCCGAGCAGGCGGGGCAGCAGGAATCTCATCGGTGGGCTCCTCAGGTGGGGTTCGCCCATCCTCGCCGAAGTCGCGCGGGCCCGCAGTGTCAGCCGGCGATGGGCGCCACCGTCGCCTGCGCCAGCCTGATCAGGTCCGCCGGCGCCACCTCGATCTCCAACCCCCGCCGCCCGGCACTGCAGAAGATCGTCTCGAACCCCGTCGCCGAGCTGTCCACCACGACCGGCAAACGTTTGCGGTGCCCCAGTGGGGAGATGCCACCCGCCACGTAACCCGTGGCCCGCTCGGCGGCCGTCACGTCCGCCATCTTCGCCTTCTTCCCGCCGGCGGCCGCGGCGAGCGCCTTGAGGTCGAGCTGCCCGGCGACCGGCACGACCCCGACCGTGAGCCGCCCGTCGACCTCGGCGACCAGCGTCTTGAACACCCGCTCGGCGGGCAGCCCGAGCAGTTCGGTCGCCTCGGTCCCGTAGGAGTCCGACCGGGGGTCGTGGGCGTACTCGTGCACCTGGTGGGCCACCTTCTGCTTGACCAGCAACGCGGTGGCCGGCGTTCCCTTACCCGCCATGCCGAGAACCTATCGGGGCAGAATCTCCGGCATGAAGTACCTGCTCATGCTGTGCGCCGACGAGACGACGCCGCAGGTGGACATCGCCGCCGAGTGCGTCGCGTGGTCCGCCGGCCTCGGCGACAAGCACCTGCTGGCCATGGGCCTGTACCCGCCGGACACGGCGTCCGCCGTTCGCCTCCGCGACGGCGAGGTCCTGCTCACCGACGGCCCGTTCGCCGAGACGAAGGAACAGATGGGCGGCCTGTCCGTGATCGAGTGCGACTCGACCGCGGAGGCCCAGCGGATCGCGTCGACCCACCCCTGGGCCCGCTACGGCCTGATCGAGATCCGCCAACTCCTCGGCTAAGCCCGCCACCCCCGCACCCCCCGCGTGTCCAACGCCCAGGACCCGCGTGTCCAACGCTCCCGCACCATGAGTTCAACGAACCCGTCCCACCGACAACAAAACTTGTCTTGACAAGAAGAGTTGTCGGTGAGACGGTATGCACATGTTCGACATAGCGGTAATCGAGGACCCAGCGGCCGCCGAGGTGTCGCTGGATCCGATCAGGGCCAAGCTGCTCGCCGCCCTGACCGAACCCGGTTCGGCGGCGACGCTGGCCACCCGGGTCGGCCTGGCCCGGCAGAAGGTCAACTACCACCTCCGCGCCCTCGAGAAGCACGGCCTCGTCGAGCTGGTCGAGGAGCGCCGCAAGGGCAACATGACCGAGCGGATCCTGCGGGCGACCGCGTCCTCGTACGTCATCTCCCCGGCCGCGCTCGCCGACGTCGCCCCCGACCCGGCCCGCTCGCCCGACCGCCTGTCCGCACGCTGGCTCCTGGCGCTCGCGGCACGCCTCGTCAAGGACGTCGGCACGCTCATCACCGGTGCCGACAAAGCCAGGAAACGCGTCGCGACCTTCGCCATCGAGGGTGAGATCCGGTTCGCCAGCGCGCAGGACCGGGCCGCGTTCGCCGAGGACCTGGCGGCGCACGTCGCCACGCTGATCAGCCGGTACCACGACGAGCACGCCGAGAGCGCCCGCCCGCACCGCCTCGTCGTCGCGATCCACCCGAGTCCGGGCAAGGGGGCCACCGATGGGGCATGAGTTCGAGACCGTCGACCTGCTGCACGTCGACGCCACCCCCGAGCAGGCCTGGCAGGCCATCGCGACCGGGCCGGGCATCGACTCCTGGTTCATGGGGCGCAACGAGGTCAACCCCGGCGAGACCGTCCGCACGGCCTTCGGCGACTACAACCCGGCGCACCCCGTCACCGCGTGGGAGCCCGGCCACCGGATCGCGTACGGCACCGACCGGGTCGCCTACGAGTTCCTCATCGAGGGCCGTGACCAGGGCAGCACCGTCCTGCGCGTCACCGCCGCCGGGTTCCTGCCCGGCGACGACTGGGCCGACGAGTACGACGCGATGACCAAGGGCCACGCGATGTTCTTCCAGACCCTGGCCACCTACCTGAACCACTTCGCCGGCCGCGCCGCCACCCCGGTCACCGCGTTCGGCCCGATGATCACCGACTGGCCGCGCACCAGGGCCCGGCTCATGACCGCCATCGGCCGCCACGGCGACCGGGCGCGGTTCGCCCCGAAGGGCCTGCCGGCGGTCGACGGGGTCGTCTACTTCGAGAACGACGACACGGTCGGCATCCGCACCGACGACGCGATGTACCGGTTCCTCCGCGGCTACCGCGGCCCGGTCATGGCGTGCCACCACCTCTTCACCGAACCCAACGAGAACACCGAACAGGCCTGGCAGGCCTGGCTGACCGCAGAGGACCTGACATGAGCACCGTTGTCTCCGCAGACGGCACGAAGATCGCCTACGAGGTCACCGGCGACGGCCCGCCACTGATCATCGTGGACGGCGCCATGTGCTACCGCGACTCCGGCCCGGCCCGCCCGCTGGCCGCCGAGCTGGCCGCCGACTTCACCGTCTTCGCCTACGACCGCCGCGGCCGCGGCGACTCCCCGGACGCCGAGTTCTCCCCGGCCCGCGAGATCGAGGACGTCGAGGCCCTGGTCAAGGAGGCCGGCGGCACGGCGTACCTGTTCGGCGCGTCCTCGGGCGCGATGCTGGCACTCGAGGCGGCCGACAACGGCGTGGGCGCGACGAAGCTGGCCATGTACGAGCCCCCGCTGATCGTCGACGGCACGCACGCGCCGGCGTCGGAGTCCGAGCTGGCGGACATGCGTGCGCTGGTGGCGCAGGACCGCCGCGGCGAGGCGGTGACGGCGTTCATGAAGTCCGTGGACGTGCCCGGCTTCTTCGTCGGGATGATGAAGCTGCTCCCCGTGTGGAAGAAGCTGAAGGGCGTGGCGCACACGCTGCCGAACGACCTGGCGCTGGTCGACGGCCTGCGCCAGGGACGGCCGTTCCCGCGCGACCGCTGGACCACCACGACGATGCCGACCCTGGTCGCGGCCGGCGGCAAGAGCCCTGCGTACATGCGCAACAGCGCGGCCGCGCTGGCCGAGGTCCTGCCGAACGCCACGCACCGCATCGTCGCCGGGCAGACCCACCTCGTGAAGGCCAAGGCGCTGGCCCCGGTACTGAGGGAGTTCTTCCTGGGCTAAGGCCCTCAGGCGACCCCTTACCCGCGGGGTAAGGGCAGGTCATGGGTGACCTTCCGATGCCGGCCCACCCACCTCAGGACGAGTCTTCACCTGTCAGCACAGGAAGACCGGACGAGGAGACCGAGATGAACTGGGCACCTGAGATTCTGCGAGCGGAGATGGACTACCGGGTCGAGCGCGCCCTCGGCGACCGCCGCACCACGGTTGAGCACCGCCGCGCCGCGGAGCAGGCACACCCGTCGTGGTGGCGCCGGCATCGCGCCCACCACGCCACCCACCACGACGAGAACTCCCGCGCCGCCTGAGGGAGCGCCCTGAAGGACCCCTTCGAGACGCTCAACGTCCCGAAGGACCCCTTCAGGGCAGTGTCCTCAGGGTTGGGTCGGGTAGACCGTCGGGTCGCCCTGCTTGATCCACACCGTCGGGTGGTCGATGGGCCGGAACGAACGGTCGCCGCCGGGCTCTCGGGTGTCCGGCACGGCGTCGCCGCTCGGCAGGTGCATGATGAAGTTCACCGGTTTGGTGTCGTCCACCAGCGGGATCTCGTAGACCGCCCAGCCGTTCTCCACCCTCGTCAGCGGCCACGGCCTGTCCCAGGCGACCTGCGCGAGCACCGCCGGGTCGACGGCGTCGCCCCACAGGTGCAGGCCCCACTGCCCGTAGTCACCGGCCGGGCGGAAGTACCTCAGCTCGGCGACCGCCAGCGGGGGACCGGCGTAACGCACCGTCCTGACCTCCGACCGCGCGCCACCCAGCGACGCCCGGTACGCGACCGTCGTGCCCGGCGCCAGGTTCAACGCGCCGAGGTCGTCGAACACCGTGTACGCGGGCGAGGTGTCGTCCCGCCCGATGAACGTCCACGGCCCGCCGGCGACGCTCCGCTCGAACGTCACGACGTTCGACGGCTTCTCCGGGTCGGCGGTCGCCCGCACCTCGACCGTCCCGCGGACGCCGCCGCCCTCGACCGGCGCCTCGATCGTCAGGCGCGGCTGGGGCACCCGGCCGCGGACGGTGTTGCTGACCCGCGTGTGGTTCCCGTTGTCCAGCACCACCGCGCGGTACTCGACCGGCGTGCCGGGGTCCAGGGCGGACACGTCGTGGAACACCCGGTACGGCGCGTTGTCGTCGGTGCCGACGGGCTGCCACCGCCCGTTCACCTTGGCCTCGAACGACACCTCGTACAGCGACGACCCGGCCACGGAGGCCGTGACCTCGACCCGGCCCTGCTGCGCGGGCACCGGCGCGGCCAGCGAGACCCTCGGCGCCGCACCGGATCGCGGGATCCGGCCGTCGAGCGCGTAGACCACAGTGGACAGTGCGGGCACGGTGACGGTCAGCTTCCCGTCCCGTCCCGAGGTCACCCGGCCGGGTCCGTCGCCGTAGACGCGGGAGTACGACCGGTTCGTGGTGTAGGTGGGTATCGAGGCCGTCGACGGCGCCTCGCTGTTGTTGAGCGCGACCACGTACTCCCGCTGCTGCGACCGGTCGGTCCGGGAGAACGCGTACACACCGGCGGTCGGTGATGAGAGCCGGCTCTGCTGGACGCCGTCGCGCAGCGCCGGGTGCCGCTCGGTGACGTCGGCGAGGGACGAGATGGCCTGGTAGAGCGGGTGCCGCGGGTTGAAGTTCGCGACGGCGTGGGTGGCGTCGGTGCCCAGCAGGTCGTCGTCGAGGTACTCCGGCACCTGCGAGGCGAACAGCGTCTGCCGCGCGTCCTGGTCGCCGCCCGGGCCGGTGAAGCCCTGCTCGTCGCCGTAGTAGATGACGGGATTGCCGCGCGAGAGGTACATCAGCTCGTGCCCGAGCTTGTCCCGCCGCACCCACTCGGCGTCCCCGGCCCCGGGGTTGTCGGCGACGACGAACCCGCCGAACCGGCCCATGTCGTGGTTGCCGAGGAAGGTCGGCAGCTCGTAGACGTTCGAGTCGGCGTCGGTGTACCAGTCGTCGTCGGCGAAGAAGGTCGCCAGCGCGTCGGTGGGCCCGCCGGCCGAGGCGAACTGGCGCGCGGCGGCCTGGAACGGGAAGTCGAGGACGGACTGCATCCGGTCGGTGGTCGTGAAGTGCGAGGTGTAGCTCTTGGTGGTGTCGAAGACCTCGCCGAACATGAAGAACTCGCGCTTGCCGTGCCGCTGCGCGAAGTCGAGGATGCGCGGCCCGAACTGCTGCCAGAACTCGTCGTTGACGTGCTTCATGGTGTCGATGCGGAAGCCGTCGATCCCGAAGTCGACGATCCACTTCTCGTAGACGTCGACCATCCCGTCGACCACGCGCGGGTTCTCGGTGAAGAGGTCGTCGAGCCCGAAGAAGTCGCCGTACTGGGAGTCCTCGCCGGTGAAGGTCGTGTCCCCGCGGTTGTGGTAGAGCGTGACGTCGTTGAGCCAGCCAGGCACCTTGAGGTTCTGCTCGGCCGGGTCGAGGACCGGCGTGTAGGGGAACGAGGTCGCGGGGTCGAGCGGCGGGAACGTCTTGCCACCGGCGTAGTCCCGGTCGTCGATGACCCGCCCGCCGGACGTGTACGGCCGGACGTCCTTGGAGACGTAGGGCTTCCGCGCACCTTCGGTGTACCCGATGACGTCGGCGGTGTGGTTGGTGATGATGTCGAAGTAGACCTTCATGCCGCGCCGGTGCGCGTCGCCGACGAGCGCGGCGAGGTCGTCGTTGGTCCCGAGGTGCGGGTCGATCTGCGTGAAGTCGGTGATCCAGTAGCCGTGGTAGCCGGCGGAGGGGCCGTCCTCGAGCTGGACGGGCTTGTTCTTGAAGCTGGGGGTGAGCCAGATCGAGGTGGTGCCGAGCCCCTGGATGTAGTCGAGCCGGTTGCGGAGCCCCTTCAGGTCGCCCCCGTTGTAGAACCCCTTCTTGGTGGGGTCGAACCCGGACACGAGCGGATCGTCGGGCAACCCACCCCGGTCGTTGCCGGTGTCCCCGTTCTCGAACCGATCCGCCATGACGAAGTAGAAGTTCTCGTCGGTGACCGGCCCCCGCACCGAGTGCCGCGCCTGCGGACCCCGATCAGCGGCGGCGGGCGCGGCCGTGAGCCCGGCGGCGAGCAACGAACCAAGCAACACAGCCGCGAGGCGACGAACTGACATCAGCGGGCCCTCCATTGGGTGCGCAACCAGCGCGCCGACGATAACCGCGCCCCACCACACCCGGCGAGCGCCAACCAGACGAAATGTCGGTGCTCACCGGTAGTGTTGAAACCGGGGGACCCCCTGGCGCACGAGAGTCCCTTTGGCTCGGGCTGTACCCGGCTGTGTCCGATCGCTACTCGTCGATCGTGCTCGGTGGGTTGATGCGGTTCTCCTCCGCGTCCAACACCGCCTGGAGCCGGAGCAGGACCGTGTCGCTGATGACGTGTTCGTCACGCAAGCGCACCACCGTTGCCCGCTTCACCGGCAGCAGCGCGTTCCGCAACGACTCCACCTCCGTCCGCTCATCCGGCTCGTCCGGCGCATCCTCCCCGGCCGACAACCGCGACAGTTTCGCCTGGTAGTCGGCCGTCAACCGGTCCACAGCCGCCGCCGACACCCCCAACCGCGCCGCCATCTCCGGCATGGCCGACAACCCCGCCTCCACCGAAAGCCGCTGAGCGAGGGCGTACTCCTCCGCCAGCCGACGGTCCGCCGGCAGGTGCGCCCACCGCAGCACGGCCGGCAGCGTCAGCCCCTGCACGACCAGCGTCACCAGGATCACCCCGAACGTCACGATGATCAGCTCGTTGCGATGCGACACCGACGCCGGCACGGCCAGCGCGGCGGCCAGCGACACCGCCCCGCGGAACCCCGACCACGCGATCGGCAACCGCTGCCTCGCCCCGACCCGCCGCAGCCGCTGCGCCGGCCGCCGGTCGAGCGCGCGGATCACGTACGGCGTCGTGTAACTCCACACCAGCCGCGTCAGGATCACCGTCCCGGCCACGGCCAGCGCCATCCACACCGCGTGCGACAACGCCCCGCCGACGTCCCGGACCGCGCCGTTGAGCTGCAGCCCGACCAGCACGAACAGTGCCCCGTTCAGCAGGAACGTCGTGACCTGCCAGAACCCGTACGTCTGCAGCCGCGTCCGCGCCGAGATCAGCCGCGGCCCGTACTGCGTCAACATCAACCCCGCGACCACCACCGCCAGCACCCCGGACGCGTGGATCTCCTCCGCCAGCAGGAACGCCACGAACGGCGTCAGCACGCTCAACGCCGACTCCGCCACCGTCACCCCGCGCATCAGCTTGTGCGCCTGCACCCGCAGCCACGCGACCACCAGCCCGACCACCGCGCCACCGACGTAGGACAGCGCGAAGTCGCCGAGCGGCGCGTACCACGTCAGCTCCCGCTCCCCGGTCGCGACGGACACCGCGATCGCGAACACCACCAGCGCCGTGCCGTCGTTGACCAGGCTCTCCGCCCGCAGGATCGTCAGCTGCCGGTGCGCGAGCCGCCCCGCCACCGCGGCCACGGCCGTCGCGTCGGTCGGCGCGACCACCGCGCCCAGCACGAACGCGACCGGCCACGACAGCCCCATCGCATGCCCCACCCACGCCACCGTCACCACCGTGAACAGGACCAGGACGACCGACGACAGCACGATCACCCGCAGGTCGGCGCGGATCTCCCGCAGCGACGTGGTCAGCGCCTCCCAGTACAGCAGCGCCGGCAGGAACAGCAGGATGACCACCTCGGGCACCAGCTGGAAGTCCCGCAGCGCCGGCGTGAGGCTCAGCAGCGCACCCGCGACCAGCAGCACGATCGGCGCGGGCAGCCCGAGCCGCCGCGCGACGGCCGTCGCGACGAGCAGGGCGCCGACGACGAGCACGAGGACCATGAGGCCATGGGAGTCATACACGGGCACAACCGTAAGGGGGAAGAAACGGCCGGCCGAAGAGGTTGTGAGGGTGCGTGACACCGCTATCCGTGCTCGAGCTCGCCCCGGCCGCCCGCGACGCCACCGCCACCGACGCGCTGCGCAACACCACCGAGCTGGCCAAACGGGTCGAAGCCCTCGGTTACCAGCGCATCTGGGTCGCCGAGCACCACAACATGCCGTCGATCGCCAGCTCGTCACCGGCCGTGCTCATCGCGCACCTCGCGGCGTCGACGTCCACCATCCGGGTGGGCTCCGGCGGTGTGATGCTGCCCAACCACGCGCCACTGGTCGTCGCCGAGCAGTTCGGCACCCTCGAGGCGCTGCACCCCGGTCGCATCGACCTCGGCATCGGCCGCGCGCCGGGCACCGACCAGCGGACCGCGCTCGCGCTGCGCCGCACGATGGCCGGCCTGTCCGCGGAGGGCTTCCCGCAGGAGCTGAGTGACCTCATCGGCTACTTCCAGGGCGACAACGACCTCATCCAGGCGGTGCCGGGCCGGGGCAACGAGCCGGCCATCTGGCTGCTCGGCTCCAGCGGGTTCTCCGCGCAGCTGGCGGGCATGCTGGGCCTGCCGTTCTCGTTCGCGCACCATTTCAGCTCGGCCAACACAGTGCCGGCGCTGAACCTGTACCGGGAGAACTTCCGGCCCTCCCGGTGGCTGTCCGAGCCGTACGCGAAGGTCGCGGTGAACGTGGTCTGCGCGGACACCGACGAGCGGGCGCGCTGGCTGGCCGGACCGGCGGCGCTGGCGTTCCTGAAGCTGCGGACCGGCAAGCCCGAGGCGCTCGTGCCGCCCGAGGAGGCCGCCGAGTACCCCTACAGCGACCTCGAGAAGGCGTTCGTCGAGGACCGGTGGCGCGACCAGGCCGTCGGCTCCCCGGAGACGGTCGAGCGGCAGCTGACCGACCTGCTGTCCCGCACTGGCGCGAACGAGCTGATGCTCACGACCATGGTCTACGACCTGGAGGCCCGTGCCCGTTCGTTCGAACTGGTCGCGGAGAAGGTCGCCCCGGCCCTATAACTTCACCGCGTGACCCTGCTCTTGTCGCTGGTGGTGCTCGCCCTGCTCGACAGCACCAGCATCGGGACGCTGTTCGTGCCGGTCCTGCTGATGCTGACGCCCGGCCGGCCCCGCCTCCTCGGCTACCTGGGCACCATCGCGGTGTTCTACCTGGCGCTCGGCGTGCTCATCGCGCTGGGCGCCGGCCCGCTGTTCGCCGGCGCCGCGACGGCGCTCGGCGCGACCGGGTACTGGCTGGAGCTGGTCGCCGGCGTGCTGCTCTTCGCGCTCAGCTTCCGGTTCGACCCCAAACGCCGCCCCGAGGCCAGCGACGCGCTGGGCGCGAAGTGGACGGCTCGCGTCCACCAGGCGGCCGAGTCGCCCCGTGCGCTGGTGGTCCTGGCGCTCACCGCGGGGCTGCTCGAGGCCGCGACGATGTTCCCGTACCTCGGTGCCATCGCCCTGCTGGCCGGTACCGGTGTCGGCCTCGCGGGCACCGCCGCGATCCTCGCGGGCTACTGCCTGGTCATGATCCTGCCGGCGCTCGTCCTGTTCGGGCTGCGGCTGGCGCTCGCCGACCGGGTGACGCCGTTGCTCACCAGGGTGAACGGCTGGTTCGCCAAGCACGCGGTCGGCGCGACGGGCTGGATCCTCGGGATCGTCGGGTTCTTCCTCGCCGCCGACGCCGCGTCGCGGCTGGGGTTCCTGAACGTCGAGTTCGACTTCGGCTGAAAAGACGGTGGCCGCCTGAGGGGCGGCTCAGGCGGCCAAGGAAATGCAGGCCGGCGGTGGCGCCGACAAACGTGGGTGAGGATGGCCACCCACGGCTCGGATTGTCCTGACGCCACCGCCGTCCCGGCTCCCCGACCCGCAGCCGAAGTTGCCGCGGTCTCCTCCTTCGTACAGGGCGGCACTCGGCACACTGCAAGGTGCGTAGGTCGCCGACTTGGGGGTGTGTCGGGTCGACCTGCGATTATGTTGAGATCCGTTCACTCTTATGGCCTAACGCGGCCGGGGGGACACGGACCGTCGTCGATCGGGCACACTGGAGATCCGCGAAAGGGGGTGGAGGCGATGGCCGACGAGAGTCTGCCCTACCGGCACGGCATTCACGAGGCGATGGGCGTGCTGTCCGGGCAGTGGGTCACGGCCGTCCTGGCGTCGCTCACCGCCCGCCCGATGACGTACTCAAAGTTGCTTGAGCACATCAACAACACCGAAGAGCGCCTCGGATGGGTGACCCACGAGCGCCCACTACGACAGAAGGTGCTCACCGACACGTTGCACCGCATGCAACGCGACGGCTTGGTCGTCAAGATCGAACGCCCGAGCCGCTTCGGGTCGACCTGGTACCAGCTCACGCCCATGGGCCGGTCGCTGCTGCGTGCCCTGCTCCCACTCGCGAAGTGGGCGGAGGACCACCGCAGCGACCTGTCCGAGGCCCGCGCCGCCTACCAGGCCGCCCAGTCGGAGCGTTAACTCCCGTTGTTGAGGTCGCCGATCGCGGCGACGATCGTCTGCACCTGGTTGCGGCCCGAGTCCTTGGCCACGAACAACGCGTCGTCCGCCGCCAGCAGCACGTCCTGCAGCTCCGGCCCGAACTCCGGGTACAGCGCGATGCCGATGGACACGGTCAGCCCGTCGACGACCGCCCCCTCCGCGGACACCCGCAGCTCCCGCACCTGGACCCGGATCCGCTCCGCGATCGCCCGCAGCGCGTCCTTCGACACCTCGGGGCACAGGACCACGAACTCCTCGCCGCCCCAGCGCCCGACCACGTCGTACCGCCGCGCCGACGCCGTCAGGACCTCGGCGACCGCCTGGAGTACACGGTCACCCACCAGATGGCCGTATGCGTCGTTCACCTGTTTGAAGTGATCGAGGTCCACCATCAGGACGCCGACTTTCGTACCGTCCCGCGCCGCACGGCCGATCTCGGCGCTCGCCAGGTTCGTCCACGCGGTCGCGTTGGTGAGGCCGGTCTTCTGGTCGGTCGACGCGGCCTCCTCCAGCTGGCGCATCAGCACGCTGCGGTGCAGCACGAGCAGCGCCGGCACGATCATGATCGCCCACGCGGGGCTGAAGCTGAGCAGCAGCGCGGTGATGGCGCCGAGGCCCAGCGTGCCGTACTCGAGCGCGGACTCCTTGGCGGTGCCGAGCGCGCGGCGAGTGTTCCACTCGCGTTCGTGCAGCGTGATGGCACCGGCGACCAGGCCGGAGTTGGTCGCCGAGTACGCGACCAGCGCCACCGCGATCACGAGCACCGCGCCCGGCGTGCGCCAGTCGGCGACGTCGGCCGGCGCGAGCAGGTGCCGGATGGTCCAGGCGACGAACGCCGAGAGGATGACCGTCGACGCGGTGAACACCAGCCGGTACGGGTGCACACTGCGCACCCGGTACCAGCTGCGCCAGAACAGGTGCAGGTAGAGCACCACGATCACGATCGGGGTGAGCGCCGGTGGCAGGACGAGCGCCGCCGAGAACGTCCACACTGAGGTGAGGTTGACGTGCGGGGTGTCGGTGAACCGCCGTCTCACCCGTTCGACGTGCCGTGTCGCCTCGCCCATCCCGACGCCGAGGCCGATGATGACGCCCAGCGTCACGAGGGAGTCGGCGTCGACGGTGCTCGCGGTGGCCAGGAAACCGGTCAGCGCGACGGCGGCGAACTCCACGAACAGGATGAATACGAGCACCCGTCGCGATTCACCCCATAACGCCCAGCGACGAGGTGCCCTGGACCGCTCAAGGGTCGACAGGGATGCTGGTCGGGCCGATCGGGCGAAAACGACCTGGTCAGCACCCCCCTTGCCGTGCTCGGCGGCAGTTCCCTCGGGAGGAGGTGCTTCAGATGATGAACCGCGACTGGTGAGTCCCTCCTCCTGGCCAGCGCCTGTTTCTTTGTCCGCGGTGGCCAGGCCAGCACCGTCCACGTCGTGCTTGGCAGTCCCTGCGGGAGGAGGTGCCTCTGATGATGAACCGTGACTGGTGACATCACCCTTATCGTCGGTCTCGCGCCCGCCCGCCTGGGCGGAATGCCCCTGACGGGTCCGGGCGCGAAGCCACGACGTGCCGAACATCCCGGTGAACACCACGCCGGCAACACCTCCGGTTGCGACCGCGAGGACAGGATCAGTCGCGTCGGCGAGCACGCCGGCCGCGAGGACCGCCACGCCCTGTGACGACAACACCCCCGCGCCGGCGAGCCCCGACGCGGCACCCCGACGGTGGTCGGGCGCGCCGAGTACGAAGGCCGCCTGCGCGAGAATCAAGTATGCCGTGGCGCAGGCACCGGAGGTCACCCAGAGCAGCACGACCACGACAAGTGGGGGGTCGAGGAGGCAGAAGACGAGTGGCGCCCCGGCCGCGACCGCGAACCAGGTGATCAGCCGCTCGTCCCTCGGCAGCCGCGCGACCAGCCACGCGCCCACGATGCTGCCGACGGGGTCGGCGGCCATGAGCACCCCGACCGCGGTGGCCGCCGCGCCGAACGTGGCGGCGTAGGGCGCCGCGAGCCCCTCGGGGATGGTGAAGACGCCGACGACCCAGGACAGCGCGACCAGGGTGCGCAGGCGGGGGTCCCGCCAGATCAGCCGCGCGACCCCGACCTGCTGCTCGCGCGGTTGTTGCGGTGCCGGCCTCGGGTGGTGCCGCACCCCGGCCGCGACCACCACGGCCGCGACCGCGAACGTGACCGCGTTGAGCCCGAGTGCCAGGTGCGGGTTGAGGACGGTCAGCAACGCGCCGCCGCCGACGAACCCGGCGACCTGCGCGCCCTGGCTGGTGACGGTGCGTAGGGAGAGCCCGGTGACGTACTGGTCGCGCAGGATCGCCGGTAGCAGGGCCTGCTGAGCCGCCTTGAAGGGCGCCCCACCGAGGGCGAGCAGAAAGACGAGCACGAGCAGCACAGGCAGCGGCAGCGTCGGTATGGCCATGAGCCCCGCGACCACGGTCCGCCCCAGGTCGACGACGATCATCAACTCACGCCGCGGATACCGGTCGGCGAGCCCCGCCAGCAACACGCCGCCGATCAACGCGGGAAGAAAGGTCAACGCATAGGTGAGGGCCGTCCACCCGGCAGACCCGGTCTGGGTGTAGACGAGGACGGAGAGTCCGACCCGGGCCAGCTGGTCCCCGGCGACGGACAGCAGTTCGGCGGCCCAGAGCGCGCGAAACTCGCGTACCGCGAGAACGTCGCGAAACCCCGCCTGCCGCATCCCGCCGCCCTCTGCTTCGACACCAAACGACAGGCCGTGCGCCGAACTACGCACGACCCGCCGATACGACACTAGATCGAACTCAGACCGAGAACGCGGTCACGCCGGTTGTCTACCCAAATGGCCGATCGGGGTAACCATCGGTAAACCTTGCCAGCGGTTGTCAGGTTTGACCGGCAACGTAGGCGGCATGAACGAACTCAAGGGCAAGGTCGCTCTGGTGGCGGGGGCGTCGAGGGCGGCGGGCCGCGCGATCGCGGTGGAACTGGGCCGCCAAGGCGCGACGGTCTACGCGACGGGCCGCACAACCCGGGCACAGCGCTCGGAGATGAACCGCCCCGAAACGATCGAGGACACGGCGGATCTGGTGACCGCGGCGGGCGGCACCGGCATCGCGGTCCAGGTGGACCACCTGGACCCGACCCAGGTGCAAACCCTGACAGAGCGGATCGACAAGGAACAAGGACGCCTGGACATCCTGGTCAACGACGTCTGGGGCGGCGATGTCTACCTGACGTTCGGGAAGAAGCTGTGGGAGCACTCCCTGGAGGGCGGCCTGCGGATGCTGCGCCTCGGCATCGACACCCACGCCATCACGAGCCACTTCGCCCTGCCGCTGCTGATCCGCAACCCAGGCGGCCTGGTGATCGAGATGACCGACGGCACCACGGAGTACAACGCCCGGTACCGAGCGGAGGCTGGTTTCTTCTACGACCTGGTGAAGGTTTCGGTCCAGCGCATGGCCCTGGCCCAGTCAGAGGAACTCAAGCCACACGGCTGCACAGCCGTAGCCCTAACCCCAGGCTGGCTCCGCTCCGAGGCGATGCTGGACGCCTTCGGCGTAAGAGAGGACAACTGGCGAGACGCAACGGCCAAGGTGCCCCACTTCGTGATCTCCGAGTCCCCAACCTTCGTCGGCCGAGCAGCCGCGGCCCTGGCCGCAGACCCGGACGTGGCGCGGTGGAACGGCCAGTCACTGTCCTCAGGCCAACTGGCAAAGATCTACAACTTCGACGACCTGGACGGCAGCCGCCCAGACGCCTGGCGCTACATCGAGGAGGTAGAGAGCAAGGGCAAACCCGCAGACGCAACCGGCTACCGCTGACCTGCCCGAGCGCGGGAAGCACCTGTGGACAACCCACCCACCTGTGGACAACCCCCCAGCCGCCGGATCTACACCCCGCAGGATTGTCGGTGCCTGCACCTACGCTGGATACCGGGGGCCGGAGGCCGCCGGTCAGTGGCCGGGGTCACTCCACGTAACCGTCATGCGGGGTCGGTTTGTTCGTCTCCTTGGTGCCGGTCCTTGGCCGGTGCGTTGCGGGCCGCGATCGCCAACCCCAGCTCGGCGAGCGCGGTTCGCAGCGCCTCCGGGGCCACCACTTCGACGCCTACCCCCAGCGACAGCAGTTGGGTGGTGGCCACCGGAAGGCTTTCCACCTCCAGCGTCACCTCCCGCCAGCCCTCGCTGTCGGGCGGTCCGGCCGTCGCGATGGCGAGGGCGGCTGCCTCGGGGTCGGTCACGGTACGTAGCAGCCTCAACGCGAGGCGGCTCAACCGCAGCTGGACGGTCTCGCGCAGCAATGACTGCTCGAACCGCGCCGAGGCCTCGGCCCACCAGGACGACAACACGAAGTCCGCCGGCCGGTCGAAGACGGTGGGCAACACCTCGGCCGACACCACGCGCGCCACCCGGTACGTACGGATGTCCGTGTCCACCTGGCCGACCAGATACCAGACGCCCGCCTTGACGACCAGCCCCAACGGGGCCAGCTCGCGCGTCACGACCGTCGGGCCGCGCTGATACTCGACCCGCAACCGCCGCGATGCCGCAACCGCCTCGGCCACCACGGTCAGCTGTGACGCCGATTCGGTCTGTTGGAACCACCCTGGCGCATCGAGGTGGAACCGTGCGGCGACCCGGGACGCGTACTCCCGCAGCTCCTCCGGCAGCCCCGCCAACACCTTCGCCTGCGCCGCGGACAACGCCGAACCCAACCCGACGTCCGCCAACAACGACGGCATGGCGAAGATCGCCGCCGCCTCCCGCCCGGTCAACCCGTCGAGTCGTGAACGCCACCCGTCGAGCAGGCGGATCCCGCCGGCCCGGCCTTGTTCGGTCCACAGCGGGACGCCGGCGGCGAGCAGCGCCTCGACATCCCGGTACACGGTCCGTTCGGATACTTCGAGTGCCGCCGCCAGCTCGGCGGCGGTCGCTCGTTTCCGCTGCTGCAACAGGAACAGCAACGCCACCAGCCGCTCAGCCCGCACTCCCTGATTGTGCCGCAGCCTTGATCAGGCGCCAGGGCGGCAACCCCACAGCCGCTGGCACTTCGCGCGCACCCCACCGACACGTTCTGTCTACAGTGGATAGTCGACTAGTTCTCGTCGGTCGGCAACGGCCAGAACATCGTCACAGTGGTGCCGCCAGTGGTTGGCGTGATGGTTGCCGTACTGGTCAGACCTTGGATGAGCGACAGGCCGCGCCCCCGCAGCCCGCCGCTCAACTGCGGCGGCTTCCACTGTCCGTAGTCGGTGACGGTGACGACGATGCGGGACTGCTTGTCGTCGACCCGTGCTCTGAGGTCGAGCAGCCCTTGGGTCTGGTTGTGGTACGCGTGCTCGACGGTGTTGGCCATCGCCTCATAGCTGGCGAGTACGAGTGCCTCGGTGTCCTCGTCGGGCAGCCCGACCTGTGCTGCCCACTCGGCGAGAGCGTGGCGTAAGCCAGCGAGCCGGCCGGGCACGGCGGGAACCCGGAAGTGCAGGTCCCCCTCCGGGACGCTGTCCAGGTCCTGCTGCCCCAGGTTCACGGCCGAAGCTCCCAACTTTCAGCCTCCGGTCTCCACTCGCACGACCGGCATGGTCATTCAGTCGGCGGCCAGTGCCTCGTCGCGAGTGTGGTAGATCGAGATCTCTTCTGTCATCCCTGTCAGTTCCATCGGGCGGAACGTAGCGCTGCCCGTGGCGACAATCCGGAAGCGGATGTTGCCCTGGGCCTGCTGGTGACAGCCGATGAGGACCGCCATCCCGGCCGAGGCGAGGAAGTCGACCTTGCTCAGGTCCACGACCAGCGTCTCCGGCCGCTGTTCCATGGCGGCGTTGATCGACTCGCCGAGCTGCGGCGCCGTGGCCAGGTCAATCTCCCCGGCCACGTTCAGCACGACGGCCTCACCGTGCGGTTCCACCAAGACGGACAGTCCCGGCGAGGCGGGCTGGTTTGGACCAGCTTCTTGGAACGGCTCTGAACTCACCACACCATCATCCCGTATGTCGCAAGCCGATGTGGCCCCGTGTGGGGCGCACAGACCACCCATGCGGGGCGGATGCCCCGTGAGTCCACTGCGGACCTCCTCATCGAGTCACGATGCATCGACGCCGAAACACCACCCGGCGCGAGGCACGGGATTACCCCACCGACCGACTTCAAACCTCCCTAGGTAAAAGTTTTTCCCGAAGATTGTGCTCCTTCGCGCACTTTCCCTCCGCTGTGAGCAGCTGGTGAGGACACGATCACTTTCCGTGTCCAGGGGTGGCCACGTGGTCAGGCGTTGTCCTCCACCCCGCCGGCGTTCCTGCGTTGCGACCGGAACACGACAAACAGCAGGCGCAGGCCCAGCAAAGCGCTGATGACCAGCAGGTTGTACCCAAACAGCTGGTTCAGCGTCAGCTCCGCGTTGACCCGTGGACCGCCCGTGCTGGTGAGCAGCAGCACGGCCATCACGCCGGTCGCCGTGCCGGTGAACGCCAGCAGCAGCTCATGCAGCATGCCGGTCACCACCGCCCGGTCCCGTTCGTCGGCGAACAGCCGGACGTTGACCGACAGCCGGCCTTGCTCCAGCGCGGACGTCACCCGGTCGACCCGACGCGGCAACCGCCGGAGCACCGGGAGGAGGGACAACAACTCCTCCGTGGCGGTCCGCCGCAGCGAGTCCGGCTGCATTCGCTCCCCGACGAGCCGGTTCGCGAACGCCCGTGACTCAACCAGGATGTTGAACCCCGGCGACAGCAGCGCGAGCGTGCCCTCCACGGTCGCCAACGCCCGGAACACCGCGGCGATCGCGGGCGGGATCGACAGCCGGAACTCGGCCACCACCCGAAACAGGTCGGTGAACATGTCGAGGTCCGGTGCCTGCCCGTGCGAGACATGCTTGGCGATCAACGCACCCAGTGCCCGCTCCAACCGCTGCTCGTCGATCTCGTCGGGCCGGTCCACGATCTCCAGCAGCCCGTCACGCAGCCCGGCCGGGTCACCCCGGTCGACGGCCGCGAGGACGTCACGCAAACCACCCCGCAACGCGGCGTCCAGCCTGCCCACCGAACCGAAGTCCAGGAGCCCGAGCCTGCCGTCGGACAGCAGCAACACGTTCCCCGGATGCGGATCAGCGTGGAACACGCCGTGCAGCAGCACCTGTCGCAACACACAGTCCAGCAACGCCTGCGCGAGCCCCGCCCGCCGCTCGTCGTCCAGGTCGCCGACGGCCGTCCGCACGGGACTGCCCTCGAGCCGGCGCATCACCAGCACCCGCTCGCTCGACAGTTCCATATGGACAGTCGGCAACGTGATCGCGGCACCCGTGTCCACCGCGCTCACCGCGGCGATATTGCGTGCCTCGACCCGGAAGTCGAGCTCCTCCGTCAGCGCTGCGGCAAACCCGTCGGCCAGGTCGACGACCCCGAGAGCCCGAGCCCACCTAGCCCGCAACTCCAGTGACCGCGAGACCCGGTAGACGATGTCGAGGTCCCGTTCCACCACCCGGTCGATGCCGGGCCGGCGGACCTTGACCACCACGTCATCACCGTTGTGCAGCCGCGCCCGATACACCTGGGCGATCGACGCTGCCGCCAACGGCTCCCGGTCGAACTCCGCGAACACCTCGTCGAGCGGCTGACCCAGTGCCTCCACCAGTTCCCGCTCCACGCTCGCGAACGGAGCCGGCGCGACCTGGTCCTGCAGCCTGCTCAGTTCGTCGATGAACGCGGGCGGCAGCAGGTCCGGCCTCGTCGACAACACCTGCCCGAGCTTCACGAAGGTGACTCCGGCGTCCTCGAGCGCTCGGCGCAGCGACCGGGCCAGCACCGCGTGCCTCGTGCCGTCCGCTCCACGCCTGCCGACCAGATACTGGCCGATCCCGTGCTTCACCGCGATCCTGGTGACCTGCGAGTACCGCCGTGCACGAGCGGCCCGCCGCCGAACCGACCGAAGCCGTCCGACGAACCCCAGTCCACCTCCACTGGGGAAGGCCATCTCGGCGAGGAACAGGAATGTCAGCGTCGCAAGGAACGCACAACCGGCGATCGGGATCAGCAGGCCGGCGAACAGACCAGGTGACTCATGGAAGTTCGGAAACAGCCAACTGAGCACCCGTCCCGCTACCAGCCAACCGACCATCGCGCCGAGCAGTGCCCGTGTCGTCCTGATTCGCACCCCGAGCACCCGCCGCGACGCCACGACCAGTGGCCACAGCATCAACAGGTACACAGGAAGCGCGAGCAGGCCGAAGAGCAAAGTGGACATGCGGTTCCGAACGTCGACAGGTGATGGCTGGTCGCCGTCGATCGAAACACACGACGCACGTGGGTAACCGGCTTATCGCAAACCGTGTGTCGCATCGGTTCGTAAGGCATCCTCCTTCGAGTTGGCTGTGGGCGGCATGGGGTGAGACGGACTACTCGCTCATCGTCGTCAGTAGGCGGACCACCTCCTCCGCGGTTCGTGTCGCGCTCGCCGGGTTCTGGCCGGTGACGAGGCGGTCGGACACCGACACCTGGCATTCGAAGTTCGGCGCAGCCACGTGTTTGGCGCCGCGGTCCTCCAGCGCTGTCTGCAGTAGGAACGGCACGACCCCGGTCAGGTGGACCGCGTCCTCCTCCGCGTTGGTGAACGCGGAGACCTCCTTGCCCTCGACCAGGTACGAGCCGTTCGACAAGGTCAGGTTGAGCAGTGCGGACGGGCCGTGGCAGACCGCGGCGACCACGCCGCCGGCCTCGTAGATGTCGCGACCCAGGCGCGCGAGGTCGGCGTCGTCCGGGAAGTCCCACATCGTGCCGTGGCCGCCGACGTAGAAGATCGCGTCGTAGCCGACCGCATCGACCTCAGCGGCGCGTCGGGTGGCCGCGAGCTCTGGCAGGCTCACGAACTCGCGTTGAGTTGGATCGTCCCCGTCGAAGCCGTCCATCGGTGGTCGTCCGCCGCGCACACTCATCAGGTCGACCGCGAAGCCGGCCTTCTGGAAGACACGCCAGGGATGCGCGGCCTCCGGCACGTAGAAACCGGTCGGGCGGACGCCGCCCAGGTCATCGTGGCTGGTCAGGGCCAGCAGGATTGCGTTCATGAGGACAGGTTGCCATGAGGGAGGCATCGGGGACCAATAGAACTTGCGTGGCTTATTATCAGTTTTCTTATGACTTCCCTCGACCTGCTCAGAACCTTCCTGGCCGTCCATCGCGCCGGGTCCGTGACGGCCGCCGCGCAGCAGCTCGGCCTGTCGCAGCCCGCCGTGACCGCCCAGCTGAAGGCGCTGGAGAAGACCGTCAAGAAACCGCTGTTCCACCGGCACGCACGCGGCGTCACCACGACCGCGGCGGGGGAGGACCTCGCCCGCAGGCTCGCGGGCCCGCTGGACGACCTCGTCGCCGCCGTCGGTGACTTCGTCGGCGGCAAGGTCGCACTCCACGTCGGCGGCCCGGCCGAGTTCATGAGCCTGAAGGTGGTGCCGGCCCTGGTGGAGTTGCCGGACTCCGCACTGCGCGTCACCTTCGGCATGCCCGACGACCTGCTGGAAGAGCTGGTCAAGGGCGGGCTGGACCTGGTGGTCTCCTCGGTCAAGCCACGCGTCCGTGGGGTCGTCTCCGCGCCGCTCTACGTCGAGGAGCTCACCGTCGTCGCGGCGGACCGCTGGTGCTACCCGGACACGTCCGGGGTCCTCGGCGACGCGCCCTGGGTCGCCTACGCCGAGGACCTCCCTCTCATCCGCCGGTACTGGCAGACCGTGTACAAGACGACGCCGACGGGCAACGCGGTCGTCGTCGTGCCCGACCTGCGTGCGGTGCTGGCCGCGACACTCGCCGGCGCGGGCGTGACCGTACTGCCGAGGTACATCTGTGAGGACGAACTCGCCACCGGCGCCCTGCGCGAGGTGATCATGCGCGGCGAACTGCCGACCAACACGATCTACCTGGCGGTCCGCGCCGGCGCCTTCACCGAACCGCACATCGCGCGGGCCAGGGACCTGCTCATGGCACGCGCGGCCGACTGGTGAATGGTTCCGTAAACTGGCGTGACGTGCCGAAGCCCACCGCCGCCGAACTGGCCGCCGCACGTGCGAAGACCATTCCGGACGTGATCGCCCCAGGGCTTTCCGTGCTGTTCTGCGGCATCAACCCCGGCCTGTACTCGGCAGCGACCGGACACCACTTCGCCCGACCCGGCAACAGGTTCTGGCCTGCCCTGCACCAGTCCGGCTTCACACCGCGCCTGCTGCACCCGTCCGAGCAGGACGAGTTGCTCAACTATGGACTCGGCGTGACGAACATCGTCCCCCGCGCCACCGCTCGCGCCGACGAGCTGACCCGGGACGAACTGCGCGCGGGTGCGCGGACGTTGACGGCACTGGTCGCCAGATACGCCCCGGCGGTCGTCGCGGTGGTCGGCATCTCCGCCTACCGCACCGCGTTCGACCGTCCAAAGGCGACGATAGGGGAGCAGGAGGAGCGGATCGCCGGCGCGCGGCTGTGGGTGTTGCCCAACCCGAGCGGGCTGAACGCGCACTACCAGGCACCGGCGCTGGCCGCCGCCTTCCGCGAACTCCGCGCCACGGTAGGGGCGTAGACGGGTCACCGGTCCGGCGCGACCACTTTCGCCTGCTCGGTATTGCGCCGGGTCTTCGCCCAGCCGTTCCGGCCGCGAACAAGCCGGAGCACCGCGCGCCAGACGGTGATCTAGGACGGTTAGATGTAGCAGGCGTAACCGAGCCCGTACGCGATTCCGCTAAGTGGCCCGGAGCCCGGTTCGCCCAGATGAGGAACGGCAGCCCGAGGACGCCTTTAACCGAACGCCAGACCGTCCCTCGCCGCCATCGCCGAGCTGGACGCCACCGACCAGGTCGGCTCGCCTCGACCAACCGCTGACGACGTCGACCTGCTTGACGCGCTGCCGTATCTGACACTTGAAACCTCATTGAGGCACCCGACCAGCTCTTGCGGGCCCTGTTCGAGGTCACTACCTCACCGTCCGCTTGCACGAGAACAGTGACGATCAACATCCGGCTCCCAGCCGACGATGTATCCGTCATCGCCGAAGCGGCAGAACGGATCATTATCGTGCAAGAAACTCCTGGTCAGGAACCAGGCGCTCCTCGTGCGGATGCCGTGCGTGCCCCCGGAAGGACTCGAACCTGCGATGCGATGATCATGGCTTTGACCTGCGAGTAGATGTAGTTCGAGTGGTTGCCGGTTCGAGATAGGGGATACGAACCGGCACCAAATCCATGGAGGCGTGCTGCGATCAGCCGGGTGCAGAGAAGGTCGACGCTAGTGGGTGTGGTCCGTGGCTGCATCCCGATGGGCTACCCATTCTAGGAGTGCGTGGATGGCGTTGGCCTGTGCGGTTGCGATGCGATCACCGGTTAGGTCGCTGACGTAACGGATCTCGAATGTGGCTGTCAGGTCGCCGCTCCCAGTGTGGGTAGTGGTCGAGTTTTCCGGCTCGGTTGGCGGTGTTCGGGATGTACGCCCGCGGTTGTGACCTACGACGTCGCGTGCATCATTACCGGCCTGCATCGTGGTGTTCGCCATGTTGCGATCGGTCGGTACGGAGGACATGTGGCACGCAGGTTGTTGCTGGACCAGCTCAGGGTGCAGACGGTGAAGCATCGAGACGGACGTCGTTCGTACACGATCCTGCGTCCGTGCGGGACGGTACACGCGGCGGCGGATCGGTACCTCGCCACCTACGCGGGAAGTGGTTGTGACCGGCCGTACGCGTATCTGCTCGTGGATCACCTGCAATGGCTGGAGAGTGAGCAGCTGACACCGGAGTCCGTGGAGTTCTCGGACCTGGAGCGCTACATGGGCGCGGTCGGGACAAAGGTGGCGATGCTCTGGGAAACCCTTGGCGGGCAGGGCAACGTCCGTACGGGAACAGTGCCTTGAGTTCCGCCGCGTCGTGTCTGAAGGGCTTCTACCTGCACCAGGCTGCAACGGGGATCAACCCCGGGCTGGTCGAAATGTTGAACCGCCGGCGGATGCCCACCCAGGCCGACCGCGCCCTGCTGGGCCACCTGAGTCACGATCTACCCGCGAACCCCTTGGCGCCGAACAGGATCCGGCGTCGTCATCCGAAGATGCTGCCGGACGTGCCCGTGCGATGTTGAATCCGGTGGTCAACTCCGCCCGAGATCGCTTGGTCGTCGACTGGCTGTCCGACGGCGGCCTGCGCGTCGGCGAGTTGTGCGGTCTCCACCTGGCAGACCTGCACATGCGGGCGAAGTTGGGATGCGCGGAGTGCCGCACCTCGCACCTGCACGTCTGCCACCGGGACGGACTGGTGAATCAGGCGAGGGCGAAGACCAAGCACGAGTGGACGTTGCAGGACGGGGCTGGTGTCCGTGCTGGATTGGGTGTTCTTCGTCCGCGTGCATTTCGCCATTCGTTCGCGACGGCTGTCTGGACGCGTTCGACGGGAACTCAGTGATCACCCGGGACGCGGGAGGGTGGGCGTCGACCGAGGTGGTCGACGAGATCTACGCGCATGTCGACATCCACGATCCTGCCTTCGATCTGGCTCTGCGTAAGGCATGGGGTGAGCGCGCATGACGGACGCCACTGTGTCGTTGCGGGTGGTCGACCGTGGCGACCGTCGTCAATCGCGGGATCGTTTGGAGTTGCTGACCACGCTGCTGAACGGCCCGACCGTCGAGCCGTTCTACCGGGACGAGATCGTCCGCTATCCGCCGGAGCACCGGGTGTTCGCCTGGAAATGCTCGGTGGCGTCCTGCGACTCGCCTCGCACAGGCCACAAGGACATGTGCCACCAGCACATCAAGGAGTGGGCACGACACAAGGGTCAACGGCGGAAGCCGGTTCGAGTTCGCGCGGACCGCGGGCCCGTCGGTCACGGATTCTGGCGCCCGAGCCGACGAACTGCCGTATTTGCGTGCATCGGCCGACGACGGTCCACAGCAAGGACCTGTGTGAGCGGCACAACAGCCTGTGGCAGACTGCCCTGCGAGGTAGCGATGTGAGGCCCGACCCCATGGAGTGGCGGACGGGGGAGACCCCGTTGCCGTCTTACGCGAGTGCCGGGTGAAGGTCTGTTCGGCGTTCGCTGCCGGCGTTTTGGGATTGTGTCCGCAGCATCGCGACGCCTACACCCGCGCCGGCCGCCCAGGCGCAGCGACGCTCCCGCCGCGCTGGAACTACCTGGAAAGGGCGGGGCACCCAGTGAAAGCCCTCTACGCTGACGAGCCGTTGTTCTGTCGGTGGTGTTCGGCCGCCGCAGCGGTGAACCGGCCTGGCCGGACCAACCTGCGCGGGCTTCCCCCGCTGGTTCAAGCGGAGATTCGGTACGGGTTGCTCGCCCACACCCGACGGGAGACGCACACGCACGGACCACATGATCACCGCAAGGATGCCGTCGAAGGTCCTTTTAGCACACGATGATCAATCCGGTCAGGACGGTACAGGTGGTGCTGGCTGGGGGCGTGCGGCCGTAGAGCACGCCGGCGGAGATGAATTCGGCCGTGGTGGTGATCGGGCCCAGGGTGAGCAGGTTTGCCTCGGCGGAGAACTGGGGCGTGTCCGAGTCGGTGAAGAAGCAGTCGACGGCGCGATCGCGCGGGTCGAAATAGCAGTGGTCACCGGCGATCCAGGTCAGCTGGTTCGGCAGGATGAGTTGGACGCGCATCGTCCACGGTGACGGAGGTTGCTTGGTTCCGCTGACGGTGTAGGTGATGCGTGCGGTGGTGGAGACCACCTCGTGCGCCGCGGCCAAGTCCAGCCATGGATACCGAACGGCAAACCGGTATTCTCTGGCAGGTCACAGATGCGCTTGCGCGCATTCCAGGCGAGGTTGCTGCCGGGGCAGTCTCGCGCTTCGGGGGAGCGTTGTCGGCGCACACGATGTAGCCGTAGGCGTCGTAGACGTTCGGGTAGGAGCCGACGGCCCGGGGGTTGGGGGACATCCATAGAGAACTCTCGGGATAAACCAGGAGGCTCTGTCTTCAAACAATCGAGTGGACTATGCGAAAAACCGGACAGTAATTGTCCAGTTCACCGAACAATCCATTCTTCATGCCTGGCGCGGCAAACGCCAGCCGACTCGTGCCACCGCCCTCGCGGCTACGCGGACCCCTCGACCGCCCCCTGGACGACACCGATGTCAACGGCGTCGACGAAGGCGCGGACCAGGGGGTTGGTGTTGCCGGTGCGCCAGGCGAAGACCCATCGGCAGGGTGGGGCGTCGCGAACGGGGACGTAGGCCAGGTTGGGCCATGGGTAGAAGCGGGCGGCCTCGGCGGGGCAGCTGATGACGGCGTGGCCGGCGGTCGCCGCTTTGAGCTGGTCGTCCCAGTTGGTGATCACCGGGCCGCGGGGGATCAGACGGCCCGACGGGGTGCGGAACGGCTGGAAGGTCTCCTCCATGGACGGCGGGAGCAGCGACTGGTACGGCTGCATGAAGGTGAGGTCGCCGTAGTCCTCCAGGCAGACCGAGTCCCGGTCGGCGAAGGGGTGGGTGGCGGCCATGCCGATGACGATCGGCGAGGTGTGGGTGACCGGGCCGACGGTGATGTCGGGTTCCCGGATCGGCAGCCACACGTGGGCCACGTCCATCTCGTCCGAACGTAGTGGTGTGAGCGGGTCGACGGGGTTGAGGTCGCGGTGGACGAACTGGACAGCCGGATGGCGGGTCCGGAACCGTTCGACGATGTCGTTGATCATCCAGCCCTGCGGGCCCATGCTGCCGAGCGTGAGCGTGCCGCAGACGTCACCGACGGCGGCTGAGACCTCCTGGACCCCGTCGATGATCCGTTGGTAGGCGGGCTGGAGGGTCTGGTAGAGCCGCTCGCCGACCGGGGTGAGTCGGACGGTGCGGGAGGTGCGTTCGAACAACGGCGCACCGATGCGCCGTTCCTGCTTCTTGATGACGTGGCTGACCCGGGACGGCGTGATGTGCAGGCGCTCGGCGGTGCGTCCGAAGTGCAGCTCCTCGGCCAATGCCAAGAAGATCTCGATGTCGCGCAGCTCCATGCATCCTCCCCGACCGTGAACCTAACAGTCATCGCTGCGTTGACCCAACACGCATCGATGACCCGCCGGGCAACGATGCCTTGCCGATATCGCCGTTGTTCGGGGGCGGCCGCCCGGGCCAACCTGACCAGGTGCAACGCACATTCACCCATCCACGCTGATCCCAACGGCACGGACCGTGCCACACCGAACACGACCAGCCGGCTGTGAGCTCGTTCACGTGAGGTCACAGCCGAGCGGGTCCAGATGTCTGGAGGACATGACGAACATGGAACAGAGCTCAGTGTTGATCACCGGTGGCAACAAGGGACTTGGTCTCGAGGCGGCCCGTAGGCTCGGCGAGCAGGGCTGGACGGTCTTCCTCGGCTCCCGCGACGAGACCCGGGGACGGGCAGCGGCCGACAAGCTGGCCGCCGGCGGCGCGACAGTGGTCATGGTTCCGCTGGACGTGACCTCGGATGAGTCGGTGGCCGACGCCGTACGGCTCGTTCACAAGCACACCGACCGGCTGGATGTGCTGATCAACAACGCCGGCGCGCCGGGAAAGAGGGTCCCACCCGCGGACGTGACGGCCGACGAGCTTCATTCCGTCTATGACACGAACGTGTACGGACCGGTCAGGGTCACGAACGCGTTCCTCCCCCTGCTCCAGGCGGCGGACCACCCGCGCGTGGTGATGGTGTCCAGCGCCGTCGGTTCCTTCGCGGTCGTGACCGATCCGGGCCAGCCGGTCTCGAAGATGCACGAACTCGCCTACAGCTCGTCGAAGGCGGCGCTGAACATGATCACCGTCCGGTACGCGCAGGCACTCCCAAAGATCAAGTTCAACGCCCTCACCCCCGGCGAGGTTGTGAACCGCAAGTTCGCCGCCACCGACATGAACAACCACACCGGTCAGCTGACGGTCACAGAAGGAACCGACCCGTTCCTCGAACTCGCGACGCTCGACGCCGACGGGCCGACCGGAACCTTCATCGACCGCCTCGGCCCCATTTCCTGGTAAATCACACAAAGAACGGGAAAGACATCATGAGCAAGGTCTGGTTCGTCACCGGTTCGTCCCGCGGCCTGGGTCGCGAGTTCGTCGAGGCCGCGCTGTCCCGCGGGGACAAGGTGGCCGCGACCGCCCGGAGCACCACGAGCTTCGACGACCTGGTCGCCGCCTACGGCGATGCGGTGCTCCCGCTGGCGATGGACGTGACCGACAAGGCCGCGGTCATCGAGAGTGTTGAGCGGGCCAGGCAGCACTTCGGCCGCCTGGACGTGATCGTGAACAACGCCGGCTACGCGCAGGTCGGCGCGGTCGAGGAACTCACCGAGCAGGAACTACGCGACCAGTTGGAGACCAACCTGTTCGGCGCGGTGTGGGTCATCCAGGCCGCGCTGCCACACCTGCGTGAACAGGGCAGCGGGCACATCATCCAGCTGTCCTCGGCGGCCGGCCTCATCACGATGCCGCTCGGCGGCGCGTACCACGCCTCCAAGTGGGCACTGGAAGGCCTGAACGAAGCCCTCGCCGGCGAGGTCGCTGCCTTCGGCATCAAGGTGACCATCATCGAGCCAGGCGGCTTCGCCACCAGGGGCGGCAAGAACCCCGACCCGCTCAACAACGGTCACATGGCCGAGCACAACCGGGCCTACGACGGTCTTCGTCAACGCCTCGGCGCGGTCGCGGGAAAGCAGCCCGCCGGCGACCCGGTCGCCGCGGCCCAGGCACTCCTCACGATCGTCGACGCCGACCAGCCGCCCCTGCGCATCCTGTTCGGCCAGGGCTTCTACCCGATGATCCAGCAGGCCTACGCCGACCGCCTCAAGATCTGGGACGACTGGCAGGACCTTTCGGCGGCGGCGCAGGGCAATCTCCCCCAGAGAACCCGGTGACATGTCCCAGGAACACGCGACAAAGCGATGTTCAGCCGCTTCCACGACGCCGTGAACTCCGGCGACGTGGCCCTGATCGCGAAGACGATCGACGAGGCCGTGGACCCGAACCTGCTCTTCCGCACCCCCGTGCCGAACGGCATGACAGGGGTGCAGGCACTCAAGCAGGTACGGGTGACGCTCCTGCACGCGTTCCCCGACCTACACGTCGCCATCCAGGACGTGATCGCGGAGGGCGGCAAAGTCGACGTCGTCGCTGGTAGCAGGCCCACCCACCATCCATTTCGAACACGTGAGCCAACATGCCGGCATGGTGTTTTGGGACGGAGTGCGGGCGAACTCGCCGGTTGATGGCGACGTCCGGTACCGCGTGACTGAGCACGGCACGCGGGTCGGCATCCTGCCGGCGATGTGCAAGCGGGGGCTGCACTCTCACCTGCCCGGTGTGTCTGGCTCAACCTCATCCGGATCACACCTGGCGACTGAGGACGACGCCACCCGCGCCGGCGGCTGCGGAGCTGGACGACTCGGCATTTGGCGACGTTGAGCCGCAGTTTCAGACCCGGCAGATCCCGTATCCTTCGTCGATCCACGGTCGCCTCGCCGTGCCGACCGACCAGCCGTCGTCTCCCAGCGGCTCGGCGAGGCAGTCGTGAGCTATCAGTTGGACGGAGATTGGCGGGTCTGGAACGCACGGCTGGTTGCTGACGTGTCAGCTCCGCAAGAGCTGCTCCGGGCTGGCATGCGAACCCCTGGAGCCGATAGCGGTGGAACAACTTCGGGGCATCGTCCGGACTGGTAAACGCTGGAGCTGTGACGGCAGGCCGACGGCCGGCGATCTCCTGAACCGACGCTTGGCCACGCCCCACGGTAGGCGCAGGACAGGCACTCGGCCTACCGCAACCGGCCGGTCGTTGTAGGTGACGACGTCGCCGACGCTGTGGTGCGTGGGCATTTGATCGGTGGGCCCGTTCGGTGAAGCTGGTCCATGTCGCCGATGTGGCGCAGGACGGATCGGATGACCAGCGCACTTTCCGGGCCGACGTCCACCACGACATTCACCGCGACGTCGACTGAGGCGGTCCTAGCCTCGGCCTGTGCCGTCTGGGTTCTGCCCGAGTTGTCATACGGACCTGTTTGATAGGCGTCTTCGTGGCCGCCGGTCGGGCTGACCTCGGGGGTGTCACTGTGCGGGCTCGAACTCCGGATCCGGGTCCTGGTCCGGACCACCGCTCTGCGTGTTCACTGTGGTCTTGGTTGCCTTGGCCTTCTTGCGGCGTTTGGTGATCACGATGGTCGCGACGACGGCCGGCAGGACGCCGATGGCGATCATGCCGCGGTGCTCTGCAGGGCCGTGGCGAGACCGGCGCCGATCAGGAGGTGGAACGTGCTGAGACACGCCGCGCCGGCGGCAATGCGGAGGAGGAACGCGCAGTACGGGATGCGTGCGGCGCCGGCTACCGCCGGGACGAAGCTGCGGATGAGCGGGATCATGCCGCCGCCGAACAACGCCCAGGTGCTGCGTTTCAGGAACAGGTTCGTGGCCCTGTCCCAACCCTTCGCGCCGGTCTCGCGCAGTGTCGGGCCGAAGCGGCGGCCGAGGGCGAATCCAACCAGGCTGCCGATGAGTGTCGCGATCGTGGATATCGCCCACAGGATCAGGAACTCCGGTACGGAGTCGACGGTGCCCCTACCAACCGCGTGCCATCGGCGTCCGTGACGCGGCTGCTCTCGTCGCCCCCCGAACATCACGGACGAGGTGAGCGGGTGTCTTCCGGGGCTGCCAGTGGCGTGGTCTTCGCCCAGTCGGCCCAGTCGGCGAGGGCTTGGTAGAGGCGGATCCCGGCTTCTGCGGTGACGCGGATGGCGCGGTTCTGGGGGGTGTCCCCGAACTCGCCGCGGTCCTTGGCGGCGGCGAGGCCGCGGTACTGGTCGGCGAGCGTGCGGTAGTAGTCGGCCTCCTTGTCGAAATGAGCCTGCAGTTCGTCCGGGCTCATCAGCCAGAAGAACAGTGACCGCAGCACGGGGTCCAGGCGCATCGTGTGGTCGACCTCGACGTCGGTGAGCCAGCGCCGCAGTTCGGCGCGGCCCGCGTCGGTGATGCGGTACTCCTTGCGCCGCCGGGGGCCTTCCGCCTCGGCCTCGATCAGGCCCTCGTTGGCCATCCGGGTCAGCTCGCTGTAGATCTGCGGGTGTTTGGCGGGCCAGATGGACCCGAGCATCTCCTCGAACCGGCGCGTGAGGTCGTAGCCGCTCCCGGCTTCGCCCGCGAGCAGTCCGAGCAGTCCATAGCGTACCGACATCCGGCGCCTACCTCTTCCGTTCGACTCGTGCAGTCAGATGTAACTACCAACATGTTCTCCTTGACAACTTAGGAGTAGTCGGCTTAGACATGTAAGTAGAAACATGTCAGTTCGATCCTGTTGGAGTTGTCATGCCAGACCAGAAAGCCGTGCTGATCACGGGAGCGGGTGGTGGGATCGGGGTGCCGACCGCCACGGCGTTCGTCGAGCGCGGGTACCGGGTGTACGCGGGTGTCCGCGACACGAAGGGCGCGCCGGGACTCGACCGCACCGGTGTCCGGCGCGTTGAGCTGGACGTCACTGACACGGCGAGCGTCGAGCGCGCCATCGCACTGATCGCGGACGAGCGTGGCGCCGACGGCCTGCAGGCGCTCGTGAACAACGCCGGCGTGATCGTGCAGGGACCGCTCGAGCTGGTGCCCGAGGCCGAGCTGCACCGGCAGTTCGACATCAACGTGTTCGGCCCGCACCGGGTGCTGACGGCGGCGCTGCCACTGCTGCGCGCCGGCCGCGGCCGAGTGATCAACATCAGCGCGGCGACCGCACGGACTGCGATGCCCTACCTCGGACCGATCTCGGCGAGCAAGGCGGCGCTCGAGTCGCTGTCGCACGCCGCCCGGGTCGAGCTCGCGCCGTGGGGCATCCCGGTGGTGATCGTGGAACCTGGTGTGGCGGACACGGCCATCTTCGCGAAGGCGGAAGTGGAGGCGGAGCGCGCCATGGGCCTTGTGGACCCGCGGCGGATCGCGCTCTACCGCAACCAGCTCGTCGCCGTCGGCGAGGCGATGGCCAAGCAGAAACCAGGCCCGGTCGACAATGTGGTGAAGGCAATCCTGCGTGCCGCGCAGGCCCGCAGGCCCAAGGCGTGCTATCTCGCGAGCTCGGACGCCCGCATGCTCGGCCTGCTGTCGTGGCTGCCGGTCCGCATGCGCGACCGCGTGCTCGCCGGCTCGCTCGGACTGGCCAAGGTCACCCCGGCCGTGGGCGCGCCACGATGAGCGTCGTCGTCTTCGCGGGCGCGACGTCCGGGCTGGGCAGGCAGGCGGCGCTCGCGCTCGCGGCGCAGGGACACGAACTGTTCCTCGTCGGCCGCGACGCGGAAAAGGGTGAGCGGCTCGCGGGGGAGACCGGTGGCCGGTTCGTCCAAGCCGATCTTGCCACTCTGGCCGGGGTCGAGCGGGTCGCCGTACGGGTGGCGGCTGAGGCGGACCGGGTGGACGTGCTCGTCAACAACGCCGGGGTGATGACGCCCCGGCGCGTGCTGACCGCCGAGGGGTTCGAGCTGAACTTCGCCGTCCACCACCTCGCCCCGTTCTCGCTGACCGGCAGGCTGCTTCCGTGGCTGCGCAACGGCTCCGGCCGGGTGGTCAACGTCAACTCCGCAGGCCACCACAACCCGATGCGCGGCCGCGGCCCGGTCGACGTCCGGTTCGATGACCTGCAGAGCGAACGCGACTTCGATCCGTTCCTGGTCTACAGCCGCACCAAGCTCGCGAACCTGCTGTTCACCTACGAGCTGCACCGCCGGTATCCGGACTTGACGGTCGCCGCGGTGCACCCAGGTGTCGTGCGCACGGACCTCGGCCGGGAGTTCCCGCGCCTGCTGGTCGCGGCCTTCCATGTGCTCGCGCTGTCCGCCAAACAGGGCGCGGCACCCGTCGTGCACCTGGCCACTGCGCCCCGGATCGATAACGGCGCCTACCACAACCGCTTCACCCCGGTGCCCAGTTCACCCGCCTCCTACGACGTCGACGCAGCGCGCCGCCTCTGGGCGGAAACCGAGTCACTGCGCGGACCATTCGCCGCCGCCACCACACCACGGAAAGAAACCTCGTGACCGGCAACAACCTCTCTCGCCGCACCGCACTCAAGGCCGCAGGAGCCGCTGGCGCCGCCGCGGCGGCGATCGGCGCCGGCCCGGCCGCGGCCGCTCCGGTCCGTGCCGTCGCAACACGACTGCCGAACGGCGCCTACTCGTACAACGTCGAACCCGTCGGCTACTGCGACCTCGAGGACCGGCCCGCGTTCAAGATGGCGATCCGGCAGAAGGCAGGCCGCTGGTATCTCCATGTCGGCCACTTCTGGGAGCCGGGCTGGAGCGTTGTCGACGTCACCGACCCGCGTGCCGCGCACGTGTTGAAGTACACGCCCGTTCCCGGCCCGCAGGGCAACACGATCGGCAACCAGGTGACCCTCGCGGACGACCTCATGATCACCGCTATGGAGAAGGTCTTCCCGGAGGGCGCGCCCGGCTCGGACCCGACCGTGCCGTTCAACGAGGGCGTGCTGGTGTGGGACATCTCCGAGCCGGCCGATCCGGTACAGGTCGCGCACTGGAAGACCGGTGGCACCGGCACGCACCGCAACCTGTACGCGGGTGGTCGCTACGCCCACCTGGCGGCCGCGATGCCGGGCTTCAGCGGCAACATCTATGTGATCCTCGACGTCGCCAACCCACGCAGGCCCAAGATCGCGGGCCGGTGGTGGGTGCCGGGCCAGGAACGCGAAGGTGCGCCACCCGAACACGACCCGAAGCACCTGCACGGCTTCTGCTGCGGCGCCGGGGCACACGTGTCGCTGCACGGGCCGCCGTACCCGGTCGGCGACCTCGTCTACCTGCCCTACGGCGCCGCAGGCCTGATCGTGCTCGACATCTCCGACGTCCGGCGCCCGAGGCAGATCGGGCACCTGCCGTTCAGTCCGCCCTTCCACAGCCAGTTCGGCGTCCACGGCTTCGTGCCGGTGCCGGACCGCAAGATCGCCTTCGTCAACTCGGAGAACATCACCTACGAGCAAGGACCCGCGCACCACGCGTCCATTGTGGACATCGGCGACCCGGCGAACCCATACCTGCTGTCCCTGCTGCCCGAACCCGTCCCACCGCCGGGCGCGCCCTACGACGACTTCACCACCCGAGGCGGCTGGCGCGGACCGCACAACTACAACCACCACCAGTACCACCCCGACGTGCAGAAGATCGGCAACCTCGTACACCTCGCACATTTCAACGCGGGCTTGCGGATCTACGACGTGTCCAACGTCCGGCTCCCCAAAGAAGTCGGTTACTTCCTGCCGCCCGAACCCACCAAGCGCTACGGCTACCTGCCCGCGAACAAGCTGGTGCTGCAGACCGAGGACGTGGTCGTCGACACCCGTGGGTTCATCTACATCACCGACAAGAACCAGGGCCTCTGGATCCTCCGCTACACCGGCCCCACACCGACGGACGTCAGCCCAACAGGCCGATGATCGCGAGGTAGCCGTCGCCGAGGTGGTGGCTGCGATCGTCGGTGTGCGGGTGGCACTGGGATACAGTCCGGGAGGTTGCAGGTGACCGGGGCCGCTCGTCACGACGCGGGTGACGTGGCCAGGGAATGGCCCATCGGCTCTGGTAGCCGTCGCGCAGCTGGAGTGTGAGCGGGTACCCGGATGGTGTCGAGGGCGCGGCCATAGGCCACTGCGAGGCGTGCCGTACGCGGGTCGAATGCTGGTTCGGGAATCAGCTGGACATAGGATGCATTTATGTTCGCGGAGGCCGATGCGTGATGCTGCGGTTCTGGGTGCCCCTCGGTCGTGGCTATGCCGTGGACGGCAGCGGGTTTCTTGCTGATCCGGACCGCACTGTCGGCGGTGTCCGGGTAGCGCAACGCGGCCGCCTTGACCGCTGACGCCCTCGCGGAGCGCTCCGACCTGGGTAAAGGCACCATGTTTCGGCGGTTCACTACCCGCGCGGGCATCTTCCAGGCCCTGCTGGACGACGAGCGCGCGTTCCAGCAGCAAGTGCTGTCCGGTCCGCCACCGCTGGGGCCCGGCGCCCCGCCGCTGGACCGTCTAATCCCCTACGGCCGAGCCCGAGTTCGCTTCCTCAACGAGCACCACGACATCGCCCGCTCCACCCTGGACGGTCGCCGCCGAATCCCCAACCCCCCTGTCACAGACCCATATCCGGATACTCCTGCAGCAGATCGACCTCGGCCCCGCCAACCTCGACCTGCTGGCCGTCCAGCTCACCGCGGCCCTGGACGGCCCGCTCCTGCTCTACCTGTCGGCAACCGATCTCGATCGCTCCCCCTGGCATGCCGAGCAGCAACTGGCCGACAGTTGGCAGGACCTCGTGCGACGTGTCTGCCGTCCCTGAACACCACACCCGCAGTCAGCTACCCCCGCGTTGATCAGTCCGCGTGGAGCCCGGTCCGGGTCGATCCGACCTTGGACGCCGGGCCGCCCGCGAGCTCAAGCACGCCGCTCCCGCGACGTCGAGCACCACGTCGAAGCCGTCAGGAGTGAGTACGCGAATCCGCTCGACGAGGCCCTCGCCGTAAGCGAAGGGGCTCGGTCATCAGCCGACCCTTGACCACGCCCCGCGGGAGGCGCAGAACAGGCACTCGCCCTACCTACGTCCGGCCGGTTGACTTCACACCTCGTAGGTGTCTTCAAGTGTCAACCGGCCGGACGTTGATGTTGCCCATGTTTGCGTGCCCCCGGCAGGATTCGAACCTGCGACCTGCCGCTTAGGAGGCGGACGCTCTATCCCCTGAGCTACGAGGGCGCTACCCCACAGCCTAGCGGCCCTCGGGAGCAGGGCGTCACCGCATTACGGTGAAGGTCGTCAGGTGGTCGGTTGTCCACTGCTCGAACGACCGTGCCGGCCGCCCCAGGATGCGGCTGACATGCTCGGTTACGTACGCGGCGCCACCCGCGCGGGCCCAGCCGACGCCCGTCGTGACCCCGGCGATCGCCTCGGCGGGCATGCCGGCTGCCTCCAGTTGGGTCACCGCGTCCACCGCGACAGTCTTGACCGGCCGGTTCAGCACTCGCTCCAGTGTTGCCGCCTGGTCGGCGAATGTGACCAGGTCAGGGCCGGTCAGGTCGTATCGCCGGCCGTTGTGCCGGTCGTCGAGCAGCGCGTCGACCGCGACCGCGGACACGTCGCGTGGGTCGACGACGGCCTGCCTGGCCGGGCCCAGCATGTCCGGGAGCGGCTCGCCCGCATCGATCAGCTCACGGTAGGCCAGGAAGTTCGACGCGAAGCTGGTCGGGCGGAGGATCGTCCACGCCAGGCCGCTGTCCTCGATGGCCTGCTCGGCGGCCAGGTGTGCGGCGCCGACGACCTCGCCTTCGAACCGTTCGCCGGTGCCGATGGCTGACAGTTTGACGATCCGGGTGACGCCTGCCGCGCGGGCCGCGTCGAGGAGGGCGAGGTCATGTGCCGTCGACGGGGTCGGGGGCACGGTGACCAGGAAAACCGCGTCCACGCCGGCGACGGCGGCAGCCAGTGACGCCGGATCTGTGAAGTCCGCGCGGACGGAGTGCGGCAGGTCGGCGGGGTTGCGGGACATGGCGCGGAACGGCACACCGCGCTCGGTGAGCAGGCGGACCACGCCGCTGCCGATGGTGCCCGTGGCACCGGTGACGAGGATCATGGGCGAACTGTCGCAACGACACGTCATCCACCTATAGGAACTTTCGGCACAGCTGGTTGTCGGTGGCCGCGGCTACTGTGGGCCGCATGGGCTCGCTCGTGGTCCCAGAGGCATTACGGCCCTGGGTGGCCGGGATCGACGTGACCGCCGCGGTTGGCGCGGCGGCCGTTGACGTGCCCGACCACGCGACCACGCTCGTCGTGCGGACGGTGCCCGAGGCGGGGCGCCAGGTCGTCCTGATGGGGCCGAGGACCCGTGCCGCTTACCACATGGGCGAGCCGGGACCTTCGTGCGTGCGGATCCGGATGCGACCGGGGCGTGCGCGCGAGTTGCTCGGCCGACCGGTTCGGGACCTGGCCGACCGGGCGGTTCCGGTTCGTGAACTGCCTGGGCTGGATCTCGACCGCCTGGTGGACGACCCCGTCGACGCGCTCACCTCGGTGCTGGCGGACCGACCGGTCGGTGACGATCTTGTCGCGGCCGCGGCGGAGCTGCTGACCGGTGCGAACGTCGCGGGCGTGGCGGAGCGATTACACATCAGCGAACGCCGGCTACGGACACTGTTCGCCGATGGCGTGGGTCTCTCGCCGAAGCACTTCGCGCGGATCGGGCGGGTGCGGCGGGTCCTCTTGATCGCGCCGAGCCTGCGCTGGGCGGATGTCGCCGCGTCCGCCGGGTACTACGACCAGTCGCACATGACGGCCGAGTTCCGGCGCCTCATGGGTGTTCCGCCGGCCGCCTACGCGGCGGGTCGACGGCCGCCGGCTCGGCCCTGCGGCTGACGTTCTCCCTCGTCACGACCTCCGCCCACCCCCCAACTTGACATGCTTAACGTCAGCGTTAATATTTATCAGTGTGCGAACCGAAGTGGACGAGGTGCTGATAGCTCTCGCCGACCCCATCCGGCGGCAGGTGGTCGACGAGTTACGGCAGGGGCCGAAGCGGGCGGGTGAACTGGCCGACTCCGCGGGGATGAGCTTCCCCGCGATCAGCCGCCACCTCCGGGTGCTGCGTGCCTCCAAATTGGTGGAGGTCCGCGCGCTCGACGAGGACGCGCGAGTGCGCGTCTACCAACTGAGGGCAGAGCCGTTCCTGGCGCTGCGTGCCTGGCTCGACCAGGTCGAGGCGTTCTGGACCGAACAGCTCGACGCCTTCTCCGACTACGCGAACAAGAGGAAACAGGATGACCGAGGCCCACGTGACGGTCGAGGTGGAGGTTGATCCCGCCACCGCATTCGACCTGTTCACCAGGGACATCGCCGCATGGTGGCGGGCGGACCGCTCGCTCTGGGGCGACAGCGAAGGCGAACTGCGCTTCGAGAACGGGTCGCTCATGCAGGGCGGCACGGAGATCGGCCGGGTGTCGACCTGGGAACCAGGGCCCCGGCTGGCGTTCAGCTACGGCCCACCCGGCGTCGACCCGGCCGAGCGGACCGAGGTCGACGTGCGGTTCGAGGCAATCCGCGGCGGTACCCGCGTCGTCGTGCGGCACGGCGGCTGGGAGAAGGCGAACTGGGCTGGGCTTTTAGCCGGCTTCGCCCGGCACTCACTGGAGCGGATGCTGCTGGCTCGGCTGGGGGACTTCCTGGACGCGATAGCGAACGGGGATGTCGAGTTCTTCGAACGGAACCTGACCGACGAGGCGATGCTGATCTTCCCGGGTGAGCGCAACACGTACACGAAGGCGCAGTGCGTCGCCGCGATGGTGGGGCACCCCATCTACCACAAGTACGACCTGACCGACCCACACATTGTCCACATCGGAGAGTCGACGGCGGTGTTCACGCACCACGTCACGTTGATGCACGAACAACACGAGCAGCCGAAGTCGCTCATGGTGTCGACGGTGCTCGTGCACCACGACGGTGACTGGCGCATGGCGCTCCACCAGTGGACCGAATGAACGAGGAGAACGAGATGTACTACGCGATTCACACGCCAGACCTGGCACGCGCCAAGGCCTTCTACACGGAGGTGTTCGGCTGGACCTACCGGTCCGACGACCACATCGAGGGCAGTTCGCCTGCTGGTGGCCTCGGGGCGGGACCACCGGGGATCGACCTGTACTTCGAGGTGCCGGACATCCGCGCGGCCGTCGCCAAGCTGCGTGAGTTGGGTGGTGTGGCGCCGGACCCGGTGCAGGCGAAGTCGGGGTGGAGCTGTCTCGCCGAGGGCGGGGACCTGGGGCTGTGGCAGCCGGCCGACGGGTACGCCGAGGCCGACCCGAAGTGCGCGGAAGGCGACCTCTTCTACTACGTCGTCCCGGTCGCTGACGACGAGGCGAAGGCGCGTTATGCGGCCGCGCTCGGATGGGAGTTATCGCCTGGCTCTCACTCGAACGGGTGGAACATCGAGGACTCCGCGCCTCCCGGCGGGGTGTTCGTCGATCACGCGGGTGCTCCGGACCTGTACTTCCGGGTGGGCGACGTCGAGGAGGTCGCGGAACGTATCCGGAAAGCCGGTGGCACGGCAGGGGAGAAGCAACCCAACTCGGCCGGGTGGCACGCCGCGTGCAGCGATGATCAGGGGGTGAGGTTCAGCATCGGTTCGCTGCGTCAAAGCTGATCTCTCCGTACTAGGGTTTCCTCCTACGGTTGCGCGTGGGGAGGAATCCGCGGTGGGTGATGGGCGGCTGGAGATCGACCACATCTCCAAGCGGTACGGCGATGTGGTTGCCCTGCAGGACACGACCTTCGACGTACGGGCTGGCGAGCTGTTCGGGTTCGTCGGGAGCAACGGGGCCGGCAAGACCACCACGATGCGCATCGCGCTCGGGGTGTTGGCGGCGGACTCGGGCGAAGTGCGTTGGGACGGGGAGCGGATCACACTCGAGACCCGCCGTCGCATCGGGTACATGCCGGAAGAACGTGGCCTGTACCCGAAGATGAAGGTGGGTGAGCAACTCGTCTATCTGGCACGGATGCACGGCCTGTCGGCGAGGGACGCCAAACGATCGATGGCGGAGTGGACCGAACGGCTCGGGGTCGCGCACCGGCAGGGCGACGACGTGCAGAACCTGAGCCTCGGCAATCAGCAGCGGGTGCAGCTCGCGGCCGCGCTGGTGCACGACCCGAGCATCCTCGTGCTGGACGAGCCGTTCTCCGGGCTCGACCCGATCGCGGTCGACGTGATGAGCAAGGTGCTGCTCGACAAGGCGGCTGAGGGCATCCCGGTGGTGTTCTCGAGCCACCAGCTCGAGCTTGTCGAGCGGCTCTGCCACCGCGTCGGGATCATCCGGAACGGGCAGATGGTCGCGATCGGCGAGGTCGACGAGCTGCGGTCCGGCGGTGCGGTCGAACTGGTCGTGGTGGCGCCGGATGCCACCGACGGCTGGACGTCCGGGCTGCCCGGGGTGACCGTCCGCGAACAGGAGGGCGGCGGTCGCACGGTGCTGGAACTCGGTGCCGGCGCTGACGACCAGGCGATCCTGCGTGCGGCGCTGGCGACCGGGCCGGTGACCGAGTTCAGCAGGCGACGGCCGTCGCTGACCGAGCTGTATCGCGAGGTCGTGACGCAGGAGATCGACGAGGACGCGGCATGATCGCGGTGGCAGAACGTCGCCGGTCAGGGCGCGGGAACGTCGTGTGCGCCGAGGGGCGAGCGGTGGCTCGGCATGACCTGGGACGGGCCTTGTGCGCGTGTCGCGGCAAGAAGGGTGGCGTCGCATGACCAACGCGGATGTTCGGTTCGGGTCGTGGGAGGCGGTGCGGCTCGTCGCGGGGCGCGAGATCACCGCGAAGATGCGCTCGAAGGCGTTCATCATCACGACGGTGGCGACGCTGGTGCTGCTCGTCGGCTTCGCGCTGGTGATGAAGGTCAGCGGTGGCTCCGACGCCACGGTGGGTGTCACGGCGCAGACCGGGGCGCTCGCCGAACCACTCAAGGAGACCGCGAGCCGGATCGGCGAGACCGTTGACGTGAAGACCGTCGACGAGCAGGACGGTCGGGCCCAGGTCGCCGACGGTTCGCTGGACGCGCTGGTGCTCGGCGGCGGTACGGACGGCACGCTCCGGTTGGTCGTCAAGAAGGACCTCGACGACAGCCTGCGCAACGCGTTCAACGTGCTCGCCGGGCAGCTCACGCTCAACCAGGCGATCACGGACCTGGGCGGCGATCCCGCGCAGGTGCAGTCCTCGGTCGCGAACGCGTCCGTCGACGTCGAGCCGTTGGAGGAGCCGTACCCGTACAAGCCGGAGCAGCTGGTGCTCGGCATCGTCGCCGGGATCCTGATCTACATGTCGTTGCTGCTGAACGGGCAGCTGGTGGCCCAGGGGGTGGTCGAGGAGAAGTCGAGCCGGGTGGTCGAGCTGCTGCTGTCCACGATCCGGCCTTGGCAGCTCATGGCGGGCAAGGTGCTCGGCATCGGGTTGGTCGGGCTCGTGCAGATGGTGGTGATCGGCGGGGTCGGCATCACCGCCGCGCTCGGGTTGGACGTGCTGTCGATCTCCACGTCGGCGGCGGTCGGCACCGTGGTCTGGCTGGTCGTCTGGTACCTGCTCGGGTTCGTCATGTACTCGCTCGTGTTCGCGGCGCTGGCGGCGCTGGTGTCTCGCCAGGAGGACGTCGGCGGGGTGATCACGCCCGCGTTGATGTTCGTCATCGTCGGCTACGTGATCGGCATCTCGGTGCTGCCGTCCGATCCGGACAACACGCTGGCCGAGGTCCTGTCGGTCATTCCGGTGTTCGCGCCGACGCTGATGCCCATGCGTCTCGCGATGGGTGGGGTGCCGGTGTGGGAGGCGGTCGTCTCGGTCGGGCTGGTGCTGGCGCTGATACCGGCGCTGGTGTGGCTGGCGGGGCGGATCTACGCCAACGCGGTCATGCGCAGCGGGGCCCGGGTCAAGTTGAAGGACGCCCTGCGTCCCGCATAACCGCTGGTCACTCAGGGCGACAGGGTAGGATCTGAACGTCAAGTAGACCCGCCATGACCGCCCACTGTCGGGGAGGCGTTCGTGATAAAGGTGCTGCTCGCGGATGACGAGGACCTCGTCCGCTCAGGACTTCGCACAATACTGACCAGCGCTGGTGACATCGAGGTGGTCGCCGAGTGTGACGACGGCGTGCACGTCGCCGACCTCGCGCGGCAGCACCGGCCGCACGTCGCGTTGCTCGACATCCGGATGCGCTCCGCCGACGGCATTGTCGCGCTGCGTAAGCTTCGCGCCCTGCCAGAGCCCCCGGTCGTGGCCATGTTGACCACGTTCGATGTCGACGAGTACGTCCAGGAAGCACTGCGTATCGGCGCGAGTGGCTTCCTGCTGAAGGACACCGAACCGGACGTGCTCATCAAGGCGGTGCGTGACCTCGCCCGCGGTGGTGCGGTGCTCGACCCGAAGGTGGCGGCCCGGGTGCTTTCCGCGGTCGCGGACGGTGAACGGGCCGCCGAGCCGGCACGACGGCTGCTCGCCGCGCTGTCCGACCGGGAACGTGAGGTCGTGGCGCTCATCGGGCAGGGGCTGTCCAACGCGGAGATCGGCGGCGCGCTGCACCTGTCGGAGGCCACGGTCAAGGGCTACGTCTCGGCGGTGCTCGGCAAGATCGGGGCGGTCAACCGGGTGCAGGCGGCACTCGTGGCGTACCGCGGCGGCCTGATCGCTTGACCTCCACCATGCTTGAGGTTTGAGACTGGCCTCATGCGTGCTGTGGAAGTGACGAAGTTCGGTGGCCCCGAGGTATTGGTACTCCGCGAACTGCCGGAGCCGGTGGCGGGTCCCGGCCAGGCGGTGATCGACGTCGCGGCGGTGGATGTGCTGTTCGTCGACGGGAAGCTGCGCACGGGCTGGGGCCTGGAGTGGTTCAGCGTCGAACCGCCGTACGTACCCGGCAACGGAGTGGCGGGCACGGTGTGCTCGGTGGGCCCCGACGTGGACGACTCGTGGGTCGGCCGCCGCGTGCTCGCGCACACCGGCAAGAACAACGGAATGACACCCGTCGGCGGGTACGCAGAGCGGGCGGTCGTCGAGGTGTCCGATGTGGAGCCCGTACCGGACCAGCTGGGCCTCCCGGAGGCGTTGACGCTCCTACACGACGGCCCGACGGTCATGCTCGCGTTGAGCTCCGCGAACGTGCGGCCGGGCGAGCGGGTGCTGGTCAACGCGGCCAGCGGCAGCCTCGGCACGTTGCTGGTCCCGATGCTGAAGGCGGCGGGCGCCGAGGTCGTAGGTGCCGCACGCGGCGCACGCAAGCTGGAGTTCATCCTCGAGTGGGGCGCGGACGAGGCCGTCGACTACTCGAAGCCGGGCTGGACCGACCAGGTCGGCGAGGTGGACGTCGTGTTCGACGGCAGCGGCGGTGACATCGGGCGCGCCGCGTACCAACTGGTGCGACCGGGCGGCCGGTTCCTGGCGTACGGATCGTCGAGCGGCGAGTTCCCCAAGACCGAACCGGCCCGCGAGGGTGTGACGGTCGTCGGCATCCTCGACATGGGCAAGGGAATCGACAAGCGCGCAGCGCTGACCGAAATACTGGCCAAGGCCGCCGCCGGAGAGATCACCCCGCTCGTGGGGCAGACCTTCCCGCTGGAGCAGGCGCGGGCCGCCCACGAGGCAATGCAGGCACGACAGACCGTCGGGAAGACACTGCTGCTGCCATGACCTGGCCGAGGCGACGCCGCCGGTTGAGGTGGGCCTCAACCGGCGGGCGGTTAGTCGCGGGTACGGCCTGGGTAGGGCAGTAGTGCCATCTCCCGGGCGTTCTTGATCGCTGTCGCTACCTGGCGTTGTTGTTGTGGGGTCAGGCCTGTCACCCGGCGGGCGCGGATCTTGCCTCGGTCGGAGATGAGCTTGCGCAGCAGCGCGGGCGGCCGTCCACCGTGTCGCGGTTGCGGATGCGGATCGCCGATGCGTTCTTGACGATCTTTGACGTCCTCGCCATCAACGCTCCTCGCGGAACTCGACGTGTTGGCGGGCCACCGGGTCGAACTTGCGCAGCACCATCCGGTCGGGGTCGTTGCGGCGGTTCTTCCTCGTCACGTATGTGTAGCCCGTGCCGGCCGTCGAGCGGAGCTTGACGATCGGGCGGATCTCGTTGCGTGCCATCTAGACTCGCTGTCCCTTCGCGCGTAGCTCGGCGACGACCGACTCGATGCCTCGGCGGTCGATCACCTTCATCCCCTTCGTGGACACCCGCAGGCGCACCCAGCGCTGCTCGCTCGCCAGCCAGTACCGGCGGCGCTGCAGGTTGGGGTCCCATCGGCGCGACGTGCGCCGGTGGGAGTGCGAGACCTGCTTGCCGAACCCGGGCGAACGGCCCGTGACCTGGCATATCGCGGACATCCACACCTCCGTTGTTGATAGCGATTTCCATCTCCAGGTATTCCACTGTACGCTAATGGAAATGATTGTCGATAATGGGGAGGCTGTGGTGGGCGACACCCGGTTGGTGCTGGTGACGGGTTTGCGCCGGGGCGCGACGAGCTGGGTCGCGGGCCAGCTGCGGCGCGCGGAGCCGGGGACCGTCGTCGTGCACCACGACCTGAGCGGGCTCGCGGAGGGCATCGTGCGGCGGCGGGTGCGTTTCAGTGAGCCCGCGGGCGGCGCGGCAGGGTGGCTCGGTGGTGGGTGGGTGGACGATGGCGGTGACACAGTGCTCGAGTTGGCGCACGGCTGTGTCTCGTGCACCTTGCGGGAGGACATGCTTCCGCTGCTGCGCAAGCTCATCGCGCGGCCGGATGTCCGGCGCGTCGTGCTGCACCTCGACCCGGGGATGGAGCCCGAGCCCGTCTGCTGGGCCCTGCACAACGCGCTGGTCGGGGACGTCACGATCACCGACCTGGCGACTGTCGAGGCCGTGGTCGCCGTCGTCGATCAGGGGGACTGGCTTGCCGCTGCCACCGGGGACGAGACACTCGGGCTGACGCCGGACGACGATCGCACGCTTGCGCAGGTCGCCGTTGGGCAGGTGGAGTTCGCGGACGCGGTCGTCGTCACCGGGCAGGCCGACGGGTGGGGCGCCGCCCGCGCCGCCGCGGTGCTCGACCGCCTCGTGCCGGGGGCGCCGCGAGCATCCACTGTGCACGGTCTGCTCTCCGCCATCCCCGGTGACGCGCGGAAAGGCGCGGTGGCCGACGCGCACGCGCCGCTGCTGCGGGGCTGCCCACCGCTGATGCCCGACTGCGGGGTCGCGCTCACGATCTTCGAGGCCCGGCGCCCGTTCCACCCTCAGCGGCTCCACCGTGCGCTCGACGTCCTGCTGGACGGTGTCGTCCGCACGCGTGGGCGGATCTGGGTGGCGACCCAGCCGGATGTCGCGCTGTGGTTGGAGTCCGCCGGCGGCGGGCTGCGGGTGGGTCACGCGGGCGCGTGGCTGGCCGCCGTCGAGGACGCGGCGTGGCAGCGGGCCACCCCGGAGCGCCGGGCCAAGGCGACCGTCGAGTGGCACCCGCGGTGGGGCGACCGGATGCAGGAGCTGGTGATCCTCTCGCACGACGCATCGCCCGGCCACGTGGTCGCGGCCCTGCGGGACGCCCTGCTGACCGACGACGAGCTCGCGCGCGACTGGCACGGCTACCAGGACCCGTTCATGGCAATGGAACCGTTGGAGGACAAGGCATGAAGGACGGCATCCACCCGGACTACCACCCGGTGGTGTTCCGCGACGCGTCGACGGGCGCGCAGTTCCTGACCCGCTCGACCGCGACGTCCACCGTGGACACCGCGTGGCCGGACGGCAACCGCTACCCGCTGATCGCGGTCGACGTGACGGCCGACTCGCACCCGTTCTGGACCGGCGGCCGCCGGATCGTCGACAGCGCGGGTCAGGTGGAGAAGTTCCACCGGCGCTACGGAAAGCGGGGCACGTGATGGCGGTGCCCAAGCGGAGGAAGTCCCGCAGCCGGACCAGGAGCCGGCGGGCGCGGTGGAAGGCCACCGCGCCCCACCTCGTCGAGGTGACCACCCCGGACGGGCGGAAGCTGCACGTCCCCGGCCGCTTGGTCGCCGCCGCGAGGCGTGGGCTCCTGTAGCGTCACGGGCCATGTGGCTGCGTGTCGACGGGCTCCGCACGTTCGAGATGGGCACGCCGGGCGAGATGCGGCAACGGCTCAACGACCTCATCCTCGCCGGGCACAAAAGGGCCACCGCCGGCCTGCTGGCCCACGACTACGAGGCCGAGTCCGAGGAGCTCGAACATGTCGGCGAGCGGCTCGCCCTGCTCGACAACGGCCAGCACAAGATCGCCGAGCTCGAGGTGACCAGGGTCGAGGTGGTGCCGTTCAAGGACGTCACCTGGGAGTTCGCCGACGCGGAAGGGGAGGGCTTCCGGTCGGTCGAGGACTGGCGGGCGGGCCACCGCGGGTACTGGACGAGAGCGGGCCACGACATCCACGACGACACCGCCGTCGTCTGCCTGTGGTTCCGGCTCCTATAGCTGCTTCGTCCCGTCCGGCGAGTCCCGCCACTGGGCGAACGGCTCGTTCAGGTGCCAGCCCTCGCCGTTGTGGTCCAGCACGCGGATCGCGCAGTGCGCCGGGTTCGACAGCGACTCGAACAGGTCGATGCTCCACGCGAACATCCGCCGGCACAGCAGCCGCATCGTCAGCCCGTGGGACACCACCAGCACCGTGTTCGGGTGAGAATGGTCCTTGGCGATCCGCAGCTCCAGCTCGTTCAGGAACGACGCCACCCGGTCGTCGACGTCCGCGCCGGACTCGCCGTGGGGCAGGCGGTAGAAGAAGTGGCCGAACTCGTTGCGGCGCTGCTTCTCCACCTCCTGCTCCACGGGGTCCTGCAGGTTGCCCCAGTCCTGCTCCCGCAGGCGGGGCTCCGGCACCACCCGTTCGGTCGGCACATCGAGCAGCGCGAACGTCCGCAACGCGCGGACATAGGGGCTGACGTACGCGGCCACCGGGCCGTCGTGCAGCAACGCCCGCACCACCGGGCCCGCCGCCCGCGCCTGCACCTCACCACGCACTGTCAGCGGCAACGCGTGGTCCGGCGTCCGCGTGTACGCCAGCTCGTCGACGTTGCCCAGGCTCTCCGCGTGCCGCAGCAGGATGATCCGCACAGCGCTATCGTGCCTTCTCGCCAGCTATTACAGTTCGACCGGCGACCCACGCGAGGAGTGTCACATGATCAAGTATGTCGCGCTGTACCGGCAGCCGGCCGACGCCGAGGCGTTCGACAAGGCGTACTTCGAGTCGCACAAGCCGCTCATCGACAAGGTTCCCGGGCTGATCCGCCAGGAGATCGCCAAGGTCACCCGCACCTTCGTGCCCGGCTTCCTCGGCGACACCGCGCCCTACCTCGTCGCCGAGCTGTACTTCGAGTCCAAGGACGCCATGAAGACCGCCTTCGCGTCCCCGGAGTGGCAGGCGGCCGGCGCCAACCTCACCGAGATCGGCGGCATGGAGCTCGTCGCCATGTTCTCCGCCGAGGTTGTGGCGTGAGCGGAGCTTGCGGAGCGAACCACGGGCACCACGACCGGCGACGGCTCTCTCGGAGCCTGCGAGGAGAGAGCGAGGCGCGGTCGTGAAAGCCGCGGTCGTCGGTGGCGGGACCATGGGGGCGGGTATCGCGCACGTCCTGCTCGCCGCCGGCGATCACGTCACGGTCGCCGAGGCCGGACCGGAGCGGGCGGCCGCCGCACGAGATGCCGTGGCCGCGTCGCTGCGCAAGGCCGAACAGCGGGGCAAGCTCGAGACGCCCGCCGAGACCCTGCTCGAACGCCTCGACGTCGTGCCGGCCGTCGACCAGCTTCCCAATACGACTGACCTGGTCATCGAGGCCGTGCCGGAGGACATCGCGCTCAAACAAAGGGTGTTCGCGGACGCCCGCAAGGCCTGCCCGAACGCGGTGCTCGCGTCCAACACGTCGTCGCTGTCGATCAGGAGCCTCGGCGACGACGTCATCGGCATGCACTTCTTCAACCCGGTGCCCGTGCAGGCGCTTCTGGAGCTGGTCGTGCACGACGACCTCGACCCCGCCCAGGTCATCAAGGCCCGTGACTGGGCCGAGTCGCTCGGCAAGACCGTCATCGAGGTGCGTGACTCGCCCGGGTTCGCGACCTCGCGGCTCGGCGTGGTGGTCGGGCTCGAGGCCATCCGCATGCTCGAGGAGGGCGTCGCGTCGGCCGAGGACATCGACACCGGCATGCGCCTGGGATACGGCTGGCCGATGGGCCCGCTGCGGCTCACCGACCTCGTCGGGCTGGACGTGCGCCTGTCCATCGCCGAGCACCTGACCAAGGAGCTCGGTCCCCGTTTCACCCCACCCGAGCTGCTGCGAAACAAGGTGGCGCGCGGTGAGCTGGGCCGCAAGACTGGCCGGGGATTCTTCGACTGGTCGTAGAGGGAGCACAGGTGATCGTTCGGCCGCCGACGGACGCGGATGACGCACAGATCTACGAGATCCTCCGGCTGGCGTTCGGCGGACCGCGTGAACCACAGCCGCACATGCTGTACTCCCACCGCAAGGAGGGCTGGTACGCGCTGGTCGCGGAGCTGGACGGCCGGCTCGCCGGCACGCTGAAGGTTCGCGAGTACCAGCAGTTCTTCGGCGGGTCGGCGGTGCCGATGGGTGGTATCGCGAACGTCGCCGTCTCGCCGGCGGCACGCAGCCACGGCGTCGCCACCACCCTGCTCGACGCGATCATGCCCGAGATGCGGGACCGCGGGCACTGCATCTCGGCGCTGTACCCGTCGGTGCCGCAGCTCTACCGCGGCCGGGGCTGGGAGCAGGCCGGCAACTACGAGCGGGTGACGCTGCGCCCCGAGCTGTTCGCGCTGCTGCCGAAACCAAAAGAACGCCTGGTCATGCGCCGCGCCACCGAGGACGACCTGCCCGCGTTGCACGACTGCTACCTGCGTTTCGCGCGAACGGTGGACGGCACGCTCGACCGCACGACCGCCGCGTTCCAGCTGGAGAAGCTGCTGGAGCTGGACATCCTCGAGGTCGTGCCCGGCGAGGACGGCACGATCCGCGGCTACGTGACCGGCCAACGGCCGGAAGGTGACAAGCTGATCATCCACGACCTCGTCGCCGACGATCGCGACACCGCGCTCGGGTTGTTCGCGAACCTCGGTCGCTGGGCCGGGGTGCTGTTCGAGATCTCGCTGCGGATCAACGACCCCGCCTGGTGGCAGCTGCTCATGACGCTGCCGGTGGTCCACGACGTGAGCAACCACCCGTGGATGCTGCGGGTCGTCGACCTGCCGGCCGCGGTCGCCGCACGGGGCTGGCCCAGCGCCGCGTACCTCGCCCCGACCAGCGTGGACATCGAGGTCGTCGACGAGCACGCGCCCTGGCAGGCCGGCCGGCACCGGCTGGTCGTGGACAGCGGCAAGGTCGTCTGCGAGCCGGGCGGGGACGGCGCGATCCGCCTCCAGGCCAGGGCGCTCGGCCCCTGGTACGCGGGCTCAGCGGACACGGCGATGCTGCGCCGGAGCGGTCTGCTTGAGGGTGACGTCACAGCCGCACGCGTCCTCGACCTGCTGACGGGCGCGCCGCGGTTACCACGAATGGCCGATTCGTTCTAATCCTCTCAGGCAAGTCTCAGCACCCTGGGTAACACTGACGGCATGCGCATCCTCGTTGTCGACGACGACCGGGCCGTTAGGGAGTCCCTGCGGCGATCGCTGCAGTTCAACGGCTATCAGGTCGACCTGGCCACCGACGGCCAGCAGGCACTGGAATCGGTGTCGAACGCACGGCCCGACGCGATGGTGCTCGACGTGATGATGCCGCGGGTCGACGGCCTCGAGGTGTGCCGGCGACTGCGCGGCACCGGCGACGACCTGCCCATACTCGTGCTGACCGCCCGCGACACCGTGTCCGACCGGGTCGCCGGCCTGGACGCGGGCGCCGACGACTACCTGCCCAAGCCGTTCGCGCTGGAGGAGTTGCTCGCCCGGCTGCGTGCGCTGCTGCGGCGCCGCTCGTTCGACACCGCGGGCGGCCCGCCGCCGCAGACGCTGAGCTTCGCGGGGCTGGAGCTGGACCCCGGCACGCGTGAGGTCAAGCGCGGCGACCGGCCGATCAGCCTGACCAGGACCGAGTTCGCGCTGCTGGAACTGCTGCTCGCGCACCCGAAGCAGGTGCTCACCCGCAGCCGCATCCTCGAGGAGGTCTGGGGCTACGACTTCCCGACCTCCGGCAACGCGCTCGAGGTGTACATCGGCTACCTGCGCCGCAAGACCGAGGCGGACGGCGAGCCGCGGCTGATCCACACCGTGCGGGGCATCGGCTACGTGCTGCGGGAGACGCCGCCGTGATGTTGCTCGGCGCGTCACCCGTGGGCAAGAAGCGGGTGTCGCTGCGGTCGCGGGTGACGATGCTCGCGGCGAGCTGTGTGGCCGGCGCGGTCGCGCTCGTGTCGCTCGGCGCGTACTTCACCGTGCAGGAGAACCTGTACCAGCAGGTCGACGACACGCTGTGGCAGAAGGCGCAGGACACGGTCCAGTCGGAGTGGATCGCACAGACACCGTCGGGTGACTTCCCGGTCGGTCTGCTCGGGCTGTCCGGCGTGGAGGTGGCGCTGGTCGACGCGAACGGCGCGGTCCTGTTCGGCTCGCGCCAGAGCATGCCGCCCGTCAGCGCGGCCGAGCTGGCCGTGGCGCAGCACCCCCGGCAGCCGAGCATCCGCACCGACCAGAAGACCGACTCCAGGGTCGTCGCCGTGGCCTACCAGGGTGACGTGCTGGTGATCGCGCAGTCGCTGGGGCCGACGAAGAAGCAGCTCGGGGACCTGGCGCTGGTGCTGTTCCTCATCGGCGGCGCCGGCGTGGTCGTCGCGGCGATCGCCGGCACCGCGGTCGCCAGGACGGGGCTGGCGCCCGTGCAGCGGCTGACCAGGGCGACCGAACGCGTTGCCCGTACAGGTGACCTGCGACCGATCCAGGTGGACGGCGACGACGAGCTGGCCCGGCTGTCGCACAGCTTCAACCTCATGCTCGGCGCGGTCGCGGACGCGCAGATGCGCCAGCGGCAGCTCGTCGCGGACGCCGGCCACGAGCTGCGGACGCCGCTGACCTCGTTGCGCACCAACCTGGAGCTGCTGCTCGCGGCGGAGAAGCCGGACACGCCGCAGCTGTCCGACGTGGACAAGGACGAGATCCACGGCGACCTGCGTGCGCAGCTGGACGAGCTGACGCAGCTGATCGGCGACCTGGTCGAGCTGGCGCGGGAGGACGCGCCGTCGCTGTCCCACGAGCCGGTGGACATGGTCGAGGTCGTCGAGCAGGCCCTGGCCAGGGCGCGGCGGCGGGCCGGCGAGGTGAACTTCGAGGTGGACCTCCAGCCGTGGTTCCTGTTCGGCGAGCCGCACACGCTGGAGCGGGCCGTGCTGAACCTGCTGGACAACGCGGTGAAGTTCAGCCCGCCGGACGGGACCGTGCGGGTGGACCTGCGGCCGGCCGCGCACGGGTACGCCTTCCTGCAGGTCGCCGACGCCGGGCCGGGGATCAACGACGCGGACCTGCCGCACGTGTTCGACCGGTTCTACCGATCGGACGAGGCACGTACGCTGCCCGGCTCCGGACTGGGCCTGGCGATTGTGAAAAGCGCCGCGGAACGGCACGGTGGAGCTGTGTTCGCGGGTAGATCGGCGGACGGCGGGGCACTCATCGCGATGAGGCTGCCCGGAAGTTCGGAGCCGATTCTCTAGGTCCGCAAAGGTTGGTCTCAGGCCGTTCTCAGGACCAAGGCGGAAGGTAGTCACATGACCGAGGACAACCGGCCGACGAACGAAGCGGCTTCGGGGGACGAGTGGTTCGCCGGAGCCGCCAACCAGGGGGATGCCAACGGGCAGGCGGCGGGGGGTGCCACACCGCCGTCTGGTGCGTCGGTACCGGGGAGTGAGGTTTCCGCGGGGCCGCCCGCGGGAGTCGGGGATGAGGAGTCCGGGGGAGTCGCCGCGTCCGGTGAGCGTGTGGCCGGGCCGGCGCCTCAGGGCACTCCGGGGGAGTCGGGGGACTGGTTCGGTCAGTCGCGGCCGGCGGTCGCGCCGGGGACGGGGGAGGTCCCCGCGCGACCGCCCGCTGCCGCCGGGACGCCGGGGGAGGTGCCTGGTCGGCCGGGGGTGTCGGGGAACGAGTCGGTAGGCCAGGTCGCGGGGACGCCGGGCGAGGCGTCGGGCCCGCCCGGCGTGCCGCGCGGCCCAGGACAGTCGGACGGTTTCGGGATGCCGCAGGGCGAGTGGAGCGCTGGGCCGGCACAACCGCGAACCGAGTGGACCGGGCACGCGCAGCCGCGCAGTGAGTGGGCGCGGCCGCCCCAGGAGACGGTGGTCTTCGGGTCGGCGGCCGGTGCGACACCGCCCACCGGGGGCAACTACCTGCTCCGGCCCAGCCAGCCACAGCCCGCGCCGCGGCTCGAGCCACAGCGCAAGGGCAGTGGCGCGCTGGTCGCGGGTGTCGCGGTGCTGGCGCTGCTCGTCGGGGGCGGCGCCGGTGCGCTCGGCGGCTACCTCGTCGCCGACTCGAACACCGCGCCGGTGACCAACGCACTGGACCAGCCGCCCGCCGACCAGACGTCGTCCACGGCGCCGGCCGGCTCGGTCGAGGCGGTGGCGGAGAAGGTGTCGCCGAGCGTGGTGCAGCTGCAGGTCGAGGGCCGGCAGGCCGCCGGCGAGGGCTCCGGCTTCATCATCAGCTCGGACGGGCTGATCGTGACCAACAACCACGTGGTCGAGGTCGCCGCCGACAGCGGGAAGATCACCGCCGTCTTCGCGGACGGCGCCCAGGCACCCGCGACGATCGTCGGCCGGGACCCGACATCGGACGTGGCCGTGGTCAAGGCCGAGGGCAAGACCGGGCTGCCAGTCGTGGACCTGGGCAGCTCCGACGCGCTCAAGGTCGGCCAGGGCGTGGTGGCGATCGGCTCGCCGTTCGAGCTGTCCGGCACCGTGACGTCCGGCATCGTCAGCTCACTGCACCGCCCGACCCGCGCAGGCGGCGAGGACGGCTCGCAGGCGACGGTCATGGACGCCATCCAGACCGACGCGGCCATCAACCCGGGTAACTCCGGCGGTCCGCTGGTCAACATGCAGGGCCAGGTCATCGGCATCAACTCGGCCATCTACTCGCCGCAGTCCTCCGGCAGCAGCCAGGGCGGCTCGGTCGGCATCGGCTTCGCCATCCCGATCAACCAGGCACGGCGCACGGCCGACGAGATCGTCAAGACCGGCAAGGCGACGCAGACCATCCTCGGCGTGAGCGTCCGGGACAACCAGAGCGGCGGCGCGCTGGTCGTGGACGTCACCGGCGGCGGGCCGGGCGAGCAGGCCGGCCTGAAGTCCGGCGACGTGGTGACCAAGCTCGACGACCGGCGCATCGACACCTCCGACGCACTGGTGGCCGCGGTCCGCTCCCACAAGCCGGAAGACAAGGTTCGGTTGGAGTTGAGCAACGGTTCGCGCACAGTTGAGGCGACGCTTGCCGGTCAGACCGTCGAGCCACAATGATTAGTCGGGAACGACTGAAGCGTTCCCACCACGAGACGCTCGGCCGCAGGACAGCGGCCGAGACCAACTCCGGCTCGATGCCCCCGAGCCGGGAGAGCTCCAAGCGGGGCTCTGCGACGCCGCACGCGGACGGTAACCCCTCGCTCGCCCGCGTGCGGCGTTGCGAAACGCTGGGTGGCGAGTGCTCGCGAAGAGCGCTCGCCGCTGCGTTTCGCCATAATTTTGCGGGGGCGACCCCCGCAGACCCCACGGTGCGCGCACTCCCGACCCAGCGTGGTCGCGTTGAGTGTCTGGCAGACTTCTGTTGATGCGCCTAGCTGGTCACGCCCTCGTCGAACAACTCCTGGCGTACGGAGCCGATCTCGCGTTCTGTGTGCCGGGGGAGAGCTACCTTCCGGTTCTCGACGGCCTCTACGCACACCGGGACCGCATCAGGCTCGTCACCGCGCGGCAGGAGACCGGCGCCGCGATGATGGCCGCCGCCTACGGGAAGCTCACCGGGCGGCCCGGGATCTGCCTCGTCACGCGTGGGCCCGGGGCGACCAACGCCAGCGGTGGCGTGCACGTCGCCCGGCAGGACGCGTGTCCCATGGTGTTGCTCGTCGGGCAGGTGCCGACCACCAACCGCGACCGGGTGGCCTTCCAGGAGGTCGACATCCGGGCCATGTTCGCGCCGCTCGCCAAGGCCGTGTACCGGGTCGGCGTGGCGGACCGGGTGCCGGAGCTGGTCGCGCGGGCCATGGTGACGGCCGTGTCCGGGGAGCCGGGGCCCGTCGTGTTGGAGCTGCCCGAGGACGTGCTCTCCACCGTTTCCGACGCGCCTGTCGTGCCGGCCGTGCCCGCGGTCGTGCCAGCGCCGGCGGCCGACGACGTGCGGCGGTTCGTGCGGATGCTGCGTGACGCCGAGCGCCCGTTGCTCGTCGTCGGCGGTACGGGGTGGACCGTCGAGGCGACCCGGGCCGTGCGGGCTTTCGCCGAGGCGGCGGGGATTCCGCTCGCCACCGCGGTGCGGCACCAGGACCTCGTCGACCACCGCTCGCCCGTGTTCGTCGGCACGCTCGGGCTCAACACCACGCCGGGGCTGGCCAAGGCCGTCGACGACGCGGACGTGCTCGCGTTCGTCGGAACGCGGCCCGATGCGTTGACCGTGGACGACTTCCAGCTCCTCGAAGTGCCCGCGCCCCGGCAGAAGCTGCTCCACGTGCACCCGGATCCCGAGGTGCCGCAACGGGTCCACCGTGCCGAGCTCGCGATCGTCGCCGGGCCGGCGCGGTTCGCGGCCGCCCTGCCGGTCGAGTCCGGGCCGCCCACGGAGTGGCTCGACCGGTTGCGGGACAACTACCTGCGCGGGCCGTCGCCGTCGCCGGCCGCGGACTTCGTGCGGGTGCTGGACGAGCGCGTGCCCGACCCGATCATCAGCACCGGCGCGGGTGCGTACACGGCCTGGCCGCAGAAGCACCACCGGTTCACGACCTACCCGTCGCAGCTCGGCACCCAGTCGGGGTCGATGGGCTTCGGACTCCCGGCGGCCATCGCCGCGCAGTTCGTCCACCCGGCCCGCCAGGCCGTCGCGTTCGCGGGAGACGGGTGCTTCCTGATGACCGGGCAGGAGCTGTCCACCGCCGTCCGGTACGGGCTCAGCCCGCTGGTCGTCGTCGTGAACAACGGCTCCTACGGCACGATCCGCGACCACCAGGCGCGGCGGTTCCCCGGGCGGGAGTACGGCACCGACCTGGTCAACCCGGACTTCGCCGCGTACGCCCGCGCGTTCGGGGCGCGTGGCGAGCGGGTCCGCACGCCGGCCGAGTTCGCGGACGCGCTCGACCGGACGCTGGGTGCGGCGGGGTTGATCGAGGTCGACCTCAGCTGACGACGGGACGCGTGCGGGCCCGCTTCAGTTCGAAGAACCCGGGCGTGCCGGACACCAGCAGCACGCCGTCCCACAGCCGGCCGGCGTCCTCGCCGCGTGGGATCGGTGAGACGACCGGGCCGAAGAACGCGTTGACCGAGCCGTCCGGCATGGTCACGTGGATGGCCGGCGTGCCGAGGTCCTCGCCGACCGGGCCGAGGCCTTCCTGGTTGCCGGCGAGCATGGCCTCGTCGTACTCGGTCGACTCGGCGGCGTCGGCCAGCTCCGCCGGGAGGCCCGCCTCCGCCAGGGCCGCGGTGTAGAGGTCGCGGCCGAGCGGCTGCTTCTCCAGGTGGATCCGGTTGCCGAGCGCGGTGTAGAGGTCGCGGACGTCGCCGAACTTCTGCTCGACCGCCTTCGCGACGCGGGCCGGTCCCCACGCGGTGTCCAGCCACTCGCGGTACCAGTCCTCCACCTCGCGGTCCTTGTTGAGCACGGCCAGGCTGAGCACGTGGAACCGGATCCGCACGTCCCGCACCCGCTCCACCTCGAGCAGCCATCGCGACGCGATCCACGCCCACGGGCACTTCGGGTCGAACCACATGTCCACGTTCGTCATGTCGCACAGACTAGGAACCGGATTGGTCTCGCCCAAGAGCCAATAACGGCGAACTCGATTGGGCCAATGCGTGGGTGCGTAGGCTCGCAGAATGACGACGGTGCTGGTGGTGGACGACGATCTGACCGTGCGGGACGTCGTGCGCAGGTACCTGGAGCTGGCCGGACACCGGGTCGCGCTGGCCGACAACGGGGAGGACGCGCTCGAGTGGGTCGCGTCGCACAAGCCGGATCTCGTGGTGCTGGACCTGATGCTGCCGGGCATCGACGGGCTGGAGGTGTGTCGTCGCCTGCGGCAGTCCAGCTCCGTGCCGGTGGTGATGCTGACCGCGCTCGGCGAGGAGGAGAACCGGATCGCGGGCCTGCAACTCGGCGCGGACGACTACGTGACCAAGCCGTTCAGCCCGCGTGAGCTGGCGTTGCGGGTGTCGTCGGTGCTCCGGCGGACCGCACCCGCGCCGTCGCCCACCTCGCTGGTCGACGGGGACCTGCGGCTCGACGTGCCCGCCCGCCGCGCGACCCGCGATGGCGCAGACCTGGCGCTGACCACCCGGGAGTTCGACCTGCTGGCGTTCCTCCTGACGCATCCGGGCGAGGCGTTCACGCGGGAGCAGCTGCTGGAGAAGGTGTGGGGCTGGGACTTCGGCGACCAGTCCACCGTGACCGTCCACGTGCGACGGTTGCGCGAGAAGATCGAGCACACGCCGGCGAAACCCGTCCGCATCGCGACGGTGTGGGGAGTGGGGTACCGCTATGACCGTGCGTGAACAGACCCCCGGAATGATTGACCCGAGCGAGTCCTTCGAGGACATGCTCACGCACGCTCTGCACATCCTGCCGGTGGCGCTCGCGCTGGTCCTGCCGGTGGTGGCGGTGGGAACGGCCCTGCTGTACTGGGTCCGCCGAGGCTCCCTCACGACGACGATGACCGTGCTCGTACTGGTCCCGATCATCGCGATGCTGACGGGCGTGCTGGGCGTCAGCGGCTTCATGTTCAACCCGACGCTGACCACGATGTCGTTGGTGTGCCTGCTGGTCATGCTGGTGACGCTGCCGGTGGCGCTGCTGCTGGGGCACGCGATCGCGCGGCGGAGTATCTGGGAGCGGGAGGCGCGGGAGCGTGAGCGCGCCGCGGAGGCGTCGCGGCGCGAGCTGGTGGCGTGGATCAGCCACGACCTGCGCACGCCCCTGGCCGGCATCCGCGCCATGGCCGAGGCGTTGGCCGACGGTGTCGTGGCGTCGCCGGGCGAGGTGTCCGGCTACGCCAACCGCATCGGCGGCGAGACCCGGAGACTGTCGGGAATGGTCGATGATCTCTTCGAGCTGTCCCGGATCACGGCGGGGGCGCTGCAGTTGACCATGTCGCAGGTGGCCCTGCGCGAGGTGGTCAGCGACGTGCTGGCGGCGGAAGTGCCGGTGGCGCAACGCAAACAGGTACGGGTGCGGGCGGACGCGCCGACCGCCCCGGTCGTGCTGGGCTCCGACCCGGAACTGGCCCGCGTGGTCCGCAACCTGGTGTCGAACGCCATCCGCCACACCCCACCCAACGGGACGGTCGCGGTCCAACTCGCCGTGGAGGGCCGCGACGCGGTCCTGGCCGTGGACGACGGGTGCGGCGGGATCCCGGACGCCGAGCTGGGGAGGGTGTTCGACGTGGCGTTCCGCGGGAGCGCGGCACGGACGCCGTCCCGGGTGGGGGAGGAACAGGTGGGCGGCGGCCTGGGGCTGGCCATCGCGAAGGGGTTGGTGGAGGCCCACAAGGGACGGATCAACGCGCACAACCACGGACCGGGTTGCCGCTTCGAGGTCCGCCTACCCTTGGCAGCGGTCTGACAGAGTGCTTGGCCTCCGGCCCCAATTTCCAGCCTACCGTCGACCACCGACACTTCCGCCCGCTCACGCCAACCGCTGCCAGATTCCCGCCCCGAACCCGAGCGAAAGTCCCTTTGGTGCGCCAGGGGGGTCCCCCGGTTTCAACGCTACGGGAAGGGACTGACAGCCGCGGCCGCTCGAACGGCAACCGGCAAAGAGTTCACCCACCCAACCCGAGCCAAAGGGACTTTCATTCGCCAGGGGGTCCCCCGGACTCAACGCTACCCGCGACCACCGACAACCCCGCCCGTCCGAGCGGCAACAGGAAACAGGTTCACCCAGCTAACCCGAGCGAAAGGGACTCTCGTGCCCCGGGGGGTCCCCCGATTTCCACGCTACCTGAGGGGACCGACAGTTCTGCTTGGTCGGCGTGCGGTTGTCCACACCGGGCTTGGTCGCCGGCGGCGCCTGAGATGCCGCCGGCGTCGTGCTCGCATGCTTCAGTGGACCGTTGTCGCGTAGTCCTTCAGTTCCACGTTGTCCGGGGAGTCCTCGCCCGTGTCGGCGGCTGCGATCGCGTCGAACAGGTCCTGGGTCGGGGGGACGTTGAAGGCGTCCCTCGCCTGGCGGCCCATTGCTTGGGTGCCGGCCACGTAGTCGCGTAGGGCGTGCTCGTACTCGGCGAAGGCCTTGTCGTGGTTGTCCTGTGTGGATAGTTCGCCGGCCAGGACGTAGGCGCCGAGTAGGGCCTGGGAGGTGCCGCGGCCGGACATTGGTGATGCACAGTAGCCGGCGTCACCCACTAGTGCCACGCGGCCGGTTGACCAGGTTGGCATGGTGATCTGGCTCAGCTCGTCGAAGTAGAAGTCCGTCGCCGTCGGCATTCTGGTCAGCAGGGTCTTTGCCTCCCAGCCGACGTGTTCGTATGCCGCTCGGATTGCTTCTTCCTGTGCCTCGCGGTTTCTCGGGATGTCCTTCGCCGGGAACATGAACAGTACGCGGGCCTCTGTGTTGTGCTTGCTGGCGAACACGTTCAGTGAGCGGTCGCCGGCCACGTGGGACACGCCCGTGTAGTCCAGGTTCAGGTAGTTGGTCGTGCTGAACGTCGCGAAGGCGTACCCCATGTGGTGGGTGAACTGCTCCTTCGGGCCGAACGCCAGTGTGCGGACCCGCGAGTGCAGGCCGTCGGCGCCGATGACCAGGTCGAACGTCCTCGGGGTACCGTGTTCGAACTCGACGTGCACGCCCCCGGCGCCCTGCGTGAGCGTGGTGATCGAGTCGCCGAAGATGTAATCGGTGTTGTTCTTCGTCAGGTCATAGAGGATGCGGGTCAGGTCCGTCTTCAGGACCTCCAGGTCGCCGGCGAAGATCGCGCCGGGCATGATCGCGATCTGGTTGCCGTCCGCGTCGACGACCTTGGCGTCACCTGAGTGGGTGGCGTGGGTTCGCAGTTCGTCCAGGATGCCCATCTGGTCGAGGACCCGCATCGCCGTGCCGCGGAAGTCGACGGCCAGGCCGCCGGGGCGGACCGCCTCCGCGCGCTCGACGATCGTGGTTCGCATGCCGTGGCGGTTCAGCCAGTACGCCAGGGCCGGACCCGCGACGCTCGCCCCCGAGATCAACACGTTCATGGTTTCTCCCTCAGTTTCCGGTGTATGTACACTGTATCTGCACTAGTGCACAGCAATCTGGGTACGGAACTGGCGGTCAGGTGCACTAGTGCGGGAAGGGGCATGCCATGGCCGACTCGGGCGAGATTCTGGCCAGCATTCGGCGGCGGATCGCGTCCGGCGAGCTCAAGCCGGGTGATCGGGTGCCGTCCACGCGGCAGATCGTCAGGAGGTGGGGTGTTGCGATGGCGACGGCCACCCGGGTGCTCACGACCTTGCGGCAGGAAGGGTTGGTCGTCGCGCGCCCGGGGATCGGCACGGTGGTGGCCAGTGGGGCGCCGCCGGTCGCGGTCACGCCACGTGCTCGGCACACACCACCGGAGGTCACTCGGGGGGATGTGGTGCGTACGGCCATGGCGATCGCCGACACGGAGGGTTCGGCCGCGCTGTCGATGCGGCGGGTGGCGACCGAGCTGGGAGTCGCGACCATGTCGCTGTACCGGCACGTGCCCAGCAAGGACGACCTGCTCGAGCGGATGGTCGACGCCGCGTTCGCGGACCACCGGTTCAGCGCGCCGCCGCCGGACGACTGGCTCGAGGCGCTGCGGGCCGGCGCGGACCGGCTGTGGACGATCTTCCGGCGGCACCCGTGGGTGCCCACCGTCATGTCGCTCACACGGCCGCAGGTCACGCCGAACGTGCTGGCCTACACGGAGTGGGTGATCAGCGCCATGCACGCGGCGGGACTCGAGCTCCGCTGGATCTTCAAGGTGCACGTGACCTTGTTCAGCTACGTGCGTGGTCTGGCCATCAGCCTGGAGCCCGAGGCGCTCGCGCAGCAGGAGACCGGGCTGACCTACGACGAGTTCATCGACACGCGGGACACGGCGTTCGCCGCGGTCATGTCGTCCGGGGCGTTCCCGACCTTCCAGGCGGTGGCGGCGGGCGCGGACTTCGACCTGGACCTTGACGAGCAGTTCGAGTTCGGGTTGCGACACCTGCTCGCCGGGCTGGCCGGGTTGCCGCAGGCTGATCGGTAGGCACGGCTACGGTGAGCGCATGGAACGGAGCGCGCAGCGGCTGGGCAGAGCCCTCATCGTGATCGTGGATGACCGCGTGGCACACGGGGAGCACGAGGACACCGTGGGTCCGCTGGTCACCGAGCTGTTGGAGGAGAACGGGTTCATCGTCGACGGGACCGTGGCGGTGGCCGGCGAGACCGTGGACATCCGCAACGCGCTGAACACCGCGGTGATCGGCGGTGTCGACGTGGTGATAACGGTGGGCGGCACCGGCGTGTCCCCGCGCGACGTGACGCCGGACGCGACACAGGGCGTGCTCGACCGGCCCATCCCGGGCATCGCGGAGGCCATCCGGTCGTCCGGGCTGGCCGCTGGTGCGGTGGACGCCGGCATCTCGCGCGGGCTGGTGGGGATTTCGGGCAGCACGCTGGTGGTCAACCTGGCCGGTTCACGCTCGGCCGTGCGCGACGGCATGGCGACGCTGTCCGCGCTGGTCCCACACGTGATCGACCAGCTGTCCGCACTGGACTGATGACAGACCCCGACCGGCGGCCCCGGGATCGCGCCCTGGACGACATCTTCGGCGAGGTCCTCCCGTCGACGACCTCCGACGAGCGCGATCCCGAACCCCCGGACAACCGCGACGACTGGTACGAGCAGGAACGCCCACCCCACCACGACCGCGACTAAGCGCCCGACCCGGCCACGCGGGCCGGGACAGACCGCCCGGCTGGTGGGCGCTGGGTGGGGAGGATGTGGCTGGCCCGCTGGTGTGGCCCGTTCGCGCCCGATTCTGGCTGCGCCGGCTGAGTGCTCGGCTCAGGCGGGGATTGGGCGGCTACGGATTGGGCGACAGTGGGTCGGACGTCGCGGATTGGGCGGTCGTGGGCCCGGCGATGGTGAATCGGGCGGCTGCGGATCGGGCGGCCGTGGGCCAGGTGGGCCGTGGATCAGGTGGGCCGTGGATCAGGTGGGTCGGGTGACGTGGTCGGGTGAGGTGGGTCGGGACCGGGCGGAGTCGGGTTGTCAGCGGGGGAGCCGGGATGCCGCAGTGGGTGGTGACTGGGCATCCCGGCCGGTTGGTCAGTAGGGGCGGTTCGGTGGTTGCTGGGGTGGGGGCTGTTGCGGGCGCGGGGGCTGGCGTAGCTGTTGGGTCTGCTGCTGGTAGCCCTGCTGCTGGACCGGTTGCTGCGGCTGTTGGTGGTTCGGCGACTGCTGGTGGTTCTGCTGTTGGCGCAGGAGGTCGCGGATCTCGGTGAGTAGTTCGATGTCCGTTGGGTCCTTGGGGCCGGGTTCCTCGCCGCGCTTGCGGCGTTCCTGGATCTTCTTCATCGGCAGGACGATCAGGAAGTAGACGACCGCCGCGACTATCAGGAAGTTGATGATCGCGGAGAGGATGGCTGCGAAGTCGATCCTGGAGGCCTGGTTGCCGCCGACGATCTGCCAGGAGAGGCCGGATACGTTGGCGCCGCCGAACGCCGCGATCAGTGGCTTGATGAAGCTGTCGGCGATGGCGGTCACGATCGCGGTGAACGCGGTGCCGATGATCACGGCCACGGCCAGGTCCACGACGTTCCCGCGCATCAGGAAGTCCTTGAAGCCCTTGAGCACCAGCGGCTCCTTTCGCGTCGGTATGCGGAGGCAGCGTAGTGAGCTACTCAGGGTTGCCCCTCATCGGCGGATCATTCACTAGTTTGAGTCACATGACCCAGGGGGAGCAGGCCTACAACGACTATGACGGGTTCGCCCGGGCCTACGCGAGCCTCAACGACGGCAGCCCGTTCCTCGCCCTCTACGAGCGGCCCGCCATCCTCGCGCTCGCGGGGGACGTGCGCGGGGTGCGTGTGCTCGAGGCCGGGTGCGGCGCCGGCGTGCAGGCAGCCGAACTCGTCCGGCGTGGTGCGGTCGTCACCGGTGTCGACCGCAGTGCCGGGCTGCTCGAGGTCGCACGGGAGCGGCTCGGGCCGAACGTGCCGTTGCACCGAGCTGACCTCGCGCGGCCCCTGTCCTTCGCGGACGGCGCGTTCGATCTTGTGTTGTCCTCCCTGCTCATGCACTACCTCGCCGACTGGGAGCCGACGCTGCGTGAGTTCCGCCGGGTGCTCGTGCCGGGTGGGCGCGTGGTGCTGTCGACCCACCACCCGGTCCTGGACCTGCGGGTCAGCGGCAGCGACGACTACCTCGGCACCTACAGCTTCACCGAGGACTGGCAGGTCGACTGCCGCACGATGAGCATGCGGTTCTGGCATCGCCCGCTGCGGGCCATGCTGGCGGCGTTCACCTCCTCCGGGTTCTCCGTGGACGAGATCGTCGAGCCCGAGCCCCGGCCGGAGATGGCCGCGACCGCACCGGACGTCTACGAGCGGCTGCGCCGTCACGCCCACTTCTTGTTGTTCGCACTGACCGCGCGCGTGGAGCGGCGGCCAGTCAGGCACCGGCCTGGGTGAGTAGCACCACGGCTCGGGCTGCGGCGGCGCGGACCCTGGGGACTGGATCGTCCCGCAGGGCGGACACCTCAGGGAGAGCGTCACCCAGAAGGTGGCGGGCCACCACCTTCGCGGCCATCTCGCGGACTCGCCACGCCGGGTCTCGGAGCGCGACCGCGAGTGCCGGGTTGGCGCGGTCGTCCCACGCCCACAGCAACCCACGAGTGCCCCAAACCCGCAGCCAGTACCGGAGGTCGGCGCGCGAGTCGCCTTCCAACACGCGGCGGGCCGCCGGACCCGCCAGCGCCGTGATCAACCGGACATCGGTGTCGTCTCCCATGATCAGGTCGACGCAGCCCTCGACCACCGCCAGCCGGCCACGCCGGGCACACTCCGCCGCGATGCTGTCCCGCGGCGTGAGACCCCAGTGCGAACGTGCCGGCACGTTCACATTCTCGGACACGGGCCAGGCGGAGGCCATGGGCTTCGTGCCGGCAGGTCAGCGCAAGGTCACAGCCACCGGCTGGTCCAGGGCCGCTGCCGCTACTCGGGTCGCCTCCTCTCTCGGCAGGGCGATTACCACCAGGCTCGCGTCCGCGTCGGCTCGGCGGACCGTCAGTACCGCCGCGTTCGTGGCCAGTACCAGTGGGTCCGTGCTGCTCGGCGCCACCGTCACCACGTCCACCCGTGCTCCCGGCGTCAGCAGGTCTGCCACCGCCGGGTCGGCTAACCGGAACGGGACGGCGGAAGCACCCGGATCACCCGCGGACAGGCGGCTGTTCTCCGGGCCCACCAGGCGGGCACGTGTCAACGGCTCGCCGGCCGTCGTCGCGCTGGCCAGTACGCGGCCCATGGCCTGGGCGGGCATGGTCAGGGCCGATCGCGGGCGTAAGGACGGCGGCAGGCGGGACACCTCGACGTCGGCGGCACGCAGGGTCGTGCCCGGCGGCAGGTCGCGGGCGGCTACCAGCATCGGGACCGTCGCGTCGGCCTCGCGGCGGGTGGGGCGGAGGGCGAGCACGGCTGCCAGCAGTACCAGCACCAGCGCCGCGATGCGGCGTGGCGCGAGCCAGCGGGGCCGGCGGTGGAGCCGGGAGCGGGGGAAGAGCATGCCGTCGACGGTACGGCGGGGAGACGACACAACCGCCCGGGTTACCGGGCGGTTGTGGATAACTCAGTGAGCTGTGGACAACTCCGTCAGGAGGCCTTCTTCTCCGTGGACGAGGACGTCGAGGTCTTCGCCGGGGAGGTCGTCGACTTCTCCGACGACGTCGACTTCTCCGACGAGGAGGACGACGACGACGAAGCAGCGGACGTCGACGAGGACTTGCTCTCCTTGCGGCTGTCGGTGCGGTAGAAACCGCTGCCCTTGAACACCACGCCTACCGAGCCGTACAGCTTGCGCAGCTTGCCGCCGCACTCCGGGCACTCGGTCAACGACGCGTCGCTGAAGGACTGCACCACGTCGAAGCGGTGGTCGCACGCTGTACACGCGTACTGATAAGTGGGCACCGGTGGCTCCCTCTTCCCCAATTCGCTGGCACTCGTAACCATGGAGTGCTAACGCCATGATGCGCCAGAGCGGGTCCGGAGCGCAAATACCGGCTCGCGTCTCAGACGAACCGCAGTAGCCCGCGGTTCGGCGTGAGCACCGCCGTCATCCGGATGTCGTGCGGCTCGGCCGGCAGCTGCTCGAAAATCTCCTGGTCACGGACCACGGCCACCAGATGCGTCCCGGACGCCGTGTCCGCCAGCGACCGATCATAGTGACCAGCGCCACGTCCGAGCCGAACACCGTTCTTGTCCACCGCCAGCGCCGGCACGAGCACGAGATCGGCGATCCGCAGCGCGAACGACCCCAGCAACTCGCCCATCGGCTCCCGCAACCCGTACGGGCCGGATCTCAGCGAGTCCTTGCCCGCGTACCAGCCCCAGTCGAGCGGGCCCTCACCCGTGACCACCGGCAGCAGCACCCGGGCGCCGAAGTCGTTCAGGTCCTCGAGCATCTGCGCGGACCCCGGCTCCGACCCGATCGGCACGTACGCGCACACGGTTTGTCCGGGGCGCACGATTCTTCCGCTGGTCAGATGGGTGGAGAGGGACATCGCCTCGGAGAACCGGACGGCGGCGGGCACGCGGCGGCGCTCGGCAAGCAGCTCCTTGCGCCACCGCCACTTGGTGTGTGCGGCTTGCTGGTGCGGATCACTCCCCGGCGTGGCCACATCATGAGGTTAGAGTCGCTGTCCATGGCGCAATCCACCGCAGTCACTTCCGGCCACGACTCCGCCCGCCAAGCCGGGATCCGAACCGCCATCGTGCCCGCCGCCGGGCTGGGGACCAGGTTCCTGCCGACCACGAAGTCGGTACCGAAAGAGCTGCTCCCGGTCGTCGACACACCGGGCATCGAGCACGTCGCGACCGAGGCCGCCGAGGCAGGCCTCGACAAGCTCGTCATCATCACCTCACCGGGCAAGGACGCCGTCGCACAGTACTTCCGCGCTCAACCCGAGCTCGAGGAGGAGTTGAGGGACCGCGGCAAGGAACAGCTCGTCGAGAAGATCCGGCGCGCCCCCAACCTGCTCAAGAAGGTCGAGACCGCCATCCAGGAGAAGGCGCTGGGCCTCGGTCACGCGATCGGGTGCGCCGAGCCCAACCTGGACGACGACGAGGAGGCCGTCGCCGTCCTACTGCCCGACGACCTCGTCCTCCCGCGCGGCGTGCTCCGCACCATGATCGACACCCGTGCCCGCTACGGCGGCACGGTCCTGTGCGCGTTCGACATCCCCCGCGAGGAGATCTCCCCGTACGGGGTGTTCGACGTCGAGGACACCGACGACGCGGACGTCAAGAAGGTCAACGGCATGGTGGAGAAGCCGTCGCCCGAGGAGGCGCCCTCCACGTTCGCCGCCGCCGGCCGCTACCTGCTGGACCGGGCGATCTTCGACGCCATCAAGCGCACCGAGCCGGGCCGCGGCGGCGAGATCCAGGTGACCGACGCGATCGCGCTGTTGATCTCCGAGGGGCACCCCGTGCACGTCGTCGTCCACCGCGGCGGACGTCACGACCTGGGCAATCCTGGGGGCTTCCTGCGTGCCGCCGTGGACTTTGCGCTCGAAGACCCCGAATATGGGCCAGAACTGCGCGAGTGGTTGCGCGGGAGGATCGGGGAATAAGCAAACGGTGAGGTCACCGCGATGAGGTCAGTCGACGAGCAGCTCGGCCGGGCGCTTGCCGCCGCAGTTCGGCCTGCACCCGTGCGGGTGGCCATCTCCGAGGCGCAGGGGCTGTTGTGCGCCGAGGAGGTCGTCGCGGAACGCGCCCTGCCCGGTTTCGACCAGGCCGCTGTGGACGGCTACGCGGTGCGCAGCGTGGATGTCCAGGCGGCCGGCACCGAGCCCGTCCTGCTGCCGGTGGTCGGCGAGATCCCCGCCGGCTCCCGGCAGCCGAGGCGGCTCCAGCCGGGGCAGGCGGTGCGGGTGGACACTGGCGCGCCGCTGCCGACGCTCGCGGACGCGGTCGTGCCGCTCGGCTACACCGACGGGCACCACGCGCGGGTGACCGTCAACCAGCCGGTGCCGTCGGCCGCGTTCGTCCGGCGCACCGGCGAGGACGTCCAGACCGGTGACGTCGCCGTGCGCCGGGGCTCGGCCATCGGCGCGGCGCAGGTCGGCCTGCTCGCCGCGGTCGGCCGGTCCAAGGTGCTCGTGTATCCGAGGCCGCGGGTGTCGATCATCTCGCTGGGCGACGAGCTCGTCGACAACGACCGCACGCCCGGACAGGGGCAGGTCTACGACGTCAACTCGTACTCGCTCGCCGCGGCCGCCCGCGACGCCGGCGCCGAGGTGAGCCGCGTCGGCATCGTGCCGAGCGACTCGCGGCGGCTGCGGGAGACCATCGAGGGCCGGCTGCTGCTGAGCGAGATCGTGGTCATCGCGGGCGGCGTCGGCGGCGAGTCCGCGAAGGAGATCCGCGCCGCGCTGTCCGACCTCGGCGACATCGACATGACTCGGGTGGCCATGCATCCCGGGTCCGTGCAGGGCTTCGGGCGGCTGGGGCCGGACGCCGTGCCGACGTTCTTCCTGCCGAGCAACCCGATGAGCGCGCTGGTCGTGTTCGAGGTGATGGTGCGGCCGCTGATCCGTGCCGCGCAAGGAAAGCGGAACCCGCACCGGCGCCAGATCACCGCCCGGCTACTGTCGCCAATCGTGTCGGTCAAGGGACGTAGAGGTTTCCTGCGCGCGCAGCTGCTGCGTGACGAGAGCAACGGCGAGTACCTGGCCCAGCCGCTCGGGCAGTCCGGCTCGCACCTGCTCGCCTCGCTCGCCGAGGCCAACTGCCTGATCCTGGTGGATGACGAGACCACCGAAGTCGTCCTCGGGGAAGAGGTCCAGGTCAGCTTCCTGGCCCAGCGTGGCTGAGTTGAGCCACCGTCAGGGCCCGATCGGGCGACACCCGGGTTGGCCGGCGCGACTGGGGCCGCTGCGCGTCGCCGCCGGCGTGCTCGAGGTGCGCAAGCCGAGGCTGTCCGACGCGACGGCGTGGAGCCGCATCCGCCGGCGCGACCGCCGGCACCTCGAGGCCTGGGAGCCGACCACGCCCGGCGACTGGGACACCAACAACGCAGCGCTCGCGTGGCCCGGCCAGTGGTCGACGCTGCGCTCGCTCGCCCGGCGCGGGATGTCGTTACCGTTCGTGATCACGATTGACGGGCAGCTTGCCGGTCAGGTGACCGTCGGCAATGTGGTTCGTGGCTCGCTGTGCTCGGCGTGGATCGGGTACTGGGTCGGCACGCACGCGGTCGGCGGCGGCGTCGCGACGGCCGCCGCGGCACTGGTCGTGGACCACTGCTTCCTCGCCGCCGGGCTGCATCGGCTCGAGGCGACCGTGCGGCCCGAGAACACGCCGAGCGTCCGGGTGCTGACGAAGCTCGGTTTCCGCGAGGAAGGGCTGTTCCGCCGGTACCTCGACGTGGCGGGGATGTGGCGGGACCACCTGTGTTTCGCACTGACCACAGAGGACATTCCGAGTGGACTCGTGAACCGGCTGATCGCCGAGGGCCGCGCGTCACACGTCTGATCATGCCCGTTCGTGTTCGCTTTTGTGTACGGCGCGCCTCCGACACACCTGTGACTGTTGTGACTAACGTGGCGACGGAGTCGTCTTGGTGTGTTTGTGGTGCACAGGGGAGGTGTCATGCCGAGCTCACTCGTTGTGGTCGCGCTCGTCGTGGCATGGCTCGTCGTCCTCGTGCCCATGATCGTGCGCAAGCGCCAGGAGGTGGCGAAGACCGGCGACTCCGAACTGGCGGCGCGCGTGGTGCGGAGCGGGACCAGTGAGGCGGAACTCGACACGGAGGAGGCCGCCATGGAACAAGATGATGAGATCCGGGAGGATTTAGCGGAAGAATTGGTGGCGGAGGTCACGGACACCTCGGAGGACGTGCCGGATGACGACGCGGGCCAGGCTGACATGAGCTACTACGACGACGGTTACGAGCGCCGGTACCGGCCGGGCCGCGGTGGGTTCGACCCCGAGGCCGCTGCCGTCATCGCCCGCGCCAAGTACGCGTTCCGGCAGCGGGTCGTCCTCGCCATGATCATCGGCGCCATCCTCACGGCGGTCGGTGCCTCGGTCGTGTTCGCCCAGCTGTGGTGGGCGCACGGCTTCATCGACCTCGTGCTCGTGTCCTACCTCGTGTACCTGCGCCGCCAGGTCCGCATCGAGAACGAGATCCGCGAGCGGCGGCTGGCCCGGATGCAGCGGGTCCGGCGAGCCCAGGCCGCCCAGGCGGAGGCCTACGCGCGGGCCGCCCAGTACGCCGTCGAGGAGCCGGTGCACGAGCCCCGGACGGTCGAGGAGTACGTCGAGGAGGTCTACCACCAGGACGAGCCGGCGCGGCGTGAGCGCGTCGTCGACGGCCCGCCCGCCCCGCCGGTGTACCGGGGCAACGCGGTGGTCGTCGACGTCGACGACGAGGACCCGGCCTTTGAGGACCTCGAGGACCCGGGCAACTTGCCCTACCGGCGTGCGGTCGGCGAGTAGGGGTCTGATACGCTTCCTCCGCACCACAGACCAGGGGCTGTAGCGCAGTTGGTAGCGCGTCTCGTTCGCATCGAGAAGGTCCGGGGTTCGATTCCCCGCAGCTCCACAGATGGCAGGCTCGTGCTCGCGGAGAGCGTGAGCCTTTTCTGTTCCGCCGTGTTTTCTGGGGTGCAACCCCAGGCCCGCCCGGCGGGCTTCGCCCCCGGACCCCCGGCTGTGGTTGCTTTGTTCGAGTAGGGTCCCCTCAGTTCCACAGATGGCAGGCTGGTGCTTGCGGAGAGCGCGAGCCTTGTCTGTTTCGCCATTATTGCGGGGGCGACCCCCGTAGGCCCCAGGTGTGGGTGGTGCTGACCCAGCGTGGTCTCGTTTCGTGAGAGGGATCTTCAGGGGTACGGACTTTGGGTGGTCCTGCTCGGTGCTTCGCAAGCTTTGCGGTGTCATGTATGGGTGGGCGTGCTTGCGGAGAGCGGTTGTCGTTTGTGTTCCGCCATTGCGTCTCTGCGGGCTTTCTTGGGTTTGGTTGTTTGGGGTGTCTTGGGTCGGGGTGGTCGGTATGGTGGTTTGGCTCACGGATGGTTGGCTGCGGCGGACCTTGGGGGTATCGGGTGGGGGACTCGGGCGGGTTCTCTGTTGATCTGCAGGCGCTTTCTGGCGCCTCTGCTGCGGTTGGGCGGTTGGCGGGGGAACTGGGGGAGGTTGCCTCCCTGGGGGACTTGCCGCCTTCTTCTGTGTTTGGGCATGAGGAGTTGGGGGCGGCCGTCGCCTCGTTTCATGAGCGGTGGCGGGGTGGGGTTGGTGAGTTGGTCGAGGACGTTGAGGTGATTCATCGGCGGCTTGTGGACACCGTGGACGAGTACTGGCGGGTTGAGGGTGGGGTCGCGGCGCGTTTTCGGTGGGGTGGGGAGCTGTGAGGGGTGAGTTGGCGGGGCGTGATCCGAAGAAGCTCGTTCCTGGGGAGCCCTCGGTGGTGTGGGAGATGGCTTCCTCCTTTGGTGGGCTCGGGGTTGCCTTTGAGCAGATCGGGATGGGGTTTCGGGGGATTGATGACGGTGGGTGGCAAGGGGTCGCCGCCGCGGCTTTTCGTGCTTGTCTTGAGCGGCAGCCCAAGCGGTTCATGCAGGCCGCTGATGCGTTTGGGGACGCGGCTGTTGCGCTTGACTCCTATGCGTCCGCATTGAGTTGGGGGCAGCGGCAGGCTGCTGAGGCCGTCGCGCTCGCTCGGGAGGCTTCGAGCTCCCGGGAGGGGTCTGCTCGGGCCTCCTCCCTGTCGGTGGCGCAGCAGGCTGAGCGGACCGGGCTCGTGGTCAGCAGTGGGGACGCCGAGGTCGGTGTGAATCGAGAGTCCTCGCAGGTCGCAGCTGTTGACGTGCTCAGTCGGGCTCGTGCCCAGGTTCACCGGATCGGGTGTGATGTGGCCGCCAGGGTGCGCGCGGCCGCGGAGCTTGCTCCTCTTGGGGCGCGGTTGCTCGACGTCGTATCGACCCCTGTTCCGCCGGTGAGACCGGCCGTGACCACGATCTCGACGGTCGGTGGTGCGCCGGTCGAGCTGGCCGGGCGGCAGCCGGGGATGTTCGTCGGGCAGCGCCTCGAGCATGACGTGCTGCGGGATCGGCCCGATGCCTGGGAGGCTGGTGTCGCCGAGCTGCGCAAGGTGTTGCGGCTCGGGCTGAACCAGCTGTCGCCGCGGTTGCGGCAGCACCTCTTCGAGGGGCATGTCAAGAAACGCAAGCACGGCACCGGTTATCGGGAGCTGGGATATCACCATCGGGCGGGTGGTGTCGACAGTGGGCCGGTTCGTGTTCTTCGGGTTGTCGCGGGGCCCGATGTCGACGGGGTTTACCGGGCTCGGATCGCTGGGCCGAAGACTGCCGGTGGGTCCGAGTTCAGGGTCAGTACTTTCTTTCCGGACTCCTGGTCGCGGGCCGAGGTGTTGCGGGCCGTTCGGGCCGCTTTTCTCGGGCGGACGTTCTTTGACGTGGCCGACCCCGCTGTGCGGCGGAAATGGCGTGGGCGCGCCGGTGGGCTGGTCATCGAGGGGTACGTCGAGAACCAGTTCATCGAGCCGACGGTGAACGCGGCCTCGGCCCGGCTGTACCATGTGGTGACGGCTTACCCGATCTACCAGGGTGGAGACAGTCGTGGACGGGGCGACTAGGTCCGTACGGTTCACGCGTGGCGACGACGGTCACGTGTCCGTGCTGACCTCGCCCGACTTCCGGCCGCTCGAGGATTTTCTCGAGACGGATATCGGTGGGGAGTTGTCCGAGCTGCGATTTATTGCCGAGCGGGCGCGGAATTCATTGCCGGCCCCGTGGGGATTCAGTGGCGATACCTGTTATGTCGCCGTCGATGGTGATGACGTCCTCGTCGAGAATGACTTCACCGGGCAGCGGGTGTTTCTTTCGCGTGCGGAGTTCGTGAGGATTCTCGACGAGTACGCCGGTGCGGTTCGCGGGTGAGCCTTCCAGCAGGTGCGCCAGCCATCAACACGCTGTGTCACCCGGTGGTGAGGGTTGTGACCAGTGCGGCGATCCGGCGGGCCAGTGCGGCCGGGTCGTCGACGCGGTCGTTCAGCTGGCCGTCCAGCCAGAGGGAGGCGTAGCCGTGGACCAGGCTCCACATCGAGATGGCCACCACCTCGCGGTCGGGCGTCGGGATGCATTCGGCCACGGTGTTCTCCAGGACGGCGAACGCGGTCTCGGCTGCCTCTGAGCCCACGGCGCTCTTGTGGGACTGCTTGAGTTCGGGCCGGAACATCAGGCGGAAGTAGGCCGGGTTGGCCTGGGCGAACTCCACGTACGCGTTGAGGATCGCCTCCAAGGCCCCGGTGGGGTCGGGTGCCTGCTCGTGTGCCTCGGTGAGTGTGTCGGCCAGGCGGCGGAAGCCCTCGTCGGACAGGGCGATCAGTAGGGCGGCGCGGTCCGGGAAGTGGTGGTACGGGGCGCCTGGGCTCACGCCGGCGGTGCGGGCGACCTGCCGGAGGCTCACCGCGCCGATGCCCTCGGTCTCGATCAGCTCCAAGGTCGCCTTGAGCAGCGTCTCCCGCAGCGCGCCGTGGTGGTAGTTGGTCCTGGCCACGTTGACCAGCGTAGTTGCGGCCGCCCCCCGAATTCATGTATACAGTGCTTAGATTATCTGAACGGTGCATAGATGAGGTGAGTCATGGCTGGACGGGTGTTGGTGACGGGTGCTACCGGATACATCGCCGGGCACGTCATCGCCGACTTGCGGGCGCACGGGTACGACGTGCTCGGGACGGCGCGACGGGCCGGTGACGGGCTGGTCGTCGCCGATCTCTCGCGGGACGAGGGGTGGGACGAGGCCGTTGCTGGGTGCGACCACGTCGTGCACGTGGCGTCGCCATTTCCGAAGGAGTCGCCGAAGTTCGACGACGAGGTGATCCGGCCCGCGGTCGACGGGACGCTGCGGGTGCTGCGGGCGGCGGCGCGCGCCGGGGTGAGGCGGGTGGTGCTGACGTCGTCCGTCGCGGCCGTGGTCAGCGGGCACGCCGGCGGGGTCGTGCGGACCGAGGCCGACTGGTCCGTCGTGGAGCGCAGTCCGGTGTACCAGAGGAGCAAGACGCTGGCGGAACGGGCGGCGTGGGACTTCGCGCGGGAGTCGGGGCTGGAGCTCGTGTCGGTGAACCCTGGTTTCGTGGCGGGGCCCGTGCTCGACGCGAAGGTCGGCACGTCCGTGCAGGTCGTGCACCGGTTGCTGACCCGGGACGTGCCCGCGTCGCCGAAGATGGGGTTCTCGGTCGTCGACGTGCGGGACGTGGCGACGGCGCACCGGCTCGCGCTGGAGACCCCGGCCGCGGCCGGCAACCGGTACATCGTGGCCGGGGAGCACCTGTGGATGCGGGAGATCGCGGGTGTGCTGGCCGAGGAGTTCAACCCGAAGGGGTACCGCGTGCCGACCGGGCCGCTGCCGACGTGGCTGTTCCGGGCGCTCGCGCTCTTCGACGCCTCGCTGCGGCCGGCGCTGGCGTTCGTGGGGCGGCGGGAGAGCGTGAGTGCGGACAAGGCCCGCCGCGAGCTGGGGTGGACGCCGCGGCCGGCTCGGGAGACCATCCTCGACACGGCGTACAGCCTCATCGAGCTGGGCCTGGCACCGAACCCGTCGAAGAAGGCCGTTGACTTGATGTCCACCTGAAGGTGCAGCGGAACCTCTTGCTGGACAACGGTTTCGCCGACGTCGCCGTCGAGGTGCGCACCGTCGTGTTCACCGGGGCGGTCGTCCTGCCGATGCTGCGGGGACTGGTGGACAGTGCATGGGTCGAGGAACAGGTCGAGCGTGACCGGCTCGCCGTCGGGCCTCGGGTCGATTGAGTGCCGGTCAAGGGGCATTGCCCGGCCACTTTTCCTTGCCCACCATGGGAAACAGCCGCCACGCAGACCGCTGGCCGGTAGCGGCGCCAGCGGGCCACGCTGCTGGCCAGTCCCCACGTGACGGACGACGCCTTGCGTCCGCCCCGGCCATCGGTGAAGCTCCGAGATGGCTATGCGCACGTTGCTCATCGACAACTACGACTCGTTCACGTACAACCTGTGCCACCTGGTCGGCGCGGTCACCGGCGTGGCGCCAGTCGTCGTGCGCAACGACCAGGACGTCGACCTCGACGGGTTCACCCACGTCATCCTCTCGCCGGGGCCCGGGCGGCCGGAGCGACCCGGCGACTTCGGTGTCTGCGCCGACGTCATCCGCACCGCGACCGTCCCACTGCTCGGGGTCTGCCTCGGTCACCAGGGCATCTGCCACGTCCACGGCGGCGAGGTCGGACCCGCCCCGCGCGTCCGGCACGGCCAGAGCTCACCCGTCCACCACGACGCCACCGGGCTCTTCGCGAACATCCCGTCACCGTTCGACGCCGTCCGGTACCACTCGCTCGCCGTCACGTGCCTGCCCGACGCCCTCGAACCCATCGCCACCAGCGACGACGGTGTGCTCATGGCCGTGCGGCACCGCCACCGGCCGCAGTGGGGCGTCCAGTTCCACCCCGAGTCGATCCGCACCGAGCACGGCCACCAGCTGCTCGCGAACTTCCTGCGGCAACCCCGCGTCCGGCCGGTCGTCGAGGCGCGGCGGCCGACCGCGACCCGCACCGTCGAACACCGGTGCGTCACGACGGAAGCCACCGCCGAGACGGTGTTCGACGCGCTCTACGCCGGCAGTGACTACGCGTTCTGGCTCGACAGCGCCGCCGAGGGCCGGTTCTCCGTCCTCGGTGACGCCAGTGGCCCGCTCGCCCGCGTCGCCACCGCGGACGTCACCACCGGCACGGTCACGATCCGCAGCGCCGTGGCCAACCACACCATCCACAGTGGATTCTTCGACTGGCTCGCGGACGACCTCGCCCAGCACCGCGTGGCGCCGCCCGACCTGCCGTTCGACTTCGCGCTCGGCTGGGTCGGCTACCTCGGCTACGAGCTGAAGGCCGAGTGCGGCGCACCGAACACGCACCGGTCCGAGCACCCCGACGCGGCCATGATCTTCGCGGACCGCGCGATCGTGTTCGACCACCTAGAACATCGTGTTCACCTCCTGGCACTGACGGACGACGGCTGGTTCGACGAGGTCGAGGCGACGCTACAGGCCATCCCCGACAATTCCCCTGACCTGCGCGTTCCCGACCTCGGACCGCTCCACCCGCGCCACGACCGCGCCGCCTATCTCGACCTCATCGCCGCCTGCCAGCTGGAGATCACCGCCGGCGAGACCTACGAGGTGTGCCTCACCAACCAGCTCACCGCCGACGGCAAGCTCGACCCGTGGCCCAGCTACCGCCGTCTGCGCCGCGCCAACCCGGAGCCCTTCGCCGCGCTGCTGCGGTTCGGCGAGCTGAGCGTCCTGTCCGCGTCGCCGGAACGGTTCCTGCGGGTCACCGCCGGCGGCGTCGCCGAGTCCAAGCCGATCAAGGGCACCCGGCCGCGCGGCGCCACCCCGGCCGCCGACGCGGCGCTGCGGCGTGATCTCGACGAGTCCGCCAAGGACCGCGCCGAGAACCTCATGATCGTCGACCTTGTGCGCAACGACCTCGGCACCGTGGCGGTCACCGACGGCGTGACGGTCGAGAAGCTGTTCGACGTCGAGACGCATCCGACCGTGCACCAGCTGGTCAGCACGGTCCGCGCGCGGCTGCGGCCGGACCGTACCGCCGTCGACGCCGTCCGCGCCGCGTTCCCGGGCGGCTCGATGACCGGCGCGCCGAAGCTCCGCACGATGGAGATCATCGACCGGCTCGAAGGGGGTCCGCGGGGTGTCTACTCCGGCGCGCTCGGTTACTTCTCCCTGTCCGGCGCCGCCGACCTCAGCATCGTGATCCGCACGCTCGTGGCGTCGGACGACCAGGTGTCCTACGGCGTCGGCGGTGCCATCATCACACTGTCCACACCGGACGACGAGGTGGCGGAGACCGCCGTGAAGGCCGCACCGCTGCTGCGGTTGACGGGTCAGGAATTTCCCGGGGAGGAACAGTGACGATCCTCGACGAGCTGCCGGAGCCGATCGTGCAGGCGCCGATGGCGGGTGGCGGGTCCACCCCGGAGCTCGCGGCCGCGGTGTCGAACGCGGGTGGCCTCGGGTTCCTCGCCGCCGGCTACCTGACCGCCGACGCCGTCCGCGACCAGATCGCGAAAACCCGTGAGCTGACGGACAAACCGTTCGGGCTCAACGTGTTCGTGCCCGAACGGTCCGCCGTGGACGCCGGCGCCGTGACGAGGTACGCGGACCGGATCAGGCCGGAGGCCGAGCGGCTCGGCGCCCCGCTCGGCGACCCCACGGGCGGGGACGACGACTGGGCCGCCAAGCTCGACCTGCTGTACGAGGCGCACGTGCCGGTCGTCAGCTTCACGTTCGGCTGCCCGCCGCCGGAGGTCATCGCCGAGGTGAGGGGCCACGGCTCCGAGGTCCTCGTGACCGTCACCTCGGCGGACGAGGCCCGGGAGGCGGTCGCGGCCGGCGCCGACGCGCTCTGCGTGCAGGGCCAGGAGGCCGGCGCCCACCGCGGCACCTTCGACAACGTGGGCATCGACCACACCGGCCTGATCCCGTTGCTGCGCAAGGTGTCCGCCGCGGTGGACGTCCCCCTGGTGGCGGCCGGCGGGCTGGCGGCCGGCGCGGACGTGGCCGCCGTGCTCGTCGCCGGCGCGGCTGCGGCACAGCTGGGCACCATGTTCCTGCCCTGCCCGGAGAGCGGGGCGAACCCGCTCCACCTCGCGGCGCTCGCGGCCGGCGACGCACCCACGGCGGTCACCCGGGCCTTCACCGGCCGGCCGGCGCGGGGGCTGGTGAACCGCTTCCTGGCCGAGCACTCGGACGCGGCGCCACCGGCATACCCACATGTCCACCAGCTGACCAGAGACCTGCGCCGAGCCGGGGACCCGCAGGCCATGCACCTGTGGGCAGGTCAGTCGTACGAGTTCGCGCGGCCCCTGCCAGCAGCGGAGCTGGTGCGAGAGCTGGCAGCCGGCGCACGGTCGGCACTGGCCGCGGCCGCGCGGCGGTGGCCGGCTTAGCCAGGTAGGCCCGCAGGACGGCCACGCCGATCCTCGGCAGGTCACCCGTACTGCGATAGGCCAGGTACAGCGGCTCGCGGCGGGGCTGGAACTTGGCCTTGAACGCGTGCAGCGAGGCGAACCCGTACAGGGGCTCCATCAGCTTGCCCATGACGTCGAGGGACTTCTGGATCGTGCCGACCTCATCCCTGGTCGAGCGGACCAGCGGCGCGCCGGACAGGGAGACCAGCTCGGCGCCCTCCGCCTGGAAGGTCAGGCACGCCTCGGCGATCATGAACTCGACCACCGGGCGGAAACCGTCCGCCCTGCGGCGCATCATGTCGAGGGTCCACCCACGGGGCTTGCCGTTGCCGTCGAGGATGGGCAGCCAGGACGTGACGCCGTGGACCGTGCCCTGCTCGTCGACCGCGATGCCGACGCGGACGCGCGGATCCATGGCCTCGGTGACCCCGCCGAGCGTGAAGCCAAGCTCGGGGGTGTGCTTGCTCTTCAGCCAGCCCGCCGACACCGCCCTGACCTGCCGGATCACGGCGGGTGACTCGTCGGCGAGGGTGACCATGCGGAACTGGATGCCGTCTTTGGCCGCCCGGTTGCGCGCGGTGCGGACGTCCTGCCACTTCTTGCCGCGGAACTCGAGTCCGGGCAGGTCGACGAGGGTGTCCTCGGCGACCTGGACGCGACGCATGCCGGCCGCGGTCTCCGCCGACACCGAGAACCAGGCCGGGACCAGGCCCTCCCTGTCACAGTGCCTGGCGAACACCCGGGGTGCGCGCTGCCGCCACTCCGCCGAGCCGACCGGGTCGCCGAGCGCGATGGCCACACCCGCGTGCCGGCGGTAGGCGACGTAACCGTCCTCTTCGTACAGGTACTCGGTGCCGGGCCAGGTGGTCATCCAGGACAGGGTGCCGCCGCCGTGCGCCTCGAGGAGCTGGACGGCCTCGTCGCCGTCGGTGTTCCGGGGCGCGCGCCGGACGAACAGGGGGCCGAGCGGGAGCGCCACCGCGACGGCGACCAGGTGCACGACGTCCGCGAGATGGCCGATGACCAGCAGCGATCCTACGACGTAGACGATCAGGCCGACCCGGGTCCAGAAGCGCCAGCGGGACGGGAGGGTGGCCGTGACCACCGCCGCGGCCGCCATCGCGCCACCGGACGGGCCGACGTCGAGGGCGGACACCAGGGCGCTGCCGGTGAGGTCCACCAGCCCGATCGCGCCGAACACCCCGGCGACGTGTCCGATCGCCCAGATCGTCATCGCCCTGGCCGTGCCCAGCCGGTGTTCGGCGAGGCCGACGAACGCGGCGAAGCTGCCGAGCACCGCGATGTAGCACAGCGGCGTGATCGCGAACGGCACGCCGGTGAACACCGACCACCACCGCCCGTCCTCGAACGCTGGCACACCGTAGGCCAGTTTTTCACCCATATGAGTGATGCCGATCGGCGTGACAAAAAGTCCGAAGTAGACGCCAAACGTTACGATGACGACTATCCCGCTCGCGGTGAACCAGTGTCGGCGCATGTCTTCAACCCTGTCCGGGAAGGGATCCGAAGACACTGGCGCCAACACCCCAACCGCGGGTAGGGCTAACCCCCCATTTGGAAAGAAGAGCCATGCTTCGCTACCTGTTCGCCGCCAGCACCGCCGCGGCGGCCGCGGCCGTGTTGTTCACCGGCACCGCCGCCGCACAACCCGGCGACGTCCCGGTGTCCGGTGACATCAGAGCCACCGCGCACTCCGGCAACGTGGTCGCCGCCGACTGCGCCGACCTGTTCAAGGGCAGCACAGCCATCGCCAGCGGCGATCTGACCTTCTCGGTCGACGGCACGAACACCTACCTCGACATCACGGCGGTCGCGAACGGTGTCGAGGTCGCCGGTGTCGTCGTGAAGGGCGGTTCGGCGTACAACAAGTACACGGCGTTGACCCTGGGTGTCCTGCCCTGGAACGACCTGCACTCGCCGCTCGTGTCCAGCGGCAAGCCCGCCCAGATCAGCCACTGGTTCGCGTGCGGGACGAAGACCTCCACGAGCACGACGACCACCACGGACACGACGACCGACACGACGACCAGCGAGACGTCCACGACGTCGAGCACCGAGTCCTCGTCGCCCACGTCGACGACCACCACCAGTGAGTCGAGTTCCGGCGCCGTGACGGTCACGACCACCACCACGTCGGCGGCCGTGTCGCCGGCCGCCGACGAGGACGACCTGGCGTCCACCGGGTTCAACGGCGGCTGGCTGATCGCCCTGGCGGCCCTTCTGCTGATCGGCGGCGGCGCACTGCTGCTGGTCGTACGCCTGCGCGCAGCACGTCGCTGACCCACCGCGTAGGACCGAACGCCCTCGGGGAAACCCGGGGGCGTTCGTCTTTGTGCTGGTCACAGCCTCGAATCCGGTTTTGTCGGTGGTCCGTGCGATCGTGCTGACCATGACGAACGAAGCGATGTCGTTAGGGTCGGGTGGTGCTCGCCGACGTCCTGCCCTATCTGTGCTGTCCACACTGCTCGGCTGGGTTGTCCGCCTCTGCCGGGTCGTTGCGCTGCGCGTCCGGCCACGTGTTCGACGTGGCCCGCCAGGGCTATGTGAGCCTGCTGGCCGGCAGGTCCGTGACCGGCGACAGCGCGGCGATGGTGGCGGCCCGCGACGAGTTCCTCTCGGCCGGCCACTACGCGCCGATCACGGCCGCGACCGTGGCGGCTAGCGCGGGTGACGGCTGCGTGCTGGACCTCGGCGCCGGCACGGGCCATTACCTCGCGGCGGTCCTCGACGCGTCACCCGGCCGGGTGGGCATCGCGTTGGAGATCGCGAAACCGGCGCTGCGGCGGGCCGCACGCGCGCATCCCCGGCTCGGCGCCGTGGGTGCCGACACGTGGCGGCCGCTGCCCGTGCGGGACGCGTCGATCTCGGTGGTGCTCAACGTGTTCGCCCCACGCAACGCGGCCGAGACGGCTCGCGTGCTGACGCCGGACGGGCGGCTGGTCGTGGTGTCGCCGACGCCCGCGCACCTGCGTGAGCTGGTGACGGCGCTCGACCTGCTGACGGTCGGGGAGGACAAGGCGGACCGCGTGTCGGCGTCGCTGCCCGGCTTCGTAATGTCCACACAGGACAGATGTGAGTTCACGATGTCGTTGACACGCGAGGAGGTGCTTGCTCTGGTCGGCATGGGGCCGAGCGCGTGGCACGTCGACGCGACCGCGCTGGCCGCGCGGGTGTCGGCACTGCCGGCGCCGGTGCTGGTGACCGCGTCGGTGACGGTGACGACGTACGTGCGGGAGGTTTGATGGTGCGTTACGCGGTTGTGGGCGCGGGTCAACGTGGTGCCGGCTATGCCAGATGGATTGCCCGGCACGGCGACCGGGCGCAGGTGGTGGCCGTGGCGGAACCCCGTGCGTACCAACGGGAGTCGCTGGCGGGTCAGCACGGTGTGGCGCACGTGTTCACGTCGTGGCAGGAGCTCGCGGCGGCGCCGCGGCTGGCCGACGCGGCCATCGTGTCCACACAGGACGCGGAGCATGTCGAGCCGGCGATCACGTTGGCACGCAAGGGTTATCACCTGTTGGTCGAGAAGCCGATCGCGCCGACGGCCGAGGAGTGCACGCGGCTGGTCGACGCGGTGACCGAGGCGGGCGTGCTGTTCGCCGTGTGCCACGTGATGCGGTACCGGCCCTACACGAGGCTGGTCAAGCAGATCGTCGCCGACGGCCGATTAGGCGAGATCATGAGCGTGGACCACCTGGAGCCGGTGGGCCACTGGCACTACGCGCATTCCTACGTGCGTGGGAACTGGCGGCGCAGCGACCAGGCCTCGTTCATGCTGCTGGCCAAGTCGGGGCACGACATCGACTGGCTGCGGCACGTCGTGGGCAGGCCGATCACGCGGGTGTCCAGCTTCGGCTCGCTACGGCACTTCCAGCGGTCCGCGCAGCCGGCGGGTGCCGCGGACAGGTGCCTGGACTGCGCCGTGGAGCCGACGTGCCCGTACTCGGCGCCACGGCTGTACCTGGGCATGCTCCGGGACGGCCGCCGGGGCTGGCCGCTGAGCGTGCTGACCGACGAGGTGACGGAGGACGGGGTGACCGAGGCGTTGCGGACGGGGCCGTACGGGCGCTGCGTGTACGCCTGCGACAACGACGTGGTGGACCACCAGGTGGTGGCGATGGAGTTCGGCGACGGCGTGACGGCGACGTTCACCATGACCGGCTTCACCCCGCACATGGACCGGCAGACGAGGATCTTCGGCACGCGTGGCTACCTGGAAGGCGACGGCAGGACCGTCCGCGTGCACGACTTCGCGGCGAACACCACCGAGACCCTGAGCACCGAGAGCGGAGGCCCGGACACGGAGGAAGGTCACGGCGGCGGCGACGCCGGCCTGATGGACGCGTTCACGACGGCGGTGGAGACCGGGGACGCCGGCCACATCCTCTCCGGCCCGGAGGAGTCGCTGGAGTCGCACCTGGCGGTCTTCGCGGCAGAACGCGCCCGATTATCAGGCACGGTCGAGCACGTCTGAGCTGTACAGTGCCGCGACCGCCCTGATGTCGAGAGGAACCATCGTGATCGTTCGCTACAACTCCGTGCTGCCCGTGGTCCTGATCGTGCTCGGGGCGATCGACCTCGGCCTGGCACTGTGGTTGCTCTCGTTGGGCGGCTCCGTCGGGGCCACCGCGATCATCGGGGTGGTGCTCGTCGTCGCCGGCCTCGCGCAGCTGAACCGGGTCTACTTCGAGTACGACCAGGCGAGCACGACCATCGCCGTCAAGGGGCGGATGGGGCAGAGCAGACAGTTCGGCGGGGTGGACGGGGGTCTGCTGTTCGTCGAGGGCGACCGCGTCTTCTGCACCGGTGCCGACGGGCGCAGGAAGCGGGTGCCCGTGACCCGCTTCCTGGCCCGCGGTGAGCAGTGGAGCGCCGTCATCGAGAAGATCAGGCAGGCGCCCATCACCGGGCCGGCGCCGATGGCACCCTGAGCTACCAGGGGATCTGCGGCGACCGGTAGAAGTCGACGCCCATGGCCTCCCACCGGGGGCCCTGGGCGGCCAGGCGCGTGCGGAACGACGCCCAGTCGTGCGTGGACCACGGCGACCAGCCGAGCTCCGCGATGGCCGGCAGCCGCGGGAACGCCATGAACTCGATGTGGTCGCTGTTCTCCAGCGTCTCCGACCACAGCGGCGCCTCGACCCCGAGCACGGCCGACTCCGGGACGTTCTCGAGGTAGGTGCCCGGGTTCCAGTCGTACGCGTCGTCCACCTCGGTGAAGCCGGCCCACGACAGGCCCAGCGGCGTGTTCTCGTCGTACTTCATGTCGAGGTACGCCTTGTTCGCCGGCGACATCAGGACCTTGCCGCCGCGGGCGGCCGCGTCGGCCACCAGCTCGTTGCTGGTGGTCGTGCCCCAGAACTGGGCGAGGCCGGACACCGGCGGGGTGGCCTTCAGGAACTCGTGCCAGCCCACGACCTTCTTGCCGGTGGCCTCGACCATGGGGAACACCCGGTCGAAGAACTTGATGAAGTCCGGGTCGGTGGTCACGTGCGCCTCGTCGCCGCCGAGGTGCAGGTACGGCCCGGGCGTCAGCTCGGCCAGCTCGGTCACCACGTCCTGGACGAACTGGTACGTGATCTCCTTGTCGATGCACAGCGAGCTGAAGCCGACCTCGATGCCGGTGTACAGCGGCGGCGCGACGCCGTCGCAGTTCAGCTCCGCGTAGGACGCCAGCGCGGCGTTCGTGTGCCCGGGCATGTCGATCTCGGGGACGATCGTGATGTTGCGGGCCGCCGCGTACGCGATCAGGTCGCGGAACTGGGCCTTCGTGTAGTAGCCGCCGGGGCCGCCGCCCACCTCGGTCGAGCCGCCGTACTCGGTCAGGCGCGGCCAGCCCTCGATCTCGATCCGCCAGCCCTGGTCGTCCGCGAGGTGCAGGTGCAGGCGGTTGATCTTGTACAGGGCGATCTGGTCGATGTACCGCTTCACCTCGGCCGGCGTGAAGAAGTGCCGCGCCACGTCGAGCATCGCGCCGCGGTAGGCGAACCGCGGGTAGTCGACGACCCGGCCCGCGGACACCGACCACGGCCCGCGCTGCCGCGTGCGGCTCTCGACCTTCGCCGGGAGCAGCTGCCGCAGCGTCTGCACGCCCGAGAACAGGCCGGCGGGGGTGCGGGCCTTCAGCACCACGCCCTTCCGGTTCACGGTCAGCTCGTACCCCTCGGTGCGCAGACCCGGCGCGACATAGCCCAGGGCCAGCGTGATCGCGCCGGGCCGGCGGGCCGTCACCACCGGCAGCCGGTAACCCGTCGACGGGCGCAGCACGCCGGCCAGGAACTCACCGACGCCCTTGGCGCCGCGATCGACGCTGATCACGGTGTCGCGGGTCAACTCGAAGGCGCCGCCGTGGCGGTCGGGCGTGACCGACACCGGCGCCGGTACCACCTGGTACAAGCGGTTCTCCTCGGACAGCTGTGCGCTTCGTTCGGAAGCGTTGGCGGGCGCGTCCAACCCAAGCAGGGCCAGGCCGCCGATCGCCAGCACGGTTAGGAAACGGGATGCAGGGAACCTGGACACAAGATCCTCCCGAAGGTCCGGACATCCAGGTATAGACCACTTATGGTCCAGACCACAAGGTCACCCCTTGAGGGCCCCCGCCGTCGCGCCGGACACCAGTTTGCGCTGCACGATCAGGAAGAAGATCAAGGCCGGCAGTGCGTACATCACCGAGGCCGCCGTGATGCCGCCCCAGTCGGTGCCGAACACCGTCTTGAACGTCGACAGCCACACCGGCAGCGTCTGCTTGTCCCTGTCCCGCATGAAGACCAGCGCGTACAGGAACTCGTTCCACGCCGTGATGAACGCGAACACCGAGGTCGCGACGATGCCCGGCCCGAGCAGCGGCAGCACGACCCGGCGGAACGCGCCGAACCGGCCGCAGCCGTCGACCATCGCCGCCTCCTCCAGCTCGTACGGGATGCCCTGCACGAACCCGCGCAGCGTCCACACCGTGAACGGCAGCGTGATCGCGAAGTACACCAGCAGCAGCGACGGCAGCTGGTTCAGCAGCCCGGCGTCCTGCATCAGCAGGAACATCGGGATGAGCAGCGCCTCCAGCGGCGCCATCTGCGCGATCAGCACCAGCAGCAGGAACCCCTTGCGGCCGCGGAACCGCAGGCGGGCCAGCGGGAACGCCGCGAGCACACCGGCGACGAGCGAGCACAGCACCGCGCCGACCGTGACGATGAGGCTGTTCGTCAGGTGCGAGAGGAAGCCCGGCTTCTGCCACGCGCTCACGAAGTTGTCGAGCGTGAAGTGCAGCGGGACCAGGTCGTAGTCGGGGGTGAGCAGGTCGGTGGAGGGCTTGAACGCGCTGGTCAGCAGCCAGTACGTGGGGAAGGCGAACAGGATCGCGACGAGCAGGCCGACCGTGTTGAGCGCGAGCCGCTGGCCTCTGGTCTTGTTCACGAGATGTCACCCTCCCGGGTGCGCAGCAGCAACTGCAGGTAACGGGCGGTGAGCACGACGAGCACCAGGATCATCAGCACCGCGACCGCGGACGCCACGCCGAAGTGCCGCCCGGCGATGCCCCGCAGGTACATCAGCAGCGGCAGCGTCGTGCTCTCGCCGTCCGGACCGCCCTGGCGCATGGCCCAGACCTGCGCGAACACCTTGAAGTCCCAGATCACCGACAGGAACGTGGCGAGCGTGACCAGCGGCCGGACCGCGGGCCAGGACACGGTCGTGAACGCCTGCCACGAGGTCGCCCCGTCCATGGCCGCCGCCTCGTACAACTCCTTCGGCGCCTGCAGCAGGCCCGCGTAGATCGTGAAGCAGACGAACGGCACGGCCTGCCAGACGATCAGGATGCCGATCACGGTGAGCGTGCTCGTCCCGCTGGAGAACCAGGAGAAGCCCTGGAACGAGTCGAAGCCCAGCTTCACCAGCGTCTTGTTGAGGATCCCGTACTGCTGGTCGAAGATCCACTGGTACACCGTGGTCGCCGCCAGGATGGGGGTCGCCCAGGCGAGTACCAACGTCACCTGGAGTGCCACCCGAACCGGCTTGGACAGGTGCCGCATGAGCAGCGCGATCAGCAGACCGGCGAGGACCGTGCCGGCCACGACCGCGGACGTGAACAGGACGGTCCGCAGGGTGATCGTCCAGAACTCGGGTTCGGACAGCACCTTGGTGTAGTTGTCGAACCCGACCCAGACGAGCTCGCCGCGCACCAGCTCGCCGAGGTCGAGCTTGCGGAAGCTGATGCCGATGACCTGTACCGCGGGCCAGCCGAGCAGCACCAGCATGACGACCACGGCCGGCGTGAGGAGCAGGTACGGGATCGCCCTCTCGCCGAGGTTGACCGTGCGGCGACGACGCGCGCGCGGCGGTGCCGGCGGGGAGGTCCCCGCCGGCACCGCGGTGTGGACTGTCGCCGTCATCCCTTGAACGCGGCGTCCAGCGCGGTGTTCGCGTCGTTCGTCGCGGTGTCGAGGTCCTTGGCGCCGGTGAGGTAGGCCGTCATCATGTCCTTCAGCGGGTTCTGGCCCGCCTCGACGGTCGCCCACTTCGGGGTGGCCGGGGCCGCCTTGCCGCCGCCCTTGGACGCGTCGGCCATCGCCTTGCTGACCGGCTTCGCGTCGAGCGCGGACAGGTCGGTCGAGGCGCCCGGCACCATGCCGGCCTCGGCGAGCTGCTTCTGGTACTTCTCGCTCAGCAGCAGCTTCAGGTAGTCCTTCGCGAGGTCGGAGTTCTTGCTGTTGACCGGGATCGCGAGGTTCGAGCCGCCCTGGAACACCGGCGCCGCCTTGCCCGCGGTCTTCGACGGGATGGCGAAGGCGGAGGAGTTCTTCTCGATGTCCGGGTTGTCCTTCGCCGCCGTCCCCAGCTCCCACGGCAGCGCGATCATCATCGCGACCTTGCCCTGGCCGTAGATGCCGGCCTGCTCGGGGTTCTGCTCGTCGTTGTCCTTGGGCGCGGTGGTGCCGGAGGCGTCGACCAGCTGCTTGTAGAACTCGAGACCGGCCTTCGCCTCCGCGGAGTTGACGGTGGCCTTGAAGTCCTTGCCGTTCTTCTCGGCGATGTCGCCGCCCTCGTCGTAGATGAAGGAGAGGAGCGCGTACCAGTTCTGGCCGGGCAGGTAGAGCGGCTGGAACTGCGGGTCACTGCCGAACTTCGCCTTGAGCTTGGTGATCGCGTCGAGCCACTCCTGGCGCGAGGTCGGCGGCGCCGCGATGCCGGCCTGCTGGAACATGTCCGTACGGTAGAGGACGACCCGGTTGGCCGCGTAGAACGGCGTGGCGTACTGCATGCCGTCCCACTCGCCGGAGTCCTTGAGGCTGGACAGCCACTGCCCGCCGCCCAGGGCGTCGACGTCCCCGCTCAGGTCGGTGAGCACCCCGTCAGCCGCGAACGAGGGCGCCTGAGTGTTGCCGAGCTCGATGACGTCCGGCGGGTCCTGGCTGGCCAGGGCGGTGGTGAGCTTGTCCTGGATGCCGTTCCACTCCTGGACCTCGTACTTGACGGTGACGCCGTCGTGGGTCGCCTCGAACTCCTTGTTGAGGGCGTCGGTGAGGGTTTCCGGGGCAGAGCCGTTCATGAGCCAGACGGTCAGCGTCTTGTCGCCGCCACCACCGCTGCTGTCACTGCTACCCCCACCCGAGCCGGCACAGCCGGCCGTGGCTAACGCGATGGCCGCCGCGCCGGCCATCAGCTTCGTCAAGCGCTTCACGATCGTTGTCCTTCCGTGCGCTGGCCGCGCGTCCACTCAGTGGTTCAGACCTAGTGGTCCAGACCGACTGGTATAGACCTAGTGGTTTAGACCAATGGGAGAACCTTGGTCCCGCGGGTGCCCTCTGTCAAGACAATCGGCGAAGACGTTGCCCGTCTGTTTTTGTTGGCGGGCAACGAGATGCTCGATTGGTGCGAGAACTACTCACGATATGGGGATGTGATCGGCGCCCTTACGATGAGTTCGGTGCCAGTCGCCGAGCGAGCCGAAGTGCTTGCTGAGGGGTGGCGCCATGGACGGGTCGGGTGCCGAAGAACTCGCCGCCGAACTGCTCAGCGTGCACTCTGTCGCGACCGTGGCGCGAGGGTTGGTGACTCGCGCGCTGTTGCCGGAAGGTCGGGTGGAGGCACACGAGTTCGGCAGGCGGCAGCATTCCTCCGCGTCAGCGGGTGCGCTGTTGATCGGCCTGTCAGACGCACGTGCGGTGCCGGAGCCGGTGGTTACGCCTCTCATCAGGGTGGTCAACGCGCTGATCGACGATGATGGCCGCGTCCGATCGCACGACGGCGCCGCGGAGAGCGGCGACACGACGTGGG
>Ga0081539_10000135_pt1 | contig 172789 bp, 151 predicted proteins | sample TabmetS4T2R2_FD_71023 | JGI IMG/M metagenome (GOLD analysis project Ga0081539, IMG submission 71023) | Tabebuia heterophylla rhizosphere microbial communities from the University of Puerto Rico - S4T2R2 | ecosystem: Host-associated > Plants > Roots > Rhizosphere ... | reverse complement strand
GCGGACGCTGGTGCAGCCGACGCTGTCGTGGGAGACGGTGGGTGGTGCGGTGGCTGAGGGTGGTGAGGTGTTGCAGCGCAACGGGCGTACGTTCATCGTGTACTCGACGTCGCATTGTTCCACCCCGGATTACAAGCTGGGGATGATCGAGTACATCGGTGGGGATCCGCTGAACCAGTCGTCGTGGCGTAAGTTCCCGAACCCGGTGTTCCAGCGGGCGGGCAATGTCTATGGGCCGGGGCACAACGGGTTCTTCAAGTCTCCGGATGGTACGGAGGACTGGATCGTGTATCACGCGAACAGTTCGGCGAGCCAGGGGTGTGATATCAACCGGACGACGCGGGCGCAGAAGTTCACCTGGAACGCGGACGGCACGCCAAACTTCGGCACCCCCGTCCAGCTCGGCACCCAGCTCGCGGTGCCGTCGGGTGAGCCGGCGTCCTGACGGTTTTGCGGTCGCCGGTGGCCTCTCAGCGCTGGAACTCCTGGCGCACGATGCCACCGGCGACCGCGCACCAGGTGGCCAGGTCGACCTTCGCGATGGTCTCCAGGCCGTGCAGGCGCTGCACCTTGCGCACCGCGTCGCGCGTGGGCTCGTCGAACGTGCCGGTCAGCTCCACCGCGTACCCCTTGGGGCGCAGGATGCTCTGCAGGCCCAGCACGGCGTCGCCGGTCGACTTCGCGTCCAGCGGCGGCACGAGCGCGTCCCAGGTGTCGCCGAGCACCTCACCCAGCCCGGCGGCCGGCATGCCGTGCTTCACCTGGAAGTCGTTGACGGCCGCCACCGTCGTCGGGTCGAACGTGCCGGTCGGCTGCACCGGGTACCCGTGTGTCCGCAGTAGATACTGGGCGAGCCGGACCACCGGGCCGGTGCTCGGCGAGAGCACGTTGGGCCAGGTGCGGGCCGGGATCGTCGACGCCCGCTGCCCCAGCGCGTGCGCCACGTCCCGCCGCACGCGCGGGAAGAGCTTGTAGAACTCGATCCCCGGGCACTGCGTCTCGCGAAAGTCCCAGTGTCCGAAGAGGACGTGCGCACCCAGCCCGTATCGCCGGCAGATCTCCACGCAGAGCGCGGTCAGCGCGGTGAGCATCGTGCGCGGCGGCGCCTCCTCCACGTAGATGCCCTCGTTTTCGATGCCGATCGCCCGCCCGTTCTCACCGGGGGAGTGGGCGCCGACGATCTGCTGGGTGCCGCCGCGCAGCGCGGCGAGGCTGCCGGCCCGCCCCTCGAGCACGAACCCGCCGCGGCTGACGGTGAAGTGCTGTCCACTGTCGAGCCAGCCGTTGCGGTCCATGTGCAGGTTCTGTATGTCGCGGGCCAGCCAGATCGCCTGGTTGACCGAGTAGTCGACGCTGTTCGGGTATGCCGTGTGGTGGATGACGATCTTCTGCGTCGTGCCGGTGTTGAGCGTGGGCGTGCCCGAGGGGGCCCGGGCGGCCCACGACGCGCCGGTGATGATCTGGTCGACGAACGGCTGGTCGGTGTCGCTTGTGGACTGCGGCGCCTCGGCGGCCTGGGCCGCGCCCGGCATGGCGAGGCCACCCGCGGCGGCCGCGACGACGCCGGTCTTCACGAGGGTACGGCGGTCGAGGGTCATGGCTTCGCTCCCTGGTGGTTTCTGCCGACGTAGTGGACCGCGTGTGAAGAATATTGCCAGCGGCCCGGGTGCCGGGTCAATCGCCACGTCCGAAACCCGCCAGCATCGCCGCTCCGGCCGGGGCACGCTGGAGGCATGTCCACTGTGTTCACGACCCTCGAAACGCCCATGGGTGCCCTGCTGGTGGCCGGGGTGGACGGCACGCTGACCCACGTCACGTTCGGCCGGCCCGACCCCGCCTGGCGCCCGTCCCCGCTGCCCGACGCGGTCGACCAGCTACGCGCCTACCTCGATGGCGAGCGGCGCGACTTCGCACTGCCGACGCGGTCGGCCGGCACGCCGTTCCAGGAGCGGGTGTGGGCCGCGCTGGACGAGACCCCGTACGGCCGGACGCTCACCTACGGCGCGCTGGCCGAGCGGGTCGGCGCGCCCCGCGACCGCATCCGCGCGGTGGCGGCCGCGGTGGGCGCCAACCCGCTGCTGATCGTCCGCCCGTGCCACCGGGTGGTGGGCGCGGACGGCTCCCTGACCGGCTACGCCGGCGGCCTGCCCGCCAAGCGCCACCTGCTGACGCTGGAAGGCGCCCTCAGAGCGCGCTGTTCTAGTGCGCTTTCGGAATTGGGGTGACCGATGTCTTCGTGGCGTCGAAACCCGTTTCAAACAAGGAGATTTGGGCTACCGCGATGTCCGTCGTGGTCCCGACCGTCGCTCCCGCGGCCTCACCCTGCGAGTCTGGGCAATCTCACCCGGGCCGGCTACGCCGGCCCGGCCCGGACCTGTGCGCGCGAGGCTCCTTTGGCGCGTGGCCAGCGGCAGCTTGGACCACGATGGACCGTCGCGGTAGCCCAAATGGAGCGAAATGTCCAGGTGTCGCCGCCCGCCCGCGACGTAGCGTGACCGGGCGCGGGGCGCAGCTTCGCGATCTAGAACGGTTAGGGTCGATATAGCGCCATAACCGTTCTAGATCGCGAACCTGGCGCCAGGCGGTGGCTACTGCCCGCGACCGAGGCCGGCCAAGCTCGCTTGCCGCGGGCTGGCGACCGAGGACATTGTGGACGAACGCTGATCTCAACCCCGAAAGTCTCTAGTGCGCATTTCCCTGCGTCGCGACGCAGCCGGTTGTTGCTGGATCGCGTACACGCGGCCCGTTGCTCTTGTGGCGTCCGGACGCCGCTGATATCAACCACACGTGTTCGCTTCGACTGCCACGCGTGTACGCGTGCCCGCCGCGATCGCGGCGCTCCTCTCGTCACTGCTCCTGGGCGCGGCCGCGGTCGGCGGCGCCGGCGGGCTCGGCGCGGCTTCGGCCTCGTTCGACCGCTTCGAACCCCGGCTGCTGGGCAACCCGCTCGTCATCGTGGGCGGGGACGCCATGCAGGCGATCTCCGCCGTCGTAGACGAGTTCGCCGGCGGGGTCGCCATGAAGGACCCGCGCGTCTTCGTCGAGGAGTCCCTGCGCGCGGTCGAGCGGAAGGACCCGCGGCTGCTGGCCAACCCGGTCATCGTCATGCGCGACGAGGCGTTCCAGCTGCCGCATGTGGACGCCCGGCTGCTCGGCTGCCCGACCTGCGCGAACGACGAGTAGCCTCCGCGCGGCGACCGTTCAGCGCAGGTCGTCGAGGCTGAGCCGGTACCAGGTGGTGTCGACGAACAGGTGCAGGTCGGGGCCGCGGCTCGCCAGACGGTTCCCTTGGGGCAGGGGCTGGCCGTCGGGCATGGTCAGCAGCCGTTCGCCAGTCGGTTGAAACTGACCGTCGGCGAGGCGGCCGATCACGGTGTGGCCGGGTGCGGTCGTGTAGCCGCCGACGAGGGCGCAGGCGTCGCGGCCGACGATCAGCGTGGTGGCGCCGCGGACGTGGCGGTTGTGCCAGCCGGTCACGGCCTCCTCGGCGAGGCGCACGATCGAGAAGCTGTTGTAGTAGCACGACCAGGCCGCCTCCCCGTCGGTGGTGAGGGCGTAGCAGTCGTCGACCGGACCGAAACCGGTGTCGAAGGGATACGTCCAGCCGGGTTGGAGATCGTCGGTGAAGCGCACGATGCCGTGGTGGGCGACCGGGTCGTTGCCGTAGACGCCCTCGTCGAAGTAGCCCACCCAGACCTGCCCGGTCGGGGTGGTCCGCACGTGCTCGATCCCGTCACCGAGATCGCCCTGGTGGACCGGCTGGCTGTCGGCGTCGAAGACCACGGCCGTGCCGCCGCGTGCGGCGACCATCAGCACGCGCCCGCCGGGCAGGGGCTGGGCGTGGCAGAAGGCCATGCCGAGGGCGGTGATCGCGACGACCGCGTCGGTGTCCGTGCCGTGGGTGCTCACCCGGACGGCGACCGGACGCGCCGGACTTGGCCGCGCCGCGCCGTCGTGGGCCAGCAGCGCATCCCGGTCGGCGGGCGTAGCCCACACCGCGATCGCCTCGCCAGCCGGCCCCACCGACACCGACACGAGCACGACCCGCGGCTGCTGGCCAACCCGGTCATCGTCATGCGCGAGGAGGCGTTCCAACTATCCACTGTGGACGCTCGGCTGCTCGGCTGCCCGACCATCTTCATCGACGGGTAGCGTCGCCCGCCGAGCGCCCGACCGGATGTTCGCTGCCAAGCCGGTGAGAGCGGTACGACCACGGCTGGGCGGCCGAACCAGGCCAGTGGATACCTCACGATGCCGAGCGGATCACGTTCCGCTGACCCCGGCGCTGACCATGATCCGACCCGCGAGCCAAGCGGATGCCCCGGGTGTAGGCTGCTGCGCAAGCGGGCTGGCATCGGTCCCGTCGTTTTGAACCGTCGATCGAGGGAGGTGGGGCTGCCGTGGAAGGTCGCAGTCAACCTCCCAGTCCTCGCTGACTCTGGCCCCGGTTGACCTGGCCGCCCCGTCGAGGCGGCTGCGGGGTTTGCCCGCGCGTGTCGGGTTCCGTCCGCCGATCTCGGGTTTCTGTGGAGGATTGCCATGGCCGACAACTGGCGTGCGCGCGTGCGCCCGCGGAGGTTGCTGCGTTTCGACGGCCGGCACCCGCAGGGCCCACCGCCGGAGCTGTCGATGGATCCGCGCGCGGCCGCGGAGGCGCCGCGGGTAGGGCCGGTCGAGGAGAGCGTCGTCACCGCGGCCATCTACTCCCGCGGCCGGCGGGTGCAGACCCCGCCCACGCTGGCACAGACGTACGAGCGGCTGCGCGAGACGCCCGACGGGATCGCCTGGATCGGGCTCTACCGGCCGGCGGAGGCACAGCTGCTGACGGTGGCCGAGGAGTTCGGGCTGCACGAGCTGGCCGTCGAGGACGCGATCGTCGCGCACCAGCGGCCGAAGCTGGAGCGGTACGGCGACACGCTGTTCGTGGTGCTCCGCGCGGCCCGCTACCTCGACGACGTGGAAGAGGTCGACTTCGGCGAGCTGCACCTGTTCGTGGGCGGCAACTTCGTGCTGACCGTCCGGCACGGCCCGGCGCCGGACCTGCCGGCCGTGCGGCGCCGGTTGGAGGCCGACCCGGAACTGCTGGCACGGGGACCGGAAGCCGTGCTGTACGCGATCCTGGACGCCGTCGTCGACGGGTACGCGCCGGTGATCGCCGGGCTGCAGAACGACATCGACGAGATCGAGACGCAGGTGTTCGGCGGCGACCCGAAGGTGTCCCGGCGCATCTACGAGCTGTCCCGCGAGGTGGTCGAGTTCCAGCGGGCCACCCGGCCGCTGCTGGACATCCTGGCCGGGCTGGCCGCCGGGTTCGACAAGTACGACACCGACGAGGAGCTGCGCCGCTACCTGGCGGACGTCGCCGACCACGCCACCACCGCGGCCGAGCGGGTGGACGGCTTCCGGCAGATCCTGGCGGACATCCTCACCCTCAACGCCACCCTCGTCTCGCAGGCGCAGAACGAGGAGATCCGCCAACTCACCGTGGCCTCGTACGCGCAGAACGAGGAGATCAAGCGGGTCTCGGCGTGGGCGGCGATCCTGTTCGCGCCGACGCTGATCGGCACCATCTACGGCATGAACTTCGACCACATGCCGGAGCTGCACTGGGCGGTCGGATACCCATTCGCCATCGCGCTGATGGCATTGACATGTGTCAGCCTGTACGCCGTCTTCAAACACCGCGGCTGGCTCTAGGGTTTCCGGCGTCGGGGTTGGTCCGAGCAGCGGGTCAAGGGTCGTTTCTGGAGAAGAGTGTCCCGGGTCCGTGTCAGCGGCGGGCCGTCGCTCCCGCCGGAGACCGCGGTGGCCGGCGGCTCGCCAAGGGCTCGCCGAGTTCCCCGGCCCCCGCTGCCACCTCCGCGCCCCAAGCCCAACGTGTCCACAATGTCCCAAGCCGCCACGCCGGCGCCGACCGAGCCAGACAGTCCCCGATCGCGGGCAGTAGCCGCCACACCGGGCACGCGGCACCAAGTTCGCGATCTAGAACGGTTAGGGCGCTATATCGACCCTAACCGTTCTAGATCCACACCCGCGGCCCGAAGCTGATTACGCTACGTTACCGGCGGTGCGGCCCCGTGGCCGCACCCATCCCAGGGTTCACTCCCGACTCCGAAAAGCCGGCCGCGCCGCGGGTCAGGGCGGGGTGAGCTCGTAGAGGCGAGTTCGCCGCAGGAACCGGAAGCCGAGGTCCGCGCGCACGGCCAGCAGGCGACGGTCGTCCTCGGCGGTGGTGGTCTCGATCTCTTCGACGTACGGGTGGACCTCGCGCAGCCGCTGGATCAGCGCGGCGTTGACCCACCGGCCCAGCCGCTGTCCGCGGTGGTCGGGGAGCACGGCCGGGCCGTACTGGCGGGCGCGGGGCGGGGCGAGCGCGTCGACGACCGCGACGGCGTAGGCCGCCAGGTCGCCGGCCGTGTCCGCGGCGGTCAGCACGGCGTTACCGGGGCGGCTCGGGCCGCGGAGCAGCTCCTCGACGCGGGGCGGGTCGGGCAGGTCGCCGGTCCAGTGGCGCAGGCGGTAGCCGGGGTGCTCGGCGTCGACCAGCTCGCCCAGCCAGGCCCCGTGCACGTCGCAGTAGGTGAGCACGTGGTGGCGCCTGGACATGGTGTGCCGGAAGCCGTGTCGCAGGCAGAACGCCTCACCGGGCGAGCCCGCGACCACGTCCGCGACAAGGCGTGGCCCGGTGGCGTGTTCCCGGACGGCGGCCAGCAGCCGGGAGCCGATCCCGCGTCGCCGCCACCCCGGCTCCACGAACAGGCTCAGCTCGGCGCCGCCCGAGAGCGCGGGTACCAGAATGAGCGGCCGCAGGCTGGCCACCCCGACTACGGACCCCCGCGGCGCCACAGCCTGCCACCGCGAGCCCCCGGGGTGGTCCGACACCGCCACGATGTCGATCAAGCGTTCGCTCACGAGGCCACGATCGCCTCCTCCGGTCCGCGGAACAATGCGAAATATCGAAGCGCCGCATAACGCGCCGGTTATCGATCGCGGCGATAACCAATGCCTTATCGGTCGATACGGATTTCGTCGTTGATGGACGCGGCGGGCTCACGCACGCTATGGACGGCGCCGGCGTCTTGACGATGGATCGCTGTATGCGAGGAGACTCACGATGGAAAAAGGCAACGGCGGCTTCTCCGAAACGGGGCTGCGCCGAATGCGCGACGTGCTGACCCGACACGTCGAGTCCGGGGCGATTCCCGGGCTCGTCGCTCTGGTCAGTCGCGGTGACGAGACGCACGTCGAAGCGATCGGGACGATGCGCCACGACGGCGGCCCGCCGATGACCCGGGACACGATCTTCCGGATGGCGTCCACGTCCAAGCCGGTCACGGTCGCGGCGGCGATGGTCCTGCTCGACGAGTGCCGGCTGCGGCTGGACGATCTTGTCGAGACGTGGCTGCCCGAGCTCACCGACCGCCAGGTGCTGACGCGGATCGACGCCCCGCTGGACGACACCGTGCCGGCGCGGCGGCCGATCACCGTGCGGGACCTGCTGACCTCCACGTTCGGGCTCGGCATGGACATGACGGTGCTGGGCACTCCGATCATGGGCGCGGTCTTCGAGCAGGGGATCTTCCCCCAGAAAATGACGGAGTACCCCGAGCCGGACGAGTGGATGCGCCGCCTCGGCACGCTCCCGCTCATGCACCAGCCAGGAGAGCGCTGGCAATACCACATCAGCAACGATCTGCTCGGCGTGCTGGTCGCCAGGGTCACCGGCCAGCCGTTCGAGACGTTCCTGCGCGAGCGCGTCCTCGATCCGCTGGGGATGACCGACACCGGCTTCCACGTGCCCGCCGACAAGATCGACCGGCTGCCGCCCAGCTACGCTCCCGACCCGCAGACCGGAGAGTTCGTCCTGTGGGACGAGGGCGCGGGCGGGCAGTACAGCCAGCCGCTGGCGTTCCAGTCCGGCGGCAGTGGGCTGGTCGCCACCGTCGACGACTACCACGCGTACTTCCGGCTGCTGCTCGACCACGGTGTGCGCGGCGGCGAGCGGATCCTGTCCCGGCCCGCCGTCGAGCTGATGACCACCAACCGCCTCACGACCGAGCAGCAGGCCGCCCGCACCGCCATGGCTCGCGACAACGTGCACATCTCGTTCGGCCAGGGGCAGCACGGCGGCTGGGGCTTCGGTATGGCCGTGCGCACCTACCGTGGCGACTACGCACCGACCGGCCAGTTCGGCTGGGACGGCGGCACCGGCACCTCCGCCTACGCCGACCCGGACAAGCAGCTCGTCGGGATCCTGTTCACCCAGGTCGGGATGTCCGTGCCGAGCGCGCCGAGGGCCATCCACGACTTCTGGACCACGCTCTACCAGGCGATCGACGACTGACACCCGAGCCAGCGCCCCGGAGCCGCCGCCGGCGCCGGGGCGCTGACGGCTTGGCGGACCTAAGTATGCTGGCACTTTCCGGGGATACCACGGGACCGGCGCTTTCCTAGCGTGAGTCGTATGACGGACTTCCATCTTCCGGCCGAGATCGACAGCGACTCGGGCGGCCTCACCGACTACGAAGGGCTGATCGACCTCGTGCGCGACCTCGGCCACGGCGTATGGACCGAGGACGGCCCGGTGGACCGGCTCTCCTACGACCTCGACGGCGACGGCCACTTCGACCTCGTCAAGGACGACGACAACTGATCCACTGGCAGGATGGATCCGTGCGGTACGGGGTGCTCGGAGCGGTGCGGGTGCTCGGCCCAGGCGGGGTCGAGGTGCCCGTCGGCGGGCCGCGCGCCCGCGCGCTGCTCGTGCTCCTGCTGCTCGACGCCGGCCGCATCGTGCCGGCCGAGCGCCTGATCGACGGGCTCTACGGCGACAGCCCGCCGGCCGGCGCCGGAAACGCGCTCCAGTCGCAGGTGTCGCGGCTGCGCCAAGCGCTGGGGGAGTACGCGCCGATCGAGTTCCACCCGGCCGGCTACCGGCTGGCGGTGGAGCCGGACGAGGTCGACGCGCACCGGTTCGCGCGGCTGGCCGCCGACGGGCAGCGGGCGTTGGGCGCGGGAGACCCGGCCGGCGCAGCGGGCGGGCTGCGCGAGGCGCTCGACCTGTGGCGGGGGCCGGCGCTGGCCGACGCGCCACACGCGGCCGGGCGGGCGGCGCGCCTGGAGGAGCTGCGGCTGACCGCCGCCGAAGACCTGGCCGAGGCCGGTCTACGCATCGAAGCGACCCCCAGCCAGCTGATCGCCGAGTTGCGCGACATCGTGGCCACCCATCCACTCCGGGAACGGCCGCGCGCCCTGCTCATGCGGGCCCTGTACGCGGCCGGGCGGCCGGCCGAGGCGCTCGCCGCGTTCGAGGACGCGCGGCGGGTCCTCGCCGACGAGCTGGGCACCGACCCGTCGCCGGAGATGACCGCCCTGCACGTGGCGATCCTGCGGGACGAGGCGGCCGGGCCGCCGTCGCTGCCGGGGCAGCTCACCAGCTTCGTGGGGCGGGAGGAGGAGCTGCGCCGGGTGGGCAGGCTGCTCGGCGAGGCGCGGCTCGTCACGCTGCACGGACCGGGCGGGGCCGGCAAGACCCGCCTCGCCGTGGAGGCGGCCGGGCGGCAGGACGGCGAGGTGTCCTTCGTGGAGCTCGCCGCGCTGCCCCCGGGCGGCGACGTCGCGCAGACCGTGCTCGGCGCGCTCGGCCTGCGCGAGGCCGGCCTGCGCGGCGCGGCCGACCCGCGGGACGCCACCGAGCGGCTCCTCGCCGCGCTCGCCGACCGGCGGCTGCTGGTCGTGCTGGACAACTGCGAGCACGTCGTCGACGGCGCGGCCCGGCTCGCCGCGCGCATGCTCGCCGCCGCGCCGGGCGTACGCGTGCTCGCCACGAGCCGCGAGCCGCTCGGCATCACCGGCGAGGCACTGTGCCCGGTCTTCGGGCTCGCCGTCCCGCCGGAGCACGGGCCCGAGCGGGCCGGCACCTACCCCGCCGTGCGGCTCTTCGCGGACCGGGCGGCGGACGCCGTTCCCGGGTTCACCGTCAATGAATCCAATGTGGACGGCGTGCTGCGCGTCGTGCGTACCCTCGACGGCCTGCCTTTGGCCATCGAGCTGGCCGCGGCGCGCCTGCGGGCCCTGCCCGTCGCGGAGGTCGCGGCCCGCCTCGACGACCGGTTTCGCCTGCTCAACCGCGGCAGCCGCGCCGCCGAGCCCCGCCACCAGACCCTCCGCGCGGTCGTCGAGTGGAGCTGGGACCTGCTCGACGAGGACGAGCGGCGGCTGGCCCGGCGGCTGACCGTGTTCGCCGGCGGGGCAACGCTCGACGCGGCCGAACGCGTCTGCGGCGCCGACCTCGACGTCCTCGCCAGCCTCGTCGACAAGTCGCTGGTGGTGGCCGCCGCCGGGCGGTACCGGATGCTGGAGACCGTGCGCGCCTTCTGCGCCGAGCGGCTCACGGAGGCCGGGGAGGCGGCCGGGCTGCGGGCGGCGCACGCCGCCTACTACCTGGACCTGGCCCGCGAGGCCGACACCCACCTGCGCGGCGCCGAGCAGCTCGAGTGGCTGCGGCGCCTCGACGGCGAGCGTGACGACCTCCGCGCGGCGCTGGCCGGCGCGATCGGCGACGACCCGCCCACCGCGCTCCGCCTGCTCGCCGCGCTCTCGTTCTACTGGTGGCTGCGCGGCCTGCGCACCGAGGGGGCGGCGCTCGCCGCGCGGCTGCTCGCCGCCGTCGGGCCGGACGCGCCCGAGGAGATGCTGGAGGAGTACGCGGCCTGCGCCCTCACCGCCCACCTCGGCGGCACCGCCGACGTGCCGGTCCGGCAGTGGGGCTCGGAGATGATCGTCCCGGCGCTGGGGCGGCCGCCGCGGCACCCGTTCGTGCTGTACCTCTCCGCGATGGCCCTCGGCCCGCCCACCGACGGCCCGGTCACGATCACCGACATGGTCGAGCGGTGGGGTCCGATCTTCGGCGACGACCCGTGGATCCACGCGCTCGGCTCCGTCGGAGTAGGTCTGGTGCTCGTCTTCCAGCAGCGGGTCGAGGAGGCCAAACGGGAGATCGCCGCCGCGCTGGCCGGCTTCCGGGCGATCGGCGAGCGGTGGGGCATGATGCTGGCGCTGGCGGCGACGGCCGAGTTCGCCGACGGGCGGGGCGACCACGCCGCGGCCACCGCGCCGATGGGCGAGGCGCTGCGGCTGGCCGAGGAGCTTGGCTCCATGGTCGACATGGCCGACCTGCTGCGCACCCGCGGCGACGGGCGGGTGGCCGCCGGCGACCTCGACGCGGCGCGCGCCGACTACGAGCGGGCGGCGGCCCTCGCCCGCCGCTCCGGGGTGACCGAGATGGTGGCCGCCGCCCACCTGGGGCTCGCCGCGGTGGCGCTGCGCGGCGGCGACCTGCCTGCGGCGCGGCGGTGGTGCGCGGAGGCGCTCGCGGAGTGCCCGACCGGCTGGTTCAGCGCGGACGCGACCCGCTTCGGCGTGCTCGTGGCCCACGGCCGCATCGCCCAGGCCGAGGGCGACGGCGCGGCCGCCCGCGCCTGGTACCGCCGCGCGCTCGCCGCGATGGCCGGCGTCCGCACGATGCCGATCGTCGCCGACGCGATCGACGGCCTCGCCGCCCTCTCACCGCCGGACGAGGCGTCGCTGCTGCTCGGCGCCGCGGCGGCGGTGGAGGCCGTCCCGCTGGACGCGGCCCGGGCCCGCGCGGCCTCGGCCGAAGACTTCGAACGCGGCGCCGCGATGACCCGCGCACAGGCGCTGGCGGTCCTGTCAGCGGACGGTGCGTGACCGGTAAGCGCCGCCCGCCACCGTGGGCGCATGACGACACGAACCCCCGCGGTGGTGGCCGATGACCTGCGCAAGCGGTACGGCGCGACCACCGCCCTCGACGGCTTCGACCTCACCGTGCCGGCCGGCACGGTGTACGGCATCCTCGGCCCCAACGGCGCCGGCAAGACCACCGCCGTGCGGGTGCTCGCCACGCTGCTCCGCTTCGACTCCGGCCGGGCCTGGGTGGCCGGGCACGACGTGGTCCGCGAGCCGGCCCGCGTGCGCGGCGCGATCGGCCTCACCGGCCAGTACGCCGCGGTCGACGACATCCTCTCCGGCCGCCAGAACCTCGTGCTCTTCGGCCGCCTCCACCACCTGCGCCCGCGCGCGGCGAAGCGGCGGGCGGACGAGCTGCTGGAACGGTTCGGGCTAGTGGAGGCGGCCGACAAGTCGGCCAAGGAGTACTCCGGCGGCATGCGGCGCCGCCTCGACCTGGCGGCCAGCCTCATCCGGACGCCGGCCGTCCTGTTCCTCGACGAGCCGACCACCGGCCTCGACCCGCGCAGCCGCAACCAGCTGTGGGACGCGGTGCGCGAGCTTGTCGGCGGCGGGACGACGGTGCTGCTCACCACGCAGTACCTGGAGGAGGCCGACCAGCTCGCCGACCGCATCTCGGTGGTCGACCACGGGCGGGTGGTGGCCGAGGGCACGTCCGACGAGCTGAAGAGCAAGATCGGCGGCGACCGCGTCGAGGTGGTCGTGCGGGACACCGCCGACCTGGCCGAGGCCGCCCGCCTCGTCGGCCACGTCACCGCCGGACCGCCCGAGATCGACGCCGACGTGCGCAAGGTGAGCGCGCCGGTCACCGACCGCGTCGCCGCGCTCTCCGAGGTGATGCGAACCCTCCAGGCCGCGCGGATCACCGTCGAGGACGTCGGGGTACGCCGCCCGACGCTCGACGAGGCGTTCCTGCGGATCACCGGCCACCGGGTGGGTGCGTGATGGCGTCGCCGCGCTGGGGCCTCGCGGACGGGTGGACGATGACCCGCCGCAACATGGCGCACGTCGCGCGCGCCCCCGAGGAGATCGTGATCTACTTCAGCCTGCCGATCATGTTCGTGCTCGTCTTCGGGTACGTCTTCGGCAGCGGCATGTCCGTCCCGGACGGCGGCAACTACCGCGAGTACCTGGTGCCCGGCGTCTTCGTCATGACCATGCTGTACGGCCTGGGCGCCACCGCCACCGGCATAGCGGTCGACGTGAGCCGCGGCGTCGTCGACAGGTTCCGCTCGATCGACATGGCCCGCTCGGCCCTGCTGGTCGGCCGCAGCGGCGCCGACCTGCTGCGCGCGCTGCTGGAGATGGCGACGCTCGTCGTGTGCGGCCTGCTCGTCGGATGGCAGTGGCGCGACGGCATCCTCGACGCGCTCGCCGGCGTCGGGCTCGTGCTGCTGCTCCGGCTGGCGCTGACCTGGGTCGGCATCTACCTGGGCCTGGTGGTGCCCAACCCGGACACGGTGTCGGTGATCGTGTTTCCGGTGGCTTTTCCGCTGACCGCGCTCTCGAACGTCTTCGTCGCCCCCGACCTCATGCCCAACTGGCTGGGCGCGATCTCCGCCTGGAACCCGCTCTCCGCCACGGTCGCCGCCATCCGCGACCTCTTCGGCAACCCGGGCACCGGCGGCGACGCGTGGCCGGCCCAGCACCCGCTGCTGCTGGCGGTCGCGTGGCCGGTGCTGCTCATCGCCGTCTTCGCGCCGCTCGCGGTACGCCGCTACCAGCGCCTGAGCCGCTGACGCTTCGCCGAGTGGCCGGGGCCGCCATGCGGCCCGGCCACTCCTGGGTGGCCGAGGTCAGGCGTTGGTGACGACCTCCCGCACGCCGTCCTCGATGGACGATGGGGACGAGGTATCCACGGCGGTGATCGGCTCGGCCGGCGCGCCGCCGACGGCGACCTGCCGGATGTCGGGGAAGCGTGCGTGTCCGTCCATCATGGCCGCGACCGGGACGTCGCCGACGGCCACGATGACCGTGCACCGCTGGACGCCCAAAGTGTTGAAATAGGACAGTCCGTTCGCCGCGGTCTGCGGGCCCGCGATCGCCAGGTACTGCACCTTGACCGCCGTCTCGGCCGAGGCCTCCCGCATGCCGGCCCAGGCGGCCCGGGCCGGCTCGTCGGCGAGCCCCTTGTCGCCGGTCAGGAGGCAGGCGGTGGTCGCCTCGTAGTGGCGCTCCCGCACCTCGGGCTCGGCCGGCGACGGCCACAGCAGCCAGGCGACGATCGCCGCGACGACGACGGCGGCCGCCGTAGCGACAAGGACTTCGGGACGTAGCAACCGGCCGCGCATGTCGAGCACCCCCGCTGAGCGTCCGCTCAGTGCACAGCAGACACACGGTTGATGTCAATGGGTTGTGCCATTTCAGTTAGGGGTTGTGTACACAGGGATTCGGGCCTCACACTCTTGCCCAGCTTCGGACCGCGCGGGGGAGGGCTGCCATGGGTGGTCGGTCGGTTGACCGTGTGCTCCTCGACGGGCGAGGTCCCCGCCGGGCGGTCGGGAGATTCGCCCGGCGCCTCGGTTTCGTGCTCGCGCTGGTGCTCCTGCTAGGGGTGGCGGCACCTACCGGCCGCCTTGTGCCCGAAGACGATCCGACGCCCGTTTCGTGGCTGTGGGACTGGGTTTCGGCCCGTCCGTCCTGGGCCTACCGCGACCCGCCGACGCCCGAGCAGTCGAGGGGGAGGTCCACGCCGGGCCACTACGTGAAGACGTCACGGGTCCCCGACGCCGGCCGCGCTGTCAAGGCCAAGGGTGAGCTCGCCGCGTACGAGCCGCACGAGCTCGACGGCGGCAGCCGCACGGTCGGCGCGGCCACGCCCGGATTCGTTCCGGCCACCAGCAAGCGCGTCGCGTCCGCCGCCACCGAGCGCTCCGACACCTACCGCAACGCGGACGGCTCGTACACCCGCCGCGTCTATCCCCGGCCGGTCAACTACAGGGCGGCCGACGGCACGTGGCGGCCCATCGACAGCCGGCTGCGGCGCGGCGGCGACGGGCGTCTGGGCGTCACCGCCAACTCGGTCGGGTTGAGCTTCGCGGGCGCCGCCCCGACAACGGCCGCCGGGCAGGACCTGGTGCGGATCAGGGTGCGGCCGGGTGTGGAGCTGTCGTACACGTTCTCCGGTGCCACGGTCGGCGCGCCGACAGCCGACGGCGAGGTCGCCCGGTACCCGAACGTGTTCTCCAATGTGGACCTCGAGCTTGGCGCGCGGGCCGACGGCGTCGCGGAGACGCTCGTCCTGCGCGGGGCGGATGCCCCGGCCCGGTACGAAACGTCCCTGCGGCTGACCGGCCTGACGCCGAGGATCGGAGCCGGCGGCGGGGTCGAGCTCGTCGACGCCGCGGGGGCGGTCGCGGTGTCGATGCCGGTCGCCCACGCGGAAGACTCCGCCGGCGCCACGTCGCGTCCTGTGGTGTACGAACTCGTCACGGACGGCGGTGCACCGGCGCTGCGCATGTCGATCGACGAGCAGTGGCTTCGCGACCCGACGCGCAAGTTTCCGCTGACGCTTCACCAGAGCGCCGCCGTAGGCGACGGCGCCATCGACGACAACCTGGCCGTCGGCACCCGGAACTCGGGCGGACAGAAGAGCCAGGCCCGGATCCCGTTGGAAGCCTTCGAGACCACATACGCCGGCCAGCCGATGACCGGCGCCGAGCTCAATCTGTTCATGAGCTACCAGGGCGACGGCAAGTCCTGCGTGGCGCGGCCCTATACCGTGCACACCGGCGAGCCGATCGGCACGGCCTCGCCCAGCAGCGAGAAGGCGTGCGACAACACTCGCGGTGCCGCCGGGGTCGGGGTCTGGTCGCGGACGGCCCTCGACGTCGCCGCTGTCGACGAATGGGTCAGCGGCGCGGCCGACCCGGAGCTGACGGTGCGTGCCTCGGAGTCGGACAGCGCGGCGTGGAAGCGGTTCGCCACCGACGAGCCCAACGTGTCCTGCGACGACGCCAAGTACGGCGGCAGCGGCTGCGACCCTTTCCTGGCCGTGACCTTCGCGGCCAACGTGGCGCCCCAGATCGACTCCCGCCACCCGGGCAACAACGTGGCGCTCAACACGCTCACGCCCGAGTTCGCCGCGCGCGGGCACGACCCGGACAACTCGCCGGGCACCGGGCTGCGGTACCACTTCCTGATCTACAACGACCAAGGCACGCAGATCCACAGCTCGGGCTGGCAGCCGAGCGTGTACCGGGTGCCGGCCGGAGTCCTGGCCTGGGGCAAGACCTACCTGTACGCGGTGCAGATCAACGACTTCTCGTCGACCGGACCGCCCGCGCCGGTGCTGTACGCGTTCACCACCCAGGTGCCGCAGCCGATCGTCACGTCGTCGCTGGCGCAGAACGGCGGCAAGGGCTACGAGGCCAGCGCCGGCAACTACACGATGTCCGATGTGGACGCCCAGGTCGCCGGTGTCGGGCCGGCGCTGTCCATCGAGCGCGACTACAACAGCCTCGACACCCGGGCGAGCAGCGCGTTCGGCCAGGGCTGGTCGTCCATTTTGGACATGCGGGTCTCCGAGGGTGTCGACGCGAGCGGCGCGCTGACCACCGCGACCGTGCGCTATCCGAGCGGCCAGGACACCACCTTCGGGCGCAACGACAACGGCGTGTGGGTGCCGCCGTCGGGGCGCTTCTCGGTGTTCAAGCCGCTCACCGGCGGCGGGTACACGCTGACGGACAAAGACGCGACCGCCTACGAGTTCGGCCGGGCGCTGGGCGGCGGCGCGTTCGGGATCACGAAGATCACCGACGCGAACGGCCGGGCGATGGCTTTCCGGTACGACGCGTCCGGGCGTATCGACCGGCTGACCTCCGCCTCCGGCCGCACGCTGACGGTGACCTGGACGACGCCCGCCGGCGCCCAGCACCCGCACGTCGACACCGTGACCACCGACCCGGCCACGCCCGGCAGCCCGGCGACCGCGCTGACGTGGAACTACGGATACGACAAGGACCGCCTGGCGCAGGTCTGCGCGCCCGGGGCGGGCGGCGACTGCGCGCGGTACGAGTACACGTTCGCCTCCCAGCACGCCAGCACCGTCCTCAACTCCGGGCCGTACTCCTACTGGCGCCTCGACGAGCCGGCCGGGGCCACCACGGCACGAAGCTCGGTGCTGTCCAACGACGGCACTGACGACGCGACGTACTCGAACGTGACGCTTGGCGGCGCGGCCGCGCTGCCCGGCTCCACCGCGACGTCGGCGAGCTTCAACGGCACAAGTTCGCTGGTGACCCTGCCGACGAAGACGACCACCGAGAGCTCGTCCCAGTCGGTCAGCATGTGGTTCAAGACCGGCGCCACCCGCGGCGTGCTCTTCAGCTATCAGCGGGACGCCGTGACGCCCGGCGCGACCACGCCGGGCAACTACGATCCGGTGCTCTACATCGGACAGGACGGCAAGCTGCGTGGCGAGTTCTGGATGGGCGCCACGACGCCGATCACGACCGCCAACCCGGTAAACGACAACCAGTGGCACCACGTGGCCCTGTCCGGCAACGGCGGCATCCAGACGATGTATCTGGACGGCGTGAAGGTCGGCGACCTGTCCGGCGCGATCCAGTTGCAGGCCGCCAACCTCCCCCGCGGCTACGTCGGGGCCGGGTTCGTCGGTCACGGCTGGCCGAGCCACGGTTACACCCAGGCCACCGCCACGTTCTTCAACGGCTCCATCGCCGACGTGGCGTTCTACAACAGCGCCGTGACCGCCGGCACCGTCACCGCGATGTTCAAGGCCGGAAGCGCGAGTACCCCGGGCATGTCGAAGGTGACCAGCGAGGCCGGCCGGGTGACCGCGCAGGTCCGCTACGACACCGTGTCCGGCCGGGTCGACCAGGTCACCGACGAGAACGGCGGCACCTGGCAGATCGGCGCCCCGACCGTCTCCGGCTCCAGCCAGGTGTACGTCTCCTCGGTACTGGGCTCGCAGCCGCGCGACTACCTGCGCCTCGGCGATCTCGAGGCCACGGCGGACGCGGTCAGCCAGGTGATGACCGAGAGCCGCTGGCGATACCACAACGTCACGTTCAACACCACGCCGCCGAACACCACCAGCCCGTTCGCCGACACGTACGGCGCCACTTTCAACGGCACATCGTCGTACCTGCGGATGGACGCCTCGTTCGAAAAGTTTCCGGCCGAGGGGCCGACCTCGGTCGAACTGTGGTTCAAGACGCCGGTCAACCACGCCCGGAGCGGCGTGCTGTTCGCGAACCAGTCGGCGCCGGTAGACGGGGGCGCGCCCGCCACCTCGCCGTGGACACCCGTGCTGTACGTCGGCGCGGACGGCCTCCTGCGCGGCGAGTTCTGGACCGGCTCGGCGCTGCCCATCACCTCGAGCGCGAAGGTGAACGACGGCAAGTGGCACCACGTCGTGCTCGCCTCCTCGTACACCAACAACAAGCAGACGCTCTACCTGGACAACGCGATCGTCGGCTCCCTGGCCAACCACGGCCAGTACACCTTCGCCGAGATCGGCTACATCGGCGCCGGCACGACCCGGTCGTGGCCGAGCTCGTCGGGCGACGTCAGCTACTTCAACGGCAATATCGCCGAGTACGCCTACTACAACAAGGAACTGACCGCGGCGGAGGTCGACGCCCACTACAAGGCATCCCGCAGCTCGCTGCCGCCGCCCGCGGGCGTGACCGGTCCGGTGCTGACGCCGATCTCGACCGCCACCGTGACCGATCCGGACGGCAAGGCGTCCAAGCAGATGTTCGACGTGGTCAACGGCGGCCGGCTGATCGCGGAGACCGACGCGCTGGGCAACACCACCTCGTACGGCTTCGACGTCGGCGGTTTCGTCTCGGTCGTCTACGACCCGCTGGGCCGCAAGACCGAGTCCGGCAAGGACGTGCGCGGAAACACCATCCGCTCGACGACGTGCTCGTTCGGCGACGGCGAGGTCGGCGACGACTGCGAGACCATGTACTACAAGTACTGGCCGGACGCCACCACGACCAACCTCACCCCGGACGCCCGTAACGACCAGCTGACCGACATCGTCGACCAGCGCGGCCTGAGCGAGGACGACCAGCAGTTCCGGACCAAGCTCACCTACGACACCGCCGGCAACCGCACCGGCATGACGTCGCCGCCGGTGCCCGGCTTCCCGGCCGGCCGGACGACGGCGATGACGTACACGACCGCCACCACGCCGGCCGACGGCGGTGGCGTGACCCCGCCCGGACTTCCGCTGACCACCCGGTCGGCCGGCGGGGCGGTGCAGTCCACCGCCTACAACGCCGCCGGCGACGCGGTCCGGGTGACCGATCCGGCCGGCCTCGTCACGGAGTTCAGCCACGACGGGCTGGGCCGGGTCACGGCCAAGAAGGTGATCTCCGACGCGTATCCGGCCGGCCAGGTCACCACGTACCGGTACGACACCGACGGCCAGATCGTGGAGACCACCGAGCCGCCGGTCACCGACCAGGTCACCGGCGCGGTCCACACCGCGCGCACCAACGACGTGCTGGATCCGGACGGCCACATCCTCTCGCGCACCGTGGCCGACACGACCGGCGGCGACGCCGCCCGCACCTCGACCACCGCCTACGACGCGCACGGCCAGGCGATCAAGTCGGTCGACCCGAGCGGCGCGGTCACCCTGTTCGAGTACGACGTCTACGGCAACCAGGTCAAGGCCACCTCGTGCGACAGCGACCCGGACCCCGGCGACGCCTGCCCCGGCGGCGACGTGCTGCGGGTGCTCCAGCACGTGTACGACGCCAACGGGCAGCTGCTGACGAGCACGCTGACGGGTGAAGACGGCACACAGACCCGGATCGCGTCCTACGCGTACTACGCCGACGGCGCGCTGGCGTCCGAGACCGACGCGATGGACTGGACGACCAGGTACGAGTACTTCGGCGACGGCGACCTCAAGAAGGTCACCCGCACCGACGGCGTGACGACCTACGTCGTCGAGGAAAACCTCTACGACAACGCCGGCAACCTGATATCGCGGACGGAGAACAACGGCGCCACCACCACCGGCTACCGCTTCGACGCCGCGGGCCGGCTCCAGTCCACATCGGTCGACCCGGACGACGCCGATCCACATAGGACACGGCGGAGCACCCAGTACACGTACGACGCCGACGACCGGGTGGTCGCCACCCGCCACATGGCCGGCGAGCAGAACACGGTCCTCAGCACCGTGGAGAACACCTACGACCCGATGGGCCGTGTCACGTCCGAGACGGTCAGCAGCGCGTCGGCCAACAGCCCGGTCGGCTGGTGGAAGCTGGAGGAGACGGCCGCCGCGGGACAGCAGTTCTTCGCCTACGACTCCTCACCCTCGCACCATGACCTGCTGGGCTCCGCCGGCGTGTCAGTGGGCGGCGGGTTCGGCACCTTCACCACCGGGACGCTCGACACGAGTCAGGTGCTGGACACCACCCAGTCCTACACGGTCTCGGCGTGGGTGCGGGTCAACGACTTCAACACCTACCAGACCGCCGTGGGCCAGGGTGGGCAGCTGCGCGGCGCCTTCTCCCTCCAGTACAACAAGCCACGGAACAGGTGGGCGTTCATCGCACCCTCGTCCGACTCCGCCAGCCCGTCCACGTTCTACCTCGCGTCCTCCGCGGCCGCCTTGACCGCGAACACATGGGTGCACCTGGTCGGCGTCTTCGACGCGGGCACCAAGGGCATGGCCCTCTACGTCAACGGCGCGGCGGGCACCTCCGGCACCAACCCGACGCCGTTCGCCTCAGCGCCCCAGGCGGGCCTGTCGTTGGGCGGCGTCACGAACGCGGACCAGAGCGGAGGCAACGAGTTCCGCGGCTCCCTCGACAACGTGCAGGTGTACCAGCGGGCGTTGTCGGCCGCGGAGGTCGCCACCCTCTACGGCGGCGGCAACGGCCGCACGGGAAACGCCACCGTCCGCGTCGACGAGCTCACCACGCTGTACACAGTGGACGACCGCGGACTGACGACGGCGACGCGAACCCCCAACGGCAACACCACCGACTACGCGTACGACGAGGCCGGCAGGCTGGCGGTGACGACCGAGCCGTCCGTGAACGCCGAGACGTACGGCGCCACGGCGGTGCCCGTCCGGCCGGTGTCCAGGGCCGGCTACAACACCTTCGGCGAGCAGGTCGAGTCCCAGGACCCGCTCGGCAACGTGGTGCAGACGCGGGTCGACGCGCTCGGCCGCCCGATCGCCACGATCCTGCCGGACTACACCCCGCCGGGCGGCGGCGCGCCGATCGCCGGCGCGAGCACCACCTCCACCTACGACAAGCTCGGCCAGCTCGTCTCGTCCACCGACCCGCGCGGAAAGACCACCACCTACGAGTACGACCCGCAGGGCAACCCGGTGAAGGTGACCGGACCGACCGGGAAGGTCACCACGGCGAAGTTCGACAAGGTCGGTGACCTGCTGGAGACCGTCGACCCGACCGGCGCCAAAACGACGGCCACCTACGACTTCCTCGGCCGCACGGTGACCAGCAGCCAGGTGGTGCGGCAGCCGACGCCGGTCACGAACACGGTCGAGTACAAGTACGGCACCGGCGTCTACGGCGCGACGGCGGCCGCCGGCCCCTGGCTGCGCGAGGTGAAGTCGCAGGACGGCGTCGTCGTCCAGGCCACGTACAACCGCCTCGGAGAGCGGCTCACCGTCGACGACGGCGCCGGCAACATCACCCGCACCGAGTACGACGGGCTCGGCCGGGTCGTCGGCACGAGGCATCCGGACAACACCCGGCAGAACCTGTCGTACGACGGCGCCGGCCGTGTCCTGCGGGCGCAAAGCCTCGACGCCGCGGGCGTGGTGCTGACCACCGACTCGATGGCCTACGACAACAACGGCAACGTGATCGCGTCGACCGATCCCCGCAACACGACGACCACCTACACCTACGACGCGCTGGACCGGGTCACCGGCGAGGTCCAGCCGATCAGCGCCACCGACTCGATAACCACTTCGTTCGGGTACGACGCGGCCGGCAACGCCACGCGGTTCACCGACGGCCGGGCGAACGACTTCTGGACCACGTACAACCCGTGGGGGCTGCCGGAGTCGCAGATCGAGCCGGCGACGGTGGCCTACCCGGGCGCGGCCGACCGGACGTTCACCGCCGCCTACGACGCGGCCGGCCGGCTCACGGCGCAGCTGATGCCGGGCGGCGTCCGCGTGGACAACCAGTACGACGACCTCAACCGGCTGACCGGGCAGACCGGCGGCGGGGCGGAGGCGGCCACCGCCGCCCGCACCTTCGGCTACGACGACGCCGGCCGGCTGACCTCCCTGTCGGCTCCGGGCGGCAGCGACACGGTCGCGTACGACGACCGGGGGCTGCCCCTCTCGATCACCGGGCCGAACGACGCTTCGTCCTTCACGTACACCCGGGACGGGCGGCTGGCCACCCGCACCGACGCGGCTGGCACCACCACCTACGCCTACGACAGCGCGGGGCGTCTCAAGAGCGCGGACAACCCGACCACGAACATCCGCCAGTACGTCAGCTACAACGCGATGTCGCAGCCGAACAGGATCCTCTACGGCGGCGCCGGCGGCGACGCCCGCACGCTGACGTACGATCCGCTGCACCGGCTCAAGACCGACACGCTCGAGACAGCCGGTGGCGCCACGGTCGGCTCGATCACCTACGGCTACGACCTCAACGGCAACGAGACGTCCAAGGTGACCACCGGGTTCGCGGGATCGGCGAGCAACAGCTACACCTACGACCTGGCCGACCGGCTCAAGTCCTGGACGGCGGGCACGACCACCACCGCGTACGCGTACGACAAGTCCGGCAACCGCACGCAGGCCGGGAGCAAGACCTTCACGTACGACGCCCGCAACCAGCTGCTGACCCAGGGCGGCGCCACGCCGACCGCATACGCCTACACCCCGCGCGGCACGCTGCGAACCACGACCTCCGGGTCGGTCGGCTACACCACCGCGGCCGACGCCTTCGGCCAGGTGACCTCGCAGCAGGCCGCCGGCGGCACCCAGACCTACGAGTACGACGCGCTCGGGCGGGCGGTGCGGCCGGGCTTCGAGTACACCGGGCTGGGCAACACGCTGGCCGCCGACGGCACCGCCATCTACACCCGCGGGCCGGGCGGCGAGCTGATCGGTGTGGGAACGGGCACCGGCGCCGACTCCCCGCACGCCTGGACCGACCAGCACACCGACCTTGTCGGCCTGCTCGACGACACCTCCACCAGCCTGATGGGCTCCGCCACGTACGACCCGCTCGGCACCGTGGTCGCGAGCGCCGGCATGGTCGGCAACCTCGGATACCAGTCGGAGTGGACGGACGGGCTCACCGGACGGGTCAACATGATGGCCCGCTGGTACAACACCGACACCGGCCAGTTCGACACCCGCGACACGGCCGGCGTCAGCCCGATGCCGGACTCGGTGCGGGCAAACCGCTTCCAGTACGGCGACGCCAACCCACTGACCACAGTGGACCCGACCGGCCACTGGGGCCTGTCCAGCCTCGGGCGAGCGGTCAGCAGCGTCACCAAGTACGTGCCGAACCCCGTGACGAGCTTCCGCGCGTACACCAGCTACGCGTACAGCGCGTTCAACTACGTCTCCTCCGGCCGGGCCTGGCAGGACGTCAAGTCCAGCTACAAGTACGTCAAGAGCAAGGCCAGCAAGGCGTGGGACGTCGTGCGGGACTCCACCGTGCGGTGGGCCAAGAAGAAGTACAACTCGGTCAAGGACGCCTATCACTCTGCCAAGAAGTGCCTGAAAGGCGGCGCCCGCAAGTGCGTCAAGGAAACCGCCAAGGCGGCCGTCAAGAGGTCGGTCTCGTCGATACGATCCACGGTGGACGCGATCAAGAAGGATCCGTGGAAGTTCGTCGCCACGGCCGCGGCCGGCCTGGCGGCGGCGGTAGCGGTCGGGGCTCTGTGCGCCACGGGAGTTGGCTGCCTGATCGTCGCGGGCGCGGTCGCCGGCGCGATGGCCTCCGGCGCCGGCTACATGGTCGACGTCGGCCGTGGTGACGAGAAGTTCTCCTGGAGCGGCCTGGCCGGCACGATGATCGAGGGCGGTCTCGACGGCGCTCTCAGCGCGGGCATCAGCCGCTTCACCGGCGGTGTCACCCGCTTCACGCCCGGCGGCCTCAAGTCCCGGCTGCCAAGCCCGACAGCCCGGGCCAAGCCCTCCGGCGGTGGCCGGTCACCCGCCGCCGGAGGCGGCTCGGCGCCCCGCGGTCGCCCGGCTGGTGGGTCGCCGGCGGCGGGCTCCCGCTCGGGTGGCGGCTCGGGTCCGGCTGCCGCGGGCCCGCGTCGTGGCGGCGGCGACGGCCCGGGCGGCGGCAGCTGTAATCGGCGGCACAGCTTCGATCCGGACACTCTGGTGTTGATGGCGGACGGCAGCGCGAAGCCGATCGGGGACGTCGGCCTGGGTGAGAAGGTCGCGGCCACCGATCCGGAGACCGGCGTGACCGGTCCGCGTGAGGTGACGCGGTTGCACGTCAACCTGGACAGCGACCTGACGAATGTCACGGTCCGCGACGGTGACACCGGTAAGACGACGACGTTGAAGACCACCCAGCATCACCCGTTCTGGGACGCGACCGACGGTCGCTGGGTGGACGCGGGCGAGCTGAAGGCCGGCCATCGGCTGCTGGTGCACGACGACAAGCGCCTGGAGGGCGACGGCACCGGTGCCGGCAGCGGCGGCGGCGGCCCACCAGCCGAGGTAACGGTTGCAGAGGTCCTGAACTTCGCAGGCGCGGAGCTGATGCACGACCTGACGGTCGCCTACCTCCACACGTACTATGTGATCGCAGGAAAGACTCCGATCCTGGTTCACAACGTTGGTGGTTGCGAAGACGACGATGGGAATAGCTTTGAGAATCCGCGCCTCTGGAAAGCAGGCGACGGTGACGCCGACAGTGACAAGCAGGCATTCATTCCTATGAGCGCGTGGGTCCGGGACGCCTCGAACTTCAGGCCGGGCCGTCATACCTTCGTCGTGATGCCGGACCGTTCACTTCGTGCGTTCCACAGCGACAGCATGTTCGAATTGTTCCCCGATTGGAACAAGCCCGGTCCCGGTCATACGAGCCTGTCCCGCAGAAAACCGGTGATCATGGCTGGCAATTTCGACGTGGATGACAATGGGAGGATTGTAAGCTTCGACAATGGCTCTGGTCATTATCTTCCGAAGCACTATGACAGCAACATGGCGCTAAGGGACATTGCCATGGACGCTCTAAGACGCGGCGGCTTCTCTGTGGACGAGCGGGCCTGGAACCCTTGGCGGTGATCGAGGAGGTGTCGCCCATGCCAGAGGAGGCAGCGCCGGCAAGCGACGGTCCGACTGGCGTGCACATCGGGCGTCCCGTTCTTGGTGGTTCTGGGCAGGCCGATTACGACTCGCGGCAGCTGCGGTACCTGCACGCGGTTCGGTCGGGGAATGTTGACGAGGCGGACAAGCTGCTGAGCATCGATCTCGGAGCTGCGGCGTGGCGGGTGCATTGGGCGACGGCTACGGATCTGGATCCCCGGATGCGACGTCAGGCGCAGGTAGGGGCTTTCACGTGCATGGCGGGAGGGACTCTGTACGCGCGTCCTGTCGTGGGAGTGTCCGTTCGGACTCCCGGCGGATCTGGCGGCTCGGCGGAGCAGATACAGCTTCATGAGCTCGATACGGGCCGGGTCACGACCCTCCCATCCGTGGGTGCGGAGTGTATGTCATTCGCCGGAGTGCCTGGGGATCCCATCCTCGTTACGGGCCATACGGATGGTTCGCTGCGGGTATGGGACCTGAATACTGCCTCACTGCGGTCGAGGATCGACGCAGGGGGAGGCGAAGTTGGCGATCTGTTCGTTGCTGATCTCGACGGGCGCGCCGTCGCCGCAGTGCTCGATTCACGCGGGCGTCTGGTTCGAGCCGGACTCACGCCCGAGATATGGATCGATGAGCTGGAGGCCTCCGGCTCGAACGCGATGTGCGGGGGCCGGCTTTCTGACGGGCGTCATGTGGTGGTGGTCGCGGGTGAACGACTGACCTTGTGGGAGTTGGCCACCGGTCGGCGAGAACTGTTGCCAATGCGTGGCCGATTCCACAATGTTGTGTCGCTCGTTCTCTCGACGAGCGAGGGGCGTGACATCCTAACGGTGTTGACGGACGTGAGGCAGATACTCTCGTTTGACATGTCAACGGGTCAGCCGTTGGGACCGGTGATTGACGACCATGCGAACCAGATTGGTCGAGATCGCATGCTCGTGTGGTCTCCGCCGGGTCGTTATCCCAAGCTGGCCGTCGTCTCGGGAATCGTCGCCGTGCCGACCCGGTGGCAGGTGCATCTCTGGGGCGTTCGATCGTCGCAGCAGGAGGCGTCTCCGCTTGCCGGCCCGGTCGCAGCGGCCCAGGTCCAGTCCCTGCGTTGGCGGGATCGTGACTACCTCCTGACCGGGTCCGCCGCCGATGGTACGGTCGCGCTCTTCGATCTCGGCGTTACGCCGCCATCAGATGTTCATCACGAATGTCGAATCGTATCCGTTACGACGGCGGGCGTGCCGCAGGTGGTGGTCAGCGTCGATCGGAGCGGCACTGTTATCGCACGAAACAGTGATGATGGTGCATTGGCCTCCCAGTTGCGGACGAACGTCGAAGGCCCACGGTCGCTTGTGGCTTGGGAGGTTGACGGAAGAGTCCAAGTGGCAATCGGCGCCGGATCGCGGTCCGCCCCAGACGGCCGGCTTCGGAGATGGGATCTCGCGAGAGCCGAGTTACTGACACCGGTCATCGAGGCGAACGAGGTGACTGTCAATCTCCTTGCCCGGATCGCGATTTCCGGTAGTGACATTATCGTGACATTTCGACCCGGATCGGCGCTAGGTATGTGGCGGGCTGTCGATGGCGAGTTCGTTGGCGATTGGCCCACGAAGGTCTACACCCGTGTGACCGGCTTCGCGGCAGGGCTCGTAGAAGGCCGGCCCTCGGTCGTACTTTCGACCTATCGAGGAAAGGTCACCATCTATCCCCTGGATGGTGAGAATACACCTCGCGTTATCCCGGAAATCGGCTCCGATTTCGTTGTCGGTCTTGTGGCCGACGGCATCATCACCGGATCAATCGATGATGGGGAGCCCGGCTGGAGGACCCTCAGATGCTGGGACTTCTCCGGCCGTAGGATGGGTCCAAGCATTCACTTCGATGCAGAGATCCTTGCGGTGCGGACCGGCTCATGGCCGGCCGCGTATGTCGCATGCGGCGATAGCTCCATATCGCTTGTGGATCTCGAAACTGGATCGAGCCGCTGTCCGCCGATGCGCTTGCCCTTGGCGCCGAACTCGCTCGCCATGACGGCAACCGGAGATCTGGTCGTCGGATTCGGCAATGATGTGGCGCTTGTGCGACCGCCAGCCGGCTGAAGCGGCATAGACGGTGAACCCACGGGTGGGCTCACCCCCCATGCCGGAGGCATGAGGGGTGAGGGTGACCAGCGGCGGACGGGTGAGGCCGCGGGAGCAGCGGTCTGGACCACGGCGGGCGTCGCGGTAGCTCAATTTGTCTCGGATGGGGTGAGCTTGGTGCGGCGCAGGAGTTGGGCGTTCAGGGCGACCACGATCGTGGAGGCGCTCATCAAGACCGCGCCGATCGCGGGGCTGAGGGTGATGCCGGCCCAGGCGAGCACGCCCGCGGCCAGGGGGATGGCGACGATGTTGTAGCCGGCGGCCCAGGCGAGGTTTTGGACCATCTTGCTGTAGGAGGCGCGGGACAGGCGGATGACGCCGGTGACGCCGCGCGGGTCGGAGGAGGCTAGGACGACGCCGGCGGACTCGATGGCTACGTCGGTGCCGGCGCCGATCGCTATGCCGACGTCGGCGCGGGCCAGGGCTGGGGCGTCGTTTACGCCGTCGCCGACCATCGCCACTCGGTGGCCGCGGTCCTGGAGGCCGGCGACGGCGTTGTCCTTGTCGGCCGGGAGGACTTCGGCGAAGACCTCGTCGAGGCCTAGCTCGTCGCCGACGGACTGGGCGACCGCCCTCGCGTCGCCGGTGATCATGGCGATCTTGCGGACGCCGGCGCGGCGGAGCTGGGCGATGGCGTCGCGGGCCTCGGGGCGGATCTCGTCTTCCAGGGCCAGCGCGCCGATCACCTCCGGGTGGGCGCTCTCCTCGCCGTCGAGGCGGATCAGGTGGAGGACGGCGGCGCCGCGGCGGGACCACTCGTCGGTGTGCTTGGCCAGCTCGTCGGGGACGTCGGCGTGCAGCTCGCGGAGGAGGGCCGGGCCACCGACCGCGTAGGCGGTGCCGTCGATGGTGGCTCGCACGCCGCGTCCGGTCAGGGAGCGGAAGTCCTTGGCCGGCGCGGGGTTTTCCGCGGCGGCGACGATCGCCCTGGCCAGGGGGTGTTCGCTGTCGGCCTCGACGCCGGCGGCCAGGCGCAGCACGTCGTCGCCGCCGGCCACGCCGGTGACCTTGTGGGCACCCTTGGTCAGGGTGCCGGTCTTGTCGAAGAGGACGGCGTCGACGGTGCGCATGCGTTCGAGGGCTAGGCGGTCCTTGACCAGGATGCCGGCCCGCGCGGAGACCGCCGTGGACAGCGCGATCACCAGCGGGATGGCCAGGCCGAGGGCGTGCGGGCAGGCGATGACCAGGACGGTCACGGTCCGTACGACCGCCTCGTCCAGATTGCCGGTGGCCCACCAGGCCAGGAACGTGACGACGCCGGCCGCGGTGGCGACGTAGAAGAGCATCGCGGCGAACCTGTCGGCGAGCACCTGGGCCCGGCCGGCGCTGGCCTGGGCCTGCGCGACGAGGCGCTGGATGCCGGCGAGCGCGGTGTCCTCGCCGACGGCGTCGACCTTGACGCGGATGGCCGAGTCGGTGGCGACGGTGCCGGCGACGACGCGGTCGCCCTCCTGGCGGGGAACCGGGCGGGACTCGCCCGTGATCATCGACTCGTCCAGCTCGGCGGAGCCGTCGGTGATGCGGCCGTCCGCCGGGACGCGGCCGCCGGAGCGCACCAGGACGGTGTCGCCGGGCTTCAGGTCGGTGATCGCGACCCGCTCGCCGGTCACCAGCTCGGCCTCGTCGGGCAGCAGCGCGGCCAGCGCGGACAGGGCGCCCTGTGCCTGGCCGATCGCCTTCATCTCCTGCCAGTGGCCGAGCAGCATGATCGTGACAAGGGCGGCCAGCTCCCACCAGAAGTCCAGGTCGAAGGCGCCGGCGGCGGTGGCGACCGAGGCGACGTAGGCCACCGTGATCGCCATCGAGATCAGCAGCATCATGCCGGGCGCGCGGTCGCGCACCTCGCGGACACCGCCGACCAGGAACGGCCAGCCGCCGTGGAGGAAGACGACCGAGCCGAGGACCGGGCCGACCCAGTCGACGCCGGGGAAGTCCAGGCTGTAGCCGAACCAGTCCATGACCATCTCGCTGGTCAGCACCACCGGGACGGTGAGCGCCAGGCTCAGCCAGAACTTCCGGCGGAACATCTCCGGGTCGTGGCCCGCGTGCTTGTCGTGACCGTGCGCGTGCTCGTGGCTGTGGTCCATGCCCGTACTATACCCCCCTAGGGTATCTGATGCGAGTAGGATGGGGCCCCGGGAGAGGATGACATGGACGACACTGCACACGCGCACCACGGATACATCCATCAGAAGGACGACTACCTCAAGCGGCTGCGGCGCATCGAGGGCCAGGCGCGGGGCCTGCAGCGCATGGTCGAGGAGGAGAAGTACTGCATCGACATCCTGACCCAGGTGTCGGCGATGACGAAGGCACTCCAGTCGGTCGCGCTCGGCCTGCTCGAAGAGCACCTCAGCCACTGCGTCGCCCAGGCGGCCCAGTCCGGCGGGCCCGAGGCCGACGAGAAGATCCGCGAGGCCTCCGAGGCGATCGCGAGGCTGGTCCGCTCGTAGTGGCCACGTTCGAGGAGCTCGTCGACGAGGGTGCCGCCGCGCCCGTGGAGGGGTGGGACTTCTCCTGGTTCGCGGGGCGGGCGACCGAGCAGCGGCCGCCGTGGGGATACGCGCGGCTGATCGGCGAGCGCATGGCCGCGGCCGGGTCCGGCCTCGACGTGCAGACCGGCGGCGGGGAGGTGCTCGCCACCATCCCCACGCCGCCGCCCCGCCTCGCGGCCACCGAGTCGTGGCCGCCCAACGTGGCGGTGGCCCGCCGCAACCTGGCCCCGCTCGGCGCCACCGTGTACGAGGTGGCGGACGACGCCGACCTGCCGTTCGCGGCGGGGGAGTTCGACCTCGTGGTGAGCCGCCACCCGACCCTGACCAGGTGGGACGAGATCGCCCGGGTGCTGCGCCCCGGCGGGGCGTACCTGTCGCAGCAGATCGGCGACGGCACCAACCACGAGCTGACCGAGGCGATGATGGGCCCGGTGCCGGTCGGCACCGCGCGCGACCCGGTGCGGGCGGTCGCCGCCGCCGAGGCCGCCGGGCTGACCGTGGTCGACCTGCGGGAGGCGACGCTGCGGGTGGAGTTCTTCGACGTGGGCGCGGTCGTCCACTTCCTGCGCAAGGTGCTCTGGACGGTGCCCGGGTTCACCGTCGAGGCATACCGCGAGCGGCTGAGGGCGCTGCACGACCGGATCCAGGCGGAAGGGCCGTTCGTGTCGCACAGCCGCCGCTTCCTCATCGAGGCGGCGAAGCCCGCAGGATCTTGACCGTGTGCACGGTGATGTAGCCGCGCCAGTCGAGGGCCGCGGCGGGCGACCCGGCCGCGAAGTCGACGGTCCAGCCGCCGTCGTCCCGCTGCCGCCCGGCCAGCTCGGCGAGCTCCTTGCCCACTGCGCCGGCGGGCATGAGGTCGCGCAGCGGGCCGGGAAACGGCGCGAAGTCGAGCGGGCGCATCGACTCGCCCTCGCTGCCACCCACCACCGGCAGGGTGGCCGACGCAGGCAGGAAGCCGACGAGCCGCCGCAGCTCGGCGTCCGCGCCCGGCCACGAGTCGTGCACCGCGTCGAGAAACCACAGCATGAACCGGTACTCGATGGCGAACCCGGCCTCCCGCCGCTCGGCGATCCGCTCCCGGCAGTACGCGCTCGCGCGGGCCAGCCACGGGTGGTCGCGTACCGCGGGATCGTGGCGGGCGACGAGGTGCGCGGCCGCGGCGGCCGCGCAGGTGATCTGGGGCGACGAGGCGGTGGTGTCGGCCCCGGACCAGATCGGCGAGGTGCCGGCCGGGTCGGTGAGCGGGAGCGCGAACGGCAGGCCGCCGTCACCCAGCGTCACCGAGTCGAGCCAGTCGCAGAGCGGGCCGCCGAACTCGCTCGCGCCGCCCACCTCCGCCAGCACCTCGAACGCGTGCAGCGCGCCGGCCGGCTGGCTCTCCGGCGAGCGCAGGTCCGGCTCCAGCGCCCAGCCGAAGCCGCCGTTCGGGTTGCGGTACGCGGCGAGGGCGGCCAGCACCGCCGTGCCGCCGCCCCGCCCGGTCACCAGGTCGAACCGCCGGCGGTCGATCAGCCGCGCGTGGCCGGCCAGGAACGCGGCGGCGCCGTTCAGGTAGGTCTCCATGGGCCCATCGTGTCGCGCCCATACCGGACCTGGCTTGAACGAATCGGACACGCGGCTTTTATCGCACACCGGACAGGTCGTATCAACGCGACGTGCGGACCGCTCATGTCTGCGTGATGCCAAAATCGATCCCGTCCAATCAGCACCCTCGCGGCGCGCGTCGTGGACTTGCCGAGCGGCCGTTCGCGAGAATGGGGCCGGCGATCCGGGGGGACGGGATGGACCCATTGGCGGAGGCGGATGCACGCGATCTTGTCGAGCGGGTGCGCGACGGCGACAACGAAGCGTGGGTGGCGCTGACCGACAGATACGTGAGCCTGCTCTGGTCGGTGGCGAGGAGCATGCGGCTGAGCGAGGCCGACGCGGCCGACGCGGTGCAGACCACGTGGCTGCGCCTGGTCGAGGCGCTCGACTCGCTGCGCGACCCGGCGCGGGTCGGCTCCTGGCTGGCGACCACGATGCGGCGCGAGTGCCTGGCGGTGCTGCGGCGCCGCGCGCGGGTGGTGGCCGCCGAGGGCTGGGACCAGCTCGCCGGCGACACGGCCGCGCTCGACGAGGCGCTGTTACGGCGCGAGCGCGACGCGGCGCTGTGGCGGGCGTTCAAGGGGCTCGGTCCGCGCTGCCAGTCGCTGCTGCGGATGCTCATGGCCGAGCCGGCCCCGTCGTACGCCGAGGTGTCCGCGGCGCTCGACATGCCGGTCGGCGGCATCGGGCCGACGCGGCGCCGCTGCCTCGACAACCTTCGCAAGATCATGCTGGCCGGGGCACATCCGTTCGAGGCCCCGTCCGCGGGGAGCGCGTGAGGTTTGCCATGAACGAGCTTGATGACGACGCCTTGATGGCCGAGCTGCGCCGGATCGCGGCCGAGGTCGACCCCGTGCCGCCCGGCGTGATCGACGCGGCCCGCGCCGCGATCTCCACCCGCTACCTCGACCACGAGCTCGCCGAGCTTGTCGCCGACTCGGCCGACGCCGGCTCCGGCCTGCTCTTCGAAGCCGTGCGCGGTCCGGGTACGGCGGAGAGCCGGCTGCTCACCTACGACGGCGGTGGCGTGCAGGTTGACGTCGACCTTGCCTCGACCGGCGCCGGCCTGCGGGTGATCGGGCAGTTCACCGGCCCGGTGACGGAGTGCGCCGTGGAGCGCGGCGACGGCGGCGTGCTGGATGTCGCGGTCGACGAGCTGGGCCGCTTCGTGGCCGACGGCGTCCCGCCGGGCCCGATGCGCCTGCGCTACCGCTCCGAGATCGGCCAGATGGTGCGGACCGCGTGGCTCGTGCCGTGAGCGGCCGGAGCCTGGCGTGACCTCACCGCCCGAGGGCGAGGAAGGACAGGGCCGTCGCGACCGCGACCGGGTCGTCGCCGGTGCCGGCGCGCACGGCGAGCAGCGCCTCGGCAAACGAGGCGCCGGCCCGCAGCCGCTCGTGGAAGGAGACCATCAGCGGCGCGGTGGCGCCGTCGTGCACCGGCACGACGCTGGCCAGGATGCTCGCGGTGCCGAGCGGCACCAGCGCGGTGACCATGCCGAGCAGCTCGTCGACGACCGAGGCGCCGGCCATCGAGCCGCCGGTGACCGTGCCGGCCACGCCCGACTCGCAGCTGGAGAGCACCAGCCGCAGCGGCGCGCGGCGCAGCCGCCCGAGGTCGTGCACCATCAGCGGCCCGTCGTCGAGCGACAGCGCGGAGAAGAGCGGGTTTTCACTGTGGAAGGTGCCGTGCGCCGCCACGTGCGCGGTCCACGCCCCGTCGAGCGCGGCCAGGGTAGCCGGGGCCGTGGCGGCGCCCTCGCTGAGCACCACCGCGTCGGGGTAGAGGGCGGCGAGCTGCTTCAGCTCCAGCGCGCTGGCATCCAGGCCCGGGCCGCCGACCAGCGCCACCCGGTGCCGGCGCGGCGCCTGCACGGCACCGGCGCGCAGCCAGGTGGCGGCGGACGGCGCGACCGCGACCGCGGTCCCGCGCAGCGCCGGCAGCAGCGCCCACGGCACCGCGTGCAGCTGCGCCGGCGGCACCACGACGACCGGGCCGTCACCGGCGAGGTCGGCGGCGGCCGGCCCGAGCAGAGCGCGCTGCAGCGCCACACCGGCGCGGTCGAGCCGTTCGAGCACGCCGCGCGGCGCCCGGCCGTGGGCGAGCCGGCGCAGCATGAACCTGGCCAGCTCCACCTCCCGTTCCGCCTCCGCGAGCGACCCGACGGCGTGCATGCGGATCCGGCGGCCGACGGCGGTGGTGGCGTAGAGGACGCCGTCGACCGCGGTCAGCTCGGCCAGCCGGTGGTCGCCCAGGCCGTCGAGCAGCGTGTCGACGTCGGTGCCGGCGAAGCCGCCGCCGGCCGGGTCGCCCGCCGCCCGCCTGGTACGCGCCCGGATCGACGCCTCCAGGGTGCTCCGCTCGTGGTCGAGCCGCGCGGTCGGCGCGCCCTCGGCACGGGCACCTTCCAGGCGGCGGACGACCGCGCGCAGCGAACCCAGCTCGGCGACCAGCTCCGGGTCGTCCGGCGGCAGCGCCGGTGGCACCGCGAGCGCGCTGGCCCGCCACCGCTCGGTCCACCGCAGCAGCATGCGCCCGTCGCCGCGCCGTACGGCGTGCCGCAGCGCGATCGCGACCAGCTCCGTGCCGTACGCGGCGGCGTGCGCGCGCAGCTCCGGCGCCCCGAGCGTGCGCTGGTGCTCGCCGGCCGCCACCAGCCCGCGCCGGCAGGCGACGAGCGCGGCGGCCGTGTCACCTCGGCCCTGCGCGCGCAGCGCCTGGGCCAGCCAGCCGGCCGCGTGACCGAACGTGGGCCCGCGGTGCCGGAAGCGGGCCGCGCGCGCCAGGTGACGCTCCGCGACGTCCTCGCGCCCGCGCAGCCCGGCGGCGAGCCGCCCGGCGAGCAGGTGGGCGGCCGGCGCCTCCTCGGCACGCAGCTGCTCCAGGCGGCCGGCCAGCTCGACGGCCTGCGCGAGGAGGCGGGCGCCGCGCTCGCCGGCCGCGTACCGCGACTGGGTCACCACGAACGCCGCGCGGGCGTGCCACCACTGCCGACCCTGCCGGCGGAAGAGGTCGCGGGCGGCCGCCGCCCGCGACCACGCCTCGGGAAAGCGCCCGGCGGCCAGCGCCGCCCGCGCGGCGACGAGCAGCAGCTCCGCCACCCTCGTCCGCTCGCCGCCGGTCCCGGCCCGGCGCACAGCGTCGTCCGCGACGGTGACCGCCTCTGCCGCGAGGCCGGCGGCGAGGAGCACGGCGCACCGGTCGATGGCCAGGGTGGGGCGGTCGACGCCGAGCGCCTCGTACCGGCCGCCGGCCTCGTCCAGGAAGCCCAGCGCGCGCGGGATGTCTCCGCTCAGCAGGGCCAGGTCGGCGCGGTTGTGCACCGAGATCGCCGACTCCAGCTCCTGTCCGGCGTTGGCGAAGAGCCGCTCGGCGATGGCCAGGTCACGGTCGGCGCGGGCGGCCTGCCCGGTCGCGGCGTACACGAGGAAGCGGTGCGAGCGGGAGCGGGCTTCCCAGATCGGGTCGCCGGCGCGCCGCAGCAGGTCGATCGCGCGACGCAGGTCGGCCAAGGCCTCGTCGTAGCGGCCCAGCACACGCAGCAGGCTGGCCCGGCGCATCAGCACCCGGCCGCCCAGGGCGCCGCCCGCGCTGCCCGCGGCGGCCGCGTCCAACCTGGCCAGACCCTGTGCCGTACGCCCGGCGAGACCGAGCGTCAGGCCGAGGGTAGCCTCCACGTCGACGACGCGCTCGGCAGAGGGGGAGCGGCGGGCGGTGCGAAGTGCCGCGCGCAGCTCGGCGATGGCGTCGTCGACCCGGCCGGAGTCACGCAGTACGATCGCCCGCGCCTGATGGGCGAACGACTCCGCCAGCGCGCCTGGCCGTTGGGCGAGCAGCTGACCGGCCCGGGCCAGTGCGTCGGCCGGGCGGGAAAGGGTGAGGGCCAGCAGCGCTTCGCCGTCGTGCTCGGCCTTGTCCACCAGAACATCGTAGGAATTCCATGGAAGCGATACGGACACCGGGGAGGGTGCCGTGGCTGACAAGCCCACAGGCAAGCCGAGATCGACCCAGCAGATACAGGCTGACCACACCGTCCGATCACTGGGCGGCCCGGACGAGGTGGGGATCGTCCGCAGTGGACAGCCGGCGGAGATCCAGTACATATACCGGAAGGGCTGCATCCTGGTTCGCGAGGAGGCGGTCGCCGACGTGCGGTCCATCTTGGACCGTTACGACGACGGCCTGCGCGCCGCGCGCCGGGGCGGGCAGGGCGAGACGACGCCGCGGCCGCGCGGTGAGCGCGAGCAGATCGAGCGGGTGGTCAGCGGTGTCCGCCTGCTGCGGCTGCGCGGCATCGAGACACACGAGGCCCTCGACCTGATCCGCGAGGGCAGCGAGGAGTTCGACATCCCGGGGCTCGGTGCCGGGATGTGCGCGCCCGACCACGCGGTGCACATCTCCGGTGACGCGGGCAACTGCCCGGCCAACGAGCCGGAGCCGGTGGGTCCCGGCGGCGCGCCGTACCCGCCGATGGCCGCCGACCCCGCCGCCGGCGCGGGCGTCAAGGTTCTGGTCGTCGACACCGGCCTGGACAACGGGATGAGCACGACGCCGTTCTGGATGCAGGGGGTCACCGGCGAAAACGACCCGCTGGTGAAGCCGGGCCGGGTGCTCGAACCGTACGCCGGGCACGGCACGTTCATCGCCGGGTTGGTGCGGTCGGTGGCGCCCCGGGCCGAGGTGCGCGTGCTGAGCTTCTTCAACCGCGGCGGCGCCACCTGGGAGTCGACGCTGGTGCAAAACCTCGACCACGCGCTGGCGTTCGAGTTTCCGGACGTGATCAGCATGTCGGCCGGCACCCGCTCGTACCCGGGCGGGCTGCTCGCGTTCAACGTGTTCAACGAGCAGCGGCTGCGCCACCACAAGGGCATCGCGCTGGTCGTGGCGGCCGGAAACGACGGCGAGCGGCAGTTCTTCTGGCCGGCGGCCGCGCCGTACACAGTGTCGGTCGGAGCGCTCGACACCGACTGGCACAGCCGGGCCGACTACAGCAACTTCGGCGGCTGGGTCGACGTGTACGCGCCCGGCACCGACCTGGTCAACGTGTTTCCGGACGGGAAGTTCACCTACCAGGAGCACCCCAACATCCCGCCCACGCTGCCGCAGCCGCGGGTGGAGACGTTCCAGGGCATGGCGATGTGGAGCGGCACCTCGTTCTCCACGCCGATCGTGGCCGGGCTGATCGCCGCGCGGATGTCCCGCACCGGTGAGAACGGCCGCGACGCGGCGGCCGCTCTCATCGCGCAGGCGCGCGCACAGGCCGTCCCCGGGGTGGGGGCCGTCCTACTGCCGTAGCACGGCGGCTAGGCGGTCGAGCTCCTCCTCGGTGTTGTAGTAGTGCACCGAAGCGCGGACCAGGTCGGGCAGGCCGCGGGCGGCGAGGTCGAAGCGGGCGTACTCCATCGGAGACACGCTCGTGTTGATCCCCGCCGCCCCCAGCCGCCGCCGCACCTCGGCCGCCGGCACACCCTCCACGGTGAACGTGACGATGCCGCACCGCCGCGTGCCCTCGTCGCGCACGCTCACGCCGGGCACCTCGCGGAGCCGGTCGCGCAGCCCCTCCGCCAGGGCGGTGACCCGCGCCTCGATCGCGTCGAGGCCCCACCCGAGCGCGTAGTCGACCGCCACGCCGAGGCCGATCTTGCCGGCGTAGTTGGTCTCCCAGGTCTCGAAGCGGCGGGCGTCGGGACGGATCTCGTACGCGTCCGGCGCGGTCCAGGTCGCCGCGTGCAGGTCGAGGAACGGTGGTTCGAGGCGCTGGACCAGCCGTTCCGAGACGTAGAGGAAGCCGGTGCCGCGCGGCCCGCGCAGAAACTTGCGGCCGGTGGCGGCGAGCATGTCGCACCCGATCGCGGCCACGTCGACCGGCATCTGGCCGACCGACTGGCAGGCGTCCAGCAGGTACGGCACGCCGGCCGCCCGGGCCAGCGCGCCGATCTCCGCGGCCGGGTTGACCAGCCCGCTGTGCGTGGGCACGTGGGTGACCGCGACGAGCGCGGCGCCCCGCTCCAGCTCGCGGGCGAGGTGGTCGAGCGACGGCAGGCCGTGCGCGTCGGTCTCGATCACCTCGACCACCGCGCCGGTGCGGCGGGCCACCTGGAGCAGGGCGATCACGTTGCTCGCGTACTCGGTGCGCACGGTCAGGACGCGGTCACCGGGCCGCAGGTCGTACGCGTAGAACGCCATGTCCCAGCCGCGGGTGGCGTTTTCCACGACGGCGACCTCGCCCGGCGCGCAGCCGATGAGCCGGGCGATCGCCGCGTACGCGTTGTCGACCTCGGACGCCGCCGCCTCGGCCGCCTCGTACCCGCCGATCCGCTCCTCCAGCCGCAGGTGGCCGACCACCGCGTCGGTGACGGCGGCGGGCGGGAGGGCGGCGCCGGCGTTGTTGAGGTGGACCACCTCGGCACACCCCGGCGTCTCCCGCCGCGCCCGCTCGACGTCGATCACTGTGCCTCCTGGTTCGCTCGCTCGTGCGGCGCTGAAGGCGACGTCTTCCTCCGCCGCCCCGAAACCCCGACTTCGTCGGCGGGGCGGCTCCGTCCAGACGCCGCCGCGCCAACTCGCTCGCTCACGATGCCTGCGCCAGCGTCACCCCGAACCGCCCGGCCGGATCGGTCCACCAGCGCGCGGGCTCGAAGCCCGCGTCGACCAGCTCCGCCGCGATGCCGTCGCGGCGGAACTTCGCGGAGATCTCGGTGTACAGCTCCTCGCCCTCGTCGAACGAGACGTCGAGATCAAGCCCGGCCACCCGCACGCGCATCGGCCGCAGCGCGCGCAGCCGCATCTCGATCCACTCCTCCTTGGCGTCCCAGAGCGCCACGTGCGCGAACGCCTCCGGGTCGAAGTCGGCGCCGAGCTGGCGGTTGAGCACGCGCAGCACGTTGCGGTTGAACTCGGCGGTGACGCCCGCGCTGTCGTCGTACGCCGCGACGAGCGTGGCCTCGTCCTTGACCAGGTCGGTGCCGAGCAGGAACCATTCGCCCGGGTGCAGCACCGCCCGCAGGTCGCGCAGGAAGCGGGCCCGCTCGGCCGGCTCGAAGTTGCCGATCGTGCCGCCCAGAAACACCACGAGCCGCCCGTCGCCGGCCGGTATCTCGTCGAGGTGGCGGGTGAAGTCGCCGGCGATCGCGTGCACGTCGAGGTCGGGGTAGTCGGCGTCGATCGCGGTGGCGGCCGCGCGGAGGGCCGGCTCGGAGACGTCGAGCGGCACGAAGCGGGCCAGCGTGCCGTGCCGGTGCAGCGCGTCCAGCAGCAGCCGGGTCTTGTCGGAGGAGCCCGAGCCGAGCTCCACCAGCGACTTCGCCCCCGTGGTCTCGGCGATCTCGGTGGCGTGCGTGGTCAGCGCCGCCCGCTCGGCGCGGGTCGGGTAGTACTCGGGCAGCTCGGTGATCCGCTCGAAGAGCTCGCTGCCGTACGCGTCGTAGAACCACTTCGGCGGGAGGGTCTTCGGGGTCGCGGTCAGGCCGGTCCGGGCGTCGTCGCGCAACGCCTGGGCCAGGTCGGCCTCGGTCAGGTGGATGTCGAGCCTCACAGGTCCTCCACTGTGTACGTCGTGGGCTGGGCCACGACGAGCGATCGGTCGGGGACTGGTTGCCACGCGGGGTCGTCGTCGAAGGGTTCCGATGCGACGAGGTTGGGGCGGGCCCACAGTGAGTGGCCGGCCGTCGTGGCGTAGATCCGGCGGCCGTCGGTGAGCAGCAGGTTGAGCCGCGAGCCCGGCGCGGCGGCGTCCACTTCGGACACGGTGGCGGCGAGCGCGGCGGCCGGGTCGGCGCCGCCGCGCAGCCGGTGGCGCACCAGCGCCCACAGGAACGCGGCGTCGGTCGGCGCGTCGAGCGTGAGCAGGTCGGTGACGGGGAGCCGCTCGGCGAGCTTGGCCACGCTCTGCGGCCACCCCGTCACCCGGCCGTTGTGGCTGAAGAGGACCGCTCCGTCGCCGAACGGCGCGCAGGCGGACTCGTGCACGGGCATACCCACCGTCGCCGAGCGCACCGCCGCCAGCACCGCGCCCGAGGTGGTGACGCGGGCCAGGTCGCCCCAGCCCGCATCACTCCACATCGGACCCGCGCGGCGGTAGCGGACCGGGCCGTCGGGCGTGTACCAACCCACGCCGAAGCCGTCCGCGTTGATCGTGCCGCCGCCGCGCATGTCACGCGGCGCCCACGACTGGCGCAGCAGCGAGTGCGGCGGGTCGAGGACCAGCGCCGCGAGGGACACCGGCGGCCCCAGATACGCGAGATGGCGGCACACTAGGCGGGATCCATAGAACGGGCACACCGGAAGCCGCTGAAGATCTGCCGCCGGATCGGGTAGTCCCAGTTGCGGAACGTGCCCCGGCAGGCCGCCTTGTCGGTGCCGAACGAACCGCCGCGCAGCACCTTGTACTCCGGCCCGAAGAACACCTCCGAGTACTCCCGGTAGGGGAACGCGGCGAAGCCCGGGTAGCCGGTGAAGTCGGACGACGTCCACTCCCACACGTCGCCGATCAGCTGGTGCACGCCGGCCGGCGACGCGCCCTCCGGGTAGGCGCCCACCGGCGCGGGGGAGAGGTGGCGCTGCCCCAGGTTGGCGTGGCGCTCCGCCGGATCCTCGTCGCCCCACGGGTAGCGGCGCGAGCGCCCGGTGGCCGGGTCGAAGCGGGCCGCCTTCTCCCACTCCGCCTCGGTCGGCAGGCGCTTGCCGGCCCACGCCGCGTAGGCCTCCGCCTCGTACCAGCACACGTGCACCACCGGCTCGTCCGGCACGAGCGGCTCGCGCCGGCCGAAGCGGGTGTACGTGCCATCGCCGTGCCAGTGCATCGGCCCGGTCAGGCCGGCCCGCATGCGGTGCTCCCACCCCTCGGTGCTCCACCAGCGCGGGTTCGCGTAGCCGCCCGCGTCGACGAACTCCTGGTACTGGGCGTTGGTCACCGGGGCGCGGTCGATCAGGTAGGCGGGCAGGTCGACGGTGTGCGCCGGCCGCTCGTTGTCGAGCGCCCAGGGCTCCGCGGAGGTGCCCATCGTGAATGGCCCGGCCGGGATCAGCGCCTCGCCGCCGGCGGCGGCCGTGGCGCGCGGCGGCGGCGCGGCCTCCAGCACCGGCGGCCCGATCCGCAGCTGGTGGGTGGCGAGCATGGTCTCGTCGTGCTGCTGCTCGTGCTGCACGATCATGCCGAACGCGAACCCCTGGTCGACCAGCGGCCGCCCTTCCAGCGGCACCCGGTCGAGCAGGTCGAGCACCTTGTCGCGCACCTGCCGGGTGTACGCGCGCGCCTCGGCCGGCCCGAGCAGCGGCAGCTGCGGGCGGTCTTTGCGCGGGTGCTTGAACGCGTCGTAGAGGTGGTCGATGTCGGTCCGCACCGGCTCGCGGCCGCCCACGTCGCGGACCAGCCACAGCTCCTCCTGGTTGCCGACGTGGGCCAGGTCCCACACCAGCGGCGACATGAGTGGCGAGTGCTGGCGGACCAGGTCGTCGTCGTCGACCGCGTCGGTCAGGCCGGAGCTGCGCAGCCGGGTGCGTTCGAGCTCGGCGGCGACAAGCGCGCGGACGTCCATATCGCCCATGGCCGTCCTCGCTTCGCTGCGGGCGGCCACGGGACTCCCAAGCGGACTGTGCCTGATGATTCCCTCGCTACGCTCGGTCATTTCGCAGCCTCCTGAAGCCGGTCGGCAACCGCGCTGACCTGCGCGGCGGTGAGGTCGGTGTCGGACAGTGCGGCCCGCGCCAGCTCCACGACCCGCGGCGCGACCGCGCCGATCACCGGGTCGGCGAGGCCGTCACGCGCCGCGGCCACCCATCGGTCCGCGGCGGGCAGGGCCCGCGCGGACGCTTCGTCCACCGTCTCCTCACGAGCGAAAAGCGCCGCGAGTACCGCCACCGGGGTGAGCCAGTCGGCGGACGGCTGGGTGTCCAGGTAGCGGACCTCGAGGTAGCCCCGGGCGCGCACCGGCGTGAAGAGCGTGGACAGGTGGTAGTCGAGGTCGTCGTACGTGGGTGGACGGTCCGGCGCCCCCGGCGCGCCGTCGATCCAGCCGGCGAACGTCACCGGCCCGGGCGTCTCGCGCATCTCCGCGCCCTCGCGGACGAAGAGCACCGGGGTGTCGAGCGCGCGCCCCGCCCACGAGCCCACCGCGCCGTCGCTGGGCGGCGGGGGATGGGTGCGGCTCGGGTCGGCCCCGAACCACGCGCGCACCCGGCTGGACGCCCAGCCCGTCTCCCGGCCGGCCTGCCGGGGCGAGTTGGCGAACAGGGCCACCAGCACCGGACCGAGCCGGTGCAGCGCGGTCCAGCGGGCGGCGACCCGGTCGGTGGTACCCGCGTCGAGGCAGACCTGGAGCCCGGCGGACCCGGTCATCCAGGCGCGGCCGTGCGGCCCGATGCGGTCGAAGGCGCGCTCCATCGCCTGGTAGCGCGGGGTGTGCAGCACGCGCCGCGCCGGCCGGTGCGGGTCGCACCCGTGGTCGCCGAGGCGCAGGCCGGCGCCGGCCAGGCGGGCCGCGACGTAGTCGATGTCGGCCGCCGTGCCGGCGTGCAATCGGGAAAGGGAGGACTCGGGCGGGGTGGATATCTCCACCTGGCCACCCGGCTCGAGAGTGACGGTGCCGCCGTGCGGCAACGCGTCGTGGGGACTGTCGGGCCGCAACGTCGGCGGCGCGTGGTCTCCGAGTGCCGCGGCGAGCGCGGCGGGGTCGAGGGGTCGGGACGGATCTTCGGTGTGGTGAACGGTCCATTCGAGCTCGATGCCCACGTGGCGGGGTGGTCCGGTCTTGAAGCAGACCCGCCCCACATAGCCCTCGGCACCCGCCCGATCGGTGACCAGAGGTGCGGTCGCCGTTACCGATTCGAGATGTGACACGGTCGCGACCTTACCTCGACCGTATGACATCTACCCGTCGTCACGCTCCGCGCACAGGCAGCCGACGCCCCGCTCGATCCACTCCTGCCCCTCCCAGTCGGGGTGCAGGCGGATCATCATGTCGCGTACCTCGGCGGCGATGTCGTCCTCGCTCATCGCCGAGTCGCGGCGCCTCCAGGTCTCGTCGCGCAGCAGCCGCAGGTAGTCCCGCACGTCCGCGAGCAGGCCCGGCCCGCCCACCGCGCCGTGGCCCGGCACCACGACGCGCGGCGCCTGGGCGGCCAGCCGTTCCATCACGGTGAGCCAGCGGGTGCCGGAGACGTCGGTGTCGTGCGGCGGAAACCATGGGAAGATCGCGAACTGCCCCGCCTCCACGAGGTCGCCGGTGAAGATCACGCCCGCGTCGGGGACCGTCACGACCTGGTCACCGCGGCTGTGCGCCCGCCCGGTGGCCGCCATCCGCACGACCCGGCCGCCGAGGTCCAGCTCGTACTCGCCGTCGTAGACCACGTCCGGATCGGTGAGCGTCACGCCCTCCAGCTCCCGCGCGACGGCCTCGCCCAGCCCCTTGAACATCTCGATGTAGCCCGGCCCCTTGCCGCTCCGGTCCTCGGCCTGCGCCCGGTTGACGAGGTAGGTGGCCTCCCCGGCGAACACCTGCGCGCCCATCGCGTGCTCCGGGTGGAAGTGCGTGGTGGTCAGGTACATGCGGCGGCCCCAGCCGCCGCTCAGCCGCGCGATCCGCCAGCTGGAGACGGACCTCGGCGCGGTGCTGCTCCACCGCTCACCCGCGGGCGTGACGCTGACCCCGGCCGGCGCCGCGCTGTACGACGAGTCCCGCACGCTCCTGGAGCAGGCCGACCGGGCCCGCGCCCGGGTCGCCGGCGCGGCGGGCGAGCAGGCGCTCACGATCGGCACGCTCGTCGACAGCGTGCGGCTGGCCGGCACCCGCCTGGCCGATGCCTTCCGCGAGCGCCACCCCGCGGCGCGGGTGCGGATCCGCGAGGCCGACTTCACCGACCCGACGTGCGGCCTGCGGGCGGGCCTCGTGGACGTGGCGCTGACCCGGGCGCCGTTCGACGACACGGGCATCGCGACCCGCGTGCTGCGCACCGACCCGGTCGGCGTCGTCCTGCGTACCGGCGACCCGCTCGCCGACCGCGCCACCCTGCGCCTGGACGACCTGGCCGGCCGGCGCTGGTTTCGGCTGCCGGACGGCACCGACCCGGTGTGGCACGCCTACTGGACCGCGACGCGGCCGGGCGGCCCGTGGCGCGACGGCCCGGTCGTGCGGACGATGCAGGAGTGCCTGCAGGGCGTGCTGTGGAACGGGACGCTGGGGCTGGCGCCGGTCGACCACGCCCTCACCGACGGGGTGGCGGTCGTGCCGCTTGTCGACATGCCGCCGAGCCGCCTGGTGCTGGCCTGGAACACCGCGGACGCCAGCCCGCTGATCCGCTCCTTCGTCGCGCTCGCCGCGGCGCTCTTCTGAGCGCGTCAGGCGTCGACGACCACGACCTCGTACTCCGGCGCGGTCGGTGGGATACCGGTGTCGAAGTGCGAGTTGACGGCGGCGAGCCGGTAGCCGAACAGCGCCGCCGTGGTCGGGATCGCGAACGCGGGGCTCGTGATCTCCTTCTGCGGCGTGCCCTGGCTCAGGTCGCCGCTGAGCTGGAAGCGGGAGATCTTGTTGTCGAAGTTGCGCACCGCCCACAGCCGCCGGCCGTCGAGCACGATCCCGTCCACATTGGGCACGTCGACGCCGCCGACCAGGGCGCTGGCCCCGGTCGCGGAGTCCACTGTGTACACCTTGCCGTTGCCGGAGTGGGCGACGAGGAGCGTCCGGCCGTCGGGCGTGGCGGCGATCCCGTTGAGGTTGAACTCGGCGCTCGTGTCGGCGGCCGGCCCGGTCACGGTGAGCGTGCGGACCGCGCCCGGTGCGCCGTGCCGGTCGACCGGCACGAAGAAGAGCTTCGCCTGGGTGGTGTCGGTGAACCAGGCGCCGCCCCGGGTGACCGCCACGTCGTTGATGAAGTTGGTGTTGGCCGTGGCGAGCTGGCGGGTGGCGACCGTCGCGCCGGTCCGGACACTGTAGACGTACGCCTGGCCGGTCGCGCCGCCGGCGACGAAGAGCAGGCCGTGGCGCGTGTCGGCCTTCAGGCCGACCGCCATCCTGCCGTCGGGCACGTCGATGAAGAGCTCCGCGGTGCCCTTGCGGATGTCGCCGCGGAAGATGTCGCCGGCGAACAGGTCACCGGCGTAGAAGGTCGACCCCGTGCCCGCCGCGATGCCCTCGGCGGACGTGGCGCCCGGCAGCACGATGACCTTGTCCTGCCGCGCCGCGCCGCCCGCGCCCTGCGCCGGCGTGGCCGAGGCGACGGGCAGCGCCAGCGCGAGCAGCGCCACCGCCGCGCGCGGTAGGAGCCTGATGTCCGACATTTTGTCCCCCTGTCAAGTGATGTCGGGCTGATTGTCCAGGATGATCCGCTCGCTGGGGCACTCCGCCACGCGCACGCCGGCCACGACCGCCGCTTCCTAGCCACGGGAAGCGGCGGCGTGGACCACGACGGACGTCGCGGTGGTCAAAATGGTCGAAATGTAGGGGTGCCGCCGCACCGCCGGTAACGTAGCGTAATCAGATGCGGTGCGTACGTGTGGATCTAGAACGGTTAGGGTCGATATATAGCGCCATAACCGTTCTAGATCGCGAACTTGGTGCTCGTTACCGGGCACAGTGGCTACTGCCCGCGACCGAGACCGAACATTGTGGACAAATGCCCAAGGGTTTGGCGGCGAAGCCTCCCCGACCTCGAGGCAACGTCCCCGGACTGTCGGCCGCGGACCCGCGCCAGCTCTAGTCGGTGGTGATCGTGCTCCGCCAGTAGCTCAGAATCGGCGGCAGTCGGGTGTAGATGCAGTCCGTGGTGGTCCAGTAGCCCGTGAAGATGCCGACCGCGATCACCCCGCCCCGGCCGTCGTAGGCGAAGATCGGGCCGCCGCTGTCGCCGGCCTGGCACAGCTGGCCGCCGTTGGCGCTGACCGCGCGCTGGAGGCCGCAGGAGAGGTCGCCGGTGTCGAAGTGCACGCAGAACTCGTCAGCGACGAGTCGTCCGGTGGCCTCGCCGGTGAAGGCGCCGTCGAAGTTGACGAGGCAACCCGTGCAGGAGTCGCTGGCCGAGTGCACCGGCATCCACGTGGTCGTAAATGGCCCGCCGACCCAGATCCGTCCGTCGTAGTCGACGCCGCCGACCAACGCGTTGTCGAAGTTGCCGCCGCCGAGCCGGCGGAAGTAGACGGTGCCGAAGTACGTCTGATTGTTGGTCTCGACCCGCGCGTTCTCCGGTCCACAGTGGCCGGCGGTGAGGGCGTACCTGGTCCCGTAGAGGTTAGTCACCGTAAACCCCGACGAGCAGAGCGAGCTGCCGACGACGTCGATCATGTCGCCGCCGTAGTAGGGAAACGTGTCGGTGCGGCGGCCGGACGCGAGCAGCATGTCGGTCGGCTTGGCCACGCCGTGTTTGGGGCGCGGCTGCCGGCTGACCGCGACCTTGTCGCCGTAGGCATCCTTCGCCTTGGCCACGAGCTCCGGAGTGACGTCGACGACGCCGACGTCGAGGGTGTTGGTGTCCGGATTGACACCCCACATGCTCAGGCCCGCGTCCTCACCGGCGAACGGTCCCTCGACCGGGATCGAGTCCTGGATCCGCCGCAGTTCGAGCATGCTGTACTTCTCGTAGTCGACCGAGACCTCGATCCCGGCGGACGTGGCCAGCCGCCGCAGGTCCGGCAGCTCGGCCGCCGCCGCCGCGAACTGGCTGCCGACGATGTGGACGGTGGCGCGGTCCGGGCCTCGCGTGGAGAGTCCGGCGTAGCGCTCCGGGTGACGCCCGACAAGCTCGCGCAGCTGCCCCAGCGCGACAAGTTGGTCGGCCTGGAGCCGCTGCGCGGAAGGGCTTTCGGGTGCGGCCGCCGCTCCGGTCGGAGCGGCGAAGACGGTCGCGGCGAGTGCGACAACCGATAACGAGATACTGGCAATCCACCTTCTCACGGGCCTGACCCCCGAACGGTCGTGTTGATAGAGGTGGATGAAGGCTAGCCTTCGCCGCATTCATCGCGGCTTCACGGCGTGGGTGCGCACGAGTTTGAGTGTGGACAGTCCGGCGGCGAGGAAGAGGGCGGCGAGCACCGCCCATCCGGCGCGGCCGTGTTCGATGGCGGTGGCGGTGACGACCAGCGGGGCGAGCATCGAGCCCAGCGCCGCGCCGGTCTGGCTGACGCCCTGGTAGGCGCCGGCGTTGTCCGGGTCGGCCAGCTCGAAGGCGAGTGTCCAGCTGCCCGCTTCGGACAGGATCTCGGCGAGGCTGTGCGCCACCGTGGCGAGGGTCAGCACCGCCACGACGACCGCGACCCCGCCGGAGGTGGCGGCCGCGTAGAAGCCGCAGGCGACGGCGAGCAGCGCACCGGCGCGGGCGACCGAGCGGCCGGCCGCGGGCAGGTCGTGCGCGCGGCGGGCGGCCCAGACCTGGAGCAGGGAGACCAGCGCGGTGTTGACCGCGAGCAGCGCCGCCACGGTCACCGCCGGCGCCGTCGTCCAGCCGGCAACCCACAGGGGTACGCCCACGGTGAGCATGGTGAACTGCATGGTCATGACCGCGTTCAGTGCGGTGGCGGCGAGGTAGGTGCGGTCGCGGAGCGGGGAGCGGCGGCGGCGCTCCGCCCGGACCGGGGCGACCGTGGCGGGCGCCTCGAGGCGGCGCAGCGACAGCGCGGAGACGAACAGCAGCGCGGCGGTCGACGCCATCGCCAGCATGTACGCGGGCCTCGTGCCGACCGCGAGGGCGACGGCGGCGAGCGCCGTGCCGAGGCCGATGAAGCAGTTCATGACCACGCGGAGGCGGGCGCGCACCTCGACCCGTTCCGGGCCGGTGAAGCTCTGCGCGATCATCGTGCTCAACGCGGTGCGCTGCATGGCCTGCTGGCCCACCGCGGCGCAGGCGACGGCGACGAACGCGACCGGCGTGCTGACCGTGAGGTACGCCAGCAGGGCGACGGCCTGTCCGGCGGTGGCGGCGAGCAGCACCCGCCGCGCGCCGGCGAGCTGGGCCAGGTAGCCGGCGCCCAGCGACGCGGCGACCGCCACGGCACCGGCGATCGAGAGGCCGAGGCCGACCGTCGCCGGGGTGAGGCCGGCGACGCGGGTGAAGAAGAGCGCGCTGACGCTGAAGAACACGCCCCGGGAGAGGGCGGCCGACATCGTCGACCAGGTCAGCGCGCGGGCGACCGGGTCGTCCGGGCGGAGTGTCCGGCGGACCCAGCCGACCCGTGGGGGGCTGGCGACGAGAAGCACGCCAACAGTTGTCGCAGCTACCCGGCCGGCCGGGCGAACGATGTAGCGTTTTGCTTCATGGTTGTCCGGTACGAGCTCGTCGGCATGGACCTGGGCGACGTGCGGTTCGCGGTGTCGCCGCTCAACGAGCTGGTCCTGTCGCTGCGGGCCTGGCGCGACCCGGGCCGGTTTCCGCTGCACCTGCGCTGGCTGCACGCCCTGCGGGAGGCGCGCGGCGGCCTCGACGACGCCACGTTGACCGCGCTCACCAACGAGCGGCTGTGGACGCCCGACTTCCTCAACCCGCGGCCGTACTCGCCGCTGACCCGCATCGACGACGAGCTGGCCCGGCTCGCCGGCACCGATCCGGCGACCGTGCGGCGCGACCTTCGCGCCGTGCACGGCACCGGCCCGCTTCCGGGTCCGCTGCGGGGGCCCGCGCCGCGCGTGCTGGCCCGCGTCCTCGACGCGCTCGGCGAGTACTGGCGGCGCTGCTTCGAGCCGCACTGGCCGCGGATGCGGGCGCTGCTCGAAGGCGACGTCACCTACCGGGGACGGCAGATCGCGCAGCGCGGGCTGGCGGCGATGCTCGCCGACCTGTCGCGCTCGGTGCGCCTGGCGGGCAACGTGGTCGAGGTGCACCTCCGTTCCAAAGTGGACTATTCCCGCCCGGCCACCGGCGGCCTCACCCTCGTGCCCACGCTCTGGACCACCAACGCGTCGACGCCCATCTCCGCCGACGAGCCACCGATGATCCTGTACGCGGCGCGCGGGCTCGCCACCCTGTGGGAGCCACAGGCGCTGCCCGCGCCGGACACCCTCGCCGCGATCCTCGGCGTCACCCGGGCCGGGCTGCTCGCCCACCTCGGGACGCCGGCATCCTCGACCGAGCTGGCCGCCCGGCTCGGCGTCACCACCACGGCGGTCAACCAGCACCTCCGCACCCTGCACGCCGCCGGGCTGCTGGTCAGCGCCCGGCACGGCCGCTCGGTGCTCTACCGCCGCTCCGACCTCGGCGACAGCCTGGCCGGAGACGCGCCTCAGACGGTGGTGTAGCCGCCGTCGATGACGAGGACCGAGCCGGTCATGAACGCGGACGCGTCGCTGGCGAGGTAGATGAGGCTGGGCGCGATCTCCTCCGGGGTGGCGTAGCGGCGCATGGGCACGTCGTCGATCCAGCGCTGGCGAAACTCGGGCCGGTCGACCGGCGCCATCTCGGTCTTGATGTAGCCGGGCGCGAGCGCGTTGACCCTGATGCCCAGCGGCGCCCACTCCGCGGCCAGCGACCTGGTCAGCTGGTGCACCGCCGCCTTGGACGCGTTGTACGCCGGCTGCCACTGTGGACGGTTGACGACAAGGCCGGAGATCGAGCCGACGTTGACGATCGTGCCGCCGCCGCGCTCGGCCATGTGCGCGCCGAACGCCTGGCAGCAGTGCCACACGCCGGTGACGTTGGTGTCGATGACCTCGTGCCAGTCGGCGGCGGTGACGTCGAGGGCGGGCGCGTGCACGCAGGTGCCGGCGTTGTTGACGAGGATGTCGACCCGGCCCATCTCGGACACGATCTCGCCCACCACCCGGTCGACGTCGTCGCGTCGACGCACGTCGGCCTGGAACCCGCGGACGCCGGCCAGCTCGTCCAGCACCTCACCGGTCTTCGCGGCGTCCCGGGCGACGATCGCGACGCTCGCTCCGGCCTGGGTGAGCGCGGCGGTGAACGCCCGGCCGAGCCCACGGTTGCCGCCCGTCACGACCGCGACCTTCCCGGCGAGCCCGAACGCGTCAAGTACCGACATCACGCGCACCAGAGTACGTGCGACAAGATTGCGGGGTGCTGCCCGTCGAGAAGGTGCTGCCCGCGATCGGCGACGCCTTGGACAAGGCCGGCGCGGCCGCGCTCGTGGCCCCGCCGGGCACCGGGAAGACCACGGTCGTGCCGCTCGCGCTCATGGAACGGATCCCGGGCCGCATCGTGGTCGCGGAGCCGCGCCGCATCGCCGCCCGGGCGGCCGCCCGCCGGATGGCGAGCCTGCTTGGCGAGCGGGTGGGCGGCCGGGTCGGGTACACCGTGCGCGGCGACCGCCGGGTCGGCGCGCAGACCCGGGTGGAGGTGGTCACCACCGGGGTGCTGGTCCGGCGGCTGCAACGCGACCCGGACCTGCCCGGCACCGGCGCCGTGGTGCTCGACGAGTGCCACGAGCGCCACCTCGACTCGGACCTGGCCCTCGCGTTCTGCGTCGACGTGCGCGCGAACCTCCGGGCCGACCTGCGGCTGCTCGCCACCTCGGCCACCGCCGACGTCGAGACCGTGGCCCGGGCGCTCGGCACCGACAAGGTCGTCACCGCCGACGAGGCCCTGCACCCGGTCGAGGTGGTGTGGGCCCCGCCGCCCCGCCCGGTCGACGCGCCGCACGGCCTGCGGGTCGACCCTCGGCTGCTCGACCACGTCGCGTCCGTGGTGCGGCGGGCGCTGGCCGGCCACGACGGCGACGTGCTCGTCTTCCTGCCCGGCGCGGGCGAGATCGCCGCGGTCGCGTCGAGGCTGCCCGACGCGCCCGTGCGGACGCTGCACGGGCGCCAGGACGCCGCCGCCCAGGACGCCGTGCTCCGGCCCGGCACCGGGCGGCGGGTGGTGCTGGCCAGCGCGGTCGCGGAGAGCAGCCTGACCGTGCCCGGCGTCCGGGTCGTGGTGGACGCCGGCCTGAGCCGGGTGCCGCGCACCGACCACGCCCGCGGGCTCGGCGCGCTCGTCACCGTACCGGTGTCCCGGTCGACCGCCGAGCAGCGCGCCGGCCGGGCCGGGCGGGAGGCGCCGGGCGTCGTGTACCGCTGCTGGTCGCCGGCCCAGCACGACCGGCTGCCGGCCCAGCCCGAGCCGGAGGTGGCGGTGGCCGACCTGACCGGCTTCGCACTCGACCTGGCCTGCTGGGGGGACCCGGACGGCACCGGGCTGGCGCTGCCGGACCGGCCACCGGCCGGCGCGATGCGGGCCGCCGGGCAGGCGCTGCGCGCGCTCGGCGCCGTCGACGACGGTGGCCGGGTCACCGCGCGCGGGCGGGCCATCGCCGCCGTCGGCGCGCACCCGCGACTGGCCCGGGCGCTGCTCGACGGCGCGCCGGCGGTCGGCGCCGACCGGGCCGCGCAGGTCGTCGCGCTGCTCACCGAGCCGGGCGCCGGCGAGGAAGACCTCGTCGCGGCCTGGCGCCGCCAGCGTTCCGGGGCCGAGGTGCGCCGCCTGCGCGCCGAGACAGGCGACTGGCCGAAGACCGGCATGCCCGACGACCTCGCCGCCGGTCTGGTGGTCGGCCTGGCGTACCCGGAAAGGCTCGCCCGCGCCCGGGAGGCCGGCGGCCGGGCGTACCTCATGGTCGGCGGGACCGCCGCGGAGCTGCCGCCGGGGTCGGGGCTGGCGGGCGCCGCCTGGCTGGCCATCGCCGCCGCGGACCGCGACCCGGGCCGGCCCACCGCGCGCATCCGCGTGGCCGCCACCATCGACGAGGCCACCGCGCGGGTGGCCGGCGCCGACCACCTGACCCGGGGCGAGGAGGTGGCCTGGTCCGGCGGCGACGTGGTGGCCCGCGCGTTCGAACGGCTCGGCGCCGTGACCCTCGCCGAACGCCCGCTGCGCGACCCGGACCGCGGCGCGCTCGACCGCGCCCTGCTGGACGGCCTGCGCCGCGAGGGCCTGGTGCTGCTGCGGTGGGACCGCGACGCGAGGGCGCTGCGCGAGCGGCTCGCGTTCTGCCGGCAGGCGCTCGGCGACCCGTGGCCGGACGTGTCCGACGAGGCCCTGCTGGCGGCCGCGGAGCGGTGGCTCGGCCCGGAGCTGCACGCGGCCCGCCGCCGCGCCGACCTGGAACGCGCGGACGTCGCCACCGCGCTGCGCCGGCTGCTGCCCTGGCCGCAGGCCGCCGCGCTCGACCGGGTCGCGCCCGAGCGCCTACCGGTCCCCGGCGGCTCGCGGCAGCGGCTCGACTACTCCGACCCGGCCGCGCCCGTGCTGGCGCTGCGGGTGCAGGAGGCGTTCGGCTGGCGCGAGGCGCCGGTGATCGCGGACGGCCGCGTGCCCGTGCTGCTGCACCTGCTCTCGCCCGCCCGCCGCCCGGTCGCGGTCACCCGGGACCTCGCCTCGTTCTGGCGGACCGGGTATCCCCAGGTGCGCGCCGAGCTGCGCGGCCGGTATCCGCGTCACGCCTGGCCGGAGGACCCGACCGCGGCGCCCTGACCCGGTTTGAGCACGTCGTCGAGGAAGTCGAGGGACGCGTCGACGAGCGCGGCCACGTCCGGCGCTCCCTGGAAGATGTGGTCGGCGCCGGGCACGGGGTAGAGGTCGCACCGCACGCCGTACGCGTGCAGCACCGCGGCCAGGTGCTCGCTCTGGGAGTACGGCACGACCTTGTCCGCGGTGCCGTGCACGCACAGGAACGGCGGCGCGTCCGCGTGCGCGTACTCGGTCGGGCTGGCCGACTCCGGCGACCGGCCACCCAGGAGCTGGACGCCGGGATCGTCGTCGCCCTCGAGGCCCATGGTGGACAGATCGGATACGCCGTACCAGTCGACGACCGCGTGCACATCCGGCCCGCCCTCCACCAGCGCGGCCATCGCGGCGAGGTGGCCGCCCGCGGACTCGCCCCACGTCGCGACGCGGCCGGTGTCAAGACCGAACTCCGCCGCGGAGGCGCGCAGCCACCCGATCGCCGCCCGCACGTCGTCGAGCTGGGCCGGGTAGGTGGCCTCCGCGGAGAGGCGGTAGTCGACGCTGGCCACCGCGTACCCACGGCGCTGGATGCGCTCGAAGAAGCCGAGCGTCGCGTAGGTCTCGGGGAGGGTCTTGCGGTCGCCGGTGCGCCACGCGCCGCCGTGCACCCAGACGACAAGCGGCCATGGACCTTCGCCGTCCGGCACGTACAGGTCGAGGCGGAGGGGGCGGTAGCCGGGGATCTCGGCATAGACAAGGTTGGCTCGCGTCACACCCGGAGCGTAGCGAGGTTTCCCGCCAACCCACCCGGGTAAGCGGAGCCCGGGCTCGCTTCTTCGCGTCCCCTGCCGACCGGGCCCCGCCCTGGCGCCCCCGGGGAGGAAGCCGGACCGGCGGAAGACCCGCCCGCCCGACCGTTCGGCGCCACACTTACGAGGTAACCCGAGCAGGCCACCGTCAAACCAACGAGAGGCGGATCAATGGCTCGTCCACGGATCGTCATCGTCGGGGCCGGGTTCGCCGGCTACCACTGCGCCCGCAAGCTGGCCCGGCTGGCGCGGGGCGCGGCGGACATCACGCTGCTCAACCCGACCGACTACTTCCTCTACCTGCCCCTGCTGCCGGAGGTGGCCGCCGCCGGACTCGAGGCGCGGCGGATCACCGTGTCGATACCCGACACGATCGGCCGCGGCGTGCGGCTGGCGCTGGGCAAGGCGACGCGGATCGACCTCGACCGGCGCCGGGTGCGCTACACCGACCCCGAGGGCGGGGCCGGCGAGCTGCCGTACGACCGGCTGGTCCTCGCCGCCGGCAGCGTCAACAAGCTGCTGCCGATCCCCGGCGTGGCCGAGCACGCGCACGGGTTCCGCGGCATCTTCGAGGCGCTGTACCTGCGCGACCACGTCACCCGCCAGGTCGAGCTCGCCGACGCCACCGACGACCGGGAGGAGCGGGAGGCGCGGCTGACGTTCGTGGTCGTCGGCGCCGGCTACACCGGCACGGAGCTGGCCGCGCACGGCGCGCTCTTCACCCGCGACCTCGTCTCCGGCCACCCGCGCCTCGCCGACACCCCGGTGCGGTGGCTGCTGCTCGACGTGGCCGACCGGGTCCTGCCCGAGCTCGACCAGCGGCTCTCCCGCACCGCCGACCGGGTGCTGCGCGAGCGCGACGTCGACGTGCGGATGGGCACCTCGGTGAAGGAGGCGACGCACGAGGGCGTATACCTGAGCGACGGAGGGTTCATGCCCAGCCGCACGCTCGTGTGGTGCGTGGGCGTGCGCCCCGACCCGCTCGTCGCCGGCCTCGGCCTGGCCACCAACAAGGGGCGGGTCGTGGTCGACGAGTACCTGGGCGTGCCCGGCCGCCCCGAGGTGCTGGCGTGCGGCGACGCGGCGGCGGTGCCCGACCTGACCCGGCCCGGCGAGATCACCGCGATGACCGCCCAGCACGCCGAGCGGCAGGGCAAGCTGGCCGCGCACAACATCGCCGCCTCGTACGGCAAGGGCAGGCCGCGCGCGTACAAGCACCACGACCTCGGCTTCGTCGTCGACCTCGGCGGCGTACAGGCGGCGGCCGACCCGCTCGGCATCCCGCTCGGCGGGCCGGTGGCGAAGGCGGTGACGGCCGGCTACCACCTGCTCTCCATGCCGGGCAACCGGGTGCGCACCGCCGCCGACTGGGCGCTCAACGCCGCGCTGCCGCGCCAGACCGTCCAGCTTGGACTCGTGCGGGCGCCGGCGGTCCCGTTGGACACGGCGCGGCCGGAGGCCCGTACCATGTGATCATGGTGCGGTACGCGGAGGCCGCCGGCCGGTGGGTGCTGTTCGCCACCGTGCTCGGCTCGGGCCTTACGTTCCTCGATGCCACCGTGGTCAACATCGCGCTGCCCCGGATCGGCGACGACTTCGACGCCGGCGCCGCCGCTCTCCAGTGGACGGTCAACGGCTACACGCTCAGCCTCGCCGCCCTCATCCTGCTCGGCGGCTCGCTCGGCGACAGGTTCGGGCGGCGGCGGATGTTCGTGATCGGCACCGCCTGGTTCGCGGTCGCCTCGCTGCTGTGCGGCATCGCGCCCAACGTGGAGACGCTCATCGCCGCCCGCGTCCTCCAGGGCATCGGCGGCGCGCTGCTCACGCCCGGGTCGCTCGCCATCCTGGAGGCGTCGTTCGAGTCCGACGACCGGGCCAGGGCGATCGGCGCGTGGTCCGGCATGTCGGGCGTGGCCGGCGCGATCGGCCCGTTCCTCGGCGGGTGGCTGATCGAGGCGGCCTCGTGGCGGCTCGTCTTCCTGATCAACGTGCCGCTCGCCGCGCTGGTCATCTTCGTCGCGCTGCGCCACGTGCCCGAGTCGGCCAACCCCGCGGCCGCCCGCCGCTTCGACGTGGCCGGGCTCGTCACCGGCGCGGGCGGGCTCGCCGGCCTCACGTACGGGTTCACCGCCTGGGCGGCCGACGGCCCCGGCTCGCCGGCCGTGCTCGCCGCGCTCGCCGTCGGCGTGGGCGGGCTCGCCGCGTTCCTCGTGGTGGAGAGCCGGTCGAGCGAGCCGATGCTGCCGCTGGAGCTGTTCAAGATCCGCCCGTTCACGGCCGCCAACCTCGTCACCTTCGCGGTGTACGCGGCGCTCGGCGGCGTGTTCTTCCTCGTCGTGCTCAACCTGCAGGTCGTCGCCGGCTACAGCCCGCTCGCCGCCGGCACCGCGCTGCTGCCGGTCACCGCGCTGATGCTGGTGCTCTCCGCCCGGGCCGGCGCGCTCGGCCAGCGGATCGGCGCGCGCATCCCGATGACCGCCGGCCCGCTCGTCTGCGCCGTCGCGCTGCTGCTGCTCGCCCGGGTGGGCGCGGACGCCAACTACCTCACCGACGTGCTGCCGGCCGCGATCCTGCTCGGCCTCGGCCTGTCGCTGACCGTCGCGCCGCTCACCGCGACCGCGCTCGGCTCGGTGCCCGAAGCGAACGCCGGCATCGCCAGCGGCGTCAACAACGCGGTCGCCCGCGCCGCCGGCCTGCTCGCCGTCGCCACGCTGCCGCTCGCCGCGGGCATCGGCACCGGCAGCCTCACCGACGCCGGCGATCTCGGGCCGGTGTACCGGAACGCGATGCTCGTCTGCGCCGGCCTGCTGGTCCTGGGCGCCGTGGCCGCGGTGGTGTGGGTGCCGGCCAGGGTGCGGCGCGAGTCCGAGGTGCCGGTGCATTGCGGCGTTACCGGCCCGGCGCCCCACCTCGCCGCGAAACAATAGCGGGCATGCTCGCTTGGGAGGTGCGAAAGCCGGGTCTGCGCGCGGCGACCCGGCCCATCCCGGAGCCGGCGGCGGGAGAGTTGCTTCTGCGCGTGCGGGCGTGCGCCGTCTGCCGCACCGACCTGCACGTTGCCCAGGGCGACCTGCCCGTCCACCGCCCCGACGTCGTCCCCGGCCACGAGGTCGTCGGCGAGGTGGTGGCGCTCGGGCCGTCCGCCGAGGGCTTCCAGGTGGGGGAGCGGGTCGGCGTGGCCTGGCTGCGCCACACCTGCGGCCGCTGCGTCTACTGCGTGCGCGGCGCGGAAAACCTCTGCCCCGAGTCGCGCTACACCGGCTGGGACGCCGACGGCGGATACGCGGAGTACACGGTCGCGCCCGCCGCATACGTATACCGGCTACCGCCGGGCTACTCCGACGTCGAGGTGGCGCCGCTGCTCTGCGCCGGCATCATCGGCTTCCGCGCGCTGCGCCGCGCCGCACTGCCGCCCGGCGGCCGGCTCGGCGTGTACGGCTTCGGCGCCTCCGCACACCTCGCCACCCAGGTCGCCCTCGCACGGGGCGCGACGGTGCACGTGCTCACCCGCGCGGCCGCCGCCCAGCGGCTCGCCCTCGACCTGGGCGCCGCGTCGGCCTCCGGCGCGTACGACCGGCCGCCCGAGCCGCTCGACGCCGCGATCCTCTTCGCCCCGGTCGGCGACCTCGTGCCGGTCGCGCTGGAGGCGCTCGACCGCGGCGGCACGCTCGCCATCGCCGGCATCCACCTCACCGACATCCCGCCGCTCGACTACGAACGCCACGTCTTCCAGGAGCGGCAGCTGCGCAGCGTCACCGCCAACACCCGCGAGGACGGTCGCGACTTCCTCGCCTTCGCCGCCGACCACCCGCTGAGCGTCACCACCACGCCGTACCCGCTGAGCTCCGCCGACACCGCACTGGCCGACCTGGCCGCCGACCGGGTCGACGGAGCCGCCGTGCTCGTCCCGTGACCGAGCCCCATACTTAGGCGCGTGAGTCACGAGTTCGAGTACGGGATGGACGGTCCCAAGGTGCTCGTCGTGGGAGTGGACGGCTCGACCACCTCGCTGCGCGCCGGCGCGTACGCCGCCGGCCTGGCCCGCCGCCAGCGCTCCCGCCTCGTCGTCGTGTACGTCGCCCGCCCCGGCGCCTTCGTCGGCCTGGCACCGGGCGCGGCGGCGGTGGCCCGCGAGGCCGACCACGAGTTCGCCGAAGACCTGCGCCGCCAGGCCGAGGAGGCCGCCACCTCGGTCGGCCTGAAGATCACGTTCCAGGAGGTCTACGGCGACCCCTACACCGAGCTTGTCCGCATCGCCGACGAGGTGGGCGCCGACGGCGTGATCGTCGGCGCCTCGATGCAGGCCGGCCACCGCTTCGCCGGCTCGCTCGCCATCCGCCTGGTGAAGACCGGCAAGTGGCCCGTCACCGTCGTGCCCTGAGGCGACACACGCGCGAATTTCGTCGGGCCGCGGCGACGGTTCGACATGGCGCTATGACGTCGTGACGAAGGCGGGCCGCCCGTCCCGCGATGATTCGCGGGACAGGCGGCTTCTGACGTGCGTAGACGCGGCCGGCGGGCATTGGCTTTCGGTGCTGGTGATGTAGCTACGGTGTAGAGTCGAAAATCCCAGTCGCCGGCGCTGGGCTAGTCACGCTGGCAGAGCACACTGCTTTGCAACGCTGCCCTGATGTCGATGCCATACGTGGTGTCAAAAGGCCCCAACTGCCCAGGCCCCCAACGGGTCACGGGCCCGAGCGACGTTCCGGAAGCGTTCGTCCAGTGACGCGTCCTCAAACAATATCCCGGTCCGACGTAAAAGCCCTGGGTGAACGCCCATCCCGAAAACTGGCCGGCCGGAATCACCGCGTCGTAGAGTCCCTGTCCCTGCTGATAGTATGGGCCTTGGCCGAGCCAGACCTGGATGGCGCCGACGCCGACATCGCCAGTATTCCGAACCTTCCACGCCTGTAGTAGTGCTGCTTTGCCCGTGTTGCCGGTCTCACCGGTCGATGCTGCGGCCGCCGGAGCGGAAGGGCTCAGACCTGTCAGGAGCGCGATCGTTAGGGCAACTATGAATGCCCATCCTGTCTTTTTCATTTTTCCCTTCCGGTGTCGAACTTTCCGCCAACCGTGCCTGAACCCCATCGAATCACGGTCCGGCTTCACTTTGCCTTCACGGACACGGCCAGGCTGTCCCGGGCGACCACGACCGGTCGGACGGTATTCTCGAACGCCAATAACGTCGATCGGATGCGCTCAATTCGGTGTGCGGCTAGCGGCGGACTCGGCTGCCGTCTCCCGGTGGGCGCCGCGGCGCGGGAAGGTTGGCCGCGGGTAGAGCCTCCTTGAGGGCCGCGGCCAGGCGGCGGACCACCGGGTCGGTCTCGGCGCCCGCGACAAGCTCGACCTCGGCCTTGGCGAGAGCGGTCCAGACCTGGCGCATCTCCGGCAGCGACGGCATGAGGTCGCCGGCGCGGCATTCGGCGTAGAAGGCGGCCATCGTGTCGTCGCGGGCGACCACCTCGTCCAGTGCCGTACGCAGGGCCGGTGGGCGGGGCTGGGTGTCGAAGAGGGACAGTGCCACCCGCGTGCGGGTCAGGTGGTGGGCGGCGAGGTCGCGGGCGATCGTCTTGTTGCGGCCGCGGCGGGTGAGGAAGAAGCCGTGCACCGACACGAACGGCCGCACCGGGGCGTGGCCCTCGTACGGCGGCACCGGCCCCACCGCGAACCGCAGCCCGGCCTCGCGGGCGTCGCTGACCACGCGGGAGGCGCAGATCAGGTACGGCGCGCGGCCGGCCTCGAAGAGCGCGGTGGCCCGTTCCTTGTCGATCTCGCGGCGGAGTACGCGGCGACCCTGCGCGCCGAGCTCGCGGAAGCGCCCGAACGCCCGGATCGTCTCCGGCGCGGTCACGCCCAGCTGGGTCGGGTCGGGCCGGCCCTCGGCGTCGCGGCCGAAGATCCAGCCGCCGGCGGCGAGCAGCAGCGGGTACATGTAGTACGGATCGCCGTCCGCGCCCACCTGCACCACCAGCGCCTCGTCGGCGCGCCCGGCCGCGCGCAGCGCCTCGCCCGAGGCGAGCAGCTCCTCGAACGTCTCCGGCTGCTCCGGCGCCAGGTCGAGGTTGCGCAGCAGCAGCGCGGTGTCGAGGGCGTAGGGCACGCCGTACAGCTCGCCGTTCCACGTCATGGCCTCGACCGCCTCGGGCAGGAATGCCTCCCGCCGGCGGTGCGACAGCGCGAGTGGCTCGATCAGCCCGCGCCGCGCGAGGTCGCCGACCCAGTCGTGCGGGCCGACCACCACGTCCGGCACCTCGTCGCCGTCGACCTCCTGGACCAGCCGCTCCTGCAGCCGCTCGATCCGCTCGGTGTGGAAGCGCAGCCGGACGCCGTCGGTGGCGAGGAAATCCGCGGCGAACTCGCGCAGCGCGTTGGCCCGCCGCTCGTCCGCCCAGATCAACACCTCCGGGCGCAGCTCGGAGAGGCGCCCGAGCTGGTCGCGGATCCACCGCACGCCGGCCGAGTCGGTGAACGTCACCTCGACCCGGTAGTCGACCGCGTGCGACCCGTCGGCGACGAGCCCGGTGGCGAGCTCGGTGGGCTGAAACATCGGCTCGGCCGCGGGCGGCACGATCGGCAGGTCGACGCGCTCGCCGACGTCGGGGTCGTGTATGTCCACGACGGTGAGGCCGACCTGGTAGATCGGCGTCTCGGAGGCGTTGCGGACGAACGCGCCCCACCCGTCGGCACCCCAGCCCCACCACGCCGACACCAGCGCCGCCTGGGTGCGCCGGACGAACGCCTCCTGCTGCCGCCGCGCGTCGGCCGCCACCTCGTCGCGCTGGGACTCGATCCGGTACACCCGCTGCGCGGCGAGCGCGGCGAGGGCCGCGAAGATCAGCGCCAGGATCGTCGCGACCGAAGAGAGCCAGGTGGGTACGTCGCCCCAGTCCGCTGCCAGCACGGAAGGGACTTTAGACACCCTGGAACGTGCGGCGGTACGCGGTCGGCGGGACGCCGATCGACAGCTGGAACTGCTGGCGCAGCGCCGCCGCCGTGCCGAAGCCGGACTGGCGGGCCACCTGGTCGACGCCGAGGTCGGTGGTCTCCAACAGCAGGCGGGCCCGGTCGACGCGCTGCCGCAGCAACCACCGCGCCGGGCTCGCCCCGGTCTCCTCGCGGAAGCGGCGGGTGAACGTGCGCACGCTCATCCGCGCGTGTGCCGCCATCGCCCGGAGCGTGAGCGGCTCGGCCAGGCGGGCGAGGGCCCACTCGCGGGTGGGCGCGGTGCCGGTCACGCCGATCGCGGGGACCGGGTGCTCGGTGTACTGCGCCTGACCGCCCTCCCGCCACGGCGGCACCACGCACCGGCGGGCCGCGCGGTTGGCGACCTCGGTGCCGTGGTCGCGGCGGATGATGTGCAGGCACAGGTCGATGCCCGCGGCCACGCCGGCCGACGTCAGGATCTCGCCGTCGTCGATGAAGAGCACGTCGGGGTCGAGCTTGACCTTCGGGTACAGGCCGCGGAACGCCTCGGCGTGCGCCCAGTGGGTGGCGGCCGGGCGGTCGTCGAGCAGCCCGGCCGCGGCCAGCACGAAGGCGCCCGTGCAGATCGACACGATCCGCGCGCCCCGCCCGTGCGCCGCGCGCAGCGCCTCGCCGACCGCGGGGTCGACCGTGCCGTCGGTCAGCGGCGGGCCGCCGTGGATGCCGGGCACCACCACCGTGTCGGCCGTCTCGGTCAGCTCCAGGCCGTGGTCGGGCACGACCTGGAAGCGGGCGGCCGAGCGGACCGGGCCGCCGGTCGGCGTGCACGTGTCCACCGCGTACCGCCGCTGGCCTGCCGCGTCGCGCGCGGCGCCGAGCACCTGGGAGGGTGTGCCGAGGTCGAGCCCCACGACGTGGTCGAGGGCGAGGACGGCGACACGGTGGGCGTCCGGTGCGATAGGCCGTGCCTGCCACGCTCCGCCGCTCGGCGCTCGTCCGCCGTCGTGGTCGATGTCCGTAGCCTCGCGACTCCCGCTCATGGCCCGATTATTGCGCATGATGGCTGGCCGGCCACTCGTCGTTCGGTTCCCCTTGATCGAAACTCGGATCCGTGACCCGTCGCCTTCATCCCGCCTGGCTCGTCGCCGTCGTCGCGTTCGTCGCGCTGGTCGGCGCCGCCGGCTTCCGCGCCACGCCGTCCGTGATGCTCCATCCGCTGCACGCCGAGTTCCACTGGCCGCTCGCCACGATCTCCGCGGCCGTCTCGGTCAACCTGATCCTGTACGGCCTGACCGCCCCGTTCGCGGCCGCGCTGATGGAGAAGTTCGGCATGCGGCGCGTGGTGACCGGCGCGCTGGCGCTGGTGGCGGCGGGCAGCGGGCTGACCGTGTTCATGAACTCCAGCTGGCAGCTGATCCTCTGCTGGGGCGTCCTCGTCGGCCTGGGCACCGGGTCGATGGCGCTCGCGTTCGTGGCCACGGTCACCGGACGCTGGTTCGTGAAGCGGCGCGGCCTCGTCACCGGCGTGCTCACCGCCGGGGGAGCGGCCGGGCAGCTCGTCTTCCTGCCGATCCTGGCCACGGTGGTCGAGTCGAGCGGCTGGCGCACGGCGGCACTCATCGTCGCGGCGGCCGCCCTGGCGGTGGTACCCCTCGTGGTGTGGCGGCTGCGCGACCAGCCGGCCGACCTGGGGGTGACCGCCTACGGCGCCCCCGAGGACCACGCGCCGCCGGCACCGGCCACCGGCGGCGCGGCCGCGCGGGCCGTCGGCGCGCTGCGCGCGGCGGCCCGGACGCGGGCGTTCTGGCTGCTGGCCGGCGGCTTCGCGATCTGCGGTGCCACCACGAACGGCCTGGTCGGCACCCACTTCATCCCGGCCGCGCACGACCACGGCATGCCCGACACGACCGCGGCCAGCCTGCTCGCGCTCGTCGGCCTCTTCGACATCGCCGGCACGATCGCCTCCGGCTGGCTCACCGACCGGATGGACAGCCGGGTGCTGCTCGGCGCGTACTACGCGCTGCGCGGCGGCTCGCTGCTCGTGCTGCCCACCCTCTTCGCCGACTCGGTGGGGCCGAGCATGCTTGTGTTCGTCATCTTCTACGGCCTCGACTGGGTGGCCACCGTGCCGCCGACCGTGGCTCTGTGCCGCGAGTACTTCGGCGCCAGCGGCCCGGTCGTCTTCGGCTGGGTCTTCGCCTCCCACCAGGTGGGCGCGGCGGTGGCCGCCACGGGCGCCGGCCTGATCCGCGACCAGCTCGGCACGTACGCGCTCGCCTGGTACGTCGCCGGCGGGCTCTCGATCGGCGCGGCCGTGCTCTCGCTGCTGCTCAAGCGCGGCGGCAAGGTGGTGCCGGTCGTGGTCGAGCCGCCCAAGCCCAAGGTCGCGGTCGGCTGGCGGCTCAGGCCCGCCGAGGACTAGGCGCTAGCCGGCCGCCTTCTTCACCAGCTCGGCGAGCAGCTTCTCGTCGGCGGCGGTCAGCTTCGTCACGGCCCAGGCCGTCGGCCACATGGTGCCCTCGTCGAGGTTGGCGTCCTCGTTGAAGCCGAACGACGCGTACCGCGCCTTGAACTTCGCCGCGGGCGTGAAGAAGCAGACGACCTTGCCGGCCGCGTTCGCGTACGCGGGCATCCCGTACCACGTCTTGGGGGTGAGGGCCGGCGCGTTGGCCTTGACGATGGCGTGGATGCGTTCGGCCAGGACGCGGTCCGCGTCGGGCATCTCGGCGATCTTCGCGAGCACGGCCGCCTCCGCCTCGGCCTTGGAGCCGCGCGCCTTGAGCTCCTTGGCGTGCTCCTTCATCGCGGCGCGCTCCTCGGCCGAGAAGCCCTCGTACGACGCGGTGCTCTTGGCGGCCTTCTTCGTGGCCATGGCGGCCCCCTTCCCGATCGGTAAGACGATCTTCATGCTAGGAGGCGCCGCGAGTGGCGGCTTCTCGAAAGCTGACCGACCGTGTCACCGCTCGTTCGACACCCGGTGACCGTCGTGTAGACGTACCGTGACTGGATGAGCGAGGCCTACCGGCGGTGGGCGTGGGTGGCGGTGCTGGTGGTGGGCCTGGTCCTCTACCTCGCCGTGCTCCGCACCATGGTCGACACGCGCAACCCGAACTTCGTGCCGACCACCATCCTGCTCGGCGCGACGGTGGTGCCGGCGACGTTCCTGACCTTCGCGGCGGGGCGCTCCGGCCGGTGGCAGGTGCCGGCGTGGACCCTGGCCGTGGCGGCGTTCTTCGGCGGCATCGTCGGCGTGGTCGTGGCCGGGCAGCTCGAGTACGACACGCTGCGCGACCTCGGTGCGCTCCCGATGCTCTCCGTCGCGGTGATCGAGGAGTGCGCGAAGCTGATCGTGCCGGCCGCCCTGCTGTTCGCGCTGTGGCGCCGCCGCCGCGAGCCCAGCGACGGCCTGGTCATCGGCGTGGCCTGTGGCGCCGGCTTCGCCGCGCTGGAGACGATGGGCTACGCGTTCACCGCGCTGCTCGCCTCCCGGGGCGACATCGGCGCCGTCGAGGAGACCCTCTTCGTGCGCGGCCTCCTCGCGCCCGCCGGCCACACCGCCTGGACCGGCCTCACGGCCGGCGCCCTCTACGCGCTCGCCGCCCGCCCGAGCGGCCGCCGCGTCTGGGTTTTCCTGGGTACGCTCGCCGGCGCGATCGTCCTGCACACGCTGTGGGACAGCATCGGGGCGATCCTCGGGTACGTCGTGCTCGGCCTGGTCAGCGTCGGCTGGCTGCTGCTGGAGATGCGCCGCTACCGCACGTTCGCGCCCGCTCCCGGGTTCAGGGGATCTCTACAGCGAGACGCTCGGGGCGCGCCTGCCGCGCCGGGGTGAGCGTGCCGACCACGGCGACGAGCAGGCAGGCCACGCCGGCGGCGAGGGTCGTGGCGGGCACGCCGTGGTTGGCGGCCGAAGCGGTCAGCACCGCGGCGCCGACCGGGCCGAGCGCCGAGTGGATCGTCCAGAACGACGACGTGACCCGCCCCAGCAGGTGGTCCGGGGTCACCTCCTGGCGCAGCGACATCGAGCAGATGCCGGCCACGCCGATGCCGAACACCACCGTGGTGGCGAGCGCGGCGACGACCGGCACGCTGCGGGTCATGCCGATGCAGGAGATGGCGACGCCGCACAGCGCGTACGAGCCGATCCAGCAGGCGCCGAAGCCCCAGGTGCGCCGCGCCGGCACCACCACGAACGCGGCCAGGATCGTGCCGACCGCGGCGGCGGCGAGCACGTACCCGACGGTGGCGTCCGGCCGGCGCAGCTCGTGCCCCACGTAGTAGACGATGATGTCGGTCAGCCCGAGCGTCAGGAACGTCAGAAACCACAGCAGCATGGTCAGCGCGCGCAGCACCGGGTGGCGCCACAGGAAGCGCACGCCCACCACGAGGTCGCGCCACGACATGCCGTCCGGCTGGCGCGGCTCGCCGGCCGCCACGCGCACGCGCAGCCGCACGAAGCAGAGCCCCACCGCCGACACCGTGAACGTGACCGCGTCGACCGCGATCGCGGCGGTCGGGCTGTACAGCCCGGAGAGGATGCCGGCCACCACCGGGCCACCCACGGCGGCGGCGGCGTAGGTGGCGGAGAGGCGCGCGTTCGCCTCGGTGATCCGCTCGGGGTCGACGAGGTTGGGCAGCGCGGCCACGTACGTCACCCGGAAGATCATCGCGAACCCGGCGGCGAGCGGCACGATCGCGTACAGCAGCCAGATCTGCGGCGAGATGAGCCACACGATCGGGATCGCCGCGAACAGCAGGGCGCGCGACACGTCGCAGACGATCAGCAGCACCCGCCGGTCGATCCGGTCGGCGAGCGCGCCGGCGAACACGCCGGTGAGGATCGTCGCCGCGCCGGCCAGCCCGGTGAGCAGGCCCATCTGCGACACCGAGCCGGTGCCCCGGAGCACGAGGAGCGGAATAGCCACATAGGAGAACGAGTCGCCCGCGACGGACAGCGTCTGCACTATCCAGAACAGCGTGAAGTCGCGATCTCGCCACAGCGACGCGGAGACCATGGCGTATTGGATCATTCACAGCGTGTGTTCGTAAGTATCGATGCGCGTTAACATCCTCACATTGACGTGCGTACGGTATGTTTTGCGTGTATGAGAGCGATCTTCGCCGCGATCCCCGCCATTCTCGTCGCCGTGACCGCTTCGCCTGCTCAGGCGGCCCGTCACGACCCCACCTGGAAGCTCGCCGAGTCCGGCTCCACCGCACGCCTGCGCGGTCTCGACGTGGTCAGCGCCAAGGTCGCCTGGGCCAGCGGCTCGGCCGGCCCTGATCGACGGGGTGCTAGAGGAAGCTGACCGGCGGTGGCTCGTTGCCGGGGCGCCACTTGATGCCGCAGCCGAGGCTCGGCACGTGCGGCTCCGGCACGGCCTCGCCGCGCAGCGCGATGTCGGCGGCGGCGCGCAGCAGGTGGCCGGTCACCGGCACGTCGTTCTTCGGGCGCGCCTCATCGAACGCGCCCCGGTAGACGAGCCGCCGCCGCTCGTCGTACAGGAAGAAGTCGGGCGTGCAGGCGGCGGCGTAGGCCTTGGCCACCTCCTGCGAGCTGTCCACCAGGTAGGGGAACGTGAAGCCGGCCCGCTCCGCCTGCGCGGCCAGCTCCGGCACGTCGTCGTCCGGGTAGTTTTCGACGTCGTTACTGCAGATGCCGACGGTGGCGAGCCCCCTGCCCGCGTACTCGGCCGCGAACGCGCCGAACGCCGACTCGACGTGCCGCACATAGGGGCAGTGGTTGCTGAGGAAGACGACGAGCAACGCCGGCGCGGACAGGTCGGCGAGCTTCACCTCCGACCCAGCGACCGAAGGCAGAGCGAAGTCGGGCGCGGGCGTGCCCAACGGCACGAGAAACGACGAAACGGCCATGCGCACGAGCCTAGCCCGCCGTTGGCCGCCCGGCCCGGCCGCCCACGGCGCGGGCCCGAAGAGGAACCCCACGGCCGAGGAGGACCCAACCGTGGGAGGCCATAATGGACGGATGCTGAGGTGGGAGTACGCGTTGCTGGTCCGTCGCCGGGAGGCGTCCGGGCCGTCCGAGTGGCGCATGACGTATACCTGGTACTCGCCGGACGGGACCCGGCAGGACGTGTCCGCGCTCGGTGACACCGCGATCTCGCACCTCAACCGGGCCGGGGCCCGCGGGTGGGAGCTCGTGTCGACCGAGGAAGACGTCAACAACCTCGAAGGCACCACGGAGGTCCATCGCTACTACCTCAAGCGCCCCCTGCCCGAAGCCGACATGGTGCCGTAGGCGGCCGCGGCCGGGCGATCAGCCGCTCGACGCCAGGTCGGCGGATTGTCAGGCGCGGAGACCGGGGCCAGGCTACGGCCGGGATCTCGCCGGGCGGCGGGCCGCCTGGAGGTAGTCGCGGTTGAGCTGGCCGATCGTCTCCAGCGGGATGCCCTTCGGGCACACCGCCGTGCACTCGCCCGTGTTGGTGCAGCCGCCGAAGCCGGCCTCGTCGTGGGCCGCCACCATGTCCAGCACGCGTGACTGGCGTTCCGGCTGGCCCTGTGGCAGGCGGGCCAGGTGGGTGACCTTCGCGGCGGTGAAGAGCATCGCGGAGCCGTTCGGGCAGGCGGCCACGCAGGCGCCGCAGCCGATGCACGTCGCGGCCTCGAAGGCGGCGTCGGCGTCCTCCTTGGGCACCGGCAGGGCGTGGGCGTCGGGCGCGCTGCCGGTCGGGGCGCTGACGTAGCCGCCGGCCTGGATCACGCGGTCGAGCGCGCCGCGGTCGACCACCAGGTCCTTGACGACGGGGAAGGCGCGCGCCCGCCATGGTTCGACGTCGATCGTGTCGCCGTCGCGGAAGTGTCGCATGTGGAGCTGGCAGGTGGTGGTGGCCTTCGACGGGCCGTGCGCGACGCCGTTGACGACCAGGCCGCAGGCGCCGCAGATGCCCTCGCGGCAGTCGTGGTCGAACGCCACCGGCTCGGCGCCTTCGAGCGTGAGGCGCTCGTTGAGCATGTCGAGCACCTCCAGGAACGACATGTCGGGCGAGACGCCGGCGACCTCGTAGGCCACCATCCGGCCGCGCTCCCGAGGGCCGGCCTGCCGCCAGATGCGCAGGGTCAGGTTCACTTGTAGCTCCGCTGGCTGGGTGTCACGTACTCGAACTCCAGGTCCTCCCGGTGCAGCACCGGCGCGCCGCCGGTCCACTCCCAGGCCGCGACGTACGAGAAGCGCGCGTCGTCGCGCAGTGCCTCGCCGTCCGGGGTCTGGCTCTCCGCCCGGAAGTGGCCGCCGCACGACTCGGTGCGGTGCAGCGCGTCGACGCACATCAGCTCGGCCAGCTCCAAGAAGTCGGCCACCCGCCCGGCCCGTTCCAGGGACTGGTTGAAGCCGGCGGACGGCGGCACCCGCACGCGGGCCCAGAACTCGTCCCGCAGCGACCTGACCAACGAGATCGCCTTGCGCAGGCCGGCGTCCGTGCGTTCCATGCCGCAGTGGTCCCACATGACGCGGCCCAGCTCCCGGTGGAAGGAGTCGACGGTGCGGTCACCGTTTACGGCGAGCAGCCGCGCCACACGTTCGCGGACGGCGGCCAGCGCGGAGGACTCGGCGGAAGGGTCGACGGCCGGAAACGGCCCGTCCGCCAGGTAGTCGTTGATCGTGTTGGGGAGCACGAAGTACCCGTCCGCCAAGCCCTGCATGAGCGCCGAGGCGCCGAGCCGGTTGGCGCCGTGGTCGGAGAAGTTCGCCTCGCCGATCACGAAGAGGCCGGGGATCGTCGACTGGAGGTCGTAGTCGACCCACAGCCCGCCCATCGTGTAGTGCACGGCGGGGTAGATGCGCATCGGCACCTCGTACGGGTCCTCGCCGGTGATCCGCTGGTACATCTCGAAGAGGTTTCCGTAGCGTTCGGCGACCGCCGCCCGCCCGAGGCGCGCGATCGCGTCCGCGAAGTCGAGGTAAACCCCGGACCCCACGCCGCGGCCCTCGTCGCACACGTTCTTGGCCGCGCGGGAGGCGATGTCGCGGGGGACCAGGTTGCCGAACGACGGGTACATCCGCTCCAGGTAGTAGTCACGCTCGCCCTCGGGGATGTCGCCGGGCGCGCGGCCGTCGCCCGCCTTTGCCGGCACCCACACCCGGCCGTCGTTGCGCAGCGACTCGCTCATCAGCGTCAGCTTCGACTGGTGGGGGCCGCTCTGCGGGATACACGTGGGATGGATCTGGGTGAAGCACGGGTTGGCGAAGAGCGCGCCCCGGCGGTGCGCGCGCCAGGAGGCGGTGACGTTGCAGCCCTTGGCGTTGGTGGAGAGGAAGAAGACGTTGCCGTAGCCACCCGTGGCGAGCACCACCGCGTCCGCCAGCTCGGTCGTGATCTCGCCGGTCACCAGGTCGCGCACCACGATCCCGCGCGCCCGCCCGTCGGCCACGACGAGGTCGAGCATCTCGTGGCGGGTGAACGCTTCGACCGTTCCCGCTGCCACCTGCCGGGAGAGGGCCTGGTACGCGCCGAGCAGCAGCTGCTGCCCGGTCTGCCCGCGCGCGTAGAACGTGCGGGACACCTGCGCGCCGCCGAACGAGCGGTTGTCGAGCAGCCCGCCGTACTCGCGCGCGAACGGCACGCCCTGCGCCACGCACTGGTCGATGATCTCGACGGACACCTGGGCCAGACGGTGCACATTGGACTCGCGGGAGCGGAAGTCGCCGCCCTTCACGGTGTCGTGGAAGAGGCGGTGCACGGAGTCGCCGTCGTTGCGGTAGTTCTTGGCCGCGTTGATGCCGCCCTGCGCCGCGATCGAGTGGGCGCGGCGGGGGCTGTCCTGGTAGCAGTACGACCTCACCCGGTACCCCGCCTCGGCGAGCGTCGCGGCGGCCGAGGCGCCGGCGAGGCCGGTGCCCACCACGATGACCGTGAGGCGTCGGCGGTTGGCCGGGCTGACCAGGCGGGCCTCGAAGCGCCGCCGGTCCCACCTCGTCTCGATCGGCCCGCCGGGCGCGCGAGAGTCCTTGATCGGGGCACCCACGGAGAACATCAACCCACCAACCCAACCGAGACGGCGAACGGAACCGACAGATATCCGGCGCACAACCCCACCGCGACCACCAGCGCCGCCAGCCGCGCCCGCCGCTCACCCGCCGCCGTGTGCTGCCCCAGCGTGCGCACCGCGCTGAACACCCCGTGCCGCAGGTGGAACCCCACCGCCAGCACGGCGAGCGCGTAGAAGAGCGTCACGTACCACCGCTCGGGAGCGAAGTCGGCGGCGACGTTGCGGTAGGGGTGCGCGCGGTCGCCGACCGGGTTGAGGTCGCCGGTGGTCAGGTCGAGCAGGTGGTACACGGCGAAGAGCAGGATGATCACGCCACCCCACCGCATGGTGCGGGCGGCGTAGCTGCCCTGGACCGGGCGGCGGTGCGCGTACCGGACCGGACGCGCGGCGCGGGCCCGCAGCGCGAGGGCGGTCGCCGCCCAGACGTGCGCCACCAGCGCCGCGGACAGCACCGCCCGCTGGATCCACAGGTAGCCCGACGACGGCAGCAGCGGCGCGCCGATCGTGCGCAGCCAGTGCGCGTAGTGGTCGAACGACTCGGCCCCCACGAACACCTTGAGGTTGCCGACCATGTGCGCCACGAGGAAGAGCACGATCAGGATCCCGGTCACCGCCATGACCGCCTTCTGGCCCACCGTGCTCATGCCGGCGACGCTAGGTCGGTCGCGGCGATTCGTCCAATGCATCATAGGGGCAGTAGCGATAGCTGTAGGCTATGTCGCGTGCAGCTCCAGCAGCTTCGCTACTTCGTGGCCGTCGCCGATGAGCGCCACTTCACACGCGCGGCGGCCGGCCTGAGCGTGGCCCAGCCCACGCTCAGCAAGCAGATCCACAGCCTGGAGCGCGACATCGGCGCCCCGCTGCTCGACCGCACCCGCGGCGCCGTGACGCTCACCCCGGCCGGCGCGGCGCTGCTGCCGATCGCGCGGCGCATCCTCGCCGACGTGGAGACCGCCCGCCGCGAGGTGCAGGAGCTGGTCGGGCTGCGCCGCGGGCGGGTGCGGCTCGGCGCCACGCCCAGCCTCTCCACCAGCCTCGTCGCGCGGGTGCTGCCCCGCTTCCGCGCCGCCCACCCCGGCATCGACCTGCACGTCGAGGAGAGCGGCTCGCAGGACCTCGTCCGCCACCTCACCGAGGGCGGCCTCGACCTCGCGCTGGTCATCCTGCCGCCGCACGGCATCGACCCGTCCCTGCGGGCCGAGCCGATCCTCCGCGAAGACCTCGTCGTCGCCTCGGCCTCACCCCTCCCGGCCGCCGCGGAGGGCATGCCCATCGCGGAGCTGCGGCACCGTCCCCTCGTCATGTTCCGGAGGGGGTACGACCTGAGGGACGCCACCTTGAACGCCTGCCACGCCGCCGGGTTCGAGCCGGTGTTCGCGGTCGAGGGCGGCGAGATGGACGCCGTGCTCAGCTTCGTCGCGGCCGGGCTGGGCGTGGCGGTGGTGCCGAGCATGGTGCTCGCCGGCCACCCCGCGCTGCACTCGGCGCCGCTCGCCCCGCCCGGCATCCAGCGCACGGTCGCCATCGCCGAGCGCCGCGAGTCCACACCCACCCACGCCGCCGCCGCGCTACGCCGCACGATCTTGGATTTCCTGGGACACTGAGCGGCGTGGATCACTCCGACGTGCTGCGCTGGGTCGACGCGTACGAGCGGGCGTGGCGCTCACCCGGCACCGCGGCGCTCGCCGAGATCTTCACCGACGACGCCAGCTACCTGCAGGGGCCCTACAAGGAGCCGGTCGCCGGCCTGCCCGCGATAGCGCGGATGTGGGACGCCGAGCGTGACGGCCCCGGCGAGGCGTTCGACATGAGCCGCGACGTGGTGGCGGTCGACGGCGACACCGCGGTCGTGCGGGTCGAGGTGCGCTACGGCCCGCCGCTCGACCAGGAGTGGCGCGACCTGTGGATCCTCCGCTTCGCGCCCGACGGGCGGTGCGCCTGGTTCGAGGAGTGGCCGATCTCGCCGGGTCATTGACATCTGGCGATCAATCGCAATTCTTTGGGACGATATGGACCGTCTCCTGGGGAGGTGGTCAACCATGTCCACGTCGCTGTCCGACACCCCGACCCGCACCGGCCGCGCCACCGAAGTGGCCACGCCGCGCGAAGACCTCGTCACCGTCGTCCTCGGCGCCTGCCTCGTCGGCGGTGCGCTGTCCGACGGCTGGGCACACACCAACATCCTCGACACGATCGAGGGCTTCTTCACACCGTGGCACGCGCTGCTCTACTTCGGGTTCGCCTCCACCAGCGCGTGGACCTTCTGGCTCGCCTACCGGCGCCGTGGCCGCCACCCGTACTGGTGGCGTGACGCCTGGCCCAGCGGCTACCGGGTCGGCGCGTTCGGCGTGCTGCTCTTCGTCGGCGGCGGCCTGGCCGACATGGTGTGGCACGAGACGCTGGGCATCGAGGTGGGCCTGGAGGCCGCGTTCAGCCCCAGCCACATGGCGCTCGACGTCGCCGGCGTGCTCATCGTCAGCAGCCCGCTGCGCTCCTGGTGGGCCAGCGGCGCGGGCGGCCTCCGCACCGGCACCGGCGTGGCCTCGCTGGCGCTCACCGCGATGGCCGGCACGATCCTGCTCACCCATTCGATCGCGTTCTCGATGGCGCGCCCCACGATCCCGTACGCGGCGAGCGACAACGCCAACCGGGAGCAGGCGGACTTCCTGCTGGCCGTGCACGGCGTCGGCGCGTACGTCATCACGACGCTCCTGATCGCGATACCCCTCCTGATGGCGCACCGGCGGCGGGCCACGCCCGGCGCGGCGACCGCGGTGGTCGGCGGCGTGGTGCTCTTCACCATGGTCATGTTCGAGTTCCCGACCACGGAGCTAGCCGGCTCGCTCGGCGCGGTGGCCGGTGCCGCCTTGGCCGACGTCGCGCTGGTCCGGCTGGACGCCGTCCGTGGCGTCGACGCGCCGCTGCGCCTGCCGGTGGCCGGCGCGGTCTTCGCGGCCCTGGTGTGGAGCGGGCACCTGCTCGGCCTGCAGCTGGCCGAGGGCGTGCGCTGGCCGGCCGAGCTGTGGACCGGGGTGGTGGTGCTCTGCGCGATCCTCGGCGCGCTCCTCGGCGGGATGCTGGCACGGCCCTCTACACACGCGCACAGCTGACTTTCAGTCACCTTTCAGTCCACGGCGCTACCGTCGCGGCATGGACGAGAGCAGGGCCCAGCGGGTGGTCGACGCCCTCCGCGACCGTGGCGTGCCGGCACACCTGGAGCGGGCGGGCGTCGCGCAGTACGGGGTGCGGATCGCGCTGCGCGACGGCCGCCAGGCGATGTGGGACACCGACGGCACCGCCGGCCTGGAGGCCCAGGTCATGCGCAACGGCGTGCTTGTCGGCTTCGTGCCGCACATCGAGGGCTCGGAAAACTTCGACGAGCACCAGGTGGTCGACGCGATCGCCCGCACCGACTACGACCAGCCGGTCGCGCGGCAGCGCGCCACCGCCCCGCCCGCCGCGGCCCCGCTGCCGCGCGAGGGCGGCTTCTTCCGCCGCTTCAGGCAGGGCTTTCGGGAGTAGCGCGGCCGACCGCCGCGAGCGCGGCCGTGAGCGGGCAGCCGGTGACGGGATTGAGCCGGCCACCGTTACCTCGAGGTGCCTTCTTGGGCTGGCGCACGGCCGCGATTATAGTCCGCCTCATGATTGTCGAAGTACGCACATATCGGGTCACGCCCGGCCGCCGAGAGGAATTCGTCGAGATCTTCGAAAAGCGCGTGGTGCCGCTGCACCGCGAGTACGGAATAGCCGTGCTGGGCCCGTTTCTCGACACCGAGAACCCCAACCGTTTCATCTGGCTGCGCGGCTTTCCGTCGCTGGCCGAGCGCGACACGATGAAGGCCGCTTTCTATGGCGGCGACGTGTTCAAGAACGAGCTCGAGGGTGTCCTGATCCCCATGCTGGAAAGCTACGACGTAACCCTCTGTCAATCCACTGACCTGTTCGGCTGACATTTTCCCGCCGCGTCATCCCTCTCGGGGAATGCGACCTTGTCGATGTCTTGATATCGTCCGCAGATCGTACGATCGCGGAGGGTGACCGAGCCTGATGACAAGTACGCCGGCATTTCGGACAGCGGTGCGCGCACTGCTGCTGGCCGGTGCGGCGGTCGCGGCCTACCTGCTGCTCTCCCTCTTCGACGACCCGGCCAGAGCGGATGGCGGCGGCCTCGACCTCCTCCCACACCCGCCTGACCGCCCGGCGACCACCCTGCCCGCCCCCGCCGGCGCGATGGCGAAGGCCGCCCGTAACGACCGCGTCCCGCCCGTGGTCCGCGACCTCATCGGCGCCGGGGGCACTCCCCGCGCCCCGGCGACCGACATCCCGGGCGGCGGCGAAAGCGGACGGCACAGCACCCCGGTCGGTGGCCGCCGACAGCCCGGCACCCCGGGCGGTGCCGGTGGATCGGACCGCAGGCCAGGCGACGGCCACGGCCGGAAGGACACGCCGGTCGGTGCCGCCGGCGATGGCAGCCGCAAAGGCGCCCGGCAGGGCGCGGGCGACGGCCCAGAAGGCACCCGGCCCGCGACGCCGACACCCGCCCTCGCGGACCCCACGGGCGCGCTGACCGGCACTCTCCGGGTCACCGCGACGCCCAGCACAGCCGTCACGAGCGCGGACACCACGGGCGCGCCGACCGGCACTCTCCAGGACGCCACGGCCGCGGTCCTCGCCGATGCTCTCCGGGTCACCGGGGTGACCCGCACCCTCACAGCCGTCACGACGGCGGTCCTCGCGGACACCACCCGAGCGCTCACCGACACCCTCCGGGCGACGACGGCCGCCGCCCTGGAGCCGGTCTTCCGTCTGGTCGAGGCGACCACGACTCCCGAGCCGGCCGAGGCCCCCGCGGTCAGCGGGCAGACCACGCCGGGCGACGACGAAATCACCCCGGCCCAGCCACCGCCAGCGGCCACGACACCGGCCCCGGAGGCCGCCGCACCCGCGCCGCCCGTGACAGCACCGGCCCGCGCACGAGGCGTCGCGGCCGCTGGGTCGCCGGCCTGGGCCGCGAGCGGCGTCAGCACGCCGCCCCGCCGGCACGCCGCCGCGAGGGCGGTGGCGATGGGCTGGTCACCCGTGCCGGGCTCCGGGTTTGGCGGATGCGTGCCCACCGGGTGCGCGCACACCACTGACGTCATCACCGGCGGCGGGCAGCCGCTGGTGTTGCCCACCGTGCTAGCGGTGCGGCCCGAGGCGCGCGGGCACCTTGTCGCGCCGCCCTCCGGCGCGCCCTTCGCCGGCCGTATGCCCGGCGTAAGCCCGCTTCCCGGCTGACCTACACGTTCGCGAAACCCCGGCGAAGCCCCCGTACGACCACCGAAAACCAGGAGACGCGCCTTGATCAACGAGTCGGGGCGGCGGTGGAGTGCGCCCTCTTTTCGCCTTCGTGGTGTTGCGGTGTGCGGGTCGGCAGCGATGACCCCATAGAGCGACGCGGAAATGTCCGGCGGTCCACAAAGGACCGGCATAGAGCTTTGGGCACCAGAGATCGGAGAACCCCCTCGTGATCCGCATCATGGTCGTCGAGGAGATGGGGCTGTTGCGGAGCGCGCTGCGCACCGTGCTGTCGAGCGAGCAGGACCTGGAGGTGGTGGCGGAGATCGACGAGGGGGCGAAGATCCTGCCGGTCGCCGGGCGGGAGCGCCCGGACGTGGCCGTCGTGGACGTGGACCTGACGGCGGGGGACACCCGGGGCGTGCTCATGCGGCTGCGCGAACAGCTGCCGCGCGTAGCCGTGCTGGCCCTTAGCGGGCGGTGGACCGCCGACTCGCTGCGGCGGGCCCTGGCGGCGGGCACGCTCGGCTTCGCCGGCACGGACGTGACGCCCGCGCAGTTCGTGCGGATCGTGCGGTCGGTGGCAGCGGGCAACCGGGTGATCGACCCGGCGGTCGCCGCGGCCGTGCTCAACCCGCCGCCCAACCCGCTCACCACCCGCGAACGGGAGATCCTGCGCGCGGCCGCGGAGGGCCTCCCGCCCAAGGAGATCGCCAACCGCCTCTACCTGGCACACGGCACCGTGCGCAACCGCATGTCCGCGATCCTCCGCAAGACCGGCGCACGCAACCGCCTCGAAGCCATCCGCCGCGCCCAGGAGAGGGGGTGGCTTTAGACCCATTTCTCCCGGGTCCGCGTCACTCGCTGACCGCCGCTCCCGCCGGAGACCGCGCAGGTCGGCGGCTCGCCAGGGCTCGCCGAGATCCCCGACCTCCGCTGCCACCTCCGCGCGACAAGCCCACGTCATGATCGTTAGCCCAGATCCCGCGCTTACTCCGGCCTGTCACACGGGATCCGGGCTAACGATCACGCGACGCGCCCGCACCGGCATGGACCACGACGGGCATCGCGGTAGCTCAGAATCTCCATCTCTTGGAATGGATCATCTAAGAGAGGCGCGCCAGGCCCTCGGCGACCGACGTGGAGAGGGGTGTGGTCGGGCGGCCGATGAGGCGGCTGAGGTCGCCGGTCCCGGTGAAGAGCTTGCCCTCCCGCACCGACACGTCGCAGCCGGCCAGCACCTGGGCGTAGCCGTCGGGCAGGCCCGCGCCGACGAGCACCTGGGCGTACTCGGCCGGCGGCAGGTCGCGGTAGACGATCTCCTTGCCGGTCTGCCGCGCCACCTCGGCGGCGAGCTCGGCCAGCGTGAAGGCGTCGTCGCCACCCAGCTCGTACACCGTGTTGTCGTGGCCCTCGCCGGCGATGACGGCGGCAGCCGCGGCGGCGAAGTCGGCGCGCGGGGCCGCGGAGACCTTGCCCTCGCCGGCCGAGCCGATGACCGCGCCGTGCTGGAGGGTGGTGGCGAGGTTGTCGGTGTAGTTCTCCACATACCAGCTGTTGCGCAGGAAGCTGAACGGCACGCCGCTGGCGCGGATGACCTCCTCGGTGGCCTTGTGGTCCGGCGCGACGGGCAGGTCGGTGGTGTCCGCGTAGGGGGCGCTGGTGTACGCGATGAACGACACGCCCGCCGCCACCGCCGCCTCCACCGCATTGGTGTGCTGGGGGACGCGCGCGCCCACCTCGCTGCTGGAGACGAGCAGCAGGCGGTCGACGCCCTTGAACGCCTCGGCCAGCGTCGACGGGTTGTCGTAGTCGGCCTCGCGCACCTGCACGCCGAGCGCGGCGAGGTCGGCGACCTTTTCCGGGCTGCGCGCGCCCGCGACGATGTCGCTCGCCGGAACACCCCGGTCGAGCAGCGAGCGGATGGCGAAGCGGCCAAGGTGGCCACTGGCTCCGGTGACGGCAACGGTCATGAGGGGCTCCACTAACTCCTAGAAAGCACTAACCACTGGAGAGTACCCCATCGTCGGGTAGTCTGTGGAACATGAGTGAAGAGGCCCTGGAGGATCTTGTCGCCGACGTGTTCGCGCGCGCCTGCACCTCCCGCCTCGTGCTGGAAAACGTCGCCGGCAAGTGGGGCATCCTCGCCCTCGCCGCGCTCTCCGAGGGCACCTACAGGTTCAACGCGCTGCGCCGGCGGGTCGACGGCATCAGCGAGAAGATGCTGGCCCAGACGCTGCACGCGCTGGAGCGCGACGGCCTCGTGCGGCGCGACGCGCAGGCCACCATCCCGCCCCGGGTGGAGTACTCGCTGACCGAGCCGGGCAAGCGCATCGCGGAAAAGCTGATCGAGCTGATCGAGCTGGTCGAGGGGGAGATGCCCGCGGTCCGCGAAGCCCAGGCCGCCTACGACGAGCGGGCCTAGCGCCCCTCGACCAGCGCGGCCACCCCGTCGAGCAGCCGCGCCAGGCCGAACTCGAACGCGCGACCCGGGTCCAGCGCCGCCTGGTACTCCTCGCCGGCCGCCGCGCCCACCCGGGTCGCCAGCGGAAAGCGCTCGGGGTCGTAGACCTTCTCCAGCTGCGGGGCGATCTCCGCCCACCACTCGTCGTCGGTCTTGCCGGTGTCCTCGGGGAGGGCGGCGGCGGCCAGCGCGCCCCGCACCGCGCCGTGCACGTAGTCGCCGACCATCGTCACGACCAGGTCCATCTCGACGTCGGTCAGGCCGATGCCCTCCACCGCCGCCAGCTGGTAGTCGTACTGCGCGATGAGGTTGGGGCCGGGCACCGGGCGGTTGGTCGCGACGTGCAGTAGCCAGGGGTGGCGCAGGTAGAGCGCGTACGCCTCGCGGGCGACCAACTCCAGCCGGGCCCGCCAGCCGCCCGGCACGCCGTCGGGCTTGGCCGTCTCGGCGCACGCCCGGTCGAGCATGAGGTCGAGCAGCTCCGCCTTGCCCGGCACGTACGTGTACAGCGACATCGCGGTCACGCCCAGCCGCTCGGCGACCTTGCGCATCGAGAGGGCGGCCAGCCCCTCGGCGTCGGCGATGGCGGTCGCCGCCGCGACGATCTGGTCGGCGGTGAAGCGCGGCTTGGGCCCGCGGCGGACGCGCTCGGGCGAACCCCAGAGCAGCTCCATGATCCGCTTCGGGTCACTCCCGCCGGTGTACTCGGTGGTCACTCTGTACAGCGTAGAGCTATACTCCTCGCGCGCCTATTCTGTACGGCGTAGAGAGTTTGGGGATGTCATGGCTTCTGACCTCGCGGTCCACGTGGAGGGACTGCGCAAGCGCTACGGCGACAAGCCCGCGCTCGACGGCTTCGACCTGGACGTGCGGGCCGGCACGGTGCACGGCCTGCTCGGGCCGAACGGGGCCGGCAAGACCACCGCCGTCCGCGTGCTCGCCACGCTGTTGCGGGCCGACGGCGGCCGGGCGCTGGTCGACGGGTACGACGTGGCCCGCCAACCGGCGCGGGTGCGCGAACGCATCGGGTTGGTCGGCCAGCACGCGGCGGTCGACGAGGTGCTCGGCGGGCGGGACAACCTGGTGATGTTCGGCCGCCTCTTCCACCTTGGCAAGCGGGAGGCCGGGCGGCGGGCGGACCACCTGCTCGAACGCTTCGGGCTCGCCGACGCCGGCGGCAAGCCGGTCAAGCGGTACTCCGGTGGCATGCGCCGCCGCCTCGACCTGGCCGCCAGCCTGATCCTGCGGCCGGCGGTGCTCTTCCTCGACGAGCCGACCACCGGCCTCGACCCGCGCGGGCGCAACGAGGTGTGGGCGGCGGTGCGGGCGCTGGTCTCCGACGGCACGACCGTGCTGCTCACCACGCAGTACCTGGACGAGGCCGACCAGCTGGCCAGCCGGATCTCGGTGCTCGACCAGGGGCGGGTCGTCGCCGGCGGTACCCCCGACGAGCTGAAGTCGCGGATCGGGGGTGACCGGATCGACGTGGTCGTGCGCGCGGACGCCGATCTCGCCGCCGCGGCGGCGGTGGTCAAGGGGGTCGCGGCGGCCGAGCCGGAGGTCGACCCGGACGGCCGGCGGGTCTCCGCGCCGGTGCGCGACCGGGTCGCCGCGCTCACCGACGTGGTGCGCACCCTCGACGCGCGCGGCGTCGCGGTCGAGGACATCGCGCTGCGCCGGCCGACGCTCGACGAGGTGTTCCTGCGGATGACGGAGGTGCCGGCGTGAAGTTGCGGTGGGCGCTCGCGGACGGGTGGACGATCACCCTGCGCGACCTCAAGCACTGGGCCGCCCAGCCCTGGCAGGTCGTGTTCGGGCTGCTGTTCTCGGTGATGCTCGTACTGATGTTCGGCTACCTCTTCGGCGGCGCGATCGAGGTGCCCGGCGGCGCCGGCTACCGGGAGTTCCTGCTGCCCGGCATGTTCGCGATGACGATGCTCTTCGGGCTGGAGGCCACCTACACGGCGGTCACCACCGACGCCGACCGCGGCGTGACCGACCGCTTCCGGGCGATGCCGATGGCCGGCTCGGCCGTGGTGGTGGGCCGGGCCTCGGCCGACATGCTCAACTCGGTGGTCACGCTCGCCGCCATGGCCGCCTGCGGCCTCGCGGTCGGCTGGCGGTGGCACGAGGGGATCGGGCCGGCGCTCGGCGCGTTCGGGCTGTTGCTGCTGCTGCGGTTCGCGTTGCTGTGGCTGGGCATCTGGCTCGCGCTGGTGCTGCGCAGCCCGGAGGCGCTGATGGCGCTGCAGATCCTGGTGTGGCCGCTCGGCTTCCTGTCCAATGTGTACGTCTCACCGCAGACGATGCCGGGCTGGCTGGGCACCCTCGCCGGGTGGAACCCGCTCTCCGCCACGGTCAGCGCGGCCCGCGAGCTGTTCGGCAACCCCAGCTGGGACGGTGGCGGGCACGCCGTGCTGATGGCCGTGCTGTGGCCGCTCGCGCTGACCGCGGTGTTCTTCCCGTTGTCCGTCCGGGCATACCGGAGGCTCAGCCGGTAACCTCGCGCCGGTGTTCGTCCTGGCCCTGATGGCGGGCGGTCGGGGTCGCCGCGCTGCTGCCGGCGCGCGGCCCCGCGGCCGCCGCGATCCTCGTCGTGCCGCTGATGCTCTTCCACCAGATCCAGCTCGTGGTCTCCGGCAGGAGCTGCGCAAGCCGGACGGCACCCTGGCCGCCGAGGTGACGGCCGTGGGCGGCATCCTCGACCTCGACGCCCGCCGCCTCGTCGCCGACCCGGGCGCCCACCTGCGCAAGCTGGCCGACAAGCCCGAGGTCTTCGACAAGTAGGATGCCCCGTGCTCGTCGACTATTTTCCGATGGCGGGGCTGCTGACCGCGCCGCGTGGCACGCCACCGTCCCGGTGACCGTCGAAGGTCTCACCCCCTGCCTGCCGCACCTCGGACTCGAGGGTGCTTGAGCATCGCCGCGCCGCGTAGGACGCTGTGTGTGTGAGGCGGGTCATGGTGCTGTTCGGCGCGGCGCTCGTCGCCGCGGGTCTGACGGTCGTCGCGTCGCCGGCGGCGGCGCTTCCCCCGCCGCCCGGATACCCGATCCGCGGGGTCGACGTCTCCTACTACCAGGGGCCGTCGCTCGACTGGGCCGCCCTCGCCCGGGGCGGCACCAAGTTCGCCTACATCCGGGCCAGCGAGCAGGACGGGAGCCCGGTACCCAACAACAACCCCGATCCGTTCCTCGCCACCAACCTTGCCGGCGCCCGGGCCAACAGCATCTACGCCGGCGCGTACCACCGGGCCCGCCCGGACGTGAGCGGCGGCAAGCAGCAGGCCGACGCCCTGCTCGGCTTCGCGCCGTACACCGCCGACGGGCTCACCCTGCCGCCGATGCTCGACATCGAGTGGCCGCGGGCCGCGTGGGGCCTCGACGACTGCTTCGACATGACGCCGGCCCAGCTCGTGGCGTGGATCGAAGACTTCGTCACCGAGATCGCCGTGCGCACCGGCCGCCAGGCCATGATCTACACGAACACCAACTGGTGGAACCCCTGCACCGGCAGCAGCACCCGCTTCGCGGCAAACCCGCTCTTCATCGCGAACTACTCGCAAAACCCGCCGCCGCTGCCGGCGGGTTGGCCGTCGTTCGCGCTCTGGCAGCACGCGGCGGGCGCCCAGATCCCCGGCTCCGACTGGGCCTCGCCGGACCTCGACGTGTTCAACGGCGACTACGCGGCCCTCGCCCAGCTCGCCAGCGGCCCGGCCACCAGCCTGCTGGCGACCGTCAACAACAAGTACGTGAGCGCGGAGCGAGCCGGCGCCGACCCGCTGATCGCCAGCCGGCCGGCGATCGGGGCGTGGGAGCAGTTCGACCAGATCGACGCGGGCGGCGGGTTCGTCGCCTTCCGCTCCCGGATCAACGGCCGCTTCGTGTCCGCGGAGCAGGCCGGCGCGGCTCCCTTGATCGCCAGCCGGCTCGCGATCAACGGGTGGGAGAAGTTCCGGATCGTCAACAACGCCGACGGCACGGTCAGCCTGCTGGCGAACGCCAACAACAAGTACGTAAGCGCGGAGAAGGCGGGTGCCGCTCCGTTGATCGCCAGCCGCACGGCCATCAACACGTGGGAGAAGTTCCGCGCGGTGAAGCCGCCGCCGCTGGTCACCCTGCTGGCCGCCGTCAACCGCAGGTACGTGAGCGCGGCTGACGCGGGCGCGTCCCCGCTGATCGCCAGCCGGCCGGGGGTCGGTGCGTGGGAGCAGTTCGACCAGATCGACGCCGGAGACGGTTTCGTCGCGTTCCGCTCCCGCAGCAACGGGCGCTACGTCTGCGCCGAGCAGGCCGGCACCGTGCCGCTGATCGCGAGCCGGACGGCGATCGGCGGCTGGGAGAAGTTCCGGATCGTCAACAACGCCGACGGCACGGTCAGCCTGCTGGCGAACGCCAACAACAAGTACGTGAGCGCCGAGAAGGCGGGCGCCTCGCCGCTCATCGCGAGCCGGACCGCCATCGGCACCTGGGAAAAGTTCTTCCGCCTGGTCACCTAGGGTCCGTCCATCTGACCCTGATTCTGACCGGTCGTTATTATGGTCGCTATGGAGACCATTCCTATCACCGAAGCCAAGGCCCGGATCGCCGAGCTCGCGGATCGGGTCGCCCGGGAGCACGACCACTTTACGATCACTCGTAACGGTCGCGCGGACGTGATGCTGATCTCGGTGGCTGAGTACGAGTCGATGCGGGAGACACTCGACCTGCTCTCCGACAACGAAGCTCTGTCAGACCTACGCCAGTCGCGCGAGGACTTCGCTGGTGGCGACACGTTCTCCGTGGATGAGATCCGCGCTGAGCTGGAGCGACGCCGCCGCGAGGCGGCATGATGACCGCGGACGGCGAGTCGGCGGGCGATGACGCGGAGTCCCGCGGCCCCTACACGGTCGTGGTCTCGCGGCAGGCCCGCCGTAACCTACAAGAGAACCTGCCACTGGAGGTGGCGATCGCGGCGACGGAGACCATCGAACACGCGATCGCCGTCAACCCATATCGTGCCGGCAAGCCCCTCAACGAGCCGTTCGACGGCTATCAGTACGCTCGCCGCGGCACCTACCGCATCATTTACCGGATCGACGAGCCCAAGCGGGTTGTGGAGATCCACTCGATCCGCCACCGGCGCGACGCCTACCGTTCCTAGCGGGCGGCGCGGTGCAATGGGCGGGTGCGGCGGCCGCTGGCGTGGTGGCCGGCGCCGGCGGCCTCGGCGAGGATCGCGGCCAGGTCGTCGAAGCCGTCCCGCACCAGGCCCACCGTGACGCGGATGTGGTCGCCGCCGAGCGGGCGCACCTCGAACGGGGCTCCCGGCGCGGCGCCGATGCCGTGCGCGGCAAGGGTCACCAGGGCGACCTGCTGGTCGCGCACCGCGATCCACATGTTGATGCCGTCGGCGGCCGTGGCCTCCACGCCCTGGGTGGCGAGCGCGGCCAGGAGCAGGTCGCGGCGGCGGGCGTACTCGCGGCGGGCGCCGGCCACCGCGCGCACCGTCGCCGGGTCGGTCAGCAGGTCGAGCAGCACCGCCTGGAGCACCCGGCTGGACCAGCCGGGCCCGAGCAGCCGCCGGTCGGCGACGGCCGTGACCAGGCTGGACGGGCCGCCCACCGCAGCCAGGCGCAGGTCGGGGCCGTGGCTCTTGGAGAAGCTGCGCACGTGTACCACCCGGTCGGGCAGGTGCGCGCCGAGCGAGACGGCCGGCGCCGTGGCGATATCGCCCACGTGGTCGTCTTCGACCACGATGATCGACTCATGGTCGGCGAGGATGGCGGCGAGGTCGGCGGCGCGGGCCGGGGTCATCGAGACGCCGGTCGGATTCTGCGCGCGCGGCTGGAGGAAGACGGCGGTCGGGGCGCTGTCGAGCGCCGCGGCCAGCGCGGCCGGCACCACACCCGCGGCGTCCAGCGACACGGGCACAGGCACCGCGCCGACCGACTCGAGCAGGTCGAGCAGCGGCGGGAAGGTCGGGTTTTCCACCACCACGTGGGCACCGAAGCGCACCGCCGCCCCCACCACGCGGTCGAGCGCGTCAAGTGCGCCGTCGACGACGGTGAGCTGCTGCGGCGGGTACGGCCAGCGCTCGCGGAGCACCGCCTCCAGGCGGGGGAGCACCGGGTCCTCCAGGTACGACGTGGTGAGCCTCGTGTCGCCGATCCGGCGCAGCGCGGGCGCCAGGTCGGGGAGCAGGTCGTGGTCGGGCACGCCGGTGGAGAAGTCGTGCGGCAGCGACGACGGGTTGGCGACAAGGCGGGAGAAGCGCATCTTCTGCCTCGGCCGGGTGGGCGTGAGCACGAACGTGCCGGAGCGCCCCCGCGTCTGGATCGCCCCCGCGCTGGCCAGCGAACGCCACGCCTCGCTGACCGTCGTGGGGCTGATGCCGAGCGCCTGCGCGACCGAGCGGACCGTGGGCAGCCGGGTGCCGGCGGGCAGCTCACCGGTGTGCACGAGGCGGCTCACCGCGGCGGCGATCCCGCGGGCGGTCCGGTCGTCGACCGCACCGGCGATGAGCTGGAGCATGTTACTCCTACGCAATATCCTGTAACAATCTCGCCATTGTCCGCCCGCACCTGTGTCACTAAAGTCCTACGCCATCAGCTGCGAAAAGAACAGAGCCGAGAGGGGACAACCCCATGGCAGACCTTGTCCGCGCCGCGCTCGTCCAGACCACCTGGACCGGCGACAAGGAATCGATGATCAAGGCTCATGAGGAGTACGCCCGCCAAGCGGCCGCACAGGGCGCGAAGGTGATCTGCTTCCAGGAGCTCTTCTACGGCCCGTACTTCTGCCAGGTCCAGGACAAGGAGTACTACTCGTACGCCGAGTCGATCCCGGGGCCGACCACCGAGCGCTTCCAGGCGCTCGCCGCCGAGCTGGGCATGGTGATGGTCCTGCCGATGTACGAGCAGGAGCAGCCCGGCGTCCTCTACAACACAGCCGCGGTCGTCGACGCCGACGGCACCTACCTCGGCAAGTACCGCAAGACGCACATCCCGCAGGTCAAGGGCTTCTGGGAGAAGTTCTACTTCCGCCCCGGCAACCTCGGCTACCCCACGTTCGACACCGCCGTCGGGCGGATCGGCGTGTACATCTGCTACGACCGCCACTTCCCCGAGGGCTGGCGCGCGCTCGGCCTCGGCGGCGCGACGGTCGTGTTCAACCCGAGCGCCACGCACCGCGGGCTCTCGTCCTACCTGTGGAAGCTGGAGCAGCCGGCCAGCGCGGTCGCCAACGAGTACTTCGTGGGCGCGATCAACCGGGTCGGCGTCGAGCCGCTCGGCGACAACGACTTCTACGGCACGTCGTACTTCGTCGACCCCGAGGGCAAGTTCGTCGGCGAGACCGGCGACCCGTACCAGGCCGAGCTGATCGTGCGCGACCTCGACCTGGCGCTGCTGGCCGAGGTGCGCGACCGCTGGGCCTTCTACCGCGACCGCCGCCCGGACGCCTACGGCCCGCTGGTCCAGCCGTAAGAGAGGGACAGACAATGACCTTGCTGATCACCGGGGGCACCGTGATCGGCCCCACCGGCGCGACACCGGCCGACGTGCTGGTCGACGGCGAGACGATCGCCGCGATCCACGCGCCCGGCACCGGCCCGTCGGACACCGAGACCCTCGACGCCGCCGGCAAGTACGTCATTCCCGGCGGCATCGACGCGCACACCCACATGGAGCTGCCGTTCGGCGGCACGTTCGCGTCGGACACGTTCGACACCGGCACGAAGGCCGCGGCGTTCGGCGGCACCACCACGATCATCGACTTCGCGGTGCAGCGCACCGGCGAGGTGGTGCAGGACGGGCTCGCCGCCTGGCACGCCAAGGCCGACGGCAACTGCCACGTCGACTACGCGTTCCACATGATCCTCGGCGGCGTCGACGACGACTCGCTCAAGGCCATGGACCAGCTCGTCAACGACGCGGGCATCACGAGCTTCAAGCTCTTCATGGCGTACCCGGGCGTCTTCTACTCCGACGACGGCCAGATCCTGCGGGCGATGCAGAAGGCGCGCGACAACGGCGCGGTCATCATGATGCACGCGGAAAACGGCATCGCGATCGACGTGCTGATCCAGCAGGCCCTGGCCCGCGGCGAGACCGACCCGATCCACCACGGCCTGACCCGCCCCGAGGCGCTCGAGGCCGAGGCGACCCACCGGGCGATCATGCTGGCCGAGGTGGCCCAGGACTGCCCGCTGTACATCGTGCACCTGTCCGCCAGCCGGGCCCTGGCCGAGGTGGCCGCCGCCCGCGACGCCGGGCGCAACGTCTTCGCCGAGACCTGCCCGCAGTACCTGTACCTCACGCTGGAGGACCAGCTCGGCGCGCCCGGCTTCGAGGGCGCCAAGTGGGTCTGCTCCACGCCGCTGCGCAGCAAGCACGAGAGCCACCAGAAGGACCTGTGGCAGGGGCTGCGCGGCAACGACCTCGCGATCGTCTCCACCGACCACTGCCCGTTCTGCTTCAAGGACCAGAAGGAGCTGGGCGTCGGCGACTTCTCCAAGATCCCCAACGGCATCGGCGGGGTCGAGCACCGCGTCGACCTGCTCTACCAGGGCGTGGTCGACGGCAAGCTGTCGCTGCAGCGCTGGGTCGAGACGATCGCCACGACACCGGCCCGGATGTTCGGCCTCTACCCGCGCAAGGGCGTCATCCAGCCCGGTTCGGACGCCGACATCGTGGTCTACGACCCCAACGGGCGCACCCGGATCAGCGTCGAGACCCACCACATGAACATGGACCACTCGGCGTACGAGGGCTACGAGATCGCCGGCAAGGTCGACACCGTCCTGTCGCGCGGCGAGGTCATCGTGAGCGAGGGCGCCTACCACGGCGCGAAGGGGCGCGGTAGGTACCTGCCCCGTGGACTGTCGAGCTACTTGGTGTGATGAGCATGCGAATCGTTCCACATTGGATCAACGGGGCCCAGGTCGAGGGCGCGGGGGAGCGGCGCCTGCCGGTCTGGGACCCGGCCACCGGCGAGCGGCAGGCCGAGGTCGTCGCCGCGACCGGCGCGGAGGTGCGGGCCGCCGTCCAGGCCGCCCTCGACGCGCAGCCCGGGTGGCGGGCGGCGTCCCTGTCCCGCCGCGCCGAGGTGATGTTCCGCTTCCGCGACCTCGTCGACGCCAACCGCAAGGAGATCGCCACGCTGCTGTCGTCGGAACACGGCAAGACCGTGGCCGACGCGGGTGGCGAGATCGCCCGCGGGCTTGAAAACGCAGAGTTCGCCGCCGGCGCGCCGCACCTGCTCAAGGGCGGATACAGCGAGCAGGCGGCCACCGGCGTCGACGTGTACTCGATCATGCAGCCGCTCGGCGTCGTCGCCGGCATCACGCCGTTCAACTTCCCGGCGATGGTGCCGATGTGGATGTTCTGCAACGCGCTGGTGGCCGGCAACACGTTCGTGCTCAAGCCGAGCGAGAAGGACCCGTCCGTCTCGCTGCTGCTGGCCGACCTGCTGCGCCGGGCCGGGCTGCCGGACGGCGCGTTCAACGTGGTGCAGGGCGACAAGAGCGCGGTCGACGCGCTGCTGGCCGACCCGGACGTGCGGGCGGTCTCGTTCGTCGGCTCGACGCCGGTGGCGAAGGCGATCTACGAGGCGGGCACCCGGGCCGGCAAGCGGGTCCAGGCGCTCGGCGGCGCGAAGAACCACATGGTCGTGCTCCCCGACGCCGACGTCGACGCGGCCGCCGACGCGGCGGTCTCGGCCGGCTTCGGCTCTGCGGGTGAGCGGTGCATGGCCGTCTCCGTCGTCGTCGCGGTCGGCACGGCCGGCGACGCGCTGGTCCCGGCGATCGCCTCCCGGCTGGCGAAGATCCGGGTCGGGCCGGCGTCCGACCCGGACTCCGAGATGGGCCCGCTGATCACCCGTGAGCACCGCGACCGGGTGGCCGGGTATCTGGAAAGCCCGGGCGGCACCGTGGTGGTCGACGGCCGGGAGGCCCCGGAGGCGAGCGGCCCCGGCTTCTTCCTCGGCGCGTCCCTCGTCGACAACGTAGAGAAGCAGAGCCCCTACTACACCGACGAGATCTTCGGGCCGGTGCTGTCGGTGGTGCGCGTCGACACCTACGACGAGGCGCTCGAGCTGGTCAACGACAACCCGTACGGCAACGGCACCGCCATCTTCACCCGTGACGGCGGGGCGGCGCGCCGCTTCCAGTACGACGCGGTGTGCGGCATGGTCGGCGTCAACGTGCCGATCCCGGTGCCGGTGGCGTACTACAGCTTCGGCGGCTGGAAGGCCTCGCTCTTCGGCGACCTGCACATGTACGGCCCGGAAGGCTTGCAGTTCTACACCCGCACCAAGGTGGTCACATCGCGGTGGCCCGATCCATCAACGTCCGAAGTGGACCTGGGCTTTCCGAAGGTGAGATAGCGTATGGACATCGGCGTCGTCTTCCAGTGCGACCCTCCCGCGTCCACTGTGGTCGACCTCGCGGTGAAGGCCGAGGCGGCGGGGTTCAGCCACGTGTGGACGTTCGACTCGCACCTGCTGTGGCAGGAGCCGTTCGTCATCTACTCGCAGATCCTCGCGCGGACGTCCAACGTGGTCGTCGGCCCGATGGTCACCAACCCCGGCACCCGCGACTGGACCGTGACGGCGTCGCTGTTCGCCACGCTCAACGAGATGTACGGCGACCGCACCATCTGCGGCATCGGCCGGGGCGACTCGGCGCTGCGCACGCTCGGCCTGCCGCCCAACAGCCTCAAGGAGCTGGGCGAGTGCGTCCACGTGATCCGCGAGCTGGTCGCCGGCCGCCCGGTGACCCTGCGCGGCAACGAGGTGCGGCTGCCCTGGGTCAAGCCCGGCACCGAGCTGCCGGTGTGGGTCGCCGCGTACGGGCCGAAGGCGCTCGCGCTCACCGGTGAGGTGGGCGACGGGTACATCCTGCAGCTCGCCGACCCGGACATCGCCGCCTGGATGATCCGCACCGTGCGGGCGGCGGCCGAGAAGGCCGGGCGCGACCCGGCGGCCATCAAGTTCTGCGTGGCCGCCCCGGCGTACGTCGGCGACGACCTGGCCCACCAGCGCGAGCAGACCCGCTGGTTCGGCGGCATGGTGGGCAACCACGTCGCCGACATCGTCGCCCGCTACGGGACCGGCGGCGCGGTGCCGCAGGCGCTGACCGACTACATCGAGGGCCGCAAGGGCTACGACTACGCCCAGCACGGCAAGGCCGGCAACACGCACACCGCGTTCGTGCCCGACGACATCGTCGACAGGTTCTGCGTGCTGGGCCCGGTGGAGTCGCACCTGGCCAGGCTGCGGGAGCTGCGCGACCTGGGCGTCGACCAGTTCGCCGTGTACCTGCAGCACGACGACAAGGAGCAGACGCTCGCCGCCTACGGCGAGAAGATCATCCCCGCGCTCGCGGCATGAAGAGGGCGCTCGTCACCGGCATAGGCGCGATCGTCGTCGCGGTCCTGCTGTGGGAGGCGTACAAGTGGGTCGGTAGCGACGACGGCACCAGCCTCCTCGGCGTGCGGATCCTGCCGCGGGCGGACGACGCGGCCATGCCGCACGTCCTCGACGTCCTGCGCCGCTTCGGCGAGCCGGAGCTGGCCGGCGGCGACCCCATCGCCCTCGTCGTGCTGAAGGCGTGCCTGTTCACGCTCCGCAGCGTGGCGGTCGGCTTCGGCGCCGGTGCGCTTGTCGGGCTGCTGCTCGCGGTCGTCATGCAGCGCTTCCGGGTGGTCGAGCGCGGCCTGCTGCCGTACGTGATCCTGTCCCAGACCGTGCCGCTCATCGCGCTCGCGCCGGCCATCGCCGGGTGGGGCGGCAAGCTGTCGCTCGGCTCCTACCCGTGGCAGCCGTGGATGTCCGTCGCCACGATCGCCGCGTACCTGGCGTTCTTCCCGGTCGCGGTCGGCATGCTGCGCGGGTTGCAGTCGCCGCCCAGGGTGGCCGAGGAGCTGATGCACAGCTACGCCGCCGGGTGGTGGCCCACGCTCGTCAAGCTGCGCCTGCCGGCGTCGACCCCCTATCTCTTCCCCGCGTTGCGGCTCGCCGGGGCCGCGGCCGTCGTCGGGGCCGTGGTGGGAGAGATCTCCACGGGTACCCGTGGCGGCATCGGCCGGCTCGTCATCGAGTACTCCCGGGAGGCGACCGCCGACCCGGCCAAGGTCTACACCGCGATGGTCGGCGCGGCGCTGCTCGGCCTCGCGGTCGCGGCCGTGGTGGGCCTCGCCGAGTTCGCCCTCAACCGCCGGAGGACCGCGTGACAGACGCCGTCGAGCTCAAGGACGTCGGCAAGGTGTTCAACCCGGGCCGGGCCGACCAGGTCGTCGCGCTCACCGGCGTCGACCTGACCGTCGAGAGTGGACAGTTCGTGTCGCTGATCGGGCCGTCCGGCTGCGGGAAGTCCACGCTGCTGCGGCTGGTCGCCGACCTCGTACCGCCCACCGGCGGCACCGTGACCGTCGCCGGCAAGCCGGCCCGGAAGGCGCGGCTCGACCAGGAGTACGGCATCGCCTTCCAGCAGGCCGGGCTCTTCGACTGGCGCACCGTGCAGCGTAACGTCGAGCTGCCCCTGGAGCTGCGCGGCGCCTCCCGCGCGGAGCGGCGCGAACGGGCCCGGGAGATGCTCGACCTGGTCGGGCTCGGCGACTTCGCCGGCCACTACCCGCCGCAGCTCTCCGGCGGCATGCAGCAGCGGGTGGCCATCGCGCGGGCCCTCGCCGTGCACCCGCCGCTGCTGCTGATGGACGAGCCGTTCGGCGCGCTCGACGAGATGACCCGCGAACGGCTCCAGGACGAGCTGCTGCGGATCTGCGCCCGCACCGGCACCAGCACGATCTTCGTCACCCACTCGATCCCCGAGGCGGTGTACCTCTCGCACCGGGTCGTGGTCATGTCGCCGCGCCCCGGCCGGATCACCGACGTCATCGAGATCGACCTGGGTCCCCGCTCGGACGCGACCCGCCAGTCGGCCGGCTTCTTCGCGGGCATCACGAAGGTCCGCAAGGCGCTGCGCGGCGCGCCCACCGCGGCCGCCGAGGTGACGGCATGAACCACCCAACGAAAACGCTCCGCTGCGCTCCACGTTTCCGCCGGGGCCCGGGATGAGCACGACCGTCGACCCGATCGCGGCGACCGACCCGACCGCGCCGGTCACGCTCGGCCGCCGCCGGCGCACCCGAGGGTTCGCCGGCCTGGTCCGGGCCCTGCTGCCGCCGCTCGTCGTCGGCGCCGGCGGGCTCGCGCTGTGGGAGCTGGTCGTCAAGGCCGGCCGGATCGCGCCGTTCATCCTCCCGGCGCCGAGCGCGATCTGGGAGCAGTTCTGGCTCAGCCGCGAGGTGATCTGGAAGACCGGTCTGGCCAGCGGCACCAACGCGCTCGTCGGCCTGGTCGCCGGCGCGGTGCTCGGCATCGTCGCGGCGATGGCGGCCAGCCGCTTCCGGCTGCTCGGCGAGGCGTCGATCCCGGTGGCCGCGGCCCTCAACGCGCTGCCGATCATCGCGCTCGCGCCGATCCTCAACAACATGTTCGAGTCGACCAGCAGCATCCCCAGGCGGGTGGTCGTCGCGATCGTGGTCTTCTTCCCCGTCTTCGTCAACACGCTGCGCGGGCTGCGCCAGGTCGACCCCACCCACCGGGAGCTGATGGACAGCTACGCCGCCGGCGGCTGGACGTTCACCCGGCTGGTGCGGCTGCCGGGCGCCCTCCCGTTCGTGTTCACCGGTCTGCGCCAGGCGTCCTCCCTGGCCGTGATCGCGGCGGTGGTCGCGGAGTACTTCGGCGGTCTGCAGGACGGCCTCGGCTCCCGCATCACCTCGGCGGCGGCGAACACCGCGTACCCGCGCGCCTGGGCCTTCGTGGTCGGCGCGTGCGTGCTCGGGCTCGTGTTCTACGCCGCCGCGCTCGCCTTGGAGCGGCTCGCCACGCCGTGGCGCCGTTCCGGATAACCAAACCCCTTGGAGGATGCGATGAGAAAGATGATTGGCGGGGCGCTCGCGGGCCTTCTGGCGCTCGCGGCCTGTGGCACCGCGGACGAGCCCAGCGGCTCCAGCGACGCCAGCGGAGGCGGCACCAAGACGGTCAAGCTCCAGCTCCAGTGGTTCGTGCAGGCCCAGTTCGCCGGGTACATCGCCGCGGTGGACAAGGGCTTCTACAAGGAGCAGGGCCTCGACGTGCAGATCCTGGAGGGCGGCGTCGACATCGTGCCGCAGACGGTGCTCGCGCAGGGGCAGGCCGACTTCGCGGTGGCCTGGGTGCCGAAGGCGCTCGCCTCCCGCGAGCAGGGCGCGCAGATCACCGAGATCGCCCAGGTGTTCCAGCGCTCCGGCACGTACCAGGTGTCGTTCGCGGACAGCGGCGTCAAGGCGCCGGCCGACCTCAAGGGCAAGAAGGTGGGCAACTGGGGCTTCGGCAACGAGTTCGAGCTCTTCGCCGCGATGACCAAGGCCGGCCTCGACCCGGGCAAGGACGTCACGCTGGTGCAGCAGCAGTTCGACATGCAGGCGCTGCTGCGCAAGGACATCGACGCGGCGCAGGCGATGAGCTACAACGAGTACGCGCAGCTGCTCGAGGCGAAGAACCCGAAGACCGGCCAGCTCTACCAGCCGGCCGACTTCACGGTGCTCAACTGGAACGACGTCGGCACCGCCATGCTGCAGGACGCGGTGTGGGCCAACAGCGAGAAGCTCCAGGACTCCGCCTTCCAGGACACCGCGGTGAAGTTCCTGGCCGGCTCGCTCAAGGGCTGGGCGTACTGCCGGGACAACGCCGAGGAGTGCCGCGACCTGGTGGTCAAGCGCGGCTCCAAGCTCGGCGCCAGCCACCAGCTATGGCAGATGAACGAGGTCAACAAGCTCGTCTGGCCCTCGCCCAACGGCGTCGGAATGCTCGACGAGACCGCCTGGAAGCAGACCGTCGACCTGTCGCTCACCACGAAGAACCAGGACGGCCAGACGGTCATCACCAAGCAGCCGGACGCCACGGCCTACACCAACGACTACGTCCAGAAGGCGCTCAACATGCTCATGGCGCAGGGGTTGGACGCCAAGGGCGCGTCGTTCTCGCCGAAGACGGTGGAGCTGAAGGAGGGTGGCGCGTAATACACACCACCCTTCCCTACTAGACCGATGGGGTTTGTGGGGTAGGGTGTGTGCCATGACGCTGTTCTCGGACCTGCTCACCGCGGCGCGGCGGTGGGCGTCGGACCCGGCCTCGTGGCCCATCCAGCCCCAGTACGACCCCGCCGAGCGGTGGTACGCACGGCTCGCCAAGACGCCCGAGCACGAGGCCTGGCTGCTGACCTGGCTGCCCGGCCAGGAGACCGACTGGCACGACCACGGCGGTTCGGCCGGCGCGTTCACGGTGGTGTCCGGCGCCCTTGTCGAGCGCACGGTCAGCGGCGGGCGGGTCCACCACACCGACCTGCCCGCCGGGGCCGGCCGCCGCTTCGGGGCGCACCACGTGCACGGCGTCGCCAACCGCGGCACCGTGCCGGCGATCAGCATCCACGTGTACGCGCCGGCCCTGCGGTCGATGACCCGCTACCGCCTGGTCGGCGGCAAGCTCCGCGTGGCCGAGGTCGAGCGGGCGGGGGTGTCGTGGTGAGGACGGCCCTCGTCCACCGGGCCCCAAGGGGCTCGCGCGGCATCGACGAGATCCTGGCCGAGGCGCGGTCCCGGCTGCGCCGGCTGGAGCCCGAGGAGGCACACCTCGCGTACCGCCGCGGCGCGCCCCTCGTCGACATCCGCCCGGCCGCCCAGCGCGCCGCCAACGGCGAGATTCCCGGCGCGCTGATCGTCGAGCGCAACGTCCTCGAGTGGCGCTTCGACCCGCGCAGCGCCGCCCGGCTCCCGATCGCCGGCGGGTACGACCTGCCCGTGATCGTCTTCTGCCAGGAGGGATACACGTCCTCCCTCGCGGCCGCGGCCCTTCAGGACCTGGGGCTGCACCGCGCCACGGACGTCGCGGGCGGCTTCGCCGCCTGGCGCCTGGCCGGCCTCCCCGCCTTCGGCCCGGCCGACGTCTACGCGTACCTCCAGGCCGCACCGGGCGAACCCCGGCCGCGGTCGACGACCTGAGGAGACCTCCCGATGACCGTGACCGCCATCCAGCAGCGCCGGTACCCACCGCGGCTCACCGGGCCGGGCCGCGCGCCGAGACGCCCCTCGACCGCTTCCGTGGCACCGGCGCTGACCGTGACGTTCACGGTGCCGCTGGCCGGCGAGTCGATGAGCCCGCAGGCGTTCCGCCTCCTGGAGGTGGTCCGCGACCTTGTCGACCGCGGCGAGGGCACGGTGACCATCACGCCTCCCGCACCACTCGCGCTGCCCGCGGCGGTCGAGCCGGCCGACGACCCCGGCCACCTCCGCGTCTCCCGCGACTCCCGCACCGTCCGGCTCGGCGGCGCGCCGCTGGAGCTGACCCGCCTGGAGTTCGACCTGCTCGTCTTCCTGGCGGAAAACCCGCGCCGCGTCTTCACCCGCCAGCAGCTGCTCAGCTCGGTCTGGGGCTACGACCACGCGGTGGCCCGCACGGTAGACGTACACATCCGCCGCCTACGCGCCAAGGTCGGCGACGCGGTCCCGCTGATCACCACGGTCTACGGCGTCGGCTACCGCCTGTCCGACGACGCCGAAGTCACCCTGACCGCCGACTAACCCCGGCGCGCCGACCCTGATCGGATTTCCCGGGTCCGAGTCAGCTGCGGGCCGCCGCTCCCGCCGGAGATCGCTGCGGCCGGCGGCTCGCCAGGGCTCGCCGAAATCCCCGGCCTCCGCTGCCACCTCCGCGCGCCAAGCCCACAGCGGCGGCGGCTTGGACCACGACGGGGCCGCAGGTGCGGATCTGATGTGGTTTCGGAGTCGGGGTGACTCGTGGCTCGCGTGGCGGTGAAACCCTTCCAAACAAAGAGATTTGGGCTACCGCGATGTCCGCCGTGGTCCAGGCCGTTGCTCCCGCGGCCTCACCCTGAACGGACCTGTGCGCGCGGGGATCCTTGGTGCGTGGCCAGCGGCGGACGGGTGCGGCCACGGACCACGACGACGTCGCGGTAGCCCAAAATGGTCGAAATGTGCGAGTGTCGCCGCACCGCCGGCAACGTAGCGTAATCAGATTCGGGGCGTAGATGTGGATCTAGAACGGTTAGGGTCGATATAGCGCCCTAACCGTTCTAGATCGCGAACCTGGTGCCCCTTACCTGGCGCGGTGGCTACTCCCTGCGATCGGGGGTCCGTTTGGGTCGGTCGGCGGCGGCTTGGCGGACCAGGACATTGTGGACAAACTCTAGTGTTTGACGTCGACTACCAGGCGCGTCGGGTTCGTGAGGAGCATGACGCGGAAGCCGGTGCGCTTGTCGGTGTCGGCGAAGACGGAGACGGTGCCGTTCTCGTAAGTCACGATGGACACGTCACGCAGCCGGGTGAGTCCGACGTGGATCTGGCGTGGCCCGGCGATCTGGGCCGGCTTCGTGGTCAGGCCGACGAGTCCGATGTAGACCCTGGTCGGTTTGGGCACCGTGTAGGCGACGTTGATCAGTGGAAAGCGCGCGGTGCGCAGGTCGACGACGAGCCGGTCGTAGCCGGGGTGGGCGCCGGTGCGGATGCCGCCGATCGACACGATGTCGGGCAGCGGAGGGTCGCCGGCCTGGAAGCGGGCCGTGCCGAACGGCTGGGTCGGCTGGTGTGCCACGTCGACGGCGATCCGCGGCGGGTCGGACAGGCGCAGCACCCGGAAGCCGACCCGGTCGGCCAGCCCGAGGCCGGCGAGGATCCGCCCCTCGAACGCGCCGCCGAACTTCACCTGCCGCAGCGTCGGGTAGCCGGGGTTGAGCACGGCGCGCGTGTTCACGGTGGTGGAGGGCACCCCGACGAACGTCACGCGCAGGTCCGCCGGGCCGGTGAGCGCGATGGGGTCGCCGGTGCCGATGCCGACCAGCGGGGCGTACTCGACGCGGTAGGCGGGCGTGCCGCCGGCGAAGTCGAACACCACCCGGTCGTACCTCTCGTGCCGCCCGTGCCGCACGCCGGTGAGCACCGGTCTGTCCGGCGGGGCCGTGGCTCTGCCCACGACCGGCGCGGTCTGCGTGGGCGCGGGCAGGTCGGCGGCGCCGGCGGTCGCCCCGGTCGCCACGACCAGCGGGGCGGCGAGCGCCACCACCGCGAGCGGGTACTTGATCCACATATGGTCCTCCCTGGGTTGTCGTGGGAGGCAGACGCGGCAGGGTCCCCGCCGGTTTACCGCCGCTGGTGCGGCACCATGGAGGGCATGGATCAGCCGACGTTCGTGTACGACGGTGACTGCGCCTTCTGCACCTCGTGCGCGGAGTTCGCCAAGCGGCGGGTGCCCACGGCGGCGCGGATCGTGCCGTGGCAGTTCGCCGACCTCGGCGCGCTCGGGCTGACCGAGGCGCAATGCGAGGAGGCGGTGCGGTGGGTCGACCCGGCCACGGGCGCCACCGCCGCCGGCCCGGACGCGATCGCCCTGCTGCTGCGCTCCAGCCGCCCCTGGTGGCGGGCCGCCGGCGCGGTGCTCCGGGTGCCGCCGGTGCGCGCGCTGGCCTGGCCGGTGTACCGCTGGGTTGCCCGCAACCGCCACCGCATGCCGGGCGGCACGCCCGCCTGCGCCGTCCCGCGGCGGTCAGGTCTGGGCGACTCGCACCCGAGCGCGTAGCCATTCGAGCGGGCGCACCTTCTCCAGCGGCAGAAACGACGTCATCGCCACGAGATGCGGGGCGAACGAGATCGTGATCGCGGCGTACGTGAACAGGTGGAACGAGTAGAAGAACGCGATCCCCGCGTACCGCCGGCGACCCTTGAGCACGAAGATGAGCGGGCTGGCCAGCTCGAACGCCACGATGCCCACCTGCGCCGCGATCAGCAGGTAGGGCACCTGGGCGACGAGGTCGGCGAAGTCGGTGCCGCGACGGATGATCGCGCGGGCCAGCACCGAGCTCCACAGCCAGTCGACCCCGCCGAAGCGCAGCTTGGCGAACGCGGCCAGGAAGTACGTGCACACCACCGCGATCTGGGTGACCCGCAGCGCCCACCCGCCGGCCTCGGTCGGCGTGGCGTCGCCGTGGCGGGCGCGGCCCACCGTGGGCAGCACCGCGAGCGCCACAAGGAAGCCGAACCTGTCGTGGTCGACCTTCCCGTAGCTCATCGCGATGACCATCCACTCGAAGTAGAGCGCGAAGACGGTCCAGCCCAGGGCCCGCGGCGCGCGGCCGGTCGCGGCGGCCAGGCTCGCCACGACCAGGACCCAGAAGATCCCGTGTACCAGCAGGGGAGTGGGCGTGGGCAGCGGCAGCAGGCGGCCGACGAGCAGCGGCTGGTAGAGGTCGCCGGGCACGTCGGCGTGCGTGCGCACCCACGGCGTGACGACGGTGATGTCGGCGACGACGAAGAGGTAGACGAGCGTGCGGAACGCGGCGACCCGCCCGCGCGGCACCGGCTCGAAGAGCCACCGCCTCACGGCCGCCACGCCGCCACCACCTCGTCGGTGTGGGTGCGGGTGGGGCGGCTGTCGCGCACTCCCTCGTACCGGATCACGATGCGCACCTCGACGAGCGCGGCGGCGGCCGGGTTGCGGGCCACGTACGCGTCGGCGACCTGGCGCAGGCGCGACGGGTCGGCCTCGTACGCCGCCATCTGCCCCTCGATCTCGGCCCGCCGGATGCCGGTGCTCCGCTCGGTGAGCGACACGACCGCGCCGGTGGTGTCGACGCCCTCCACCCGCGTGTCCGGGGCGGGCTCGTCGGAGCCGGGTGCCGTCGAGTACATCCGGAAGGGGCCGAACGGGAAGTCGTCGTCGACGCCCCACAGTGTGCCGGCCAGCAGCAGCGCGCCGGTGGCCACGGTGGCCAGCAGGCGCGCGGCGCGCCCACGGGTCGTCAGCGTGTCCACAGCACGGTGACGATACCCGACCGAATGTCACCGAGCGTTCCTGGCCCTTTCACCGCGCAAACACGAAAGCCAGTGAGAGATATCGATTCCCGCAAAGGTTGTCGATTGTCACATTTCTGCAACGCCCATGGCTATTGACCGGGGACCGGGCGTACCGGGACCATCGTGACATGCGGTCTGTTGGGGATACCCGTGTGCCTTCTGCGCTCCTATTCGTCGTACCTTACGCCTGGGTCTCTTCCTGTTCGGAAACCGTTTGACGGGTGGAATGTTGCCGGGAATTTCTCCGGCGGCACCGCTGTAAAAAACTCGAGTTTCCTGGGGATTCGTCTCGCGTGCTAACACCGGCCCAATTCTTGTGCCGGACGGGGGGCGATATCCGATCGTTGAGGAGGACCCATGTCGGTCGTCGCCACGTCCACCCGCACCGGCTGGCACCTGTCGCAGCCGGGGCCGGGCAGGGCACCTGGCGGCCGCCGCCCAGCCGGCGGCTCGCCCACACTCACAGTGACGTTCTCGATCCCACTCGCCAGCGACGACGGGCTCACCCCACAGGCCTTCCGTCTCCTCGAGGTGGCACGCGAGCTCGTCGAGCGCGGCGAGGGCACCGTGAGCCTCTCGCCACCACCCACCGATCCCACCCTCGGCGACGAGGGTGACGAGCCGATCCCGAGCGTCGCCGCGCCGGCCGGAGAGGGCACCTTGCGCGTGCTCGCCGCCTCCCGCACGGTGCTGCTCGGCGGCGAGCCGCTGCGGCTCACCCGGCTGGAGTTCGACCTGCTGCTCTTCCTGGCGGAAAACCCGCGCCGGGTGTTCAGCCGCCTCCAGCTGCTGACCGGCGTCTGGGGATACGAGCACGCCGGCGCCCGCACCGTCGACGTGCACATCCGCCGCCTCCGCTCGAAGATCGGCATGCACGTGCCGCTTGTCACGACCGTTTACGGCGTGGGTTACCGCCTCGCCGACGACGCCAGCGTGATCGTGGAGCGCGACGCCTGAGACGCTGGTGGGATGCGCGTCCGTCCCGTCGCCCCCGACCTGCTGGTCGAGGAGCTGGCCGACCGGCTCGCCGCCGACCGCCCCGGGCAGTGGCTCCGGGTCGCGGTCGACGGGCCGCCCCCGGCCACCCCGGAGAGCCTCGCGGCCGCGCTCGTCGACCCGCTCCGCGCCCGCGGGCGGGGCGCCGTCCACATCGCGGCCGGCGGCTTCCTCCGGCCGGCGTCACTGCGCTTCGAGTACGGGCGGGACAACCCGGACGCCTTCTACGCCGGGTGGCTCGACGAAGACGGGCTGCGCCGCGAGGTGCTCGACCCGCTCGCGCCCGGCGGCACCGGCCAGGTGCTGCCCAGCCTCTGGGACCCGGCGACCGACCGCGCCACCCGCGCGCCCTACCTGACCGTCCCGCCCGCCGCCGTCGTACTCGTGAGCGGTCAGCTGCTGCTCGGCGGCGGTCTCCCGTTCGACGTGGCGCTGCACCTGGTCCTGTCGCCCGCGGCGCTCGACCGGCGGATGCCGGCCGACCTGCGATGGACGCTGCCCGCCTACGCCCGCTACGCCGAGGAGGTCGACCCCGCGGCCTTCGCCGACGTGGTGGTACGCGCGGACGACCCGAGGCATCCCGCTCTGGTGCTGGCAAGATCCGATCCGAGGAGCGGAGCGACGAGGCCGGATCGCGCCGGCAGCAGGGCGGCCAGCGAGCGAAGCGAGCGCGACTAGCAGAGCCCTGGTGCAGACTGGGTGACGTGGGTGAGATCAAGGTCGGCACCGCGTCCTGGACCGACCGCACGCTGCTCGACTCGGGGTGGTACCCGGAGAGTGCCGACACGCCGGAAAAGCGCCTCGCCTACTACGCCGAGAAGTTTCCGCTGGTCGAGGTCGATGCCACCTACTACTCGCCGCCGGCCGAGCAGACCGCCGCGCTGTGGGCGGCGCGCACCCCGCCCGGCTTCACGTTCAACGTCAAGGCGTTCAGCCTGCTCACCGGCCACCCGACCAAGGTCTCCGCGATCTACAAGGACCTCCGCCCGGAGACCGACAAGAAGAGCATCTACCCCGGCGACCTCGAACCGGCCGCGTACGAGCAGGTGTGGGAGCGTTTCCTCTCCGCGCTCCAGCCGCTCGTCGACGCCGGCAAGCTCGGCGCGCTGTTGTTTCAATTTCCGCCGTGGTTCACCATCCGCCGCTCCAACAAGCAGTACCTGCTGGAGGTGCAGCGCCGGGTCCGGCCACTACGCGCCGTGTACGAGCTGCGGCACGCCTCCTGGTTCGACGGCGGAAACCGCGACGAGACACTGGAGTTCCTCCGCAAGCACAAGCTGCCCTACGTATCGGTCGACATGCCGCAGGGGCACAAGTCGTCGGTGCCGCCCGTCCTCGCCGCCACCGCCGACCTGGCGGTCGTGCGTTTCCACGGGCACAGCGAGAAGTGGACGAGCAAGGACATCCACGAGAAGTTCGGCTACCTGTACACCGACCGCGAGCTGAAAGAGTGGGCGCCGAAACTGAAGAAGCTGGCCAATGAGACCGCGCAGACGCACGTTCTGACGAACAACTGCTACCGCGACTACGCCCAGCGCAACGCGAGCAAGCTAATCGATTTGCTCGATCCCCCCTCCGGGGTCGGCTAGGCGACTGCGCGGCGGGCGGCGGTCGCCGACACTGTCCTGGTCATCGGGGACGGCCTGGAGGTGGCTGATGGGGTGGAGGCTCAATCCGGCTTTGACGGCGTTTCGCGCGGCCGTCGACGCCCGTTACCCCCGCCGCGACACCAAGTCGGACGGCACGATCGGCGACAAGGCACACCAGACCCGCAAGTCCGACCACAACCCCGACCCCGACGGTTCGGTCGACGCGTGGGACATGGACGTCGAGCTCAACGGGCGCGGCAAGCCGTACGCGGAGGACGTCGAGCACCTCAAGCGCGTCTTCCAGGCACACGAGGCGTCGCGCTACTGGATCCACAACGACCAGATCGCCGAGCGGGCCAACGACTGGCGCCGCCGGCCGTACAAGCCGGACGACCCCGACCGCAACAAGCACATCAAGCACGTCCACTGGAATACGCGCCAGTCGATGGAGCGCTCGAAGGCGGCCTGGCGCGTCGGCGACGACGCAGACCTCGACGCCGACCAGGCGAAGCTGCTGCTGGACGTGCAGTTCCTGCTCTGCCGGGCGGTGCCCAACCCGGCCGGTGACGGCCGCGTGCCGCTGCACGTGTGGGCGTCGTGGCTGACCGGCGCGGTCAAGTCGCTGGCCATCGCCACGGCCGGCGCCGACGAGGCGAGCGCGGCGCAGCTGCGCCGCGACCTCGACGAGCTGCACGCCCTGGTGCAGCCGTCCAGCGACGACGCCGTCGAGGCGGTGCGCGCCGCCGGCGACGTCGAAGACATCGTCCGCCGCCTCCGCGAGGTGCTCGGCGACCAGGCGACCGAGGTGGGCACCCACCTGCTCAAGGGCTTCTGAAAGTCGCGCCCGCGCGGCGCTTGTTTGGAGAGGACGGAAGGGTGACCCCCGACCAGGCAAAGCTGCTCAAGGACTCACACTTCGTACTGGCTCGCGGTGTGCCCAACCCGGCCGGCAAGGGCCGCGTGCCGCTGCACGTGTGGGCCGCCTGGATGACCGGCGCGGTCAAGGCCCTGGCGACCGCGGTGTCGCGTGTGGACGAGGCGACGAAGGCACAGCTCAAGGCCGACCTGGACAAGCTCCAGGCCCAGCTGGCCAGCGCCGCGGCCCAGGACCCGGGCGACTCGCCCGCGGAGATCGCCGCCCGCCTCCGCGTCGAGCTCGGCGACAAGGCCGCCGAGGTGGGCGCCCTCCTCGTCGCCCGCGACTGAGGGCCTTTCAAGCAGACAATTTCCCGGCTTCGCGTCAGCCGCTGACCGCCGCTCCCGCCGGAGACCGCGGCGGTCGGCGGCTCGCCAGGGCTCGCCGAGATCCCCGACCCCCGCTGCCACCTCCGCGGTTCAAGCCCGGTGCGGCGGGGTCCTCGCCCTGGTGCCGCTCGCGGCCCGCGCGACGACTTCCCCGTTGATCAGGGACTTGGTGGCACAACACGCCGCCCGACACTCCCATCAACTCCCTGATCAACACGGATAGCCGCCGGGGCTCGACCGCGACCCGCCGTCTAATGCAGCGTGACCTCCGTGGTGAGCTGGCGGTCGGTGCCGACCCGGCGCTCGTCGCCGACGAGCCGGAGCGCGACCGTGTGTGCCACGTCGGCGCTGGATCGGGCGACGCGCAGCTCCAGCGCGCCCGGCTCGACGACCCGCGTGCCGGCCAGCCCGGTGTACGCGGACAGGTCGGCGTGCACCCGGAAGTCGACGCGGCGGGACTGTCCCGGCGCGAGCGCCACCCGCGCGTACCCGATGAGGCGGACCACCGGGCGGGTGACCTGCGCGACGGGGTCGTGGAGGTAGAGCTGCACCACGTCGGCGCCGGCGCGGTCGCCGATGTTGTGCACGGTCATCGAGACGGTGACCGCGCCGTCGGTCGGCACCTCGACCGGCTGGTCGGGGTCGTGGGTGGCGCCGTCGACGCGGACGCCGTCCCACGCGAAGGCGGTGTACGACAGGCCGTACCCGAACGGGTAGAGCGGCGTCGGGTCGACCGAGCTGATCGAGTTGGCGTGGGCGAGCGGCGGGCCGAGGTAGGTGGACGGGCCGCCACCGGGGCGGCGGGGGACGCTGACCGGGAGGCGGCCGGAGGGGCAGACCCGCCCGGACAGGACGCCGGCGACCGCGGGGCCGCCCTCCTCGCCGGGGAAGAACGCCTGCACGGTCGCGGCGAGCCGGTCGGCGAAGGCGCCCAGCGCGTACGGCCGGCCGGCCAGCAGCACGGCGACCACCGGCTTTCCGGTGTCGAGCAGCGCCTCCAGCAGCGCGCCCTGCGCGCCGGGCAGGTCGAGGCTCTCCGCGTCGCAGCCCTCGCCGGAGGTGCACGAGTCGCCGAAGATGCCCGCCCGGTCGCCGACCACGGCGACCACCACGTCGGCGGCCTCCGCGGCGGCGACGGCCGCGGCGAAGCCCGCGGTGTCCGACCCGTTGACCTCGCATCCCGGCACGTGCGTGACGGTCGCCCCGGGCAGCTCGGCGCGGAGCGACTCCAGCGGGCTGGGGATGGCCACGCCGGTCGGCAGCTCCGGGTGGTGGATGCCCACGTGCGCGGGGAACGTGTAGCAGCCCAGCATCCCGGTCGAGCCCTCGGCGAGCGGCCCGACCATGGCGATGCGGGCGTCCGGGCGCAGGGGGAGGGCGCCGCCGTCGTTGGCGAGCAGCACCACCGACTCCTCGGCGACCTCGCGGGCGAGCGCCCGGGCGGCCGGCGGGTCGAGGTCGATCAGGCCGTCGACCGCGGCGTCGCCGGCGGCCTCCAGCTCGGCGGGCAGCGGGCTCCAGTCGATGTCGAGCAGGCCCAGCTCGATCTTCTGCCGGAGCACGCGGGCGGCCGCCCGGTCGACGAGCGCCTCGGGGACGGCGCCCTCGCGGACCGCTTCGACGAACTGGGTGCCGAAGCACCGTACCGCCGGAAGCTCGACGTCGACCCCGGCGGAGAGCGCGACGGCCGCGGCCTGGACCGGGCCGTCGGCCAGGCCGTGGTGCAGCTCCAGGAACGAGACGCCGAAGTAGTCGGCCACGACGGTGCCGGCGAAACCCCACTCGTCGCGGAGCAGGCCGGTCAGCAACGTCGCGTTCGCCGCGGCGGGCAGGCCGTCGATCTCCGTGTACGCGTGCATCACCGACCGGGCACCGCCGTCGCGCACCGCCATCTCGAACGGGAGCAGCAGCACGTCGGCGAGCTCGCGCGGGCCCATGTGCACGGGCCCGAAGTTTCGGCCCGCGCGGGAAGCGGAGTAGCCGGCGAAGTGCTTGAGCGTGGCCACCACGCCGGCCGACTCGAGCCCCCGCACGTACCCGGTCGCGAGCGTGGCCACGAGGTACGGGTCTTCGCCGAGCGTCTCCTCGGTGCGGCCCCAGCGGGCGTCGCGGGTGACGTCGAGCACCGGGGCGAGGCCCTGGTGGACGCCGAGGCGGCGCATGTCGGCGCCGATCCTGGCCGCCATCCGCTCGACCAGCGCGGGGTCGAACGTGGCGCCCCAGGCGAGCGGCGTCGGGTAGACGGTGGCGCCCCAGGTCATCACGCCGGTGAGGCACTCCTCGTGGGCGACGGCCGGGATCCCGAACCGGCCGGCGGCCACAATCTCGCCCTGCACCCGGGCCAGCGCCCGGGCACCCTCCGCCGGGTCGATCGGCGCGGTGCCGAACGGGCGGGACAGCTGCCCCAGCCCGGTGCGGATCAGGCTCGGCCAGTCGTGCGAGTCGTCGACAAGCTCGTGCTGCTGCGGCGACATGTCGTCTGGCGTGGCGTTGGCGCCGAGCCAGACGCCGTACAGCTGGGCGACCTTCTCCTCGAGCGTGAGCCGGCCCAGCAGGTCGGTGACCCGCTTTTCCGCCGGGAGGCTGGGGTCCTGCCAGGGCTCGGGGATGGTCACCGCGTCCGGCGCCGCGGCGCTCCGATCACTCATGGAAGAGTGTCTCCTGTCGTCTGCATCACAGTTGTTTCGGGCATGTTCCGGTACCCGCCTGCGCCTCCGATGCCGGGCTTCCGGGCCGCTCGGATCATCTTCCGGGAGGTTTCCGGAACATCTTTTGGGCGTGTGGCGGTCTAGGTTGCCTTACGGTAACGCTTGTGCCCGCCCAGCGATAGGGCTTGACCGGTAGTTCACGTCGTCGTAGCGTGCGCCACATCACCTTGAATTATCGGGCCGACGCCGAAAACTTCCGGGCATTTGGCGTCGGCTCCGTGACTGGCCTATCGGACCCCCACCACGGCCGGGAGCGAGCCGTTACGCCCCCGGCCCACCCGAAGGGATGGCACATGACGACCCCCACAAACTTCTCGCGCAGATCGGTCCTGGGCCTCGCCGGCCTGGGCGCCGGCGCGGCGCTGCTCGGCGGCTGTGGCGACGACGGCTCCGGCGACTCCGGCAACAACGGGGGCGGGTCGGCCACGATCGACTGGTGGCACATCTCCAATGTCGACCCGATGCTGACCACGTGGGCCAACCTGGCCAAGGACTTCCAGACCGCCAACTCGGGCGTGGAAATCAAGATCACCCCGTTGGAAAACGAGGCCTTCAAGGCGAAGCTGACCACCGTCACCCAGGCGGGCACCCCGCCGGACATCTTCCACTCGTGGGGCGGCGGCGTGCTCAAGCAGCAGGTCGAGGCGGGCCTGGTCAAGGAGATCGACCTCGGTGACGCGGCCGGCAGCATCAACAAGAACGGCCTGGACATCTACAAGGTCGACGGCAAGCAGTACGGCGTACCGTTCGACCTCGGCATGGTCGGCTTCTGGTACAACAAGGAGCTCTTCGACAAGGCCAAGATCGCGGCGCCGCCGGCCACCTGGGGCGAGTTCCTCGACGCGGTCGGCAAGCTGAAGAGCGCCGGCGTCACGCCGATCGCGCTGGCCGGTTCGGAGAGCTGGACCGCCCACTTCTACTGGGCCTACCTGGCGATCCGCGTGGCGGGCGTCGACGGCCTCGCCGCGGCGGCCGCGGACGGCTCGTTCGACCAGCCCGACTTCGTCGCCGCGGGTGCCCGGTTCAAGGAGCTGATCGACCTCGACCCGTTCCAGAAGGGCTTCCTCGGCGCCAAGTACTCGGCGACCGACGGCCAGGCCGCGATCATGGGTAACGGCCAGGCGGCGATCGAGCTGATGGGGCAGTGGGCCCCGACCACGGAGAAGGCGTACTCCAGCAACAAGCAGGGCATCGGCGAAAAGCTCGGCTTCTTCCCCTTCCCGGCCGTCGACGGCGGCAAGGGCACGGTCGAAGACGCGTTCGGCGGTGGCAACGGCTTCGCGCTCGGCAAGGACGCGCCGCCGCAGGCGACCGAGTTCATCAAGTTCCTGCTCACCGCCGACAGCCAGCGCAAGGGCGCGTCGAGCGACTCGATCCTGCCGGTGACCGCGGGCGCGGAAGACGCGCTCAAGGACGCCAACCTCAAGTCGGTGCACGCGGCCATCGCCAAGGCGCCCAAGTTCCAGCTCTACCTCGACCAGGCCTACGCGCCGGCGGTCGGCACGCAGGTCAACGACAGCGTCGCCGAGCTGGTGGCCAAGAAGGCCACCCCGGAGAAGGTCGCGCAGGACATCGCCAAGGTCGCGAAAAACCAGTAGCCGCTTTGAAAACGACGACGCAGGGGCCGGAAGGACGGCTTCCGGCCCCCTCTTCCCACCGGACCGCCACCCGCGCCGAGGCCCGCCGGGGGCTCACCCCCGACCAGCCGCGGCCGCGGGTGGACGGTTCGCTGCGCCGGCGCCGCCGCCTCGACAAGCTGACCATCGCGCTGTTCCTCGCACCGGCGCTGCTGCTCTTCGTGGTGCTGGTCGTCGGCCCGATCGCGCTCGCGATCTACACCAGCCTCTTCAAGTGGAACGGGTTCGGCGGGCTGCCGGAAGACTTCATCGGCCTCGACAACTTCACCCGGCTGCTGCAGGACGAGGTCTTCATCGGCGACCTCAAGCGCGGCCTGATCCTCGTGCTGCTCTCGGTCTTCGTGCAGTTGCCGGTCGCGCTCGGCCTGGCCCTGCTGCTCAACCAGCCGCTGCGCGGGCGCGCCTTCTACCGCCTTGTGTTCTTCGCGCCGTACGTGCTTTCCGAGGTCATCACGGCCGTCCTGTTCACGATGGTCTTCTCGCCCAACCAGGGCCTGACCAACCAGGCGATGTCCGCGATCGGCCTGGAAAACCTCCAGCAGGAGTGGCTCGCCGACACCTCGACCGTGCTGTACGCGCTGTTCTTCGTGATCAGCTGGAAGTACTTCGGCCTGCACATGATCCTGTACCTGGCGGGGCGGCAGGGCATCCCGAAGGAGCTGACCGACGCGGCGCTCACCGACGGCGCGGGGAGCTGGCAGGTATTTCGCCACGTGACGCTGCCGCTGCTCGGCCCGACGATCCGGATCAGCATCTTCCTGTCGATCATCGGTGCCATCCAGCTGTTCGACATGGTGTGGGTGCTCACCGGCGGCGGCCCGATCCACTCGTCGGAGACCATGGCGGTCACGATGTTCCAGTACGGCTTCCGCCGCTCCGAGGTGGGGTACGCGAGCGCGATCAGCGTGGCGATGTTCCTCATCAGCCTCGTGTTCGCGCTGCTCTACCAGCGGTTCGTCATGCGCCGTGACATCGAGGGCGCGATCACCACCATGAGGGAAAAGCGATGACCACCCGCAGGGACACCAAGGTGCGCCACTTCTGGCTGCACGTGATCGCGATCGTGGTCGGGGCGGGCATCATCGTGCCGGTCGCCTTCGGCGTGCTCGGCGGCTTCAAGGACAACGGGCAGCTCTCCACCAACCCGTTCGCGCTGCCCAGCCCGTGGGTGCCGGAAAACTACACGAGCATCCTCGGCTCCAGCGGGTTCTGGCGGCCGCTGTTCAACAGCACGCTCATCGCGGTGGCCACGGTGGTGCTGCTGGTGCTCGTCGCGTCGATGGCGGCGTACGTCTTCGCCCGCTTCAACTTCCGCGGCCGCGAGTTCCTCTACACGCTCTTCGCCGCCGGCCTGATGTTCCCGTTCGCGGTGGCGATCCTGCCGCTGTTCGTGCTGCTGCGCGAGCTGAGCCTGCTCAACAGCCCGCTCGGCGTGATCCTGCCGCAGGCGGCGTTCGGCCTGCCGATGACGATCATCATCCTGCGGTCGTTCTTCCGCACGATCCCCGGCGAGGTCGAGGAGGCGGCGATCCTCGACGGCTGCACCCCGTTCGGCTTCTTCTGGCGGATCCTGCTGCCGATGGCCCGCCCCGCGCTCGCCACCGTCTCGGTGCTGGCGCTGGTGGCCAGCTGGAACAACTTCATGCTCCCGCTCGTCGTCTTCACCGACCCGAGCTGGTGGACGCTCCCGGTGGGCGTGCAGCAGTTCCAGGGCCAGTACGCGGACGACACCGCGCGCGTCCTGGCGTACGTGGTGCTGGCGATGATCCCGGCGCTGGCGTTCTACGCGGTCGCCGAGCGCCAGCTCGTCGGCGGCCTGGCCTCCGGCGCGACGAAGGGCTGATCGGGGGGCGCCGGAGGCCGCGGCGGGGAGAATGGGCCGGTGAGGATGCCGGCACCGCTCTCCCCGCTGCTGAGCGGCACGACCTACCGCCGCGGCGTGCACCTGCTGCTCGGCGGCGTGATCCTCCTGCCGTACCTGCTGCTCGGCGTCGTGTTCGCGGACATGCTCGCCGGTCCGCGCGGCGGACGCCCGGCGGTTCTGCTCCTGCTCGTCGCCGCGGTGGCGATCGCCGCCGTGCCGGCGTTCCTGCGCGGCACCCGCGGCCTGGAGATCGCCGCCGCGCGGGCGCTGCTCGGCGTCGACCTGCCCGACCCGCCGCCCGGACCCGTCGCGCGGGAGACGCGGGTGCGGGGCGCGCTCTGGTACGCCACCCACCTCGTCACCGGCGGCCTCGTCGCGACCGGGCTGCTGGTGGCGGTGCCGATGGCGCTTGTGTTCGCGGCCGGGTGGTTCGGCGTGAGCACGGACGCCACGGACGGCCTGCGGCTTGGCCCGCTCGACGAGGGCGACAAAGGGTGGCTGACGGCGGTGGGGCTGGCGCTGCTCGTCGCGCTCGGGTACGCCGTGGCCGGCCTCGGCGCGCTCGCCGCGCTGATGGCCCCGGTGCTGCTCGGCCCGTCGACGGCCGAGCGCATCGCCGCCCTCGAAGCCCGCGCGGCCGGCCTGGCCGAGCGCAACCGGCTGGCCCGCGAGCTGCACGACTCGGTGGGCCACGCGCTGACGGTGACGACGCTGCAGGCGGCGGCCGCCCGCGAGGTGCTGGACACCGACCCCGCCTTCGCCAGGCGCGCGCTCTCCGCGATCGAGGAGACCGGCCGGGCCGCGATGGCCGAGCTGGACCACATGCTCGGCCTGCTCCGCTCGGAGAGTCCGAGAGCCCCGCAGAGGACGCTCGCCGACCTGGACCGCCTCGTCGCCGAGGCCCGGATCGAGGTGCGCCTCGACCGCGCCGGACCGCTGGACGGGCTGCCGGCGGTGGTCTCCCGGGAGGGGTACCGGATCGTGCAGGAAGGGCTCACCAACGCGGCCCGGCACGCCGGCGGCCAGCCGGTGGCGCTGCGTGTGGCGGTGTCCGGCGGGACACTCGCGATCGAGCTGAGCAACCCGGTCGCGGACGGCGCGACGGCCGGGGGAGGGCGCGGGCTCGCCGGCATGCGCGAGCGGGTGGCGTTTCTCGGCGGCATCATGAGCGCTGGGCGGGAGGAAGGGCTGTGGCGGGTGGAGGTACGGCTGCCGACGGGCACGGCGCGTTGACGCGGGTGCTCGTCGTCGACGACGAGGAGCTGATCCGGGTGGGGCTGCGGGCGATCATCGCGGCCCAGCCGGACCTCGACGTGGTCGGCGAGGCGGCCGACGGTGCCGAGGTGCCGCCGCTCGTCGCGAAGCTGCGGCCGGACGTCGTGCTGATGGACGTGCGGATGCCCGGCATCGACGGCATCCAGGCCACCCGGCACCTGCTCACCACCTCGGCGACCCCGCCGAAGGTGCTGGTCGTGACCACGTTCGAAAACGACGAATACGTATACGACGCGCTCCGCGCCGGTGCCAGCGGCTTCCTGCTCAAGCGGGCCCGGCCGGCCGAGGTGGTCGACGCGGTGCGGGTGGTGGCGCGGGGCGAGTCGCTGCTCTTCCCCGCGGCGATCCGCCGGCTGGCCGGTGCCTACGGCGCGCGCCGCCACCTGCCAGGGCCGCCCCTCACCGAGCGGGAGGCCGAGGTGCTGCGGCTCGTCGCGGCCGGCCGCTCCAACGCGGAGATCGCCGCCGACCTCACGCTGGGCGTGGAGACGGTCAAGACCCACGTGGGCAACGTGCTCGCCAAGCTCGGCGCCCGCGACCGCACCCAGGCGGTGGTGCTCGCGTACGAGTCCGGCTTCGTGACGCCCGGCTGATCTCCCTCGCCAGGGGGAGGCGGTTCCCGATCGGGCGGGAGGCCCGAAGGGCCCGGTCCCGGGAGCGTGAGAGGCATGACAAGATCTCACGCCGCCGCGGCCTGGGCCGCGCTCTACGGCACCCTCGCGCTCGTCTGGACGGCCACCGGCCGCGGCTTCCCGTTCGGCACCAACGACCCGGGCGGCGACGCCTCGCTCCTGCGCGGACTCCCGGCCGGGGCGGGTGCGCCGATCTTCGCCGTGGTGCTGCTCGCGACCGCGGTGGCCGCGCTCAGCCTGCCGACCCTCAACCCGCGCGGCGCCGCCCGTACGGCCGTCCTCGCGGCGGGCTGGTCGGTGGTGGCGCTGCTGCTCGTCGTCGTGCCCGACATGCGCCTGCTCGCCCGCGCCGGCTACGCGCCGATGCTGATCGCCGGCGCCCCGTTCGGCTGGCCACCGGTCGACTACGCCGACATCTTCACCTGGCCCGTGATCAACATGGCGGTGAGCGTGCTCGGCGGGCTGCTGCTGGCACGGGCGCTGCTCGCCTGGCAGTTCCGCACCGCCGGCGCGTGCGTCTCATGTGGACGGAAACCCGGCACGGACACCACGGCCGTGCGGTGGGGCCGCTGGGCGACCTACACCGCCGCCGCCATCCCGGTGCTCTACGCGCTGACCCGCTTCGCCTGGCTCGCCATCGTCCTGCTGGGCGTGGCGGAGCTGGACCCGGCCGAGTTCGACGACGAGTCGGTCGTGTGGGCCGGCGCGGGGCTGGGTGCGTTCGCCTGCGTGGGCGCGGTGCTCACGCTCGGGCTGGTGCGGCGCTGGGGCGAGGTCTTCCCGCGCTGGATGGTCGGCCTCGCCGGCAAGCGCGTGCCCATCAAGCTAGCCACCGTGCCCGCGACGATCGTGGCCATCTTCGTCACCTCGGCCAGCCTGGGCCTGCTCACCTCGGGCGCGATGGGCCACCTGGGCGGCGAGGGTGCGTGGCTCGTGGTCCCCATGCTCCTCTGGCCACTGTGGGGAGTCGCCCTTGCGGCGGCCACCCTCGCCTACCACCTCCGCCGCCGCGGCACCTGCCGCGTCTGCGGCGCCGGCACGCGCCGCGTCCCCGCCGCGCAAGGGCGGTGACCCGGTCCTACATGGCGGGAGAACGGGTGGTTTCTGGAGAAGAGTGTCCCGGGTGGGTGTCAGCGGAGGGCCGTCGCTCCCGCCGGAGACCGCGGTGGCCGGCGGCTCGCCAGGGGCTCGCCGAAACCCCCGGCCCCCGCTGCCACCTCCGCGCGCCAAGCCCACCCGACGCGCGGCGGGTAGAACTCTCGGGGTTGAGGTCGGCGTTTGTCCACAATGTCCTAAGCCGCCACGCCGGCGCCGACCGAGCCGGGCCGGCCTCGGTCGCGGGCAGTAGCCACCGCGCCGGATAACGGGCACCAGGTTCGCGATCTAGAACGGTTAGGGCGCTATATCGACCCTAACCGTTCTAGATCCACACCTACGCCCCGAATCTGATTACGCTACGTTACCGGCGGCGCGGGGACACTGCACATTTCGACCATTTTGGGCTACCGCGACGTCGTCATGGTCCGTGGCCGCACCTGTCCGCCGCTGGCTCCTCCCACTCGCCGAGCTGGCAGCGGACAATGTGGACCAAACGCCGACGTCGGGGTGGTGGGGCTTGGTGCGCGGAGGTGGCAGCGGGGGCCGGGGATTTCGGCGAGCCCTGGCGAGCCGCCGGCCGGCGCGGTCTCCGGCGGGAGCGGCGGTCTGCCGCTGACGCGGCCCGGGAAATCTTCTTGAAACGCCATGATCAGAGTGGCACCGGACCACCCGAGGGTTTCTCCGGGGCCGCCGCCACCGACGACGGACCCGGAGAAACGTCAGAGGTTTACGTCGCCGTCCTGTTCGTAGGCGAACCAGTTGAAGCGGACCGTGCCCGACACCGCGTACATGCCGATGACGCGGCCGGTGAAGCCGCCCGCGACCTGGGTGGACAGGTAGCGGCCGTCGAGCTCGTCGAGGACGACGAAGCGGCCGGTGGGTGTCTCGTAGCCGAGGCGCACCACGTCGGGCTCCTGCCTCGGGTGGTCGGGGCTGGGGCCGGACGGCTGGGTCTCCACGCGGAGCACGACCGGGCCCTCCGGCACCGGGCCGGACGAGCGCCACCGGCCGAGCGCGCCGACCCGGGCCCGCACGCCCACCTCGCCGCCGCCGGCCTCGACCTCGTAGTGGTGCTGCTCGTCCAGGCGGACGGCCAGGCCGCCGCGGCCTTCGGCGGCGTCGACGAGCGCGCGTACCCGGCAGGCGTGGTGCTGCTGCCGGCGGCCGATGAACGACACCGACGGGTCGTCGAGCGAGGGGTCCTGGGCGTGCAGGGTGAGCCAGCCGGGGCGGTCCTTGAGCGACCAGGCGTGCGCCGGCCGCGAGCGGACCGAGATCCAGCACGGCCGCAGGTCGGCGCCGTCGAAGTCGTCGCGGGCCGGGGGGACCGGCACCGGCTGCGGCGGGAGGCCGCCGCTCATCCTGGTCCGCACCTCGCCGACGACCGGCCAGCCGTCGACCCAGGTGACCGGCGCCAGGAACGTCTCCCGCCCGAGCACGTGCCAGCCGGGCGGGCCGCCGCGCGGGCGGGTGCCGAGGAAGACCAGCCACCACGAGCCGTCGGCCGCCTGGACAAGGTCGCCGTGCCCGGTGTTCTGGATCGGGTGGTCGGTGCTGCGGTGGCTGAGGATCGGGTTGTGCGGGCAGGGCTCGAACGGGCCGTCCGGCGCCGGCCCGCGGGCGACCGAGATGCCGTGCCCGGCGTCGGTGCCGCCCTCGGCGATCATCAGATACCAGGTGCCGTCGATCTCGTAGAGGTGCGGCGCCTCGGGCCACTGCGCGCCCGGCGTGCCCGACCAGATCTCGCGGGGCGCCTCCAATGTGGCGCCGGTCGCGAGGTCGACCCGCACCTGGTGGATGCCCATGTACGTGCACCAGGCGTTGCCGTCGGCGTCCCAGGCGAGGTCGGGATCGATCCCGACGTCCGGCAGCCACACCGGGTCGGACCACGGGCCGGCCGGGTCGGTGCTGGTCACGAGGAGCGTGCCGGCGTGCGGCACGACCGAGGTGATCAGGTGGAACCGGCCGTCGTGGTAGCGGAGCGTCGGCGCGTACACGCCGCCGGAGGAGGGGGTGCTCGGCGGCAGGTCGAGTTGGGTGGTGCGGTCCAGCGCGTTGCCGATCTGCTCCCAGTGCACGAGGTCCTGGCTGCGGAAGACGGGTATGCCGGGGAAGTACTCGAAGCTGGAGCAGGCTAGGTAGTAATGCCCCCCGACCCGGCAGATGCTCGGGTCGGGGTGCATTCCGGCGATGACGGGGTTGGCGAAGGTGCCGATCGGATCCTCCCGTCCGGTGCGTCACGCGGCACCCCGTGGGGTGGGTGCCTCTTCGCTAGTCTGGCCCGCCGGCCCTCAGCCGGCCAATGCCAGGGTCTGGCTTACCGCCTGGTACGCGGGCTTCTGGCCGAAGTTCTCGTCCAGCAGGTTGGCCGCGCCCTGGCCGGTGAAGACCCCAGGTACCCAGGAGTACTTGTCGGTGAACCCCCAGACGGTGAACGACACGCACCGCTTGGCGAGCAGGCAGGCGCGAAGCAGGATGCCGTAGCCATTGGCCTGGGCCTGCAACTTGGGGTTGTCCGGCGGCATGACCATACGCACGTCGACCTCGGTGAAGGAGGTCTCCAGGCCGAGCGCCTCGAAGCGCTGCACGTTTTGCAGGGCGCGGCCGTCGAAGCCGAACTGCACGCCGAGGTGGCCCTGCATGCCGAAGCCGTGGATCGGCACCCGGTCGGCCTTGAGCTGCTGGACCAGCGCGTAGTACGCGTCGGCCTTCGCGTTGAGGCCCTCCACGTTGTAGTCGTTGATGTACAGCTTGGCCTTCGGGTCGGCCTGGTGGGCCCAGCGGAACATGTCCGCGATGTAGCCGGGGCCGAGCTTCTGCAGCCAGATCGTGTCGCGGAGTTGGGCGTTGTCGTCGATCACCTCGTTGACGACGTCCCACTGGTAGATCTTGCCGCGGAAGTGGCCGGCGACGTCGAAGACGTGCTGCTTGAGGATCTGGCGCAGCTCGGTGGCGTCGATCGAGCCGTCGGCGACCCCCGTGGTGAGCCAGCTCGGGAGCTGGTTGTGCCACAGCAGCGTGTGACCGCGCACGCTCTGGCCGTTGGCCTTCGCGAACGCGACCAGCTGGTCGGCGGGGCCGAAGTTGAGCGTGCCGCGGGTGGGCTCGATCTCCGACCACTTCATGACGTTTTCCGCGGTGACGCTGTTGAACTCGGTCGCCACCTTGTCGTTGTACGTGGCGTCGTTGGCGAGGGCCGACATGTCGACGGCTGTGCCGATCTTCATGCCGGTGCGCTTGGCGAGCGCCCGGAGGGTGTCGGTGCTGGCCAGAGCCTGGGCGGTGGGCTCTTGCAACGCCCCTGGGGCGGCGGGGACCGAAGCGGCGGGCGCGGCCGGCGCGCCCGTCGCGTTGAGGGAAACGAGGACGGCCGCGGCCACTGCGGCGCCGGCGACCACGCGAGTCACCTTCATGGATATCCCTTTCGGAGTAAGCTTCCGGAACACTTCCGTAACTTGTTCGGAACGCTATGCGCGTCGATGCGGGCCGTCAAGCCCCGGAAGTGCGGCAAGATGGGCCGCGGAAGGCTGCCGGAGGGTCGAGTTCGGCTCGGAAGTGTTTCGGTCGTACGCTGGCCTCCTTAAGACGAAGGAGCGGAACGTGACGGTCGACGAGGGGCGCAGGATCACCATCACGGCGATCGCGCGCGAGGCCGGCGTGTCGGTGCCGACCGTCTCGCGCGTGCTCAACGGGCGCTCGGACGTGGCGCCGCAGACCCGGGAGCGGGTCGAGGAGCTGCTGCGGCGGCACGGATACCGGCGCAGGGCGGCCCGGCCGCGGGTCAGCGCGAGCCTGATCGACCTGGTCTTCAACGACCTGGACAGCCCGTGGGCCGTGGAGATCATCCGGGGCGTGGAAGACGTGGCGCACGCGGCCGGCGTCGGCACGGTGGTCTCCGCGATCCACCGGCGCACCGCCTCCACCCGGCAGTGGCTGCAAAACCTGCGTACGCGCGCGACGGACGGCGTGGTGCTGGTCGCCAGCGACCTCGCCCCGCCCGTGCACGCGGAGCTGCGCCGGCTCAACGTGCCGATGGTGCTCGTCGACCCGGCCGGCGTGCCGACGCTCGACATCCCGACGATCGGCGCCACCAACTGGACCGGCGGGCTGCGCGCCACCGAGCACCTCATCTCACTCGGCCACGAGCGGATCGGCTTCATCGCCGGCAGCCCGCAGATGCTGTGCAGCCGGGCCCGCCTCGACGGCTACCGGGCCGCGCTGGAGGCGGCCGGCCTGCCGATGCACGAGGAGCTCATCCAGCCCGGCGACTTCTACCACGAGTCCGGGCTCGAGGGCACCAAGGCGTTGCTGGCGCTCGACAAGCCGCCGACCGCGATCTTCGCGTCCAGCGACCAGATGGCGTTCGGCGCGTACGAGGCGGTCCGCCAGCGCGGCCTGCGGGTGCCCGACGACGTGAGCGTGGTGGGCTTCGACGACCTGCCCGAGGCGCGCTGGTCTTCACCGCCGCTGACCACGATCCGGCAGCCGCTGGCCGAGATGGGGCTGCTCGCCGCGCGTACCGTGCTACGGCTGGCCCAGGGCGAGGCGGTGGAGACCCCGCGGGTCGAGCTCGCCACCGATCTCGTCGTGCGGGACAGCACGAAGGCCCGATAAGTTCCGGCCGGCCGGCGGCCAGGGCTCTTCCGTTACGGTTCGGACCATTTCCGGGAGATTACCGGTACGTCATTGACGTACGGTGGTCCGCAATCGATACTTGGGAACGCTTCCATTGATGGTGGTAAGCGGGAAGCGTTTCATGGACCGGGCACGGCGCGACAGACTGCCCAGCTGCCGCGCCGTGCCCCCTTTGTTTCTCCACCCATGCCCGTTTCCCCACCCCTGCCGTCGCCGCTGTCTCGCCCATGCCGTTGTCTCGCCCATGCCGGATTTGTCGCACGTCAACGGGTCGAAAGCCCCTACGTTAGAAGCGCGTGCAGCCGGGTACTTCGGGGACCCGGCACGAGGGTGACACGACAAAGGGGGGCTACCGATGCGAATCGACGAAGACGACTTCAACAGCACGACCGGCGGCGGCAGCGGCGAGGGTCCGGCCGACGGCGGCGCCAACCCGCTGGGCCGTGACGGCGGCGCCGACGGTGGCGCGGCCGAAGGTCCCGCGGACGGCGGCGCCAACCCGGCCGGCGTCGACGGCGGCGCGGACGGCGGTGCCGGCGGCGAGGGTCCGGCCGACGGCGGCGCCAACCCGCTGGGCCGTGACGGCGGCGCCGACAGCGGTGCCGGCGGCGAGGGTCCGGCCGACGGCGGCGCCAACCCGCAGAGCCGCGACGGTGGCGCCGACGGCAGCGCTACCAACTACTGATGGACACCGCGTCTCCGGGCGGCGCGCCGGGTGGGACCTCCCGCCCGGCGCTCGCCCGGTGCGTGGCGGTCGAGCCCGCCAAGTTCGCCGGCGCGTACTGGGGCCGCGCGCCCCTGCTCTCCCGGGCGGCCGAGCTGGCCGGCCCAACCGGGTTTCGCGACCTGCTCAGCCCCGCGGACGCGGACGAGCTGCTGAGCCGGCGCGGGCTGCGCACACCGTTCCTGCGGGTGGCCAAGGACGGCCAGGTGCTGCCCGCGTCCCGCTTCACCGGCGGCGGCGGTGCCGGCGCCGAGGTCGCCGACCAGGTGCTCGACGAGCGCGTGCTCGCCCTCTACGCGGACGGCGCGACGCTCGTGCTCCAGGGCCTGCACCGCGTGTGGCCGCCGCTCGTCAACTTCGCCCGCGAGCTCGGCGGGCAGCTGGGGCAGCCGCTGCAGGTGAACGCCTACCTCACGCCCGCCGCCAGCCAGGGCTTCGCCACCCACTACGACACGCACGACGTGTTCGTGCTCCAGGTGGACGGCCGCAAGCGCTGGCGGATCCACGAGCCCGCGGTGCCCGACCCGCTGGAACGCCAGCCGTGGGGCGGCCACGCCGACGAGGTCGCCGCGGTGGCCGACGGCCCGCCCGCGCTCGACGAGTTGCTCGAGCCCGGCGACGCGCTCTACCTCCCGCGCGGCTGGCTGCACAGCGCGGCCGCCCAGGACGAGCCTTCGCTGCACCTCACCGTCGGCGTCAAGGCCCTGACCCGGTACGCCCTCGTCGAGGCCCTGCTGGAGCTGGCCGCCGAGGACCCGAGGCTGCGGGCGACACTCCCGTACGGACTGGACCTCGCCGACCCCGACCAGGTCGAACCCGAGCTGACCGAGACCGTGGAAGCCCTGCGCGACTGGCTGGGCAGCGTGCGGCCCGGCCCGGTCGCCGGCAGGCTCCGCGCCCGGGTGTGGCCGGCCGCCCGCCCGGCCCCGATACGTCCGCTGGCCCAGGCGGGGGCGATCGCCACGCTGACGCCGGACGCCCACGTGACCGTCCGGCCCGGCCTTCGCTGGCGCATCACCCCCGACGGCGACGACCGCGTCGCCCTGCACGCCTTCGACCGGACGGTCACGATGCCGGGCGGCTGCGCCCTCGCGCTGCGCGCCCTGCTGGACGGCGGGGTCACCCGGGTGGGCGACCTGCCGGGCCTCGACACCGACGAGGACCGCCTGGTACTCGCCCGGCGCCTGCTGCGCGAGGCCATCCTGGTACCCGGCTGACGGTCACCGCGGGCGGGGCAGGCGCCGTGCCGCGTCCCGGCGCGCCGGCGTGGCCGGGTCGGCGACCGTGCCGGCGGACTGCGACCGCGTGCCGAACCGCCGGCTCGTGTCGAGCCGGGCGCCGACCCGGGCGAGGGTCCTGTCACCGGGACGGGCGGACAGCTGGAAGTGCGAGGCCTTCGCCGGGCGCAGGTCGCCGCCCCAGACGACGGTGCCGGCGCAGTCGACCAGGATGTCGCGGACGATCGCCTCCTCGTGGGGCCACAGCCGCTCGCTGCCGCCCAGCGGGTAGGCGGCGGGGTACAGGGCGACGGCGGTCCCGGACATGTAGTTCGACTCGAAGTCGGCGCCCACGCCACGCCGGGTGGTGTGGCCGGCGATGCCGCCCTCGCCGGTGTCGAGCGGGCCGATCTCGTAGTGCCAGCGCCGCGCGACGTGCAGCAGCACCGCGGCGGCCGCGCCGCGCCGCAGGACCACCGACGCGCGGGAACCCTCCACCCGGAACGTGGCGACCGCGGCCGGGTCGATCCGCCAGCCGTTGGCCGACGTGTCGCCCGTCCACCGCTCGGACGCCCGCGCCGGACCGGCCGGTACGAGGCCGAGCGCGCCGGCACCCGCGAAAGCGCCCGCGCCGAGCAGCATGCGCCTGCGAACCATCGGACTCCTCCTCCTATTCCGTGGCCAGGCCGGACACGCCGGGGTCGCCGTTATCGCGCCAGACGTCGTGGTCGAGACCCCACCCGGGCTGGAACTCGTACTCCCGGATCTGGTTGAACGACCAGTTCTCCGGAAGAGGGAAGCCGAGGTTGCCGGAGTAGCCCCAGGACATCCCGGAGACCAGCGACCACGTCGCGCCGACCTCGCGGGAGACCCGGACGCACACGTTGCGGGAGCCGTAGACCCCGTACGTGTAGCGGTTTCCCAGCACCGCCAGGGCCGCTCGGACGCCTTCGAAGTACGGCTTGACGTTGCTGTCGATGTCGACGTCCAGCGCGTCGTAGTCGACCGCGAAGTAGATGCAGGTGCCCGCCGGGATGCGGTGCTCGACCGCCTTCTGGTGCGCGATCGAGCCCTGGTCGTAGCCCTTGAGGTAGGTGAAGTTCGCCAGCTGGGTGCCGTTGTACTGGAAGATCGGGAAGAAGCGCAGGCCGGTGTTCAGGATGGTCTGCGGCTCGCCCGGCCTGAGCGCCTTGCCGAGGTAGGACGGGTCGGTCGGCGGCAGGTGCTCGTCGAGATAGCGGCCGACGATCCGGTATCCGGCCGCCAGCAGCGCCTGGCCGCGGGCGGTGGTGATCTCGGTGATGCCGTCGCAGCCCGCCGCCGGCCGGGCCGTGTCGCCGCTGGAGACCAGCAGCTGGGCCCACGTGGCGTAGTCGTTGGTGCCGGTCTCCGGGATCTGCGAGAAGCGCTGGAACGTGCGCAGCCAGCTCAGGTGGGTGGCGGTCTGCGCGTCGGTGCCGATGTCCCTCGGGTCGTACGCCACCGGTATCCACACCGACTCACCGCGGATGAACGCCGGTGAGTTGAAGTAGCAGGCCGCGCGGAACAGGTAGCGCAGGTCGCCGGTGAGCGTGCCGGAGCCCCGGCCCCGCAGGCCGGCCTGGGTGCCCGGGCCGAAGTACCCGTTGATCGAGCCCAGGGCGATGCCGATCTCGTACTGGATGGCCATCATGAGGCCCTGCTGGACATCCCGCGAATAGATGCCGTCGCACGGCACCAGGCTCATCGCCGGTATGCCGATCCCGGCGACGTAGCGCGAGTTGAGCCGCTGCTGGACGCGCTGGACGTCGGCGTCGCCGCTCGGTACCAGCTGGAACTGGTCCATGCGCAGCATCGCCTTGGCGACGTGCGGCCACATCCGGTCCCGCTGCGTGGCGTCCGCGTAGTCCAGGCCGGCGTCGCGGTAGAGCCGCTCGAACGACTCCTGCGAGTCGGCGTTCCAGTTGCCCTGCTCGGTCGAGGCCCAGTAGCCCTTGCACCAGAGGGCGCCGTTGTAGATCCGGACCAGGTTCTCGTCGACCTCCCGGCCCGGCAGCGTGGCGCGGGCCTTGACGGCGTTGAACGTACCGGGGCCGAAGTTCTGCACGGTCGGCGAGATGCCCAGCTCGTGCTGGAGCCCCTGGGTCAGCGACAGCACCGTGGACCAGCCGGTGCGCCCGGTCTCCGGGCACCGGACGTAGCCCGGCGCGACCCCCGCGTAGGTGGCGTTCGCCCAGCGCTGCGCGGCGAAGACGTAGATGTCCGCGAGGCCGGTCCACGGTGCGGCCGGGTCGATCGTCGAGCCCTGCTGGGCGTACATGGTCAGGTGTCCCGGGCAGTCCGTCCGGTACTCGTACGAGTGCGGCAGGATCCTCGGGCCGGCCCGGCGCGGCGCCTCGTCGCGCAGGTGCAGGATGAGCGCGCGGTACGACCGCAGCATCGCCTCGGTGGCGGTGTGGTTGGCGCGCATCAGCGCGCAGATCGAGTAGAACCCGGCGTTGCGGCCGATGCCGTCGACATAGCCCTCGTGGTTCGCCTCGGCGCGCTCGTACCCTCGGCCCTCGTAGACGTTGCCGTGCCGGCAGACGAAGAAGTTGTACCCGATGTCCCAGTTGTAGTCGTCGTTGGACGTGTGGTCGTTGTAGACGGAGGCGATGTCGACCTGGCAGTGCTCCTCCGTCGGGTAGTTGTTGTCGAAGGGGATGGTGCCGCCGCGGTAGTGGACGAACACGCCGCCGATCGGGTTCCAGTTGGGATTGTCGCTGGGTGCCGGGGGCGCGGCCGCGTGGAGGTACTTGTCCTCCACCACGTACGGGGCCCAGGTCGCGCGCGGCAGGATCGTGACCGACATCTGCTCAATGCTCCGGCGTGCAGTCTTCGTAGTACTCGCCGTCCTTGAAGACCATGACGCAGGAGCGGACGTACTGCTCGAAGGAGACCATCTTCGTCCAGCCCTTCTCGCCCACGTAACCGGCCAGGTTCTTCGAGTAGGTGTTGCCTGAGCCGCGGATGTAGACGGTGGCCTGCGGGATGTGGGTGGAGCAGCAGATCCGCTCGTACCGGGTCCAGGCGGCGTAGCACGCGGTGTTGTACCGCAGCTCGATCTGCACGCCGTTGAAGTCCAGCTTCTCCAGGGTGACCGCGCCGGGCGAGCACCCCATCGCCTGCGGGTCGAGGCCGGTGCACCCGCTCGCGCTGCAGGACGCCGCAGCCGTCGCGGGCGCGGCGGCGACCGCGGACACGCCCAGAGCCATGGCCAGGATCAGAAGGATGGTGCCGATTCTCTTCACGTCGCGCTCCCTCGCCGAACGCCCGATAGCCGGTGGACGACATCGATGCTCGGCCCGCCGCGGCCGGGCGTCCACGAGATTCGACCCTCGCCGAATGTCCGCGAGCGGCGGTCAGGGCGGCGCCTGGTGGCCCAGCAGCGCGAGGCCGAGCGGAGACACGAAGTGCTCCATCCGGTTGCGGTCGCGGCGGCTGGTGATCAGCCCGGCGTGCCGCAGGACGCTCGCGTGCTCACTGGCCGACGCGGCCGAGATCCCGACGCGCCGGGCGAGATCCTCGGTGGTCCTCGGGTTCGCCCGCACGGCCTGTAGCACCGCGGCCCGGGTGGTGCCGATCAGCGCGCTCAGCGCCCCGGGCCGCGCCTGGCGCGTCGGGTACGCGTCGGGCAGCCGCTCCACCGGATAGATCAGCACCGGCGGCAACGCCGGGTCGAACATGGTCAGCGGGCCGCTGACGCAGAAGTACGACGGGATCAGCATCAGCCCGCGACCGTCGAGGTGCAGCTCCTGGTCGCGGTGGGCCGGCACCCGGAGCTCGCCGGCCGACCAGGCCGCCGCCGGGCGAAACGTGTGCAGGAGCGCCTCCACCCCGCCGGTGGCCAGGGCGGCCGTCCGGACGGCGAGGTCTCGCCCGACGGCGGTCTCGATGCTGTGCCGGTAGGGCGCCACCACCGTCTCGTAGCACTCGCGCATGGCGGAGGTGAGCTCGACGAGCGTGTCCGGGTCGCCCGCGGCCACCCGTCGGGCCCCGGCCGGCAGCGGCCTCGACCGGCCGAGCTGGCTGATGTCCCGGAGCAGGATCTGTTTGCTGGTGCGGCGGATCGCCTCGAGGCCGCACTCGAGCCCGCCGGACGCCTCGGCCGGGGTGAGGAAGTCCGGGAAGTACCCGACGTTGGGCGTGAGGGCGAGCAGGCCCCTGAGCGAGCGGCCCAGGCCGGTCTGGCGGAGCGTGTCGGTGGCCTCCGCGCGCCAGGAGGTGAAGAGCAGGTCACCGGTCTGCGGCCGGAGCATCTGCAACGCGAGGACGAGCTCCCACAGCGGATCCGGACCGGTGGCCAGGCGGACCCGGCCGATGTCGTCGTTGGTGAAGTAGATCCTGAGCACGGCGTCCCCCGAGGGCCAATCTCGACACCCGTTCGACGCCGGTGCCCGCCGTCCGGGTTCAGTCACATTGGCGACGGTCGCATCGATCAGGTCAGGAGGTAAAGGCCTACCGTCGTGGCCAGGCCCGTCGCCAGGACCACCGTGATCGTGGTGGCGTCGAGCGCGACGTGGCGGCGGTCGGCGACGACCCGCGCCGGCCACAGGCCGACGAACGGGGCGACGAGCGTCACCACCAGGGCGAGCACCGGCAGGCCCACCGCGAGGTCGCCGCCGTACGAGCGGCCGGCCCACAGGGCGGCCTCGCGCAGCGCGAACGCGACCGCGGCGCCGAACGCGCTCAGCACCACGAGCCACGGGAACGCCGACTGCGGCATCCGCCCCGGGCGCCAGGTCTCGTCGACGAGGCGCGACGCCGACTCGATGACCTGGTGCGGGTTGTACTCCTCGCCGGCCTGCAGCGGCACCGGCGGTGGCGGGCCGCCGAAGCGGGCGGCGGACGGGCCGAGGCGGCGGACGGTCGTGCGCCACACCTCTTCGGCCTCGGCGTCGATGCGCTCGACGAGATCGGTGGCCGCGTCGAGCGCCTCCCGCGCGGCCTCGACCGCGGCCGCCGCCTCCCGCTCGGCGCGGGCCGCGGCGGCGACCTGGCGCTCGTACCACTCGTCGGCCTCGGTGCGCTGGGCGTCCACCCCGGCGTACGTCTGCGCCAACCGCGCGATCGCCTGGTGGTAACTCACGGCCGTCCTCGCTTCGCTGCGGGCGGCCGCGAGCCTCCAAACGGGCTGTGCCTGATGATTCGCTCGCCGCGCTCGCTCATCCGCTCAGTCCGTACGGGATGACTACCTCCGGGGTGCGGTGCCGGGCGCGGTCGAAGAACAGGGCCCGCCACGGTCGGGGGTACCACGCCGGCCCGCCCTGCTGCGGGTAGTACGCGCTCAGGTCCGGACCGTGCACGTCGAGCGCGATCCAGGCGCCGATCGCGTCGGTACGCGAGGCGGGGCCGCCCAGGTCGTCGCGGAGCCGGCCGACGCTGCGCCACCAGCCGAGCACGTGCGTGCGCCGCTCCGGGCCGGTGTTGAGGATCCGCCGCAGGTGCTCGTGGCCGGTGCGGCCGCCCTCCCTGACCGCGAGGCGCGACGCGGCGGCGTCGGCCGCGAACAGGAACAGGTAATGCGGGCGGGAGCCGTCCGGCTCGATCGAGGGCAGCAGCGCGGCCAGGCCCTCCGTGTCGTACCAACCGGTGTCGGCGGGCAGGTCGGCGCGCAGCGACTCGGCGGTGGCCGCGGCGTCCGGGTCGAGGCAGGCGACCGAGAAGCGGGCGTCGCCGTCGGCGTGCTGCCGGGCCAGGGAGCGGGCGGCGGCGGCGAGCACCGCGCACGCCTCGTCGACCCGGGTGCCGAGCACGGCCAGGTTGCGGCCCGGCGAACGGGTGAGCGGGAGCCGGGCCGACCGCGCCTGCACGTCGATCGACTCGCCGAGCAGCGCGACCGGGTCGCGGACGTCCGGATTCAACGCCTGGAAGTCCGGCGACGACGACAGCCGGGGCACCGCGTCGCCGTCGAAGAGGCGCGGCGCGCCCAGCCACGCCGGCCGGTCCTGCCACAGCTTGTGCTGCAGCTCGCTCCACACGCGACGGTCGCTGGCCGCGGGGACGCGCACGATGCGGTTGGCGTCCGGCGCGCCGGAGTCGGCGTTGACCACCGCGTGGTGGCGGGGGAGCGTCTCGGCCGCGAGGTTGGCCTCATGGAGGATGCGGCGCGCCTTGGGCAGCGCGATCCGCAGCGTGAACTGGGCGACCAGCGCCGGCCGCCCCCACAGCGCCTCGATGCCGGACACGTCCTGCGAGGCCAGGATCAGGTGGATGCCCTGCGAGCGGCCGCGGCGGGCCAGGTCTTCCAGCAGCGTCGCCGCCTCCTGCGCCAGCGCGTCGCGGCCGGTGAGCAGGATCTGAAACTCGTCGATCACCGCCACGATCCGCGGCCAGTGCCCCTCCGGGTCCTCGTGGCGCAGCTCGGCGAGCTTGGTGACCTCGTGCTGCTTGGCCGCGTCGGCCCGGCGGCGCAGCTCGCCGCCGAGGAAGCGGAGCAGCGCCAGCCCGAACTCGCGGTCGGTGTTGACGTTGACGCCGACCAGCCGCACGTGCGGCAGCCAGCTCGGGTCCCGCCGCCCCGGCGCGAACCGGGCGAACGACACTCCCTCCTTGAAGTCGAGCAGGTAGAAGGCCAGCTCCTCGGGGGAGTAGCGGGCGGCGAGCGCGCCCATCCAGGCGTAGATCAGGTTGGTCTTGCCGGTGCCGGAGGGGCCGGCGATCAGCGCGTGCGGCGGGTAGTCGGACAGCGTGACGTCGACCGTCCGCCCCTCGGGGCTGTCGCCGACCGGCGCGGTGAGGCCGCCGGCCGAACGCTCGGTCCAGAACGCGTTCGGGATCAGGTTGGCGAAGACCGCCGGCGCCGGCCCGACCGACACGCGGTCGGCGATGCGGCGGCAGGTGGTGGTGACCAGCTCGGCCGGCGGCGCCTCGTCGAGGAACACCGGCAGCGTCCCGCACCCGGAGACCTGGGCCCGGTAGCCGTCGACCCGGATCACCTGTACCGAGGGGCGCGCCTCGACGGCGATGCCGCGCACGATCAGGTGTACGCCGCAGGCCGCGCCGGTGCGCAGGATCCGGTCGAGCTGGGCCCGCTCGTGGCGGGACGGCTCGTCGCCGCCGAGCAGCACCGCGACCCGCCACGGCTCGGGGCGGCGGCCGGTGCGCTTGGCCATCTCCTCGAGCGAGGCGTAGTCACCGGCCAGCACCGTCTCGTTGATCCGCCGGATGTGGTCGACGAGCCCGTCAAGCAGCGGGGTCAGCCCGCCCGGCCCGACGAACGTGAGCAGCCCGGCCGGGGCCAGCGGCGCGAAGCCGGCCAGGCCGCCGCCGAGGCGCTCCGGGTCGTACCCGGTGATCTCGATCTGCCCGTGCGTCGTACGGCCGAGAGCGCGCAGCAGGAGCCCGGCCACGACGGCGTCGCCGCCCACCTGGACATCGTCGACAAGCGCGACGTGCCCGCGGTCGAGCAGCGGCACGAGGGCCGGTGAGGTGCCGGCGCGGGGGACGCGCACCTCGCCGACGCGCAGCAGGTCCGGACGGTCCCAGCGGGTCGCCGGCGTCGGGTGCCAGGTCTCCCACGGCTCGCTCGCCGCGCCGGGCGCGCGCATCGCGGCGGCGACCTCGGCCTGGTGGGCAAGCTCGGCGAGCGTGGCGGTGTGCTTCGCGTCGAGCTCGGCGAGCCGGCGGTCGCGCTCGGCGGCGGCCCGGGCGGGGCGCTGGGCGGCGGCCTGCCGCACCCGGTCCAGGCGGGCCTCCGCCGCGGCGAGGTCGGCCTTCGCGGCGTCCTGGCGGCTGCGGGCCGAAGCGCGGGCGCGCGACAGCGCGGCGCGGACCGACTCGACGACCGACGTCCGGACGTCAGGCATGGGTCTCCGCGTCGGGCACCGGCTCCGGCGCCGCCGGGTCGAGCGAATCGGGCTCGCGGTCGAGCAGCCGCAGCAGCACACCGGCGACGACGCTGCCGATCACCGCGAAGTCGGCCGGGTGCGGCGGCGGGCCGTCGTCGTCCTTGCGCTCGACCGGCACCCGGCAGATCCGCCGCAGCTGGATGTCGAGGATCCGCGGCGGCAGGCCGGGCAGCAGGTCGCGTACCCGCGGCTCGACCTGCTTGGCCAGCGCCGGCAGGTCTTCGGCGCGGGGCTGGTGGCGCAGCAGGTCGCCGGCGAGGCGGTGCAGCACGGGCGGGGCGAGCGCGGACAGGCCCAGCCCGACCGGCGGCTCGACGCCACCCAGCTCGCGGTGCAGCTTGTCGCGGTCTTCGGAACGCACGCCGGCGGCCACCCGGCGCAGCAGGTCGGGGCCCTCCTTGGCGGCCGAGTCGCTGCGCGCGGCGGGGCTGCCGTGGCCGGTCAGTACCGCGACCCGCTCCGACCACCACCGGCCCAGCGGCGGCGGCTCCGCGCCGCTCGGCTCCGGCCGCTCGCGCCGCTCGCCCTCCGGCTCCCGCAGCGCCGTGCGCCAGGTGCCGTCCGGGCCGGGCGCGCCGTCGTGCGCCAGGCCGATCGAGGTGAGGTACGCCAGCAGCGAGTCCTGTGCCACCCGCAGCGCCTGGGCAGCCTGCTCGGCGTGCTCCATCGCGCCGGCCAGCCGCGGCACGCCGAGCGGGTCGACCGACTCCTGGCGTACCCACATCAGCAGCTCACCGGCGGCCCGCAACCTTTCGACGGCGACCGCGACCTGGCCGACCGGTAGGTCGTCCGATGTCGCGCGGACCTGGGCGCCGAGCTCCTGGACCAGGGACATGGCGGTGCTACAGCGCGGCTGAGTACTGCTGTGCCTGCTCCACGGCGGCCATCGTGGCGGCCAGGCACTCTTCCAACTCCTGCGTGGCCTGCTGCAACGAGGCGTGCGCCGTGCTTACCGCGTCGTGGCCGCTGCCGTCGAGCGCGACCGCCAGGCTCTGCTGCGCCTCGGCGAGCTTTTCGCTGGCCGCGTGGACCGCGGCCTGTCCCTCGCTCACCTGTTGGATCGCGGCATCGATTGCCGACTTGACCTCGGCGACGCTGGCCACGGCGGGACCTCCTGGGGGGCGGGGGAGGTGCTATTCCATCACGGTAAACCGGATGCCCCCGCCTCGACCCCCTACCGATTTGCCGCTCAGCGCGAACGAACGACTACGGCGCGTCGATATCCGGAGCGTGTGGTGGGGCCGGAGCGTGAGGCCGCCCGGCGCGAATGAGCATGAGTGACGGCCAGGTCAGTACGCCGGACTCAGGGTGCGAGGTCCGCGCACCTCGGCGCCGAGCGCCTGGACCCGTTCGCGCAGCCCGCGGTCGGCGGTGACCACGACGGTGTGCCGGGGACGGGCGGCCGCGACAAGCTCCACGATCGTGTCGTCACCCGATCCGGGTGCGGCGACCACCCGCACCGCGCCGGCCGTCTGGACGCCGCGCGCCCTGCCCTCGACGACGAGCACCACCTCCAGCGGGGGTGGCAGGTCGGGCAGGCCGTCCGCGGCGATCGGGAGCAGCGCGTCGCGCAGCCGGGTCGCGGCGCCGGCCCGGTCGCGCCACCAGCCATCCGGGCGGGAGCCGACCACATTCGCGCCGTCGACGACAAGGAGCGTCACGGCTCGACGCTCGGTGCCTCCAGGGCGAGCGCGGCCAGCAGCTCCTGCCGGTCGGCGCGGGTCGCCTCTTCGCGGGCCAGCAGCGCCGCGTACTCCGCGATGGCGGCCGCGTCCGGCGTGCCGCCGAACCGCTCGATGAACCGCTCCATGTCGCGCACCGCGCCGACGTGCAGCTCGGCCGCCCGCCGCGCCCGACGGAGGATGTCGTCGTCACTCACCCACACTTGATATCCGATCGGCCGGCGGAACACACGTGTTTGAGGCGGTCGCCTGCCGGCAAAGCCCCACGGTGGGACGATGGAACCCTTGGGGGTGATCTTGTGACGGACAACCGCGACCCGGCGCTGGACCGTTTCGCGCGCTGGTGGGACGGCGAGGCCGACGACGACGAGCGCGCCACGATCAAGGCGGCGGTGGCCGGCAGCTACCAGATACCACTGGCCCTGGCGACCCGCCTCTCCGAGCTCGGCGCGCTGGTGACGCTGCCGACCGGAGACCAGGACCCGCGCCTGCCCGACGCGTACGCCGACTACGCGATCACCCACCCGGTCTGACGGGAGCTTTCGGGGATCGGTCCCCATGATCGGCGTGATCGAAGCTCCCCTCGAGCGGATCCAACCGTTCGAGGGGAGCTCCGGTCGCGAAAGGCGGCGCTTACGGGTTGGTGAAGCCGAGGGTGTAGCTGCCGGAGCCGCTGTACGCGTGCACGCGGTACCGGTAGTAGCCGGCCGTGCCGCTGTAGGAGACGGTCTCGTCCGGGTTCGGCGAGGTGCCGCTGGCGACGTTCGCCCAGGCGCTGCCGTTCCACTTCTGCAGGTACAGGTCGAAGTCCACTCCGGACGGACCGTCGAGGCAGGCGCGGTGCGTGCCCGAGGCGGACGAGTAGTAGTAGCTGCCGTCCGGCTGGTACACGCTGGCGCCGCTGGAGATCGAGCCGCTGCGGGTGAACTCGTAGCCGGAGCAACCGGTGGGCGGCGGGGGCTCGCCGCCGCCGCCGCTCGTGGTGAGCGTGAGGCCGTACGCGGAGAGGATCTCGTTCACCGGCTGGAAGTACGTGGTGCCGCCGGAGGTGCAGTCGCCCGAGCCGCCCGAGGTGACGCCCTGCGCCTGCTGGCCGGAGAGCCACGAGCCGCCCGAGTCGCCGGGCTCGGCGCACACGTTGGTGCGGGTCAGGCCGGTGACGGTGCCCTGGGCGTAGTTCACGGTCTGGTTCTTGGCCGAGATCGTGCCGCAGTGCCAGCCGGTGGTGGAGCCGGAGCGGCAGATCGACGCGCCCACGGCCGCCTCGGTGGAGCCGGCGACGGTGACGTTGCCGCCCTGGTAGTTGTTCACCCAGGGCTGCGGCGTCCAGTTGGAGTTGACCTGCACCCACGCGTAGTCGTTGCCGGGGAACGACGAGCCGCGGAACGTGCCCTGCGCGATCTGGTTGTACCCCTGCGTGGCCGTGCCCGCCGTGCCGCAGTGGCCGGCGGTGACGAAGCCGCCCGACACCGAGAAGCCGACCGAGCAGCGCCCGCCCATGTAGAACGCGTCGCCGCCGCGCACGTCGTAGAGGGGGACCGGGTTCTCGCTGGTGGCGACGACCCGTACCGCGTCCGACTTGGCCGTGGCCGCGAACGCGCGGGCCGCGGCGGTGTCGCCGCGGGCGAGCACGACGACGGTGTTGGTGACCACGTCGACGTACCAGCCGGGCACCGACGCGGCCGGTGCCTTGGCCGCCCCGCGGTCCAGCCTGGCCTTGACCGCGTCGAGCTGGGCCTCGCCGCGGCTGACGACCTTGGCGGTGGCGCCGGCCGCGGTGACCTTCGCGGCGTGCGCCTTGCCGGTCACGGCCACGACAAGCGAGGTGGCGCCGGCGGTCAGGTACGCGCCGCCGTACGCGGCGCCCAGCTCCTTGCGCAGCCGGGCGTCGACGCGACCGGCGTTGTCTTCGCGGGCCAGCCGCGCCCGCGCCTCGTCCGCGGTGAGGCCGAGGTCGCGTTGCAGGGCGCCGAGCATCTCCGCCGAGGCGGCGCCGCCGGCCGGGGGTGTGCCGGGGCCGGGCGCCGCGGCCGCGGGTGCCGCCGGCAGCGCGACGGCGCCCACGGGCAGCAGCAGCGCAGCCGCCAGCATGGCGAATCTTCGCTTCATGAGGGCTCTCCTGGGGGTTGGAAGAGGTGTTACGGCGGGACCCTAACGGCCGTTCAATAGATCTCGGCAGATACCAGGTGGGTAATACCGCGGTGTAACTCCCAGGAGGGCTGGTTGTCTGGGGAGGTCAGATCGGGGCGACCTGCTGGGCGCCGAACGGGGGGTTGTTGCTGAGCCAGCGCTGGTAGAGGGGGTTGCGGCCGACCATGTCCTCGTAGGCGGCGACCGCGTGGCCGAGCACGTCGTCGGCGAACTTGGCGGCTAGGGCCTCGGGGTGCCACCCGAGCAGCAGCCGCCAGCGCAGGGGAGCGCCGGCGAGCGGGCGGGTCACCAGGCCCGGGACCGGCCGGAACGTGGCCTGGCACAGCGCCACCGCCTCGCCCGACTCGACCATGTCGATGCACCCGCGGATGTCCGTCTCGTACACCTTGCGGGGGGTGAACCCGGAGCGCGCGCACGCCGCGGCGAAGCAGTCGCCGAAGCAGCCGTCGCCGGGCGCGGCCACCCACTGTGCCTCCGACAGGTCGGCGAGCTCGACCTCGTCGGACGTGGCGAGCGGGTGCGCGGTGGGCAGCATGACGAACACCGCGTCGACCGAGACCACGCGCCAGGCCAGGCCGTGTGCGGCCGAGGGCGCGGCGTCGCCGCACACCCCGACGAGTACGTAGTCGAGGCGCCCGCCGAGCACCATCTGGGCCAGCTCGTCCGCGTACCACGACGCGTAGGTGCTGATCTGCGTTTCCGGCTGCTCGGCGGCCAGCCGGTGCACCAGGCCGCCGACGATCGGGCTGTTGGCCCCGCCGACCCGGTAGCGGGTCATCACGTCCCCCGTGCCGGCGAGCCGGGCCGCCTCGTCCTGCAGCCCTTTCATCGCCGGCAGCAACACCCGGGCCCGGGCGAGCACGAGCTCGCCGAGGGCGGTCGGGCGCGCGCCCCGCCGGTCGCGCTCGAAGAGCGGGCCGCCGAGGGTTCGTTCAATGCGCTGGAGCTGTGCCGTGAGTGCCGGTTGTGCCAGCCCCAGCTGCGAGGCAGCCTTCGTAACGCTGCCCGTCTCCGCGATCGCGACGACCACCTTGAGGTGCCGCAACTCCAGGTTCATAGCGTGACGGTAGGACCAACGTGCGATCACCGAAAGACCTTCGGCTTGTGAAAGGTCCCCCAAACGCCAGGTTGACTGTAACCGAATGGTTAACTGGAAGATCAAAAAAGCCGAGTCGCGTACCGGTGGGTAAGGGTCTCCGGGCGGGTCGGGCGCCCGGTAACCGCGTCGCGGAGCCGGTCGAGCAGCCCGATCGCGGGATCTGTGATCTTGTTCCACGGCGCGGTGGCCGGCGCGCCCGGGTGCGGCCGGGTGGGTGCGGCCTCCTCCGCGATCTCGATCCGGTTGCCCAGCCGCACCAGGTCCTCGGCGGACGCGACGGCCGCGAGCCGGTCGAGCAGGTCCGCGGTGGCGTAGGCGTGCCGCCGAAGTCGCTCTTCCGCGCCCTCACCGGCCCGCAGCGCCGCGAGCAGCTCGCGCGTCGCGGCGACCTCCCGGTCCGCGAGGGCCGGCCCGTCATCGGGTACCGCCGACCGGACGGCCGGATACAGGTACTGCGCCTCGGCGGACAGGTGCCGGGCGGCGGTCGCGCCGAGCACGTCGGTGAGGTCGCGCCGGCGGCGGGGCGGCAGGCCGGGCTCGGCCAGCGCGGCGCAGAGCGCGGCGAGCCGGCGGTGCTCGTCGGCGAGCACGTCGGCGGCGGGGCGGCCGGCCGGCGTACCCCGGCTCGGGGGTAGGGGTGGGAGGCGGAGGGTCACGGCCGTGCAGGTACCCGGTGCGGCGACCCAGGAAACTGCCTGATTTGTGGGCCTTTTGACGAGACACGCCGCTTAACCATTGCCACAGATGTGACGCACAGATTACCGTCTGATCACCCCCTGCAACTTCGTCACCCCGCGTCCCGGAGGTCCACCCATGTCACTCCCGCGTCGCATGCTGCCCAGATTCAGGCCGTTGCCGGCCCTCGCGACCACCGTGGCGACCACCCTCATCGCCACCCTCGCCCTCGCCGCGCCGGCCGCCGCGGCCGACCCGTTCCCGTCGTCGATGGCGAGCACGGGCGACTCCATCACCCGCGGCTTCAACGCCTGCGGGTTCTACGTCGACTGCCCGTCGCGCTCGTTCAGCACGGGCACCGACTCCGGTGTCAACAGCCACTACCGGCGCATCCTGGCGGCCAACCCGGCCGTCAGCGGGCGCAACTACAACGACGCCGAGAGCGGCGCCACCGCCTCCGACCTGCCCGGGCAGATCGACCTGGCGGTCAGCCAGGGCGTCGACTACGTGACCGTGCTGGTCGGCGCCAACGACGCCTGCGCCGGCAGCGAGGCCGGGATGACGCCGGTCGCCACCTACCGCGGACACATCGACACCGCGCTGGCCCGGCTGAAGGCCGGCCGGCCCGGCGCGCGGGTGTTCGTCATGAGCATCCCGGACATCAAGCGGCTCTGGGAGGTCGGCAAGGGCAACTTCCTGGCCCGCAGCGCCTGGTCGCTCTTCGGCATCTGCCAGTCGATGCTCGCCAACCCGACCTCGACCTCGGCCGCCGACACCGCCCGCCGCGACCGGGTGCGGCAGCGGGTCGCCGACTACAACGCGCAGCTCGCGGCGGCCTGCGCGGCGTACGGGTCGCTGTGCAAGTACGACGGCGGCGCGATCTTCAACTACCGGTTCGTGCTGTCCCAGGTCTCCGGCTGGGACTACTTCCACCCGGACACCGACGGCCAGACCGCGCTCGCCGCGGCGAGCTGGGCGGCCGGGTTCGCCTGGGCGTAGCCGCGTTTCCCGGCGCCGCCTCGCCGAGGCGGCGCCGGGGACTGGTATGAAAGTCGGATGAGCGCCACTCCCGTCGACGAGGTCGTCGACATCTGCCGCGACCTCCTGCGCATCGACACGACCAACACCGGCGACAACGCCACGAGCGCCGGCGAGCGGGCCGCCGCGGAGTACGTGGCGGCGAAGCTGGACGAGGTCGGCATCCGCTCCGAGATCCACGAGTCCGCGCCCGGCCGGGCCAGCCTCGTCGCCCGCATCGAGGGCACCGACCCCGGCCGCGACGCGCTGCTCGTGCACGGCCACCTCGACGTCGTCCCGGCCCAGGCCGACGAGTGGACGGTGCCCCCGTTCGCCGGGGAGATCCGCGACGGGTTCCTGTGGGGGCGCGGCGCGATCGACATGAAGGACTTCGACGCGATGGTCCTCGCCGTCGTGCGCGACTGGGCCCGCACCGGCGTGCGGCCGCCACGCGACATCGTGCTCGCGTTCACCGCCGACGAGGAGGCCGGCGGCGAGTACGGCGCGCACTTCCTCGTCGACGAGCACCGCGACCTGCTCGACGGCTGCACCGAGGCGGTGGGGGAGGTCGGCGGCTTCTCGTTCACCGTGACCGAGGACCTCCGCCTCTACCTCGTGGAGACCGCCGAGAAGGGGATCAACTGGCTGCGGCTGCACGCCCGCGGCCGCCCCGGCCACGGCTCGATGGTGCACGACGACAACGCGGTCACCGCCGTCGCCGAGGCCGTCGCCCGGGTCGGCCGGCACCGCTTCCCGATGGTGGTCACGCCGACCGTGCGCGCGTTCCTCGAACACCTCTCCGACGCGCTCGGCGTCGAGCTCGACCCGGACGACCCGGAGACCGCCATCGCGAAGCTCGGGCCGATCGCCAACCTCGTCGGCGCCACCGTCCGCAACACCGCCAACCCGACCCGCCTCCAGGCCGGGTACAAGGACAACGTCATCCCCAGCCGCGCCTCGGCGACCATCGACTGCCGCACGCTGCCCGGCCAGGCCGACCTCTTCCTCGAACAGCTGCGCGAGGTGATCGGCCCCGACCTGGAGATCGAGCACGTGCAGCGGCAGCCGGCGATCGAGACCACGTTCGACGGCGCGCTCGTCGACGCGATGGCGGACGCGCTGCGCGCCGAGGACCCGGGTGCCCGCCCGGTGCCCTACATGCTTTCCGGCGGCACCGACGCCAAGGCGTTCCAGCGGCTCGGCATCCGCTGCTTCGGCTTCGCGCCGCTGCGCCTGCCGCCCGACCTGAACTTTTCCGCACTGTTCCATGGCATTGACGAGCGCGTCCCGGTAGAGGGACTACAGTTCGGCGTGCGTGTACTCGACCGATTCCTACGCAACTCCTGACTGACCCGCTGAAGGGACCCTCCTCACCATGACCGACCAGCACGCGGAGCTGGACGCCGCTCTCGAGCGGGTGATCGAAGCCGCGCGCGGCCACCTCGCCGCCGTCAAGGCAGCCGAGGGCCGCATCGACGACGACGACGTCTGGCAGGCGTACGTCACGCTCAACAACGCCTCCTACGAGTACGACGAGCTGCTGCTCGACGCGTTCGGCGAGGTCACACCCTGGGACGTCGAGTCCATCGACCCCGACGAGGCCGACGAGCGCTTCGGCGTGGGGCTGGGCGGCGTCGACGGCAGCGAGCCGGAAGACCCGCACCCGGCCGTGATCTCGGTGCGCCAGCGCCGCGACTACCGCGTGCCCAGCGTCGCCGCGCTGGTCCGCGTCGCGGAGGCGGCCCGTCGCTCCGGCCTGCCCGAGGACGAGGAGGACGCCGAGCCGGTCGAGACCGTCGGCGAGGCGGTGCTGGAGCTGCTCCAGGCCGGCGACGGTTCGCTTGGCGCGCTCGACATCCCCGAGCTCGAGCCGCTCGACGGCGTGGTGATGGTGTCCGAGGTCGCGGCCCCGCTCGACCTCGAGGCGTACGGCGAGGACGACTCGGCCGGCCCGTTCGCCCCCGGCCCGGAAGACCGCCTGGTCGGCCGCCTCGACGAGCACCCGTTCATGCCGCTCGACGACGAGGTGGAGCACACCTCGTAGCCCGTTGTCGATTCCCCCGGGGCGGCGTCGCCGCCCTGGGGCAGAGGCGTGTCTTGTGATCCGGGGAGCGGCGGTGCGGCGATGATCATCACGCTGGTCACCGACACGTTCAATGTCAACAACAACGGCACGACGATGTCGGCGATGCGGTTCGCCGCCGCCCTCGTCGCGCGCGGGCACACGGTGCGCGTGGTCGCGTGCGGGTCACCGGGCGAGCCGGCGCCGGACGGTCCCGAGATGTTCTACGTGCCGGAGCTCGTGGTGCCGGTCGCGAGCCGCTTCGCCCATCGCCAGGGCACCCTCTTCGCCAAGCCGGTCGCCGAGGTGCTGACCGCGGCGATCACGGGCGCGGACGTCGTACACATCTACCAACCCTGGCCGCTCGGCCGCGCCGCCGAGCGGATCGCCCGCCGGCTCGGCGTGCCCGCCATCGCCGCGTTCCACGTCCAGCCGGAGAACATCACCTACAACATCGGCCTGGGTTGGCTTTCGCCGGCCGCGCATCTTGTGTACCTCCTGCTCCGGCTCGCGTTCTACGGACGCTTCGCCGACATCCACTGCCCGTCCACGTTCATCGCGGCGCAGTTACGCCGCCACGGCTACCGGGCACGACTCCACGTGATCTCCAACGGCGTGGACGGCAGCTTCCGCCCCGGACCCGCGCGGCGGGTGGCCGGTGCCGGCGAACCGTTCCGGATTCTCATGGTGGGCCGCTTCTCCCCGGAGAAGCGGCAGGACGTCCTGATCCGCGCCGCCAGACGGTCGCGCCACGCCGCCCGCATCGAGCTGCATTTCGCGGGGCACGGCCCGCGCGAGAAACGCCTGCGCCGGATGGCCGCGAAGCTCGCGAATCCCGCGCGGTTCGGCTACTACTCCCAGGAAGACCTCGTCGAACTCATCCGAAGCTGCGACCTCTACGTGCACGCCTCCGACGCCGAAATCGAAGGACTCTCCTGTTTGGAGGCCTTCTCCTGCGGGCTTGTGCCGGTCATCTCCGACAGCCGGCGAAGCGCGACCGGCCAGTTCGCGCTCGAGCCGAGAAACCTTTTCCGCTCCGGAGACCCGGCATCCCTCGCCGAACGCATCGACGCCTGGATAGACGACCCGGCCGGCCTCCGCGCGATGTCGGAAACCTACGCCCGCTACGGCGAGCTCTACACGGTCGACCGCAGCACAAAGGCGATCGAGCGGGTCTACGCGCGCGCCGGCCAAGCGCCGGAAGTGCCGGCCGGATACGCCGGCTGGCTCTACCGCCTGCTGTCGACCGCCTTCTACTACGCGATAGCGGTACCACTTCTCTTCCTCTGGACGCGGGTGATCCTCGGCGTCCGCACCGAAGGGCGAAACCGCCTCCCGCGAAAGGGCGGCGCGATCACGGTGTGCAACCACGTGCACCTCCTCGACAGCGCACTGGTCGGGCTCGCCGTCTTTCCGCACCGGGTCGTCTTCACCTCAGCGCCCATCAATCTCCAAAACCGGTGGTACGGCGGCCTGGTGCGATTTCTGGGCGGCGTGGCGGTGCCGCACAACCCGACCGGCCTGCCGCTGTTCTTCGCCGAGATGGAGCTCTTCCTCGCCAAGGGACGGATCGTGCACTTCTTCCCCGAGGGAGACCTCAAGCCCTACGACACAAGCCTGCGCGACTTCAAACGCGGCGCGTTCCACCTGGCCGCACAGGCCCGCGTGCCGGTGGTGCCGCTGTCCATCCGCTTCACCCCGCCCACCGGCGTGGGCCGCCTGTTTCGCCGCAAGCCCACGATGGTCGTCGTGCTGGGCGAACCCATCGCCCCGATGACCACCGACCCCCGCAGCGACCAACGCATCCGCATGGACCTGACCCGCCGCCGCATGCACGACCAGATCACCCGCGCCGCCTCATGAGATGGCTCGTGGTCGTACTGCTCGCCCTCGCCCTGCCGGTGGGCATGCTGTGGCTGGGCCAGCGTCGGCTGATCTACTTCCCGGACCGCACAGCCGTGCCGCCGGTCGCCGAGGTCATCGCCGCCGCCCGCGAGGTCACCCTGGAAACCTCCGACGGCCTGCGCCTCGGCGCCTGGCTAGTACCACCGGCCGGTCCGGACCGCGGCGCCGCCGTGCTTGTGACGCCCGGCAACGGCAGCAGCCGCCGCTACCGAAGCCCGCTGGCCAACGCGCTGGCCGGCCAGGGCCTGACGGTGCTGCTGCTGGACTACCGAGGCTACGGCGGCAACCCCGGCCGCCCCACCGAGGCCGGCCTGGCAAGGGACGCCCGGGCCGCCTACGCCTACCTCACCCGGGAGGCGGGGTTCGCCCCGGACCGGATCGTGTACTTCGGCGAGAGCCTTGGGGCGGCCGTGGCGACGGAGCTGGCGACCGAGCACCCGCCGGCGGGGCTGGTGCTGCGCTCGCCCTTCGCCAGCCTGGCCACGGTCGGGCGGGAGCACTACGCGTTTCTGTCCACGCGCTTGCTGCTGCGGGACAGGTTTCCGGTGGCCGAGCTGATCGCCCAGGTGACGGCGCCGACGGTCGTGATCTACGGGACGGCCGACTCGATCGTGCCGGCCCGCCACAGCCAGGTGGTGGCCGAGCGGGCGGGCGGCCTGGTGCGCACGGTGGTAATCGAGGGCGCCGACCACAACGACGCCGTCCTCGCCTGGGGCGGAGAGGTCATGGCCGCGGTCGTCGACCTGCTCGACCACGCTCATTGAGGCGTCGACACATACGATTCGCGGCACCCTGATCTGCCGAGAACGGTGCACGTCGAGGTAGCCGATCGTGGGAATTGATCCGGGACCTATCGCTGGTAGGATACGGATCATCTTCCACGCAGGTGAGGTGTGATTTGTCCGAGCGGCGGGCGCTCTTGATCGGAGTAGGCCAGTACGCCGTCCTGCCTAAGCTTGGCTCCGTCGCAAGCGATGCTGATCGCTTGGGAAGGGTACTGCAAGATCCTGGTGTGGGTGACTTCGAAGCGTCGATTCTGCATGACCCCACTCGAAATGAAGTCGAGAGTGCGCTCAATAAGCTCTTTGCCACGGCGCGCGAGCAGGACGTGTTGCTAATCCACTTCTCGGGCCATGGTCTTACCGATGATCGGGGCAAGCTTTACCTAGCCGCGAGCGACACCGACCCAGATAGTGTAAACTCGACCGGTTTTTCCGCCGATCGTTTGGATGCGATGCTGCACGGATCCCGGTCTCGCCACGTGGTCCTGCTGCTTGACGTCTGCCAGGCGTCCGCGCGTCGGCTGCCCGAACGTCCGTGGAGGCCGGCGTCTCTGCCTCATTTGCGACACGTGGCATTGCTGGCAAACTACTATCCCGGGACGTCGCTGTTTACCAGGTCCCTTGTCGAAGCACTTCAGCAGGAGCAGACTGACTTAAATCGAGACGGACAAATCGATGTTTCCGAGCTTCATAAGTACGTCGGGGAGCGGCTCGATCTAGGCCCTAGGCCAAAGGGGGCCGCCTTGGTGGCGGCCGGGCAGGTTGGCCTTCCGGTGGCCCGGGCTACCAGCGGCCTTGCGGTCGCCGATCCCGAACCGTCCGAATGGCTTCACCGTCAGGTAGACGCCGCCTTCGAGGAGATCTCGAGCAGAAGAACGCAACGGCTCTCTCAACCGCATGTCCTGCCCAAGCGGCGCTGGTGGTCCACGTTGGCAGCGAGCCTCTTCGGGGCTGACGTCGGTCCACTGCGCGAAACGAGCCCGCGGGCTGAGCGTGACCGCGAGCCCGCATGGACAAGGCTGCAGCGGCTCCTGACGGACAAGTACGGAGACCTGACCGACGATGCCGACTCGGCAGGTCGACGAGGAAGGCCGGAGAGTTGAGCCTGCAGAAGCGCACGCCTCCGGCGCAAAGGGCGACCGGTGTGACGGCGCTGCCGACCCCGGAGCAGGCAAAGCTCTGGGAGGAGGTCGCACCGGGCACGTTCGAGCGCATGATGACCGAGGTCGAGCGCGAGGAGAAGCATCGGCGTGACCTCGATCTACGCGAGCACAGACTAAAGATTGGCGAATTCTGGCTCCGAATTTTCGGCCACGTTTGCGGGCTCGCCACCGTCGGCATATTTGCGCTGCTGGCCAAGTACTTCGTCGACCACGATGCTGCTACCCAGGGCGCTTGGATTATGGGCACAGGCGCCGTCTCGATTGTCGGCGTCTTCATCACAGGTCGCCTGGTACAAGTCCGTCAGAGCGCGCCGCAAGATCAGGCCTGAGGACCGCGGTCAGCCCCAACTCTGTTACAAGGCGGCGAGAACCGTGTCCAGGCGGTCATCGAGCGGCCCGCTCAGCTCCAGCAGTGGCGTATCCTCCCAGGCGTTGAGCGGGTCGTCGTAGGCCAACTCCAGCAGCGCGTCGTTCATTCGCGAACGAAGGCCAGGAAACTCCGCGGCCGGCAGGATCCGCTCGGTCTCCGGTGTGATCACCGTGATGACCAGCAGATCGAGGCTCGCGAACGCCGGGCGCAGCTGCGCACCGTCAGCCTCCTCCGAGGGATCCGCACCGGTCGCGGCCATATATGCGAGGTAATCCAACGGCGGATGCCGGGCGGATCGTAACCTCGGCCGCAGACGGTGGCCGCGCGGCACCCCACCCAGCGGGCCCCCGTGGCCGGCTGTTACGTGGCCGATGGCCGCGGCTGTTCGGGGGGTACGGTGCTCTCCGCGGCCGCCATCCACTGGTCCAGATCGTCCTGCGTGAACTCTCGCCACGGCGGAATGTCGGGCAGCTGGCGGAGCAGGTCGAAGGCCTCCGCGACCCGTGGGCCGCGCAGCACCGGCGTGTGGCAGCCGGCGATGACTTCGGCGTCCAGGCGCTGGATGTCGTCTACAACCGCGTGGAACTTGTGGCTGTCCAGCAGCGTCGCCCAGGGCGAGACCAGACGCCCGCCGAAGAACTGGCCGTCGCGAAACTCGTCGGCGTTCAGCTCGGCGATCTCGGGCATGGGCGTGGGCACGTTCGTCGCGAAGGTGTCCACCGACCACAGGACGCTGGTTTTGGTGTCGAACAGGGCGCGCGTCGTCGGATTGTCGAACAGCGGCGGCCGCTTGGCGACCAGCGTCCGGTCGGGCAGGTCGATCGTGTCGCCCTCGTTCATGAAGCGGCACCGGTTGATGGGTGTCTCCCACTCTTCGGCCATGCGCCCGAGTGAGAACCAGGTGGTCAGCAGCGTCGCGTTTTTGCACGCCGCGAGGACCGGCAGGAGATTGCCGGCGTGGTCGCGGTCGTCGTGCGTGAGGAAGATCCATTTCACGTCCATGGGATCGACCACGGACCACGCGGCCTCGAGCCACTGTGGCCGCACCGCCGGCGCGCCGGTGTCCACGAGCACCGGCTCGGCGCCGCGAATCACCATCGAGTTCATCGGGAAGTGCCCGACGGGCGGGGCCTCCAGTGCCCACGGGATTACGAATGTCTCGTCGGCGATCTGGTACGGCTGTAGGAGGTTGAACGTCTCGGTCGTCGTCATGGCTGCGCTCCCTCGAACCTGGTCGCGGTGCAGCGCCCCCCGAATCCAGTGCAGCCCTCGAGGAAGGCACGCGTCAAGACCGCCTACCCCTCTGGGGCCATCGTCACCAATTCGGCGTCTACGGGCTGTGCGCCGACCCGATCCCCGGCCTGGAGCGGTTGTCGAGCAGCCAGGTCGGCAGAGGTCGGCTGGCCCGGGTCATGGCGTGTCCGACCGGAAAGGTCGCACTCGGCGGCGGCTTCGACCTGCACGGCGCGCCCGGCCTGGCACACCAGACCGCACTGTCACCCGTCCTCGCCCGGGAGATGTACAGCGCGGCCGAAGAGAAGGAGCCCATCGGCCACGACTGGGAGGTGACGACATACGTGATCTGCGCCGATCGCTGACCCGAACTGCGACCGGTAGGTCAGATCGGGGGCCAGGGGACGGCGGGCCAGTCGTCGGACGGGGTGGGGTAGCGGCGCGTCGCCAGCAGCGCTCCCACCCGCTCCAGCGTCCGCGACACCTCGGCCGTCGTCAGGTGGGTCGCCAACTCGTCGCCCAAGGCCCCACCCAGCGCAACCCCGACCCGCTCCAGCACCTCGACGGCCTCTTCCGGCAGCCGCTTGCGGGTCCAGCCCCACAACACCGTGCGCAGCTTGTCGTCGACGTTGAAGCTCACCCCGTGGTCGCAGCCGAACACCTGCCCGCCCGCACCGACCAGCACGTGGCCGCCCTTGCGGTCGCCGTTGTTGATGACCGCGTCGAAGACGGCCATGCGGGCCAGCCTCGGGTCGTCGGCGTGGGCCAGCGCGTACGCGTTGCCCTCCTCGTCGCGCGCGGAGGCGATGCGAAACCAGCCGTCCGGCAGGTCGAACGCGGGCACGAAGCCGACCAGCGACTCGCCGTCGTCGGGTTCGTCGATCCAGAGCTGGCAGGCGCCGGGGCCGAGCGGGCCGTCGCGGAGCACGGTGGGCGGGACCAGGCGCCAGCCGGTGGCGCGGGAGACGAGGTAGGCGGAGACTTCGCGCCCGGCCAGCGTGCCGTCGGGGAAGTCCCAGAGCGGCCGCTCCCCGCGCACCGGCTTGTACACGCAGCGGGTGGTCACCCCGTCGAGGGTGAGGAAGCCGCGCAGGGTGGTGTTGGAGGCGTCGACCAGGCGTCCTTCGATCTCGAACTCGCCGCGCTCCAGCAACCGGAGGGCGTCGCCCTCGTCGAGTACCGGGGATGCCTCGACGGTCACGCCGCGTGCCGCCGCGAACGCGCCACCGTGCCCCGCCGAGAGCGCTTCATCGGTGGTAGCCGTTGTGGCGGGGGCAGAGGTGCCCGCGCGGGTCGAGCGGCTGGCCGCAGAGCGGGCAGGGTGGCCGCCCGGCCGCGAGCACCCGGCGGGCCCGGTCGATGAACGCCCGCGCGGCGGCCGGCGTGAGCCGCACGCGGAGGCGGTCGAGGTCGTCGTCCGGCTCCTCGTCGTCGTCTTCGTCTTCCTCGGCCAGCTCGGCGTCGCCGCCCAGCTCCACCTCGACCTCGGACTCGCCGGCCGCGATCGCCTCGATGACCACCGTGGCGGTGTCGACGTCGTAGGCGAGCCCCAGCGTGCCCACCCGGAACTCCTCGTCCACCGGCGTGTCGAGCGGCTCGTTGTCGGAGAGGGCCGCGGGCGCCTCGGGCAGCTCGGCGCCGAACCGCCGGTGCGCCTCGGCGAGCAGCTCCTCCAGCTTTTCGGCCAGCAACGACATCTGCACCTTCTCCAGGGCTACGCTGACCAGCCGGCCACCGCCGCGGGCCTGGAGGAAGAACGTCCGCTCCCCCGGCGGACCCACGGTCCCGGCGACGAACCGCTCGGGCGGCTCGAATGCGTGCACCTGGTGGGTCATGCCTAAGACCCTATCCGTAGGGCGGCCCCCGTGTGCAGTGCGTTCAGCCACCGGCCCGGCCGCCGACCGCGGCGCGGACGCCGCCTTTCCACGGGACCGGGCCGGTGTTCAGCCACCGGCCCGGCCGCCGACCGCGGCGTCGGAGTCGGCGGGTCGGGGTCGGCGCGGCCGCCGCCTTTTCGGGGGGACGAGGCCGGTCAGGTCGCCGCCGGTGTCGTTCAGGCGGAGGAGGAAGGGGCGCGTGGGGGTGTAGCTGATCGCGGTCAGTGACGCCGGGTCGGCCACGATCCTTTGAAACAGATCCAGGTGTACGCCGAGCGCGTCCGCCACGATGGCCTTGATCACATCGCCGTGGCTGCACGCGAGCCAGACCGCCCCGGGCCCGTGCTCGGCGGTGACCTGGGCGTCCCACCGGCGTATCGCCTCGGTCGCGCGCGCAGCCATCGCCGCCATCGCCTCCCCGCCCGGGAAGACGGCGGCGCTGGGGTGCTGCTGCACGACCGGCCACAGTGGATCCTTGGCGAGCTTCTTGAGCGGCTGGCCTTCCCAATCCCCGTAGCCGCACTCGATCAGCCCGTCCTCCTCCACCGCCTTGGCGTCGGGGAGGGCGAGGTCGAGCGTCTGCCGGCAGCGGATGAGGGGGCTCGTGACGACCGCGGCGAGGGGGAGCGCCCTGAGCCGCTCGCCCACGGCGGCCGCCTGCGCCCGCCCGGTCTCGTCAAGCTCCACGGGCCGCCGGCCGGCGAGCCCGCCGTCCGCGTTCGCCGTAGTGCGCCCATGACGCAGCAACAACACCGTAGCCACGGAGCCACCCTATGTCGCGGTGATGGTGCCCGCGGCGAGGAGGCAGAGGACGAGGCTGCCGAGCGCGACCCGGTACAGCACGAAGGCGTACAGCGTGTGATTGGCGACATACCGCAGGAGCCAGGCGATCGACGCGTACCCGAGGGCGAACGCGATCGCCGTCGCCACCACCATCTGCGGCACCGACGGGGTGAGGCCCTCACCGCTCTTGTCGAACACGTCCGGGATCGAGAACACGCCGGACATCACGACGGCCGGGATGGCGAGCAGGAACGAGTACCGGGTGGCGGTCGCCCGGGTCAGGTTGAGCAGCAGGCCGGCGGTGACCACGCCGCCCGAGCGGGACACGCCCGGCACCAGCGCCATCGCCTGCGCGAAGCCCATCACGATGCCGTCCTTCAGCGTGAACTGCTCGATCGTGCGTACCTTGCGCCCCCAGTACTCGGCGAACGCCAGGATCAGCGCGAACACGATGAGCGTGGTGGAGACCAGGTACAGGTTGCGGGCGGCGGAGCGGATCTGGTCCTTGAAGAGGAAGCCGAGCAGGCCGATCGGGATCGAGCCGATGATCACGTACCAGGCCATGCGGTAGTCCAGTGTGGACCGCACGGAGCGGTCCCACAGCCCCACGATCCAGGTCTTCGCCAGCCGGAAGATGTCCTTGGCGAAGTAGATGAGCACGGCCGCCTCGGTGCCGAGCTGGGTGACCGCGGTGAACGAGGCGCCCGCGTCCTCGTCGAAGAAGATCGCCGAGGTGATCCGCAGGTGGGCGGAGGAGCTGATCGGCAGGAACTCGGTGAGCCCCTGCACGATCCCCAGCACGATCGCCTCGACCCAGGTCATTCGCCGACCCCCGCGAGCTCCAGGGCCTCGGCGACGGCGCGGAGCGTGTCGATGCCGGTCTCCGCGTCGCCCGCGAAGAGCGAGACCGAGAGGGTGGTGACCCCGGCCTCCGCGTACGCGACGAGCTTGTCGGCGATCCGCTCCTTCGGCCCGAGCAGCGAGGTGCGGTCGATGAACTCCAGCGGCACCGCCGCGGCCGCGTCCCGGTGGCGCTTGGCCAGGTACAGGTCCTGCACCTCGCGCGCCGCGTCGGCGTACCCCATGCGGGCGGCCAGCTGGTTGTAGTAGTTGGTCTCGCGGCTGCCCATGCCGCCGACGTAGAGGGCGGCGTACCAGCGGACCAGCTCGGCGCAGGAGGCGTAGTCGTCGCCCACCACCGCGGGCACGGAGGGCACCACGTCGAAGCCGGTGAGGTCGAGCCCCGCCTTCGCCCGCCCCTTGGCGACCGTGGCGAGCTGCTCGGCGGCCGAGTCGGGGGCGAAGAAGATGGCCAGCCACCCGTCGGCGATCTCGCCGGCCAGTTCCAGATTCTTGGGGCCGACCGCGGCCAGGTAGATCGGGATGTGCGCGCGGGGCGGGTGGAAGCCGAGCTTGAGCGCCTTGCCCGGCCCGTCCGGGAGGGGGAGCGTGTAGTGGGCGCCCTCGTACGCGACGGTCTGCCGGGCGATCGCCATCTTGACGATCTCGACGTACTCCCGGGTGCGGGCCAGCGGCTTGCCGAAGCGCACCCCGTGCCACCCCTCGGAGACCTGCGGTCCGGAGACGCCCAGGCCGAGGCGGAAGCGGCCGCCGGAGAGCGAGTCGATCGTGGCCGCGGTCATCGCGGTGGCCGCCGGCGTGCGGGCGGGGATCTGCATGACCGCGCTGCCCACGTCGATGGTGGAGGTCTGCCCGGCGATCCAGGCGAGCGTGCTGGGCGAGTCGGACCCGTAGGCCTCCGCCGCCCACACCACGGAGTAGCCCAGCCCCTCCGCCGCCCGCGCCATGGCCAGGTGGTCGGCGGGCGTCGTCCACGCCGTCTGGTACCCGAGAGTCAGTCCTAGCCGCACAGCCCGCCCCCAACGTTGAAGTCGCACCAGGGTACGCAATCAACCCGCGCCTCTGGACAGTGACACCGGCTGAATAGTGTGAACGGGCGGGGTTCGCGGCGCCCGACCACAACGGTGCCGAGCGAGCGAACGAAGGAGAATAGAGTTCACCCATGCAGCAGCGACCGCTCGGGCGCAGCGGCCTGGCGGTGTCCAGGCTGGCGCTCGGCACCATGACGTGGGGCCGGGATACCGACGCCGACGACGCTGCCGCGCAGCTCAAGAGCTTCCTCGACGCCGGGGGCAACCTGCTCGACACCGCCGACGTGTACGCCGACGGGGAGGCCGAGGCGGTGATCGGGGAGCTGCTCGGGTCGCTGGTCGCCCGCGAATACCTGGTGATCGCCACCAAGGCCGGCCTCCGACCGGGCACCGCCCGCCGCCGCGACGGGTCGCGCGCCCACCTGCTGGGCAGCCTCGACGCCTCGCTGCGGCGGCTCGGCACCGACCACGTCGACCTGTGGCAGGTGCACGGGTACGACACGGAGACGCCGCTGGAGGAGACGCTGACCGCGCTCGACCACGCGGTGGCCAGCGGCCGCGTGCGGTACGCCGGCGTCTCCAACTTCTCCGCCTGGCAGACCGCCCGCGCCGCGACCTGGCAGGCCGCGTTTCCGGGGCGGGCGCCGATCGTCGCCACCCAGATGGAGTACTCGCTGCTGGAGCGCGGCGTCGAGCGCGAGGTCGTGCCGGCCGCCGCCGCGCTCGGGCTGGGCCTGCTGCCCTGGTCGCCACTGGGCCGGGGCGTGCTGACCGGCAAGTACCGCAACGGCCGCCCGGCCGACTCGCGGGCGGCGTCGCCGCACTTCGAGCCGTTCGTCGCGCCCTACCTGGAGCCGCGCTGCTCCAGCATCGTCGAGGCGGTGGTCACGGCCGCGGGCGGCCTCGGCGTCTCGCCGCTGGAGGTGGCCCTGACCTGGGTACGCGACCGGCCGGGCGTGGTCGCCCCCATCCTCGGCGCGCGCACGGTCGGTCAGTTGCTGGGCGCGCTCCCGGTCGAGGAGATGGAGCTGCCCGCCGAGATCACCCAGGCGCTCGACGACGTGTCCGCGATCCCCGTCGGCTATCCGGAACGCGAGAGCTGACGACCGTTCGGCGAATCGTGACGATCTTCAATCAGATATTCCCCCGTCCGCGTCACTCGCGGACCGCATGCTCCCGCGGGCACCGCTCCGGTCGGCGGCTCGCCAGGGCTCGCCGAAACCCCCGACCTCCACTGCCGGGCCCGCGGGACAAGCCCACCGCGCGGGTCGTGGCTCACCCGGGCGGTAGGTGTTTTGTCCATATTGTCTGCTGCCTGCATGGCCCCTGGGGCGATCGTCGGGATCTTCGTTGCCCTGAGTGACCGCCGCGACGGACATGAGGGCCGCAAGGCTCAGATCTTGGAAAGTTAGGGTTGAAATAGCGCCCCAACTTTCCAAGATCTGGAAGTCAGGACCTCGGGCCGGTGACGCTGCGTTACGGCCAACGCTCCCGCCGGTGCCTCGCGGGCGTCGTCCACCCGGCGGCCGCGAGCCAGGACACGTGACGGCGGGGCCGTCCGGTCGGCCCCGCGGCGAAAGCCCCGAATGCGGGCTCGGAGGGTGGTGCCAGCACGGCGAGATGTGCAGGATGGGTCGCATGGACTACGAATACGCGCCGCTGCGGTTACCGCCGAATGTCGACCGCCTCGCCGCCGCGGCGCAGCTGGCGATCCAGGCGGAGTTCTCGGGTTGGGAGCTCGCGCGGGTGCGGCTCTTCCGCGACGGCACCCGGCAGGTCATGCTCCGTCGCCGGGTGGCCCCCCAGCCCCAGCCCGGCCTGTCGTACTAGCTGGTCAGATCTTCACAAGCGCGGTCACCAGCGCGGTCAGCGCGGGCCCGGGGTCGAAGTCCGGGGCCGGGTAGGCCAGCTGGTGGAGGGTCATCGCCTCCACCTGGTTGGCCAGATACCGCACGTCGCGCTCGGGGTCGGCCGAGCCGGCCGCGCGCATCAGCTCGATAGCCCAACCGGTCACGTCGGCCGCGGCCTCGGTCAGCTTGCGCCGCAACCGCGGCCGGATCGCCGCCTCCACGAGGATCGCGAAGCGGGCGATCGTCAGCTCCCGGTTGGGCCCGACGGCCGCGACCATCCAGGCCGCGAGCACGGCGGCGAGTTCCTGCGGGGTACGCGGCCGGCCGCCTCGCGCCAGCTTCTCGAAGGCGGCGCGCTCCCGGACCACGAACCGCTCCACGACACCCTCGAACAGGGCGTCACGTGTCCGGAAATGGTTCGAGGTCGTGCCCTGCGGCACCCCCGCCTCGGCGTCCACCGCGCGGTGCGTCACCCCCCGCACGCCCTGCGTGCCCAGCACCGTGATCGCCGCGTCGAGCACCTGCTCCCGCCGTGTGGTGGCCACGCGTGCACACTACAGCTGTTGTGCCGGGTACTACAGCCGTAGTACCGTGTCCGCATGAACGAAGACGAGGCCTGGCGTGCCATCGACGCTCAGCGCGGGCGCCTGTGCGACGTGCTCGACGACCTCTCCGAGGCGGAGTGGCGCCAGGCCTCGCTCTGCGCCGGCTGGACCGTGCGCGACGTGGCCGCGCATCTCACCTTCGCCCAGGCCAGGATCGTGGAGCTGCTGCCGGAGCTCGTCCGGACCTGGGGCGGCATCGCCCGGCTGACCCGAGAGAGCGCCCGCCGCCGCGCGGCCGCCTGGCCGACCTCCCGCACCACCGGCGCCATCCGCGACATGATCGGCTCGCGGCGGCACGTGCAGGGCGTGACGTTCAACGAGACGCTGATCGACATCCTCGTGCACAGCCAGGACATCGCCCTGCCGCTCGGCCGCCCGCTGGACGTGCCGGCGGACGCCGCCGCCCACGCCGCCTCGCGCGTCTGGGCGCCCGGCTACCGGATGTGGCCCCGGTCCAGGTTCGCCGGCTACCGCCTGACCGCGTCCGACGTCGAGTGGGCGGCCGGCGAGGGCCAGCCGGTGCACGCGCCGATCGCCGCCATCCTGCTGCTGCTGACCGGTCGCACGAGGGCCGCCCTGCCGGCGCTGTCCGGCCCCGGCGCGGCCCCCTTGACCAGCGCGCTGGCGGCCGCGGACGTCAGCTGAAGCGATAGCGGGTCTGACTGTAGACGTCGCCCTTCGCGAAGGCGAACGCCACCTCCGGCTCCACCCGGTAGAGCTGCACGCCGCCCGTCCGGATCGTGTCGCCCATGCCCGCCCACGTGCCGTCCGGGCTGGTCAGGTGCGCGCCGTACTTGGCCTCGAACGCGCTCGCCGCCCCGTCCCGCTCCGCCGCGTCCGCGACGAGGGATGCGGAGCCGTCGACGATCACGTCGAGGCCGCGGAGCGTGTTGGTGCCGGTGGTCAGCGCGCACCGGTCGTTCGCGCGCAGGTTGGCCGCCTTGCGCTCGCCCGCGCCGGTCGTGAAGTACATCGCCTCGCCGTGCCACGCCGCGATCAGCGGAGTGATGTGCGGGCGCCCGTCCGGCCGCACCGTGGTCAGCCAGAAGACCTCGGCCCGCGCGATCTCCTCCAGCACGTCGGCCCACGGTGTGGCCGCCGCGCCCGGACTGCTGTACCGCCCGTCGAACTCCACCTCCGGCGCCATCTAGCGCCCCCCTTCCGCCACGATCCGTCCCACCGCCTCGACCGCCGTCAGGTCGCCCGCCGCGAACCGGTTGCGCATCACCGCGACCGCCACGCCGGTGTCGATGTCCGCCCACGCGGCCGAGCCGTTCACCCCGAGCATCCCGAACGTCGAGCCCGCGCGCCCCTCGACCCCACCCGGCCGGTAGGGGCTGTAGCCGTACGCCCACGTGGTCGGGAAGCCCATCACCTGGTCCACCCCGGAGAAGGTGGGCGCCGCCATCAGCGCCAGCCGCTCGGGCGACACCAGCGTCACGCCGGGGACGTGGCCGAGCAGCGCCGCGTACATCCTCGCCACGCCGCGCGCGCTCATCGTGCCGGCCGAGGGGATGTCGGAGGTGAGCACGTCGCGCCGGTTGGCGTAGGCCGCGTCGGGCATCACCGCCGCCGGCGTCGCACGCGCCGCCGGAGACCCTGGCGGTGGCCGCTCCAGCGCCGGGCCGGCCTCCTGCGTCGCCACTCGCCCCAGCCGATCATCTGGTACCGACAGGAAGACCTCGCCTTCGACGGACAGCGGCTCGGTCAGCAGCTCACGGAGCAATGTGGACAGCGGCCGCCCGGTTGCCCGGCGGAGCGTCTCGCCGAGCAGGTAACCGAACGTCTGCGCGTGGTAACCGGTCCGGGTGCCCGGCGGCCACCACGGCTCCGCGGCGGCGACCAGCGCGCACATGCGGTCCCAGTCGCACATGTCCTCGACCGTGATGTCCGCCGGCAGGCCGGGCACGCCCGCGGTGTGCAGCAGCACGTCCCGGAGCGTGATGCCGCCCTTGCCGTGCGCGGCGAACTCCGGCCACACCTCGGCCACCCGCGTCCCGTACGAGATGAGCCCGCGCTCGACCGCGACGTGCGCGAGCGTGACCGTGACCCCCTTGCCGGTGGAGGCCGCGTAGAAGAGCGTGTCCGGTGTGACCGGTCGCCCATCCGGGGTGGCCCGGCCCGCGACGGCGTCGACGGTGGTCCTGCCCCCGCCCAGCACGGCGACCTGGAGGCCGGTCTCACTCCCGCTGGCGACGAGGTCGTCGACGACGCGCTGGATCCGCTCCCGCACCCTCCCTTTCTACCCGCGCTGGCGCGGCGGCGCGCGGGTGACTCACCGACCCGCGCTGGCGCGCCGGCGCGCCGCTCACTCACCTACCCGCGCGGGCGCCGCATTGCGACCGGTCACACATCTACCCGTGTGCGGGCGCTGGCGCGCCGGCGACGTAGATGTCGCCGTCGGCTACGTCCGCCGGTCGGGCGCTGCTGGCGCCGGTGAGGATCACGCGTGCCGGGTCGCGGTAGCCGTCGACCACCTCGACCCGCTGCACCGCGCGCGGCGTCGGGATCGTCGCCTCCGGGCGCCACAGCAGGCCGGCCGTCAGCGTGTAGGTGGCGACGGCGGTGACCGCCGGGTCGCTCGACGTGGTGTACACGCGCCAGGTCAGCGGGTCGATCCGCTCCATGTCGCGCACCCGCAGGCCGGACGCCACCTCGCGGTCGTGCCAGCCGAGCGGCGTGCGAACGGTCACATGGGTGTGGACGACGCCCTCCGTGTCGAAGCGCATCCACACCACGAACGGCACGTGACCGCCCACCGTGGAGCCGACCAGCTGGATGTAGTCGGGCGAGCGCGGGTTGACCGCCTGCAGCGGCGTCTCGGCGACCTTGAGGTGCCGCTCCTGCTCCGCGTCGTCCACCGCCACGCCCAGGTCCACACCGGACGCCGAGCGGAAACGCAGGTCGGCCGGGCTGAAGTACACGTGGTAGACGTTCTTGTGGTAGCGGTCGTGCAGGTGCCCCTCCGGGCCGCCACCGGCCAATGTGTACACGATGCCGACCCGCTCCGGGCGCCCCGGCGCGGCCGGCTCGTAGCGCATCTGTCCGATGTAGATCTCGTTCATGTTGTCCGGCCGGTCGCGCGGCGCGATCGTCCACCGCTCGCCGGTCAGCGTCTCGGCGCTGGCCCAGGTGCGGCCGCCGTCGGTGGAGCGGACGTACTTCATCGGGCGGAAGTCGGTCGGATACGCCGGATCCAGGTCGCCGGCGGTCTCCCGGACGAAGACGAAGATGTCGCCGTTGGCGGCCTTGACGACCATCGGGTAGGTGGCGCCGAGCCCTTCCGGGATCTGCGTATCGGTCCACGTGCCCGCGATGGAGTGCGGCTCGGGCGAGCGGGCCACCCACAGCTCCCGGTTGTGCATCCCCCGGAAGACGAGCAGGTGCCCGTCGCCGGCCTGGACGATCGTCGGGTAGTTGTGCGTGTCGTCGCCGCCGTCGGCGACCTTGACCGGCGCCGACCACTGCCCGGTGCGGTGGTCGTACTCCTGCGCGTAGTTGTCCTCGAATCGCCCTCCCCAGGAGATGAACGTCTTGCCGGCCCGGCGGTCGTACACACCGCCGTTGGTCGGGCGCCGGTCGGTGCGGGCGGCCACGCTGGACGCGACGGTGGTGAACGCGGTGGGTGCGCCGCCCGACCCGGCCTGGGCGTAGGCGGGTGCCTGGAGCGCGATCGGGGCGGCGAGGGCGGCGGCGACGACAAACGGCAGGGCGCGCATCGATCCTCCTCAACGGCTGGGTCTGCGACACGATTGTGCACCCTTACCGCCGTTGAGGAAAGCTTCCACATACGTGGACGCTAGATGTCCGTTTCGTCCTGAGCTAGATGCCAGTAGTCGGGCGCCGCCAACCAGATGAGGCTGACGAGGTCCCGTCGAGCCTCTGCCCGCTCTTCGGGCGTCATGTCGCGTGTCCTCAGCAGCCACACCTTGAGCAGCGCGTGCGCGACTGACCGGAGCGGCTCGCCCGGCCGGCTCACCATCAGGCGGCTCGCGTCGGGGAATTCCACCTCGAGCGGCTCGAGGCCGTGGACGACGGCGTCGTCGCTGGTCCGGCACAGGAAGTGGGCTCGCCGGCGCAGGTACTCGTTATTTCGCGATGCCATCATGGTGAACGTCCCGTCCCTCCGGGGGTCACCGGGCGGGATCTCGTAGGTCCAGTAGAGGTCGATCGGGGGCGGCTCGAAGGTGCCGTCGTCCGCGCCCACCACCACGTCCCGGGCGCCGTCCACCCAGACCCGCTCCAGCGTCAGCACGTCAACCAGGCTCTGCCACTCGTCCCAGAGCAGCTGCGAGCGCCACAGCATCGCCTGCCGCTTCCACCCGGACACCGGCTCGCCCTCGACGAACTCGCTGCCGCGCAGCGGCCCCGCCGCGTGCACGGCGAGCAGCAGCAGGTTGGCGCTGTAGGCGGCGTACCGTCCCGGCACCGGGAGCACCCGCGGCTGGTACGCCTCCAGCCGCCGCGGCGCCCGCGCCTGGTGCACGGTCCGCAGCAGGCGTACCAGCAGGCCGCCCAGCGCCTCCCGCTCGGCACCGTCCACACGGGACAGCATCCCGCGCAGGAAGCCGACGACCGGCGTGCGCACGCTCAGCACCGAGAAGGACAGCAGCGCGTGCAGCAGGTCGTCGTCGGCCGGGACTGCGCTGAACGAAAGGGTGGCGGCGGCGTCCCGGGCGGCGAGGTCGCGCAGCGCCTGCAACGTCATCCGCGCGACGAGGAACTCGCCGAACGTGGCGTGCAGGAACTCGTACGTGCCGAGGTGCGTGCCGTCGCGGGTGGCGCGGGCCCGGTGCACGAAGAAGAACCGCCCGAGCACGATCTCGGCCCGGCCCAGCGGGGCGCGCAGGTCGTTCGCGGCGGGTGGCGGCTCGCCCATGACGGCCGCGAGGTCCGCGGCGAGGTCGGCCTCCGTGACCCACTGGGCGTTGCGGTTGAACATCGCGAACGCCACGAGCGAGAGCCGCCGCAGCTCCTCCTCGACCGCCCGCTCGGCGTCGCGTGTGGACAGTCCGGGGCGGTGCTTGGCGACCTCGCGGCGGGCGAAGCTGCGCAGCAGCCGCTCGTACAGCTCGTCCTGCCCCAGCTGCCCGTCGTCGGCCGCGACCGTCAGCCGGCGCAGCGCGTTGCCGTCCGCGTCGTACAGCGCGAGCATCAGCAGCAGCAGCGGCTGCCCGGCCAGGTGGCGGTGGGCGAGCACCGCCGACGGCGCGAGCGGCGCCAGGCCGCGGGCGGCGAGGTGGGCGGCGTTGGCCCGGTTCCAGACGTCGAGCCAGGCCGTGATGCGCGCCTCGTCGAACGGCTCCAGCCGCACCGCCACCGTCCCCTCCGGCGCCCGCGCCCGGTCCGCGACGCTGGTGCGGCTGGTCACGAGCACCACGACCGGGCGGCCCTGCTCGGCCTCGCGGCGCTGGAACGCGGCGACCCGGGTGAGGTAGTCGGACTGGCTCACCCCGGTCGCCTGGAGCAGCTCGTCGAAGCCGTCGAGCATCACGACCGGCAGCGCGTCGCCGGCCGAGCGGGCCAGCGCCGGCCACTCCAGCCGTTCGCCGGTCTCGGCGCGGATCGCGTACTCGATCTGGTCCTGGAGGTCCGCGGTGACCGGGACGTCGCGGAGGGCGACCCGCACGGGCAGGAAGTCGGCCGCCGGCAGGCGGGCGGCGAGCACCTTGGTGAGCACCGACTTGCCCGAGCCGGGCTGGCCGAGCACGAGCAGCGGCGCCTCGACCGCGCGCGGCGAGGTGAGGAAGCCGGCGAGGAACTCCTGCAGGTCGTCGCGGACGTCCACATCGGACCACCAGGCCTCGTCGCTGGTGCGCCCGCTGGCGTCGGCGACCCGGTAGAGCGGCGTCACGTAGGCCTCGCCGAGCATGGGCACCCGCAGCCCCGGCGGGACGTCGCCGGCCTCGACGACCGGCCGGTCGAGCGCCGCCTCGTTGGCCCGGGCGAGGGCGGCGCGCCGCGCGTCGGGCACCTGCCCGGTGGAGATGCCCTCCAGGACCTTCCCGAGCCCGGTGAGCGCGACGCCGAGGCCGCGCAGCTCGGTGTGGGTGGCTGAGTGCTCGCGCAGGCCCGACCAGAACGCGACCTCCGGGAAATCGGCGCCGAGCTGGCGGAACAGCTCCTCGTACCGCGCGCAGGCGGCCGGCGGGAGCGACTCCAGCGCCCGGCGGAAGCTTTCGCGCCCGCCCTCCGGCAGCGTCTCCCACACGGCGAGGCCGTCGACGAATCGGGCGAGCGCGCCGGAGACCTCGGCGTAGTAGCCGCTCAGTGTCGTGAGGAGGCGGTCGTGCGAGTCGTGCGGGCCGGGCAGCCGCGGGCCGGGTTCGAAGATCAGGTGCGGGAGCGCGGCGCCGCCACCGGCGACGGCGAGCTGCTCCTCCTTGGTCAGCTCCAGGTCGGCGAAGGAGAACGGCAGGTCGGCCTCGCCCAGCGCCTCGAAGTACGCGGTCACGACGATCACCGCGTGCGCGGCTTCGAGGCGCCGGGTCCGCCCGTACCGGGACAGGCCGCTGCGCCGCTCGGACAGCCCGCGGACCGCCTGGTGACCCAACCGCACGAGCTCGGCCGGCAACGGCACCGCCACGCCGAGCAGCCCGCCGCTGGTCAGCGCCTCCAGCGCGTCGACCACCTTGCTGTCGCGCCCGCCGAGCAGGCGTACGGCGTCCGCGTAGCTGAGAACCTGGGCCACCCGTCCGACGCTAGCGGAAGGGTGAAAGCCCTCAGGCGTCGCGGGCCTGGAGGGCCAGCGCGCCGAGCAGCAGGGCGCCGGCCGCCCACAGGGCCACCACGCCCAGCCCGGCCCAGGGGCCGATCGGCAGCTCGTCCAGGCCCGCGGTGGCCTGGATGGACTGTCCGGCGCTCATCGGGCCCACCCTCTGCAGCCGCCGCTGCCAGTCCTCGTCCGCCATCGCCGCCGCGACGATCGGGAAGAGGTAGAGCAGGCCGAGCACGCAGCCGATCGCCGCCGCCGGGTTGCGGACGGCCGTGGCGACGCCGAGCGCGAGCAGCGCGACGAGCAGCAGGTACAGCACCGAGCCCACCGCCGCGCGGAGCACCGGGCCGTCCGCCATGGACGGTCCGTCGCCGGCCAGCAGCGACGCCGGTACCGCCACTGCGGCGGCCGGCAGCACCACCGCCGCGAGGACGGCCGCCTTGGCGGCGAGGACCGCCGGGCGGCGGGGGAGGGCGGCGAGGGTCACCCGCATCATGCCGGTGGCGTACTCGCCGCCGATCGTGAGCACGGCGAGGATCGCCACCACGCACTGTCCGATGTGGAGGCCGGTGAGGCTGGTGCGGGTCGGGTCGCCGCCGGCGCACTCGCCGGGGGAGCAGGCGGCCGCGGCCAGCGCGCCGAGCCCGGCCGTGCCCACGACGGCGCCGGCCAGCAGCCACGCGGTGCCGGGGACGGTCCACAGCTTCGACCACTCGGCGCGCAGGTACGGGCTCACGCGTCCCTCCGCCGCAGCAGCCAGGCGGCCGCGGCCAGCGCCACCGCGGTCCACGCGGCCAGCACGCCGAAGCCGGCCCACGGCGCCAGCGGGAAGTAGCCCTCCTGCGGGATGTACAGGTTGTCCACCTGGTCGTACTGCTTCGCGCTCTGCTGCAGCGCGAACGCAGCCGCCGGCGTCACCCGCAGCACCCACCGCCCGGCGTCCACCGGCAGTGCCGCGAGCACCAGCATGTACGGCAGCACGATCGTGGCGACGGCGGCGGTGACCGCGGTGGTGCCGCGGCGCAGCAGCGTGCCGAGGGCCAGCGCGAGCACGGCGGCGACCGCGAGCAGCGCGCCGGTGCCGGCGATCACGCGCAGCTCGGTGGCCGTGCCGACCGCGTGCACGTACACGCCGTTGGCGCGCAGCACCCGCTGCCCGAGCGTCACGAGGACGGCCGCGGACAGCACGCCGGTCACGAACGTCACCGCCGCGACCACCAGGGCCTTCGCGGCCAGCACCCGGCCGCGCCGGGGGATCGCCGCCAAGGTGGTGCGGATCAGGCCGCGCCGGTACTCGCCGGTGGCCACCAGCGTGCCGACCACGACCATGACGATCAGCGCCGCGAACGTGCCGACGAGCGTCTGCGTGATCGTGGTGCCCAGGCCGGCCGCGCCCGCCGTCGCCGGTGCGATGTCGCCGGTGCCGATGAGCGTGTGGCGGTCACCGTCCCTGGTGTACCCGCCGATCGGCCGGCCGCGCTCCCCGACGACGGTGCCGGTCCAGTCCCCGCCGGGAGCGACGCCGTCGAAGACGGCGGTGACCTGGCTCGGCTCGGTGGAGGCGCCCATCGAGCCGATCGACATGCTCACCATCTCCGCGTACTGCGGCGAGGTGGCGAAGAGTCCGATCTCCACAGTGGAGGGAAGGTCGCGCAGCCTCGCCGAGCCGACGTCGGTCCACTGTGCACCGTCCACGGACTCCGCACCGGTGATCGTGTCGCCGGCCCGGGTCAGCCGCAGCCACCGCGGGCCACCGCCGGACGAGCCGGCGCGGTCGTGCGTGTAGTCGTACTGCATGCGTACCCCGTGCGCTCCGGTCAGCATCACCGCCGCGTAGCTGGAACCCGGCCGCGTGCCGTCCTTGACGACGAGGCCGGCCTTGGCCCACGGGGCGAGGACGGCACGGCCGCTGCCCTCCAGCTGGCCGGTCATCGACGCCACCCGGGCGGTGACGCTCCCGTCGCCGGTGAGCGGCCGGTGCGCGAACGTGAAGACGTCGGTCACCTCGTCGCCGTTCGGCCCGACCGGCAGCTCGCACTCCGAGCCCGGGCCGCGCTTGCCGCACGAGCCGGACATGCCGGGCGCCAGCCCGAGCCCGACCATCGCGACGGCCGCCGCGGCGGTGGCCACGACCCAGCCGCGCACGGTCCGGAACTTCGTCCACTCTGCCCGCACGGCGGTCCAAAAGCCTTTCATGACGCGGCCGCCCGGTAGTCGACGGAGTCGCGGGTCAGCTCCAGGTACGCGTCCTCCAGGGTGGCCCGGTGCGCGGACACCTCGGAGAACGGCACCCGGCGCGCGCCGAGCAGCCCGACGACCTCCTCGGCCGCCAGGCCCGAGACCGTCAGCGTGTCCGGGCCGGCCGGCGTGACGCTGCCGCCCGCCTCGGCCAGGACCGCCCCGGCGGCCGGTGCGGTCGTGCGAACGGTCACACGCCCGCCGGCCGCCGCGCTGAGCAGGTCGGCGACGGTGGCGTCGGCGATCACCCGGCCGCGCCCGACGATCACCACGTGGTCGGCGGTGCCCTGCAGCTCGCCCATCAGGTGGCTGGAGACCAGGACGGCCCGCCCCTCGGCGGCGAGGGCCCGCAGGAAGCCGCGGGTCCAGATGATGCCCTCCGGGTCCATCCCGTTGAACGGCTCGTCAAGCATCACCGCGGCCGGGTCGCCCAGCAGCGCGGCGGCGATGCCGAGGCGCTGGCGCATGCCGAGCGAGAAGCCGCCGGCCCGCCGCCCGGCCACCGACCGCAGCCCGACCACCTCGACCACCTCGTCCACCCGGGACGCCGGCAGCCCCTGCGAGTGGGCCAGCCACAGCAGGTGGTTGCGCGCGGTGCGGCTGGGCTGCAGCGCGCCCGCGTCGAGCAGCGAGCCGACCACCCGCATCGGGTACGGCAGGCTCCGGTACGGGCGCCCGCCGACCAGCGCGGTGCCGCCGTCCGCCCGGTCCAGGCCGAGGATCACCCGCATCGTCGTGGACTTGCCGGCGCCGTTCGGGCCGACGAAGCCGGTCACCTGGCCGGGCCGCACCGTGAACGTCATCCCGTCCAGGGCGAGGTGCGGCCCGTACCGCTTGCGCAGCCCGCGCACCTCGATCGTCGCGTCAGTGGTAGTCATGGCCTGGAGTTGTACGCGCCGGCCGGTGTCAGCCCGGTGCCGCGCGAAGACACCTGGTTGACACTTTCGGCCTGGCATCGTTGGCACATGCGCGTGCTCGTGGTGGAAGACTTCGAGATCCTGGCCCGGACGATCGGCACCGGCCTGCGCCGCGAGGGCATGGCCGTCGACGTGGTGCTCGACGGCGACGACGCGCTGGAGCACATCGCCGTCACGCGGTACGACGTGGTGGTGCTCGACCGCGACATCCCCGGCACCCACGGCGACGAGGTGTGCCGGCGGATAGTGGCCGGGCACTCGGCCAGCCGGGTGCTGATGCTCACCGCCGCAAGCACGGTCAAGCACCGGGTCGACGGCCTCGGCCTCGGCGCCGACGACTACCTGCCCAAGCCGTTCGACTTCGCCGAGCTGGTGGCGCGGATCCGGGCGCTCGGGCGGCGACCGAGCACCGCGGTGCCGCCGGTCCTGGAGAGCGGCGACCTGACCCTCGACTCGAACACCCGCGTCGCCTCGCGCGGCGGGCGGCGGCTCGACCTGAGCCCGAAGGAGTTCGGCGTGCTGGAGTGCCTGATGGCGGCCGGCGGGCGGGTGGTGTCCGCCGAGGAGCTGCTGGAACGCGTGTGGGACGAGGCGACCGACCCGTTCACGACCGCGGTGAAGACGACCGTGCGCCGCCTGCGGGCCAAGCTCGGCGACCCGCCGGTGGTGCACACCGTGCGCGAGGCCGGATACCGGATCGGCGCCGCCTGATGCGCCGCCTCTCGCTCCGCACGCAGCTCACGCTCCTGTACGCCGTGCCGTTCCTCGTCTCCGGCGTCCTGCTGCTGAGCTTCTCGCTCTCGCAGGTCAGCTCCACCGCGCCGGCCGGCAGCGGCCCGGCGGAGGCGGTGAGCGTGGAGGAGGGGCCGGACTTCGCCCTGTTCGCGGTCGCGTTCGCCGTGATGGTGCTGATCGCGGTCGTGCTCGGCTGGCTCGTCGCCGGCCGGTTCCTGCGGCCGCTGCGGGCGATCGTCGCGACCGCCCGCGACATCTCCGCGACCAACCTGCACCGGCGGCTCGGCGACACCGGACGCGGCGAGTTCGCCGAGCTGGCCAGGACGCTCGACGACCTGTTCGCGCGGCTGGAGGCGGCGTTCGCGTCGCAGCGGCGGTTCGTCGCCAACGCCGCGCACGAGCTGCGCACCCCGCTCACCGCCGAGCGGACGCTGATGCAGGTCGCGCTCGCCGACCCGGACGCCACCACCGCCACGCTCCGCGCCGCCTGCCAGGAGGTGATCGCGCTCGGCGCCGCGCAGGAACGGCTCGTCAACGCGCTGCTCACCCTCGCCAGCGGCGAACAGGGCGTGGAGCGGCGGGAGCGCTTCGACCTCGCGGCCGTGGCCCGCGACGCGGTGGCGGCCCGCCGCGACGAGGCCGACCGGCGCGGCGTCCGCATCGAGACCGCGCTCGCGGCCGCGCCGGCCGGGGGAGACGCGAGCCTGGCCGAGAGCCTTGTCGCCAACCTCGTCGACAACGCCGTCCGCCACAACACCCCCGGCGGCCGGGTGGAGGTGAGCACCGCGGCCACCGGATCGGGCGGCCTGGTCCGGGTCTGGAACACCGGCCCGCTCGTCCCGCCCACCGAGATCGAGCGCCTCTTCCAGCCATTTCAGCGCCTCGGCCGCGACCGCACCCGCCGCCCCGACGGCCACGGCCTGGGCCTGGCCATCGTGCGCGCCATCGCCACCGCCCACGGCGCCGCCCTCCGCGTCACCCCCCGCCCGGAAGGCGGCCTCGACGTCGAGGTCGCCTTCCCCGCCCCCGCCGCGCCAAGTCCAGGACACTCGAGCGATCGCGATGTCCGCCGCGGCCCAGACCGCCGCCCAGCTTAGGTTGGCGGTGGGAGTTTCAAGCGCATTTCCCGGGTCCGCGTCAGTCGCTGACCGCCGCTCCCGCCGGAGACCGCGGCGGCCGGCGGCTCGCCAGGGCTCCCCGAAACCCCCGGCCCCCGCTGCCACCTCCGCGCACCAGGCCCACCGCCCGACCGCCACGGCGGTGCGTGCGGCACAAGATGTCTGTCGTGGTCCAGGCCGTTGCTTCTGCGGCCTCACCCTGCGCGTGGTCGAAATGTGCAGCGCCGCCGCACCGCCGGTAACGTAGCGTAATCAGCTTCGGGGCGTATAGAGCTTTCGGGGTTGACGTCAGCGTTTGTCCACAATGTCCTAACCCGCCAAGCCGGTGCCGACCGAGCCGGGTGGGCCTCGGTCGCGGGCAGTAGCCACTGTGCCGGGGTAACGGGCGCCAGGTTCGCGATCTAGAACGGTTAGGGCGCTATATCGACCCTAACCGTTCTAGATCCACATCTACGCCCCGAATCTGATTACGTTACGTTACCGGCGGCGCGGCGGCACCCGCACATTTCGACCATTTGGGCTACCGCGACGTCGTCATGGTCCGTGGCCGCACCCGTCCGTCGCTGGCCACGCACCAACTCGCCGAGCTGGCAGCGGACAATGTGGACCAAACGCCGACGTCGGGGTGGTGGGGCTTGGGGCGCGGAGGTGGCAGCGGGGGCCGGGGGTTTCGGCGAGCCCTTGGCGAGCCGCCGGCCTTCGCGGTCTCCGGCGGGAGCGGCGGTCAGCAGCTGACGCGGACCCGGGCGACCGGGGCCTGCCCGGCTCGGCGGGCGCCGGCCTGGCGGGTTGCGACATTGTGGACAAACGCCGACCTCAACCCCGAAAGCTCTATAGGACAATGTGGACGAGGGGCGCGACCGAGATCCCGACAAGATCCCTGATTCTGTGGCCTCAATCGCGTTCTGTGGCAGCAAAATCAGGGATTTTGCTGCCAGCCGGCCGTGACCAACGGCGGACGGGTGAGGCCGCGGGAGCGACGGTCGGGACCACGACGGGCATCGCGGTAGCTCGCATCTTTATCTGGCATTGGGGTTTCGTGCCCTGAAGGGCCGATCCGGGGAAGGTGGCGCGGCCGCGGAGCTGGCCAGGTCGGCGGGGAGGTGGCGGGCCAGCCGGCGATAGAGGGCGGCGCTGCCGGCGATGGCGACCGGCGCGAGCACGAAACCGGCCGCGACGCCGGCCGTGCGGTCGAGGATGGCGCCGTCGAGCGCGGCTCCCAGCGCGGCGCCGCTGGTGAACGCCGTCGCCACCCACGCGAACGCCTCCGCCGCCGTGCCGCTCGGCGCGATCCGGTCCACCGTCACGAACGTGGCGGTCAGCAGCGGCGGCAGCGCCAGCCCGCTGACCACAGCGAGCGGCAGCATCACCGGCGGGGCGGCGGCGAGCACCAGCGGCAGGTACCCGGCGGCCAGCACGGCGGCGATCCAGGGCGCGTGCCGTTCGGCGAGCTTGACCCGGGTGTTGACGAGTCCGCCGACCAGCGCGCCGGTGGCCTGTGCGGCGAGCAGCCACCCGGCCCACGCGCGGTCGCCGGCGTCCTCGGCCAGCCGGGTCACCGCCACCGGCAGCGAGCCGACACCGGCGCCGACAAGCACGATCGCGACGAGCAGCAGGCGCATTGGGGTGGAACGGAGCGGGCCGGCCCAGTGCCGTTCGGCGGCTACGCCGCGCCAGCGCCGCACGGCCGGCGTGGTGACGAACCAGGCGGTGCCGAGCAGCTGGAGCGCGGCGGTCGCGTACAGGCCGGCGGCCGGGCCGCCCGCGCCGATCGCCGCGACCGACACCAGCGGGCCGACGATGAAGATCAGCTCCTGGACGGCGATGTCCAGCGAGTACGCGGTGTGCACCCGCGACTCGGGCAGCAGGTCGCGCCACAGCACCCGCAGCCCGGACTCGAACGGCGGCGCGCCCGCACCGGCCAGCAGCGCGGCCGGGACGGCGAGGCCGAGCGGCGGGTCACCGGCGGCGAGGGTGAGGAAGCCGGCCGTCGAGACCGCCGCCCCGGCCAGCATGACCGGCGGCTGCCGCCAGCGGTCCGCGATCCGCGCGAGCATCGGGCCGCCGGCGGCCAGGCCCACCGTGTACCCGGCGACGAGCAGGCCGGCGATGCCGATGGACCAGCGTTCGCGGGCGAAGAGGAGCAGCGCGACCGGCGAGGACGCGAGCGGGATGCGGCCGACGGTGCTGGCGGCGAGCACGCGGGCGACCTGGGCGGTGCGCAGCACGGCGACCACGCCCGAGTTGGACATGATGGACACTCCCGATTTATCGGCACCAAGGGCGATAGGAACCGGGACGTCCTAGGGGGCGAAGTCGCCGCGCTCGTGGTCGTTGCCGTAGAGCGGCAGGTCAGGGGTGATCCACTGGCGAAACGCGCTGCGTGAGATCACCGCGTCACCGTACCCCGGCGTGGTTGTCGGGGCCAGGCATAACCTGTGGGCGTGACCGTGCACCAGCTGTCGCGGCAGGAGGCGCGCCGCATCGCCGTGCGGGCGCAGCTGCTCGACCGCCGGCGCCCGTCCGGCCTGCTGGAGGTCGTGCGCCACCTGACGTTCCTGCAGATCGACTGGACGGCCGCCGTCGCGCCGAGCGCCGACCTGGTGCTGTGGAGCCGCCTCGGTTCGACCTACCGGCCGGCGGAGCTGGAGCGGGCGCTGGAAAAGCGGGAGCTCGTCGACCTGCACGCCCGCATCCGCCCGCGCGAAGACCTCGCGCTGTACACCGCGGAGATGGCCGCCTGGGAGACGCGCACCGGGCTCAAGGACTGGGAGGTCTCCCAGCGCGGCTGGGTGCGGGCCAACGACGCCTGCCGCCGCGACATCCTCGCCCGGCTCGACGTCGACGGGCCGCTGCCGGCGTCGGCGTTCCCGGACACGTGCGCGGTCAAGTGGGGCTCCTCAGGGTGGAATGACGACCGCAACGTCGGCATGCTGCTCGGCTTCATGGTGCGGCGCGGTGAGGTGGCGGTCGCCGGCTTCGACGGGCGCGAGCGGCTGTGGGATCTCGCCTCCCGGGTGTACCCGGGGAAGGTCGTGCCCGAGGCCGAGGCGGTGCGGATCCGCGACGAGCGGCTGCTGCGCTCGCTGGGCATCGCCCGGGTCAAGCAGCCGGAGACGCCGGTCGAGCGGGCCTCCGACCTGGGTGAGCTGGGTGAGCCGGCCCGGGTCGAGGGGGTCAGGGGCGTGTGGCGGGTCGACCCGGCGCAGCTGGGGCAGCCGTTCGCGGGGCGGGCGGCGCTGCTGTCCCCGCTCGACCGGCTCGTCTTCGACCGCAAGCGCCTGCTGGAGATCTTCGAGTTCGACTACGCCGTGGAGATGTACAAGCCGGCGGCCAAGCGCCGCTGGGGCTACTACGCGCTGCCGATCCTCTACGGCGACCGGCTCGTGGGCAAGCTCGACGCCACGGCCGACCGCAAGGCCGGGATGCTCAGGGTCGACGCCGTCCACGAGGACGTCCCGTTCACGAAGGCGATGACCGCGGCCGTGACCGCCGAGATCCGCGACCTGGCCCGCTGGCTCGGCCTCCCGCTCGACCTACCCGCCGAGCTGGCGCGCCGCTGACGGGCGTGGCGCGCCGGCGGCCCTGGTGACAGTGGATCAGCACCCCGGCGCCGCCGTCGCCGGCAAGCACGTCGGCGGCGAAGTGGGCGGCGGCCGACCAGAGTCGCGGGCGCTGGTACTGGCCGAAGTCGAGCAGCGGCACGTGCACCACCCGCCCCCGCCCGAAGAGCGCGCGCTCGACGGCCAGGTCCTGCGACACCCAGATCTGGGCCCGGGAACGGCAGTTGACGACGTGGGTGACGCCCCGCGCCGGCAGGCCGGGGAGGGCGGAGTACCGCTCCCACCACGCGAACATGCGATCAAGGGTGGGCCGGCCGGCGGTCTTTGACCTCGGGTGCCGTGACGCCGCACGATGTCTGGTGTGATGCGATCATCTCCGGACCGGCCCGCTGGGCGCCGGCGCGAAAGCGCACCAAGCATCCGCGACGTCGCGGCGGCGGCGGGGGTGTCGTACCAGACGGTCTCGCGGGTCCTCAACGACTCGCCGAAGGTCAGCCCGGACACCCGGCAGCTGGTGCTCGACGTGATCGGGCGGCTCGACTACCGGCCCAACCGGGCCGCGCGGGCGCTCGGGTCCGGCCGGGCCAAGGCGGTCACCGTGGTCACCGCCGACACCACCCTCTACGGGTACGCGTCGACGCTGCGCGGCATCGAGGAGGCGGCCCGCACGCAGGGCCTGGCGGTGGGCGTCCGGGTCGTGGAGTCCGACCTGCCGGTCGACGTGCGCCACGCGGTCGACTACGTCGGCGACCCGAGCGCGGGGAGCGTGATCGTGGTCGCGTTCGACGCGGCTGGCGCCGCCGTGCTGCGGGCGCTGCCGGAGGGCGTGCCGGCGGTCGCCGCGACCGAGGCCGGCGGCCTGGCCGACTCGGAGCGCACCATGCTCTACCTCGACGAGCGGCAGGCCGCCGCCGAGGCGACCCGGCACCTGCTCGACCTCGGCCACCGCACCGTGCACCACGTGGCGATCCCGTCCGAGACCGGCCGGAGCGCGCGCCAGGCCGGCTGGCGAGAGGTGCTGGAGGCGGCCGCCGCGCCGGTGCCGCCGGTGGAGCCGGCCGGATGGGACCCGCGTTCGGCCTACCTGGCCGGGCGGGAGCTCGCCGCGGACCCCCAGGTCACCGCGATCCTCTGCGGCAACGACGACACCGCGCTCGCGGTGCGCCGCGCGCTCTACGAGGCCGGCCGCGACGTGCCCGGCGACGTGAGCCTCGTCGGGTTCGACGACGTGCCGGGCGCGGCGTACTGGACGCCGGCGCTCACCACCGTGCGGATGGACTTCGTCGGGCTCGGCCGGGCCTGCCTGGCCGCCGTCGTGGCCGAGGTGACCGGGCGGGAGCAGCCCGAGGCCGAGCTGGCCGCGCCGCGCCTCGTGGTACGCGAGTCGACCGCGCCCCCGCGCCGCCGCTGACGCCCCGCGCCGCCGCTGACGCCCCCGCTGACGCCCCCGCGCCGGCGGCCGGCGTGTCCACGTTCATCAAGGTGCTCGCCGGGGCGCACCAGCCGGGCACCGCGCGGACGCCGCCCGCCTGGTCGACGAGGAGCGGAGCGTCGAGGGCGTGGGCGCGGCCCGGCCCGGGCGGTGCTGTCGCTCTGGCGGCCGTGTGGCGCGGCCCGGCGCCCGGGCCGTGCGGCGGCTCGGGCGGCGGCTCGGGCGGCGGCTCGGGCGGCGGCGCGGGCGGCGGCGCGCGGAAATCTGTTAGTAACAACAAGGTAACGAACCCTTCCCGCCAGCCGGTGTGACCGATCACACTCACAACTCACCGGGCGCATGTGACCGATCACATCGATGGTTGGGAGGGTCGATGAAGGCACGACTTGGCTTCTGCGCGGCCGTCGTCGCGGCGCTCGCGGCGGCGGCACTGCCGGCGGTGCCCGCCAGCGCGGCACCGTCGCAGCTGCTGGTGGACCTGTCCGCGGGCACCGGCGCGCTGCGGTACGGCGCGACCGGCTTCCTCTACGGCCTCGGCGACGAGGGCATCCCGAACGAGACGATGCTCGCCGCCCTGCGCCCGCAGGTGACCGCGCAGAAGGCGCCGGACGGCCTGCAGCACCCGAACGGCGACGCGCTCAAGGTGGCCCCGATGTTCCGCCGGGCCGGCGGGCGCGAGATCCAGATCTACATGCAGGACGTCTACAAGCAGTGGCCGTACGAGAACCTGGGCATCGCCGACTACCTGTCCAAGGTGGACACGATGACCCGCAAGGTGGTCGCCGACCCCAACCGGTCGGCGTACGTGTACGTGCCGTTCAACGAGCCCGACCTGATCTGGTACGGCGGAAACCTCAACGGGCTGCTCAACGACTGGCGCACCGTGTACCAGCGGATCCGCTCCATCGACCCGTCGGCGCGCATCGCCGGCCCCAACTTCGCCAGCTACCGCTCCGCCGACCTGCGCACGTTCCTCACGTTCGCCCGCGACAACGGCGTGCTCCCGCACGTGATGACCTGGCACGAGCTGGGCAACGACTTCTTCACCAGCTGGCACAGCCACTACAACGACTACCGGTCGATCGAGAGCAGCCTCGGCGTCAGCGCGCGGCCGATCAACATCAACGAGTACGGGCGCTCCTCCGGCGACCTCGGCGTGCCCGGCAACCTGGTCCAGTATGTCGCCAAGTTCGAGGCGTCCAAGGTGGACGGTTGCCTCGCGTACTGGACGACCGCGGGCGGGCTCAACGACCTCGTGACCCGCAACAACCAGGCGACCGGCGGCTGGTGGCTCTACAAGTGGTACGGCGAGCTGACCGGCGACACGGTGGCCGTCACCCCGCCGTCGGCGAGCGGCTCGCTGCAAGGGGTCGCCGCGCTCGACGCGGGCAAGAAGCAGGCGCGGGTCGTCTTCGGCGGCAACAACCCCGCGTCCGGCACGTACGACACCGACGTGGTGGTCCGCGGCCTCGCCTCCGCCCCCTACCTCGGATCCACCGTGCACGCGACCGTGTGGGGCGTCGACACCTCCGGCCTCAACCCGTCGGCCGGGCCCTACGTCGTGCGGGAAGGCGACTTCACCGCCAGCGGCGGGCAGGTGACGATCCCGCTCACCGGTCTGCGGGGCACGTCCGCGTACCACGTCGTGGTCACGCCGAACACCGATCTGTCCACTGTGGGCGCCGCGTCGCGCTACCAGGCGGAGTACGCGCGGATCGACGGCTCGGCCCGGGTCACGTACGGCACCAACACCGGCTACTCCGGCACCTACTTCGTCGAGGGGTACGGGGCGAGCACCAACGCCAGCACCAAGTTCGTCGTCACGGTGCCGGCCGACGGCTACTACAACCTGGGCCTGCGCTACTCGGCCGGCCCGTACACCGGGGCGCCGGCCAACCGCTCGGTGCGGCTGCGGCTCAACGGCGCCGACCTCACCGACCTGGCACTGCCCGGCACCGCCGACTGGAACACCTGGAACACCGTCACCGCCAAGGTGTTCCTGCCCGCGGGCATCAGCCGGGTGGAGGCGAACGCGTACGCCACCGACGACCGCGACGCGGTCAACCTCGACTACCTCGACGTCGCGGCCACCACCGGCACGGTCACCACGTACCAGGCGGAGGCCTCCGGCAACACGCTCGGCGGCACCGCGGTCGTGGTGAGCGACGCGGCGGCATCGGGCGGCCGGTACGTCGGCTGGGTCGGTGCCGGCGCCGCCAACACCCTGCGGTTCGACAACGTGACCGTGCCGTCCGCCGGCCGGTACCGGATGGTCGTCGGCTACGCCAACGGCGAGCTCGGCGACGGCGCCACCAACTACAACAGCAACATCGTCGACCGGTACGCCGACGTGAGCGTCAACGGCGGCGCGGGCCGGCGCACCTACTTCCGCAACACGCTGGGCTGGTCGAACTACCGCACGACGGTCGTCGACGTGGACCTGGCGGCGGGCGCGAACACCATCACCTTCGGCAACGCGTCCAGCGGCTACGCACCGAACATCGACCACATCCAGATCGCCGCGGCGATCGGCTAGCGAGAACAGGAACAGCATGGAAACCAGCCTGGTGTGGGGACATTCGGCGCTCCAGCTCGTCGTGGACGTCTCCCCGGACGGGCCGGTGGCCCTGCGGGCGCTCTCCGCCGGCACCGCGCCACACCCGCCAAGGGCGAGCCAGCCGCTCGTCGAGGTGCTCGTCGCCGGCGAGGGACGGGCGCAGGTGTCGCAGCGCTTCTCGGAGACGGCGATCGGGCGGCGGCTGGCGTACGCCGGCAGTGCCCAGCGCCGCGACGGGGCCTGGCGCGAGCTGACCGTGGAGCTTCGCGACGAGCGGAGCGGCCTGACCGCCGAGCTGCTCGTCCGCTCGCTCGACGGCGTGAGCGCGTGCCAGGTCCGCACCCGGCTCACCAACCACGGCAACGCGCCGGTGCGGCTGCTCGGCGTGACGTCGTTCGCCGCCGGCTTCGGCGACACACATGTGGAAAACCTCGACGTGGTACGCGCCGACAGCGAGTGGATCGGCGAGAGCCGGTGGACCCGGCACCCGCTGCGCGACGCGGTACCCGACCTCAACCTCGCCCTGCACGGCCAGGACGGCCGGGGCAAGGTGGCGGCCACCAGCCAGGGCACCTGGTCCACCGGCACGCACCTGCCGACCGGCGGGCTCGTCGACCGCGTGGGCGGGCCGGCCTGGCTGTGGCAGGTCGAGCACAACGGGTCATGGCGCTGGGAGGTGGGGGAGCGGCGCGGCGGCGCGTACGTGGCGCTGCTCGGCCCCACCGACATCGACCACCAGTGGGCGCAGGTGCTGGCGCCGGGCGAGTCGTTCACGTCGGTACCCGTGTCGGTCGCGGTGTCCGCGGACGGCCTGGACGGCGCGGTCGCGGCGCTGACCGCCCACCGGCGCGCGCTGCTCCGCACCCACCCGGACCGGTCCGCGCTGCCGGTGGTCTTCAACGACTACATGAACACGCTGATGGGCGACCCCACCACCGCCAAGCTGCTGCCGCTCGTCGACGCGGCCGCGGACGCCGGCGCCGAGGTCTTCTGCGTCGACGCCGGCTGGTACGACAACGACGCCAACTGGTGGGACAGCGTCGGCGAGTGGCAGCCGTCGCAGACCCGCTTCCCGCGCGGCATCGCCGAGGTGATCGGTCACATCCGTACCCGCGGGATGGTGCCGGGTTTGTGGCTGGAGCCCGAGGTGATCGGCGTGCGCAGCCCGATGGCCGACAAGCTGCCGCCGGAGGCGTTCCTGCAGCGCGGCGGCGTGCGGGTGGTCGAGCACGACCGGTACCACCTGGACCTGCGCCACCCGCGCGCGGTGGCGCATCTGGACGAGGTGGTCGACCGGCTGGTCGAACAGCTCGGCGTCGGCTACCTCAAGCTCGACTACAACATCGACCCGGGCGCCGGCACCGACCTCGACGCGGACAGCGCCGGCGCCGGCCTGCTCGGCCACAACCGGGCGCACCTCGCCTGGCTGGACCGGCTCCTCGACCGGCACCCCGCCCTGATCCTGGAGAACTGCGCCTCCGGCGCCATGCGCATGGACTACGCGCTGCTGTCCCGCATGCAGCTGCAGTCGACCAGCGACCAGCAGGACTTCCTGCGGTACCCGCCGATCGCCGTCGCCGCGCCGATGTCGGTGCTGCCCGAGCAGTCGGCCAGCTGGGCCTACCCGCAGCCGGACATGTCGCCCGAGGAGCTCGCGTACACGATGTGCACCGGCATGCTCGGCCGCCTCTACCTCTCCGGCCACCTGGACCACATGTCACCCGAGCAGCGGGCGTCCGTCCGCGCCGCGGTGCGGACGCACCAGGCGATCCGCGCCGACCTGGCGGCCGCCGTGCCGCTGTGGCCGCTCGGGCTGCCCCGGTGGGACGACCCGTGGCTCAGCCTCGCGCTGCGTAACGGGGACACCACGTATCTGGCGGTGTGGCGGCGCGGGGGCGCCACCGCGCCCGCGACGCTCGCCCTGCCGCACCTGCGGGGCCGGGACGTCCGGATCGACGTGCTCTACCCGCGCGATCTGCCCGCCTGGCGGCTCGACTGGGCCGCCGGATCACTGACCGTCACCCCCACGGGCGCCGAACCCGCTGCCCGGTTGATCAAAATTACTGAAGGATGAACGCGATGAAGAGATGGACCAGCCTCGCCACCGCGGCGGTGCTCACGCTCGGTCTCGCGGCGTGCAGCGACCCGGCCGCGGAGACAAGCACCGACACCACCGCCACGTGGGCCGACCCCAGCGCGAAGCTCGACGGCGTCAAGCTTACGATCTGGGCCGCGCAGAACAGCAACACCGTGCCCAAGAAGGTCGTCGAGGGCTTCCAGGCCGCGACCGGCGCCACCGTCGAGGTGGTGACCATCCCGGACCCGTACGAACAGGGAATCCAGACCAAGGTCGCCACGGGCGACAAGCCGGACATCGCGTTCTGGCAGCCGACCGCGTCGATGCTCACCGCCATCAACGCGAAGACCAACCTCCAGCCGTTGAACGACGCGCCGTGGCTGACCAAGCTGTCCCCGGACCTGAAGGACATCACCGGCATCCTGGACGGCACCCGGTACGCCGCGCTGATCACCAGCCCGGCCGTCGAGGGCGTGTACTACAACAAGGAGGTCTTCGACGCGAACGGGATCACCGCGACGCCGAAGAGCTTCGAGGAGATGGTGACGCTGGCCCGCACGCTCAAGGGCAAGGGCGTCACGCCGTTCTACGAGATGGCCGCCGACCGGTGGGCCACCCAGTGGTGGGTGCAGGTCCAGCTCGCCGACGCGGCCAAGGACGGCTTCTGGGACAAGGTCAACAAGGGCCAGGCGACGTTCAACGACCCGGTCGTGCTGGACGCGATCAAGACCTACAAGTCGCTGATCGACGAGGGCCTGTTCAACAAGAACATCAAGACCGCGAAGTTCGAGGACCAGGGCGCGGCGCTGCTGGCCGGCGAGGCCGCGATGGTCGTGCAGGTCAACTCGTTCTTCGGCCAGCTGCAGGCCAAGGCCGACACCGCCACGCTCGACAAGAAGATCGGCTTCTTCCCGATCTCGCCGTCCGGCAACGTCGGCACGTTCATCCCGGACCAGTCCAACGCGCTCGTCGCGTTCAAGACCGGTGACGCCAAGCGGGAGGCGGCCGCCCGCCAGCTGATGGCGTACTGGATGGGTCCTGGCTACGCCGACTTCGTCGACGACCGCAACACCGTCTCGCTGGAGTCGGCGACACCCAACCCGCCCGGTGTACCGAAGGCGCTGCTCGACGTGCACGCCGCGCTGCCCACGTCGGTCGGCTCGATGCAGGCGCTCGCCGTCGCCAACCCCGACCTCTACATCAACCTGGCCGACATGATCACCGGAACGATGTCGCCGGAGCAGGTCGCCAAGGCGACGCAGGACCAGTTCGCGCAGCTGGCCAAGGCGGCCGGGGCGCCCGGGTTCTAGCGATGCCCACTCTCCAGGAGACGCGCGTGCCGGAGCGGGCCATGACGCCCGCTTCGGCGCCGCGCCGCGGACGCGGCGCCATCAACCGCGGCACGCACCCGATGTGGTTCCTCGCCCCGGCGTTCGCGATCCTGCTGGTCTTCTTCTTCCTGCCGACCGTCTTCAACTTCGTGTACGCGTTCACCGACTGGTCCGGCTTCAAGGCGCAGATCAACCCGGTCGGGTTCGACAACTTCGAGGAGCTCGCGTCCAGCGGCACGCTCTTCCGCGCGCTGCGCACCACCGTCGTGTACGCCGTGCTCGTCGCCGTCTTCCAGAACCTGTTCGGGTTCGCGCTGGCCGTGCTGCTCGAACGGGACACCTGGGTCAACCGGCTGGCGCGGATCTTCTTCCTCGTCCCGGTGCTGATGTCCGCGCTCGCGGTCGGCTACATCTTCCAGGCGCTGCTCAAGCCGGAGGGGAGCGTCAACCAGCTCATCGGCGCGGTGACCGGTCACACCTTCGACTACGCGTGGCTGGGCGACACCACCTGGACCATCGTCGTCGTCGCGGCCATCCACGGCTGGAAGTGGATGGGCCTGTCCATGCTCATCTACCTGGCCGGCCTCAAGACCATCCCGGAGGACCTGATGGAGGCGGCCCGCATCGACGGGGCGTCGCGCTGGCACACGTTCTGGCGGATCCGGTCGCCGCTGCTCGCGCCGGCGGTCACGTTCAACGTCGCCACCGCGCTGCTCGGCTCGATGAACGGCTTCGACATCGTGCAGGCCACCACCGGCGGCGGCCCGGCCCGCACCACCGAGATCCTCAACATCTTCATCTACCGCACGTTCGGCCAGGGCCTCTTCGCCCAGGCCACCACGATGAGCCTGATCCTCTTCCTGCTCGTCGCGCTGATGGCGTTTCCGGTGATCTACCTGCTGCGGCGAAGGGAGCGAGTGCTGTGAGTGAGCGCGGCAAGCGGCGCTTGCCCACGACGACGGTGAGTGAGCGATCAAAGGAGGCGCTGTGAATTCTGATGCCCCCATCTGGCGCCGGCTCCAGCCGTTCGTCGCGACCGTCCTCGTGGTCGTGCTGATCGGCGTTCCACTGTGGCTCGTCGTGGTGACCGCGGGCAAGTCGCAGGGCGAGGCGCTCAACCCCGACCTGTCCCTGCCCTCCGACTGGCAGCTCTGGACCAACCTCAAGTCGGTCTGGAGCGAGGGCGACGTGCCGGCCGCGTTCTTCGGCAGCCTGCTCGTCGTCGTACCCACGGTCGCCGGCGTGCTCACGTTCGGCTCGATGGCCGCCTGGGTGCTCGCCCGGCGGACCACCCGCCTCAACGCCGCCCTCTACGCGCTCGCCATCAGCGGCATCGTGCTGCCACCCGCGGTCGTCACCGTGGTGCTTCTGCTGCGCCAGCTCGGTCTCGCCGGCACCGCGGTCGGGATGATCGGCGTCTACATGGGCATCTACATGTCCACAGTGGTCTTCTTCGTCACCGGGTTCGTCCGCACCATCCCGGCGTCGCTGGAGGAGGCCGCGCAGATCGACGGCGCCGGCCCGTTCACCGTCTTCCGCCGGGTGGTGCTGCCGATGCTGCGGCCGGTGCTCGCCACCGCCACGATCCTCATCTGCCTGTACGTGTGGAACGACGTCTTCTACGCGTTCTTCGTCGTCGGCGGGCGGCTGGACACCCTGCCGCTCAACCTCTTCCGGGTCGCCAGCGCCGGCCTGTACCTCAACAACTGGCACCTCATCTTCGCGTACGTGATCCTCATGAGCCTGCCGCTCGTGGCGGTGTTCGCGGTCGCCCAACGGCGGATCATCGCGGGCATCACGAGCGGCGCTGTGAAGTAGGAGAATCGATGAATGTTCTCGCTGCGCTCGCGGCGGCCACGCTCGTGATCGGCGGGCTGTCGGTCCCGGCCGCCGCCGCCGACGGAGACGTGCTGTCCGTCGACTTCGGACAGACCACCGGCGCCTTCCGCGGCGGCGCCACCGGCACGCTGTACGGCTTCGGCGACGACGGGGCGCCCACCCAGGCGCTCGTCAACGGCGCGCACATCACCAACACCTCGCAGAAGGCGCCGTACGGCACCCAGCACCCGAGCGGCGACGCCCTCAAGGTGGAGGACGGCTTCTTCCGCAAGCACGGCGAGGACATGTACATCTACGTCCAGGACTACTACCCCGACTGGTCGTACAACGGCGGCCGGCGCCCCGGCGACACCCGCACGTACAACCAGGCCGACGGCAGCTACGTCGACACGCCGAACGGGGTCTGGGACTACCTCGAGGTGGTCGAGTTCGTCACCGAGGCCGTCGCCGCGCGCTCGTCCCGGCCGGAGAGCTACGTGTTCATCCCCTTCAACGAGCCCGACGGCGGCAACTGGTACGCCGACTGGGGCGCGCTGAAGGACATGTTCCTGGCCGACTGGAAGGCCACCTACGACAAGATCCAGAAGGTGTACGCGCGGCACGGCCTCGGCCACGCCCGGATCGGCGGCCCCGGCGACACCCGGTGGCAGCCGGCCCGCTCCGCCGACTTCCTCACCTACGGCAAGGCCAACGGCGTGCTGCCCGACATCTTCATCTGGCACGAGCTGGGCATCGACAACCTGCGCACGTTCCGCGGAAACTACGCGGCCTACCGCCAGCTGGAGAAGAACCTCGGCGTGGGCCCGATCCACGTCAACGTCACCGAGTGGGGCATGCTGCGCGACATGGGCACGCCCGGCCAGCTGATCCAGTGGCTGTCCATCATGGAGGACCTGAAGATCGACGGCCAGACCGCGTACTGGAACTACGCCGGCAACCTCAGCGACAACAGCGCCCGTGCCAACGCGGCCAACGCCGGCTGGTGGATGTTCAAGTGGTACGGCGACCTGGCCGGCAGCCGCACCGTCGCGGTCACCCCGCCGGCACTGAACACTGTGGACACACTCCAGGGCATCGGCGCGATCGACGGCCGCGACAAGCGGGCCACCGTGCTCTTCGGCGGCGGGAGCGCGCCGGTGTCGCTGCGCCTGTCCGGCCTCGGCTCGCTGGGGCACCGCGTCGACATCGAGGTCCGCGAGATCACCCTCTCCGGCGCCGAGGGCCTGTCCGGCGCGCCGCGCGTCGTCAAGGCGCTCGACGACGCCCGCCTCGACCACGGCAAGCTCGACCTCGACGTGCCGGTGTACGACCGCTACGCCGCCTACCAGGTGCTCGTCACGCCGTCGCAGGACCGCGCTCCGGCCACCTCCGTCTGGCAGGCGAGCGTCGAGGCGGAGCGGACCAGCCTGACCGACGCCACCGTGTACCAGCAGGACCCGCTGAACGGCGGCGGCTGGAAGTTTCTCGCCTCGGGCGGCCACGACGTCGGCTCGTTCAACCGGCCGTCCTCCAAGGCCGAGTGGACCGTCACCGTCCCGCGGACCGGCCGCTACCGCTTCCAAGTCATCGGCGGCACGCCCGGCGTACCCGGCCGGCACGCCCTCTTCGTCGACGGCGCCGACCCGACGATCGTCCAGTACCGCGCGGACCTCGCGCTCACCTCGTACCAGCGGTGGCAGTACCGGGGCAGCGCCGAGGTGACGATCCCGCTCACCGCCGGCCAGCACACGCTCTCGCTGCGGTCCAGCGTGGACGGTGCGGCCGTGCTGCCCAACTCCGACATCACCCTCGACAAGTTCCTGCTGACCGACGTCACCGACGGCGAGCCCACCGCCTACCCGGCCTCCACGCTGCGCTACTACGGCGGCGCCCACGTCACGTACGACGTGGAGAAGGCCCGCGGCCACGGCCTGGTCCAGGGCCGCGGCGAACGCGCCGACGCGTACCTCCAGGCCTGGGAGACCGGCTACCACGACCTCGCCGTCGACTGGCGGAGCCAGCGCGCCACCGACCTCGACCTGACCGTCAACGGCCGCCAGGTCGCCACGTTCCGCGCACCCCGTGCCGGCGCCTGGCGCTCGACCGTGCGCGTCCACCTCAGCCAGGGCATCAACGAGGTCGAGGTGCGCTCCAGGAACGGCGCCCTGGTGGGCGAGCTGACCACGACCAGGGCGGCCGAGGCGGACAGCGCCGCCGTCACGGTCGAGGCCGAGGACGCGATCCGCCACGGCACCACGGCGGTGGCCACGTACGCGGACGCCAGCGGCAGCAACGCCTCCGGCCTCAAGGGCCTCGGCTACGTCGGAAACGGCGCGGCGAACACGTTCGAGGTGCCGCGCGGCCCCGGCTTCGACCGGCCCGGCGACTACGACATCGCCGTCACGTACGCCAACGCCGAGCTCAGCGGCCGCCACGACTACAACCCGCAGGTGGTCGACCGCCGCCTGGAGGTCGCCGAGACCGGCGGCGGCAGCGCGTACGCCTACTTCCGGTACACGTACGCGTGGCACAGCTTCCTGGAACGCACCATCCCCGTCACACTGACCACATCGGACGGCCCGCTCGTATTCGGCAACCCGTCCGCCTACGCCCCCGACATCGACAAGATCGTCATCGCGCCCGCGGTGGTCGGCACCCCGAAGACCGTGGCCCGCTGAGCGGGACGGGGCAGACCCGCCTGTCGCCACCGCCTGGGTAACCACGCCACTCAGGCGGTGGCCGCGCGGTGCGCCTACGATCCGCACCATGACGCTCTCCCGGCTAACCGCGTTCGCGGCCGCCACCGCGGCCCTCCTGACCGCCACGCTGGCCGGCCCGCCGGCCAGGCGCGGGCCGGCGGGCCGGCCACCTGCGAGATTTGAGCTACCGCGATCTCCGTCGTGGTCCAGACCGTTGCTCCCGCGGCCTCACCCATCCGCCGCTGGCCACGCACCAGAAGCACCCGGCGCGCACAGGCCCGGCCAGGCCTTCCGGCGCCGGCGTAGCCGGGGCACAGGTGTGAATCTATAGAGCTTTCGGGGTTGAGGTCGGCCTTTGTCCACAATGTCGCAACCCGCCAGGCCGGCGCCCACCGAGCCGGGTGGGCCTCGGTCGCCCGGGTCCGCGTCAGCTGCTGACCGCCGCTCCCGCCGGAGACCGCGGCGGCCGGCGGCTCGCCAGGGCTCGCCGAAATCCCCGGCCCCCGCTGCCAGGTCCGCGCACCAAGCCCCCACCACCCCGACGTCGGCGTTTGGTCCACATTGTCCGCTGCCGGCTCGGCGAGTGGGAGGATCGCTACAGCCTTTCGTTGCGTGGCCAGCGGCGGACGGTGCGGCCACAGACCATGACGACGTCGCGGTAGCCCAAAATGGTCGAAATGTGCAGTGTCCCCGCGCCGCCGGTAACGTAACGTAATCAGCTTCGGAGCGCAGGTGTGGATCTAGAACGGTTAGGGTCGATATAGCGCCCTAACCGTTCTAGATCGCGAACCTGGTGCCGGTTACCCGGCATGGCGGCTACTGCCCGCGATCGGCGCCCGTCGCCGAGCCTGGCAGGTTAGGACATTGTGGACACCTCGGCCCTCGAAGGCTCCAGTAGAGGCGTGACCGAGGGTGCGGCGGGCGTTCCGCACGCCCGCCCCACCGGGGGTT